>Ga0310786_10011672_pt1 | contig 10944 bp, 7 predicted proteins | sample AusTroGonzalo_MG_FD_203881 | JGI IMG/M metagenome (GOLD analysis project Ga0310786, IMG submission 203881) | Bovine rumen microbial communities from tropical cattle in Woodstock, Queensland, Australia - Gonzalo_03 (v2) (version 2) | ecosystem: Host-associated > Mammals > Digestive system >...
CGATGCACCTCCGATGTACCTCGCGGTTACCCCGATGTCCGTTCGGTTTGTGGCGAATCTTCGTGCCTTGATGCACCACGAACCTAGTCTTACCCTAGCCAAACTGAAAAGCATACGTAAATTTTTTCAGTTGTGGCTTCCGAGGAAGAGGAACAGCATGGAAAGGAGGACGAGGAGGAGGTCGATGAGTTTGGAACGGAGGTTCTTCTCATGGAACACCATCGCACCGAAGAGGAAGCTGACGATGACACTGCCTCGGCGAACCATCGAGACGATGGAGATCATGGCACCATCAAGACCGAGGGCGTAGAAGTAGGCGAAGTCGGCTGCGGAGAGGAAGACGGAAATGAGGATGATGCACCAGTCCCAACGGAATGGGGTTGTCTTCTTGTGGGTGGGCCACCAGAGGAGGAAGAGCATGGTGAGCATCATGAAGAATTGGTAGATGTTGTACCATGACTGCACAGCGAGCTTGTCTAATCCGACACCTCCATTCTGAGGCGATGCCATGAGGAACTTGTCATAAAGTCCTGAGATGGCGCCCAAGACATTGGCGAGTACCACAAAGACAATCCATTTGTTGTGCTTGAAGTCGATGCCCTCTTTCTTGCTGGAGCGAGAGAGCATATAGAGTCCTATCATAGCGATGATGACACCCGTCCATTGCCAGAGGTTGAGTCGTTCGGAAAAGAAGGTCAGGGCTCCGATGAGCACCATTACGGGACGTGTGGCATTGATGGGACCAACGATGGTGATGGGCAGGTGCTTCAATCCGAAGTAGGCGAAGAGCCAGCTGGCAAGCACGATGCAAGACTTCAGGAGGATGTATTTATGTTCTGCCCAACCATACTGATGGGTGTAGAAGAGGCTGTCTTCTGCAATCAGCCCTTCTCTTGAGAGGATGATGAAGGGTAAGAATATCAGTGAGGAGAACAGGGTGTTGAGCAACAGCACAGGAATGACCGCATTCGCCCTCAACGACCTCTTCTTGAAGACGTCGTAGAAGCCGAGGAGGAAGGCAGAAAGAAATGCTAATATGAGCCACATCATATCATGTACCATTTGACCATGTACCATGTACAATTTTCATTGGATCATGTACAAATTAATTTATAGATTGAATAATTCTTCTGGGTAGGTGATGTCGGCGAGGAAGAGGGCGTTGCCTGGGACGGAGGTGCCTGCGGAGCAACGGTCTTTCTTCTCGATGATTTCACGGAACTGCTGGATGGTCAAGACGCCACGACCTACGTCGAGGAGGGTGCCGACAATGGCACGCACCATGTTGCGGAGGAAGCGGTCTGCAGTGATGGTGAACTCCCACTTGATGGGGGAGACCTGTTCCCAACGGGCATGCATGATGCGGCAGTTGTTGGTCTTCACGTCTGTGTGGAGCTTCGAGAATGAGGTGAAGTCGGTATACTCGAAGAGCGTCTGTGCCGCCTCGTTCATCTTATCGAAGTCGAGTGCCTGAGGGAACCGATAGGCGTATGGCTCAAATGGTGTCTTTGCCGTGATGACATAATAATGATATGTGCGTGAAGTGGCAGAGAAACGGGCATGGGCATCAGGGGTGACAGGCACAATTTTGTGGATGGCGATATCGGAAGGTAGGAACTTGTTCAAGCGATAAGAGAGTTGACAGTTGACAGTTGACAATTGACAGTTTGTGTCAAAGTGGGCGACCATCAAGGAGGCATTCACACCAGCATCTGTCCTTCCTGCTCCAGTCACTTCAATTGGCTCATGTAGCAGAGTGGAGAGTGCCTTGTTGAGTACCTCCTGCACACTGATCCCGTTGGGCTGAATCTGCCAACCATGATAACGGGCACCATCGTATGATAAATATATAAAGTATCTCATCACGCTAACCGCTAACTTTTCAACTTTCACTTTTGGCTACGCCGAGCTAAAGGTTTAACTTTCACTTTTCAACTTTCACTTTTCAATTTCCTACGGTGTCACTCTGTTGTGGAAGAACACACGTTTCAACGTACTACCCATACGGGTGCGTGGAGCATGAATAGTCGCTTTGTTGCGATAGAAGTGCCAAAGGAGGAAGGCGGCTGTGATGGATGCCACACCATCGGCTGTTGCAATGCTCATCCACACACCATCCGTTCCCCATATCTCAGGGAAGATAAGGAGGAAAGGCACGAGGAAGACGAGTTGACGGCTGACCGACATGAAGATGCTCTTCTTCGCCATACCGATGCTCTGGAAGAAGTTACCTGTCACGATTTGGAAACCTACGACGGGTGAAAGGCTGCAGACGATGCGCATACCTCTGACAGAGAGGTCAGCAAGCTCTGAATCTGTCGTGAAGAGCATCACGGGATATTCGGGGAAGAACTCAAAGATAATGAAGTCGATGCACATAATGATGGTGGCGAGGATGATCGCCTTCTTCAATACCTCATCCACACGTGCTGGCAGTTGTGCGCCAAAGTTGAATCCAGCGATAGGTTGCATACCCTGACAGATGCCCAACACGACCATGATGAAAAGGAACGTGACGCTGTTGATGATGCCATAGGCAGCAATCGCCACATCGCCTCCATGACGGGTCAGACCTTTGTTGATGAGGATGACTACCAGACAGGCACACAATTGCATGGCGAAGGGGGACATACCGATGGAGAAGATGCTCTTCACGATACGTTTCTGTAATTTGTAGATTCCTGAATGCAAATGAATTACATCACGTTTGTTCGATAAAACAGTTACTACATAGATGAGGGCAAATATCTGTGCCAAAATTGTAGCGATGGCAGCACCCTTGATGCCCATGTTGAACGTGAAGATGAAGAGGGGGTCAAGGATGGCATTGATAATCACCGTCGCTATGGTTGCCGACATTGCCACATGGGGGTGTCCAGTGCTTCGCAGGGCACTGTTTAGACCTAAGTAGAGGTGGGTGATGACATTGCCCAAGAGGATGATGAACATATAGTCGTGGGCATATTGGAGGGTGTTCTCAGAGGCACCGAAGAAGAGCAGCAGGGGGTCGATAAAGATGAGTCCCAAGACACCCACAAGGATACCGATGATGATATTGAGTGACACCAGATTACCCAAAACGCGTTCAGCAGTCGCATAGTCCTTCTGTCCCAACTTAATGGAAATCATCGTCGAACTGCCCACACCCACCATCGCACCAAAAGCAGCGCTGAGGTTCATGATGGGGAAGGTGACTGCCAAACCTCCCAATGACAGCGTACCCACCTCAGGGATGTGTCCGATGAAGATGCGGTCCACCATATTGTAGAGCGACGAAGCCGTCATCGCCACCACTGCCGGTACTGCATATTTCACCAGCAGCTGACCAATGGGTTTCGTTCCCAATTCCTTTGTCCTATTATCTTGTTGCATATCTTATTATTTCTATAACTTCACACTTCTCACCTCATACCTCACACCTCTCACTTTACTTCACTTCTTCCCAACTTGGAGGCTCCACGCCTAACAGGTTCTTCACAAAGAAGTCGGCACGTTTGTGCTCGCCATAGTTCTCACCCATCGTGTGGTGAGCACCTGGGATCAGGATGAACTCGAAGTCCTTATTCGCCTTGATGAGGGCGTTGACCACTTGATAGGAAGAGGAGGGATCTACATTGTCGTCCATCTCACCCACGAGGAGCATCAGCTTGCCCTTCAGGTTCTTGGCATTCTCGACGTTAGAGCATTCGATGTAGGAACTATCGACAGGGTAGCCCATCCACTGCTCATTCCACCAAATCTTGTCCATTCGGTTGTCGTGACAGCCACAGGCAGCATAGGCAGCCTTGTAGAAATCACCATGAAAGAGTAGGGCACCCAGAGCCTCCTGTCCACCAGCCGAACATCCGTAGATGCCCATGCGGTCGAGGTCCATATAGGGATACTTCTTGGCTGCTGCCTTGATCCATTCGATACGGTCAGGGAAGCCTGCATCCTTGAGGTTCTTGTAGCAGACCTGCTCGAAGTCGAGATTGCGGAAGGAAGTCGTCATCGCATCGAGCTGCACGACGATGAAGCCCAGTTCGGCCACGTCTTGCAGGTAGTAGAGCCAAGGTGTGAACTTCTTGGGCACATACTGGTCGCCAGGACCTGAATAAATGTACTCAATGACGGGGTACTTCTTGTTGGGGTCGAAGTTGGAAGGTCGCTGGATCAGTCCCCACATGTCGGTCTTGCCATCACGTCCTGGTGCCACAAACACCTCTGGGGCTTGCCACCCCGTTGCTTCCAACCTACTGATATTCGCTGTTTCGAGGACGGAAATGACGTGCCCGTCGATAGAAGAACGCAGCACAGTCACTGGTGCCTGGTCGATAGAGGAATAGGTGTCGATGAAAGACGTCTCACAGGAACGGCTGAAGGTGGCATCATGCGTACCACGTTCAGGTGTGAGTTCCACGAAGTTCTTGCCATCGAGGTCAATGCGGTAGTAATGGATGTTGTAAGGGTCTTCCTCAGGAATCTTGCCGTCGAAGCTGGACTTGACAGTACCCATATTCTGGCAATGCAATCCATTAGCAGAGAAAATGATGAAGCCCTTGCCCTTCTCATCAATCTGTGCGTCTTGCACTTCACGCACCCAGAAATCTCCCTTAGTCACCTGAGTGAGCTTGTCCTTCTTGCGGTCGTAGAGATAGAGGTGTGCATGACCATCACGATCACTCTTCCAGAGAATGTGATTCTCGTCGAGGTCACGACGCAGATTGCGAGAGTAAGCCACATATTTATCATTTTTCTCTTCAATGAGCGTACGCACATTACCCTTCAAATCCATTTCCAATACACGGAATGTCTTGTGCCCACGTTCGTTAAACTCGAAGGTGAGGGTTTTGCCGTTCTCATCCCATGCAGGTGCACTCACCTCATACTGACTCTTGAAGAGGTCTGTGCTCTTGGGGTAGATGGTCGTCTTGTTTTCCACATCAACGATGACGGGAATGCGGTAGTTGAGCGAATCGCCCGGCTTCGCATACTCCAACGTGGTGTAGATGGGCTGTACCTGATTGGCAGGTGAGGACTGTGTGTAAGTTACATAGTGCTTGGGTGCAGGCTTGATAAGCACCGTCGCATAATACTTGCCATCCTTCGACCAACGTCCCCATGAGGAGTAGTAGCAGGTGTCAACGCCATCAAACGTCACTTGTGTGGGTTGGGTGAGACTATCATTAACTGTCTGAAGATAGAGATTGTTGTCTCGATGAATCATGATTGTGCCCTTGTTCACAGGGCTTTCTGCACGCCCGTCCTTCTCATCGCGCACTTCCATCCAATGATGGTAGCCATCGCTGCGTACACCTCCCCAGTTGCCACGTGGACGGCGGTTCTGTTCTGGATTGCTGATCTGTTCCTTCGTTCCTGTTTTGGCATCCACCTTGTACCATACTGTGCTGTCACCATTCCAAGTGGAATAGATGAATTCATCTTGTGGTCCATCGAAAGAACGACGGATATTGACACTTCCATTAGTCATTTTGTTGGAGTGTCTGGTGCCTGTGGAGAAGGCTCTTTTATAGTCATCTACAGTGCCTTGTGCATGAATACTCAGTGTGGCAAATGTCAACAAGGCAAAAGTAATCTGTTTCTTCATGTTGGTTTGAATATGAGTAAGTTAATCAGTATATGTTAAAGTCGTTATAGAAATAGTAGTACCACCAATAAGTGTTACCATAGAGTGGCTTCAAGCGTTTGCCCATTTCTGTCTCGTCCACCCCTTGTTGCTGGAGTTGGGTGTAGTCCTGCACGAAACTATTGTATTTGTTGGCAACGATGTCATCAAATCGGAAATTCTCCAATGTGATGGGTGACTCCTCTGCATTACCCAACAGGATAGCTCCCTCTTGATAGAGGAGAGAAATGGGTCTGTTGGGATACTTGTTCACATAGTCGTAGAAGTGGATACAATAGGCGTAATAGTCTTTTGCCCACAACGACATGCACAGCGTGACATCCTCCAGAAGGGGAGAATTGGCATGATCCAAATCGGAGAAATACTCCAGCAGGAATTGTTCACACAGGCCGTCATCGCCATCCAATGCATTCGCACCATCATTGAGCAGAGGGGCCAGTGTCTGATACTCCAGACTCTGATAGAAGTTGGTGCTGTTGAGCATCCATGCCTCATGTTCCAATGCCCATTTCCGATGGAAGGTGCTGTTTTTGAGCATGGCAATGTATTTGGCTGCCACCTCAAATTCTTGGTTGAAGAGTGCCGTGCGTGTCATCATCTTGAGGTCGCGGAATCCTAAACCATATTGCACCGAGTTTTCCATCGCCCATCGGTATGAGTAGTTGATTTGTCCGAAGAGATAATAGATGAGGGGGGCACCTAACTGAGAGGTACGTAGATGCAATGAATCACTTAATACTGGTTTTACACCGCAGTTGCCTGTCTCAAACATTTTGTCCATCTGTCCTGTGTGCATCAGGGCGATGTTCTTGTAGAGCACCATTAGATTCGTGGGGGCAGCTTCCTGATTGGTCGGCATCTCCTTGAGCGCATCCTCAAACCGGAACTCATCCAAAGCACGATACATTTTCAGCTCGTGCTTGAAGTTCTTGTCGGTCAGGGTGGTCAGGATGGAGTGCCTGAAATTGTAGTTGAAATGCCAAGGGGTAGATGGGCACAGCCAATTGTAGATGTATAAACTCAATAATATGAAACCCAGGAAAAGCCCTTTTTTAAGCCACCAATTTATTTTAAGACGTCTGGTCATCCATACGAAAAGCCAAGTGACCAGAAGGCAGAAGATGACTATGATGGTGGGCACAAAAGGAAAAGCTGGAGCCTTGGCATAGTAAATCCAATAGCCGTAATCGAGCAGGTGATACAGCAACAGCAAAGGAATAATCAAAGCCAGGAAACTCCATTTGTTGCTGATGTCAAACATCCAGATGGTGATCCAGTAGATAGCCACCCAAAAGAGGATGAGGATGGTGCTGCCCAGCCAAGGATAGTAGAAGAACTGGGTGAGGTAACACGCTAACCACGTTCCCCAGCCACCTGCATGTTGAACCGTGTCCATCATGAACGTGCGTCCATTGATGAAGACGTTGTTGTCTTGGATGGTGTACAAATAATCAGCATTCATCACCGGCAACAAGATGTATGCAACGGTGATGAAGGCGAAAAGGTATAAGTATGTCAGATACTTTCTCATTGAGCTGCGTACTTGGCAGGAACAGCGTCTTCTTTTGCTTTGGCAGCAAATTCTCGTGGTGTAATCTTCACAGGCTCAATCATGAACTCAGGACGATTGAACGAGCGCAGGTAGAACGTGTAGAAGTTCGGGTCTTGCTGAGGAAGCATGAAGGGCTTGTGTGCCTTTCCATTTTTGTCGAAATAGGCGATGTAGGGGCGTGTATAGTTGCCGTCATCACGTCGGGAGTCCACCATGATCCATCTGCCGTTGCTTGACCATGAGGGGTAACTCTCAGAACGGTCGCTGTTCACAGCATCTAACTTCTGCACCTCCTTAGTTTGCAGATTCATCATATATATGTCGGCATCCGCATGCCACACGTGGAAACATCCGAACGCTGCCTGTGCGAAGAGAAGGTAACGCCCATCAGGACTCACACGTGGCAGAGTGACACTCTGATTGATGGAGTCAGAAGCTGCATCATACACCATCTCCACATTGCTGAACTCCTTGGTGTCAGGGTTGAAGTCAACGGAATAGAGGCTATATTTCACCTCGTCGTATCGCTGAATCATTTCTGCCGACTTCTCAATGCTGTCGTTGTAGTATTCGAAATGAGCCGAACAGAAATAGAGTTTCTTGCCGTCAGGACTCCAGGTAGGGAACACCTCCAGTTCGTCGTCCAGTTCGGAGATGATGCTCACCTCATTCTTGTCCACATCGTAAAGAATCAAGTCACTTTCTGTGTCCTGCACTTCAATCTTGTTCAGGTCTTTCGTGTGGAAAGACTGTCCTGTCTTGTTGGTGGAGAAAGCGATGAGGTTGTGGGTAGGATGCCATGAAGGATAGACACCAGCACTGAGGGTTTCGTCGGTCTTGAGGTCAATCTTCTTCAGTTGTCCGTTGGTCACCAACATCGTGCCACCATATCCCTGACGCATGTGGAAGAGCATATTGTCTGTCTTGTAGTTCTTGTAAGAGTGGCAGTTGATGCACTGACCCACCTTTTCGTTGCTGACAGACATATTATTATAAATCTCCCTCACGTCGAAGTTGGTGAGGTTGCGCTGGTTGATGCTCAACCTCTCGTATGCTACGTAGGATGGCTGGATGGCACGATAAGAGATATACTCATCGATGGAATCTTCTGCCACGTAGAAGTTGAAGGGCTGGTAGCCTTTCCATGTGTCGCCAATCTTGGCAAACACCTCTACTTTGATGGTCTGTCCCTTGGCAGAATCCAACATCTCTTGCCATTGTGTTTCGTCAATCAGCACTTTCTGTCCCTCCCCATAGAGATATTCTCCACCAGGGTAGGTCAATCTTGCTATTACCTCGCTTTCGCCCTCCTGCACAATAAAGTTCATGGGGCAGATATTGGCGGGAATGGTCACCTCCGTATAGTCAGGATATATCTTTGGAAGACGTGACTCCATCTGAACATTGGTTGGCACGGTGAGGTGCTCTCCGCATGCTGCCAACAGCGTGGCAATCGTTGCTATCAATAGGATATTTCTCAGTTTCATATTCTTAATTCTCAATTTTCAACTTTCAACTTTCAATTTTCAACTTTCAATACGAGTGTACATCTCTACAGAAGAAGTAGAACCAATAGAAGGTATGTCCGTAGGTGGGCTTCATGGCTTCACCCACATCCTCAGCACTCAAACCTGCCTGAAGCAGCGATTGCGACATATCATGGAAACCTTCATAACTCTTTCGTACTTCATCATCGAATGGCATTGAGGAAATGTCGGCACTTTCAGGTTCCAAGTTGCCATACAGGATGGCTGCTTCCTGATAGTGTGTCGGCATGTGCTCCCCTGCATGCAACTGTGCATAGAGGAAGAAGCGTGGCCAGAACATCTGGATGTCCTTCTGTATCAGAGCATAGTCCAAGGTCACCTCCTGCAGGGCTTTGCTGTCCTTGTTCATCGTCTGACTGAAGTAGGTGATCAAGTACATCTCACACAGACCATTATCACCATCAAGCACTGTGCCCATGTGGTCACGCAGTTCACGTACATAGTCAAACTCAGGATATTTCTTGATGAGCTCAGGATTTTCAGTGATTGGCATCAGTCGCTCTGCCCAATCACGATAGAAAAGAGTGGTCTTCAAGAGCTCTAAATAGCGTTTGGCCATTTCCATTTCGCCACCTAACAATGCACAACGTGCCAAAAGCTTCAGGTTGTCGTAGTCGTATCCAAACTCCACACAGTTCTCGATGCTCCAACGCAAGGCGAAATTAGTCTTGCCATGATAATAATAGATGAGTGGCGCAGCCGTTTGCACCATGTGAACACGCAGGGTGTCGAAGCCATTAGTAGGTGGCTCACCCATATTGTTGTACTTGAACATCTTCGTGCCCATCTCTCCCTTGTTCATCAGGGCGATGTTCTTCAATATCACCATCTGACGGGAAGCATCACCGGGGATGTTGCTCATCTCCTCGAGCACCTTGTCCCAATCCTGTTCCTCTGCTGCTCGATACATACGCATCTCAGCGTGATAGTTGTAGTTCTGGAAGTCTTTCTTTTCCACCCATAGCCACGAAAGCACCAGTACAGCAATCGTGACGAGGGAAACGGCCCATGTCATGCCCGTGCTGTTCTCCACTTTCTTGGGCAAGAAGGGAAAGAGTAGGGGAACTGCTGCCATCACGATGAAGGGAATGGAAGGTGTGAAACTCACCATATCGCCATTAGCGAAAATTGGGAATCCCGTTGTCCATACATCTTCTATACGGACACCGCTGTACAGATTGTAGCACAAGGGAGGTGCCACACCAACCAATACCAAAGGGATGACTGGGAGCATGATCTTGCCAAACAGGGAGTCATCCTTTTTCATACGGGAAATGTTCTGTATGGCCACATATACCAGCGCCAACAGGGTGTACCATCCGAAGAACGGATAGGTACAAGCAACCAAAAAGGTGGTAAAGATGCGGTCTGTTTTCTTTTTGAAAGCGGCATTGAAGAGTACCAGCAAGATGCAGACGAGGTAGCCCACTGTCCCGTAGAACCAGTAGCCCGTCATCTTGTTGTAATAAAGCCAGTAGCCTGTGCCGATGGTGCTGACCAGCAGACATACAATAGGAATGGACAATACAGCCATCCATGCCAACTTGACACGGAACACCAGTTTACTCATCCACATGCTGACAATCCAGATGCCAATCATGATGGCTGAACCCCATTTAGGATAATAGAAGAACTGGGTCAGATACGAACCAGCCCAAGCGAGAAAGCCACCAGGACTATGCATGCATACGCTGATGAAAGAACTATCGGTCGTGAACCAGTCCTTGCTCTGCGCCATATACAGCATGTCGCTATTACGTACCACCAGATAATAGGCACCTATTATAGCAATTACCACTGTGACAACGATGGCGATGCACAGTGATGCTCCTTTCGTGATGCTGATTGTTTTTTTCTCTTTCTGACTCTCTTGTGTTGTCTTTTGTGCCAATGGGGGCTTTTTCGTCTCCACAGATACATCTCTTCTATGATTGTTCTTCTTACTCATGGTTGATTGGTGTAAATTTGGATGCAAAGATACCGTTTTTCTCCTTCTTCGCAAAAAAAATCAAGGCATTTGAAAAGATTTTTTTCATTTTCTGCTCTCTTCTTATTTTTTATTAGTAATTTTGCAAACTTTTTGATGAAAACACACTTGTTTTATTAATTAAAAATATTGGTTTACAATTATGGTTTATTCAAAAGAAGTACAGGAAATGTGCTGTGTAGCCAAAGGCCCTAATCACGGACCAGCTCCAATTCCAGAAGAAGGAAAGTGG
>Ga0310786_10011674_pt1 | contig 10942 bp, 7 predicted proteins | sample AusTroGonzalo_MG_FD_203881 | JGI IMG/M metagenome (GOLD analysis project Ga0310786, IMG submission 203881) | Bovine rumen microbial communities from tropical cattle in Woodstock, Queensland, Australia - Gonzalo_03 (v2) (version 2) | ecosystem: Host-associated > Mammals > Digestive system >...
CTGAACCACAATACGAATGCGGTTAGGTATAGTATTGCGGATGATAGAGATGATTACATTAGAGAAAGCGGTAATCACCGTAACGGCCAATCCCATTACGATGGCAGGCTTAAGCTGCGATGTAACGGCGAGAGCCGAGCAGATACCCAATACCTGTCCGAGGATAGGATGATCTACGTTCAACGGGTTAGTAAAAACCTCTTTATTTTGTTTACTGAATAATGCCATAATTTACTCCTCCTCTGCATTAGGTTTAACATTCTTCAGGCCATCCTTAAGCATGGCGTCAACACCGTTAGAAGTAAGGGTAGCACCTGTCACACAGTCAACCTGAGCAGCAGGATTCTCAACCTTCTTCACAACCGAGAGAATAACATTGCCCTGCTCGTCCCAAATCTGCTTGCCGATGAACTTCTCCTGCCAAGCCTGAGAGTCCTTGATTTCAGCACCCAGACCTGCGGTCTCGCCTTCGTGGTTGAAGTAGGCACCATAAACCTTACCCTCGGGATCGATAGCGATATAACCGCTGATGCCACCCCAAAGACCCATACCCTTGAGAGATACTACAACGATGTCCTTGCCATCAATCTGGCACTCATAAGCCTTCTGGCCGTTATCTTCGTCCTCTTTCTCAGCCTTTACAACCTCAGCATACTTTGCCTCGGCTGCAGCACCATCCAGGTCGCGGATGTTGAGCGAGTAGAGAATCTGCTTCTTCACATCGAGGGCCACATTAGCATCCTGCATAGGCTTCAGGGCCTGATAGACAAATGCCAGCAGGAAGGCAACGATGACCACCATTACAGCGCTATATATAATAATGTACGCGTTAGAGTTTGTATTCAATTTCATTTGGTACCTCCTCTCTTTAAACGTTTCGAGATATTGCGCTCCACAACGAAGTGGTCGATGGTAGGAGCAAACATATTACCAAAGAAGATGGCAAGCATCATACCCTCAGGATAACCGGCATTCAGCACACGGATGATGATGGCCATAGCGCCAATCAGGAATCCGTAGATGTACTGACCTGTGGTTGTGCGGCACGATGTAACAGGGTCGGTAGCCATAAACACAGCACCGAATGCGAAGCCACCCATCACGAAGTGGTGCCACCACTCCATCGACGAACCTGTGCTCTGGAAGATGAATGCCAGTACGGCACCACCAACGAATACGCTTACCATAGTGCGCCAAGATGCGATGCCTGTCCACAGCAGGATAACAGCACCGATGGCGATGGCGATGAGCGATGTCTCACCGATTGAACCAGGAATAAAGCCCAGCACCATATCCATGATAGAAGAGTCAGGATTGATGTTCTGTGCAATCTGGCCCAGAGGTGTAGCAGCTGTGAATCCATCGGGCAGGTCGTTACCCAGTCCGAAGATAGAGTTCTGTGCTACCCAAACGGTATCACCAGTCATCTTTGAAGGATAAGCGAAGAACAGGAACATTCGTGCTGCAACAGCAGGGTTGAAGATGTTCATACCTGTACCACCGAATATCTCCTTACAGAAGATTACTGAGAATGCGCAGGCCAGAGCCAGCATCCACAGCGGACAACCGATAGGAATAATCAGCGGAATAATGATACCTGATACAAGGTAACCCTCCTGAATTTCCTCGCCTTTCCATTGTGCCCAGGCAAACTCGATGCCAAGACCTACAATGTAGCTAACCAGAATTTTTGGCAGAACAGCCAGGAAACCGAAGGCAAAGATCTCGAAGAAGCTTGCGCCTGCGAGTGTGCCTGCAGCCATATAGTTCTGATAGCCGATGTTATACATACCAAACAGCATGGCGGGCATCAGAGCGATAACCACCATACTCATAATGCGCTTCGAGTCGATAGAATCGTGAATATTCACGCCTCCAGCCTTCGCTGTGTCGTTGGGCACATAAAGGAAGGTCTCAAAGCCGTCGAACACAGAGCGGAAGGCATGAAGCTTGCCACCCTCCTCAAAGTTCGGCTTTATCTTATTGAGATAATTTCTTAATGCTGACATTTTATATATACATTAAACGTTAAACATTAACATTACGCATTCTCCTTACGGAGGATGTTAAGACCTTCACGTACAATGCGTTGCAACTCCAGCTTAGAGCTATCCACGAACTCTGCGAGAGCAAAGTCCTCAGGACTTACCTCGTAGATACCCAGCGCCTCCTGACGGTCGATATCTCCAGCGATGATGGCCTTAATCAGGTATTCGCCGTAGATGTCCATAGGCAGCACCTTGTCGTACTCACCACTCATAATCATGTGGCGCTCACCACCCTTCACACGAGCATCAAGCGCATACTGCTTCTTGCCACACAGCCAAGAGAAGTAGCTACGGTTTACAGAGAACTGCTTGAAACGTGGAAGAATCCAACCCAGCATCTCGTCGGCATTGTTACCCTCGGGGATAACGGTAATCTCGCTGGTGTGAGCTCCCAGGAATCCATCCTTAGTAGTTGGGCGGCCTGTCAGCACGTTACCATTGATAATGCGAACGCTCTTGCCGGCATCGTAGCTGTTAGAAAGCAGCGTTGAGAGCTCCTCGCCAACCAACATATCTACGTGAGCAGGGTTCTTAATCTCGCTACCACACAGGGCTACTGTACGGCGCAGATCAACCTTACCAGTGTTGAACAGGCGGCCGATGAACAGCACAACTGTTGGATCGCCGATGGTCCAAACCACCTCGCCCTTGTTCACAGGGTCGATGTTGTTAACCTGTACACCAACGTTGCCTGCAGGGCACTTACCGTCGAATACGTTAACCTCAGCATCCTTAACGCTTTCAAGCTTTGAGCCTACGCCTACACCCAGATAAGTCTTGGCGATCTTCGAGAGGGCTGCGATACCCGTCTGGAAGTCCTGCTCCTGACCGGCTACCTCGTACTCGAAGTTGCATGCCAGAGGCTTGTCGCGCAGGGCAGATACAAAAATTGCCTTAGGCTGGACACTGGGATTGGTAGACACAGCATAAGGCAACTGGTTGATGTATCCGAAGATACCTGCTTCCAACAATGCGTTAATAACTTGCTCGCCCGTTAGCGTGCCGACATCCTTCTTGCCGAAGTCAACGAACTCCTGCTTCTCGTCGGCATCCACTCTTACGCAGAGCACTTTTCTACGTTCACCACGCACCACCTCGCAGACTGTGCCGCTTACTGGCGAGGCAAACTTCACCTCAGGATACTGCTTGTTAACGAACAGCGCATCCCCGACCTTGACCTTATCGCCCTCCTTGACAACAACCTTTGGAGTTACACCCTCGAAATCATCGGGTACAAGCGCGAACTTGCCGTTTGATTTCAGCTGGATTTTCTTCTCCTCGGCCTTGCCCTCAAGGGTAATGTCTAAGCCTTTGCGTAACTTAACTACATTTGCCATTTATATCAGAAATTTATAGAATAGTTGCACGAATCGAGTGCAAAATTACTAAAAAAAAGCCATATATCTACAAATAATAGAAAAAAAATGCCCAAATCCCGACAAATTGTCGTAATTTTGCCTCGTGAAGTTACTGAAACGATTAGTAAGTTGGACAATTTGGGGTGTCATACTACTTAATGTGGCACTCATGGCCATATCATATATCCCCCAGACTCAGCGCTTCATCGGCGGCAAGATTGCTGGGGCTATTTCAGATAAACTCGGTACTGAGGTAAGCATCGGCCGCGTGGATCTGGGACTCTTTAACCGTGTAATTATCGATGATGTGAAGATACTCGACCAGCAGCAGAAGGAGATGCTACGTGTCAGCCGATTGTCAGCACGCCTGGAACTGTTTCCGCTATTCGACGGAAAAATATCCATTTCATCGGCTCAGCTGTTTGGTGCACATTTCCTATTATATAAGGCAGATGCCGAGAGCAAACCCAACTTCCAGTTTGCGCTCGACTCATTAGCCTCTAAGGACACCACCAGCCACACCCCACTCAACCTTCGCATCGGCTCGCTGATTATTCGCCGCTCTAGTCTCACCTACGATCAGCTGGACCAGCCTCGCACCAGCGACGTGTTCAATCCCCAACACCTCAAGTTGCACGACCTGAGCGCCCACATCAATCTGCGCGCGCTGACCGACGACTCGCTGAACATCAACGTCAAGCGCTTGGAGTTTAAGGAGCAGAGCGGACTCAACGTCAAGCGTATCAAGTTCCACCTGGCAGCCAGCCGCAAGCAAACACAGCTGGATAATCTGCTGATAGAACTGCCCCAGTCGCGCCTGCAGATCGACAGTCTCCGAGCCAACTATCTGCTTGCCGATAGCGGCCTGCAGAAGGGCTCGCTCCAGTATAGCGGAAAGATTATTGATACATATATAACTCCCTCAGAGTTAGGCTGTTTTGCTCCTATACTCAAGGATTTAAGAAACTCTATTTCCATCGCCACAAGCTTCAGGGGTTCCGACTCTGAGGTGCATATTCCAAGCCTGTTGGTTTCAGCCGCAGGCCACGAACTCGACCTGAATGCTAACGGCTGGTTGAGCAATTGGCAGCAGCGCCCAGCATGGAACTTGCAGCTGAATCGTTTGGCCGTTTCCGAGGGTTATCTCAATCTGCTGGCCAAGCTGTTTCCGCAGATTCCATCGCAACTCACCACTCTAGGCGATATCCAGCTGTCAGGTGCCTGCCATCGCGACAAGCAGGGTGCCGGCGCACTTCTTAGCGATCTGCATACCGATGCGGGCGATGCCAAGGTGACCATCAACCTGGCTGCCGACCAGTCATTTGGCGGTACAGTAGATATCGACGGACTGAGTCTGCAGAAACTGCTGGGCGACAACAACCTGGGCAACGTTACCTCAGCCCTCAAGCTGAACGGACAACTGCACCAGGGCCAGAAGCCCGATGTAAGCGCAGAAGGCACCATCAGCCAGCTGGATTATAAGGGTTACTCCTACCATAACTTAGCTCTTACCGGCGGCTACAACAAGGGCGTCATCACCACCCACCTCGACATCAACGACCCACATCTTGAGGCGCAGATAGACGCTACACTATCAGATGAACACATCAGCAATAATAAGCTGAATAACATTAAGTTACAAGCATCAATCAAAAAAATTGAGCCAGCCATTATCCACCTCACCGACAAGTGGGGCGAGGCCACTTTGAGCGGACAGCTCGAGGCCGATCTCTCAGCCCACAACCTAAACGATGCCCAGGGCAACATTCGCCTCAGTCACTTCCACATGTCGGCCACCGAGAACCGTCCAGCCTATAGTCTTGATAACCTCAACATCACCACAGGCAGAGAGAACGGCATCCACTACCTGGCGGTAAAGAGCGACTTTGCCGATGCCGAACTGAAGGGCCAGTTCGACTACAGCACGCTGGCTGCCAGCCTCACCAATCTGCTCAAGTCCAAACTCCCCACTCTGCCCGGTCTGCCCGCCACCACCACTAAGACCAACAACAACTATGTGATGCGCCTGATGGTAAGCAAGAGCGACTGGCTGAACCGTCTGCTTGATGTAGACCTGCAGCTGCGCCAGCCCCTAACCCTGCAAGCTCGTGTAAACGACTATACCAACGAGCTGTATATCAATGGCGACCTGCCCTCGTTTGCTTATAACGGCTCGTGGTACAGCGATGGATTCATCAATATTTCATCGCCAGCGGACACCATGCGCTGCAACCTCAGCATACAGAAGCTGATGGACAACGGCCAGCACCTAGACTTAGGCCTCTCGGCCAATGCGGCCAACAACAACCTCACCACATCGCTCATCTGGGACAATCACGACACCGGCGAGCACATGAGCGGACAGCTCAACACCATAATGCAACTGTACCACAACGTGGCCGGCAAGCCCGAGGCCCACCTGCGCATCATGCCGTCGCACATCATTCTGCGCGGCGAGGACTGGGATGTTGAACCGGCCGACGTGCTGTATAGCGATAAGTTCCTGCTGATAGACCACTTCTCGGTTCAGCACGGCCGCCAGCATATCATCGTCGATGGAATCGCCTCAAAAAACGAATCCGACTCGCTCACCGTCGACCTGCGCGATGTTGAGGTGGGCTACATACTCGACCTAGTCAACTTCCACAGCGTGGAGTTCAGCGGCAAGGCATCGGGCAGGGCCCGCGCTTCGCAGCTCTTCGATGGATTCAAGGCAAATGCCGACCTGACTGTCGATGAATTCAAATTTGAACGCGGTCGCATGGGCGTACTGCACGCCAAGGCCAACTGGAACCACGAGGCCGAACAGATCGATATCCACGCCATAGCCAACGATGGCCCCGAGGCCAAGACCTATGTCGACGGCTACGTTTCGCCCGTACATAACACCATCGATCTGAGCATCCGCGCCGACGGCACCAGCATCGAGTTCATGCATAACTTCACCAACAGCTTCCTGAGCAGCATTACGGGTCACGGCGAGGGTTTGGCTCGCCTGTCTGGCACGCTCGATAACATCAACCTCACCGGAAAGCTGGTGGTTGATGGCGAGGCCACCGTTACGCCGCTCAACACCACCTACAAACTTGTACGTGACACCGTGGTGATGATTCCCGATGAAATCGAGCTGAAGGATATGCGCATTGTCGATGCATTGGGCAATGAGGGCACACTCTCTGGCGGCATCCACCACGAGCACCTCACCAACCTGAGCTTCGACCTGCATGTGGCAGCCGACAACCTGCTGGCCTACGATTTCACCGATTTCGGCGAGTCAACCTTCTACGGCACCGTCTACGCCTCGGGCGATGTAGACATCAGCGGTCATGGCAACGATATCATCATCAACTGCAACGTTACCCCCCAGCCCGGCACGGTGTTTGTGTATAATGCCGCCAGCCCCGATGCCATCAGCAATCAGGAGTTCATTACCTGGCAGCAGCCCAAGGGCGCATCTGGCAGCACCTCTGCGGCCAGCACGCCTGTAGTAAACTCGCGCGCAGATGATACCGATATCTACATCAACTTCCAGATTAACGCCAATCCATCGGCTGCCGTCAAGTTGTTGATGGATCAGAACACTAAGGATTACATCACACTCTACGGTAGCGGCGCCCTGCGTGCATCGTTCCACAACAAAGGCTCGTTCAATATGTTCGGCACTTACACCGTAGATCATGGCACCTACGGCATCACCATCCAGAATATCATCAAGAAGAACTTCACATTTAATCGCGGTGGAACCATCGTTTTTGGTGGCGATCCCTATCAGGCGGCGCTCAATCTGCAGGCTGTCTATACGGTAAGCGGCGTGAGTCTGAGCGACCTGAACATCGGCAACTCGTTTACCAACAACACCATCCGCGTCAACTGTCTGATGAACATCGGTGGACAGCCCGCTGCGCCAAGGGTTGACTTCGACCTCGAGATGCCTACCGTTAATGCCGACGAACAGCAGATGGTGCGCTCTATCATCAACGGTCAGCAGGAAATGAACCAGCAGGTGGTTTATCTGCTTGCCATCGGCCGATTCTACAATCAGGGTGCCAACAACAGCGGTAGCAACGAGCGTACCGACCAGACCTCGCTGGCCATGCAGAGCTTCCTCTCGGGCACGCTGTCGTCGCAAATCAACACGCTCATCAACCAGTTTATCAAGAACGATAACTGGAACTTCGGCGCCAACATCTCTACTGGAAATGAGGGCTGGCATAATGCTGAATATGAGGGAATTATAAACGGCCGTATGCTTAACAACCGTCTGCTGATTAACGGTCAGTTTGGCTATCGCGACAACGCCACGCAGGCCAACCCGTCGTTCATTGGCGACTTCGATGTACAGTACCTGCTCTACCCCAACGGCAACCTGGCCCTCAAGGTCTACAACCAGACTAACGATCGCTACTTTACCAAGTCGAGCCTCAACACCCAAGGCATCGGCCTCATCATGAAAAAAGACTTCAACGGCCTCCGCGATCTCTTCTCATCAAAGAAGCGCAAGAAAAAGAAAAACAATTAAGCAGAAATTATTAGGCACGGATTAACACGGTTCTTTTAAAAGAGACGCTGCTATTCTGCGCATGAGTCCGTGTTTTTTAATTTATTAAAAGCCGCGTTAATCCGTGCCAAAAAAACTTATTTACTTCCGATGTAAAGGAATACCATTCCCAGTAGGACTAGCGCCAGGTCGAAGGCCTTGGCTTTGAGGTTCTTCTCGTGGAAGAACATCGCACCAAACATAAAGCTTACGATCACGCTACCACGACGAATCATCGACACAATCGATATCATCGCCTCGGGCAGACTCAGCGAATAGAAGTACATAAAGTCAGCGGTAGACAGAAACAGACTTACGCCCACTATCGACCACGACCAGTGAAACGGCGTTGTCTGCTCGTGCTTAGGCCACCACAGCAGCCACAGCATGGCACCCATCATAAAGCATTGGTAGATGTTATACCACGACTGCACCATCATGCGGTCCAGTCCTACGCCCCCACTCTCTACCGGAGCCATCAGGAACTTGTCGTACAGTCCGCTCACGGCGCCAAGTACCGCTGCACCCACAATCATGTATATCCAATGGTCGTGCTTAAAGTCTATACCCTCCTTCTTGCCGCTCTTGCTCAACAGCAGAAACGAGGCGATGGCCAGCAGCACACCTATCCATTGCCAGTGGTTCAGGCGCTCGCCAAACACCAGCAGCGCTCCCACCAGCACCATCACGGGGCGTGTGGCATTGATAGGGCCTACTATCGTCAGGGGCAGATGCTTCATACCGAAGTAGCCCAGAATCCAGCTCGATAGTACGATTAGGCTCTTCAGTAGTATGTACTTATGCATATCCCATCCGCCGCTGGCCACGTGGAATATACTGCCATCCTGCACATCGGTAGTACCGCTCACAACGATGAACGGCAGGAATATGATACTTGAAAACAGGGTATTCAGAAACAACACAGGTATCACGGCATTACCCTTCAATGCCTGTTTCTTCAACGAATCATAGCAGCCCAACAAAGCCGCCGACATAAATGCTAGTATTAACCACATATATTTATTATCCCAAATTTTATCTCCTACGGATTATACGGATTTATAATTTGCCCATTGGAATCACGTGTTACCAGATAATTATTTAATCCGTAAAATCCGTAGGCTTTAATCTTTAATCTTTAATATTTAATGTTTAATATTTAATCTCCTCCAGGAATAGCGCATTCCCTGGCATCGAATCGCCCGCATCGCTGCGGCGCTTGCCTTCGATCACGGCGCGCAGTCCATCCTCGGTCAGACGGCCGCGGCCCACGTCAATCATCGTACCCACCACAGCACGAACCATATTGCGCAGAAAGCGGTTGGCCGATATCACAAAGTACCACTCCGTTTCGCCCGTCTGTATCCACGCTGCACGAGTCACGTGGCACAGCGTGGTCTTCACATCCGAGTGTGCCTTGCAGAAGGCCCCAAAGTCCTCGTACTCCATCAGTATGCGTCCGGCGCGGTTCATCGCCTCAAAGTCCAGCGGATAGTGTATCTCGCACGAGTAGGCACGGCGGAAGGGGTCCTTGCGCGTGTGTATATAATAATGATACGTGCGCTCGGTGGCCGAGAATCGTGCATGCATCTCGGGCGATACCTCCTCCACCTTGCTCACCGCTATATCCTTCGGCAGCATTTTGTTCATCTTATACGCCAGCTGCTTGCAGTTTAATTCCCCCTCCACATCAAAATGAGCCACCATCACCCTCGCATGCACCCCCGCATCGGTACGGCCAGCCCCGGTGATGGCTATCTCCTGCCTCAACAACGTAGATAGCACCCGCTGCAGTTCGCCCTGCACCGATATGCCATTGGGCTGCACCTGCCATCCGTGATAGTTGGTGCCGTCGTAGCTAAGTGTTATAAAGTATCGCTTTACCATCTGTTGTTCCATGTGTTACGTTGATCCCACACGCTCAGCTGCAAGCTGAAGTGCGGATTGATGTTATACTTAACCGATGCACCTATCTTATCGCCGAAGTCGGCCCCCAGCCACCACAGGTTCTGAATCGGCAGACGCGGTTCCATCAACGATTTCTGTGCAAATACCGCAGCCTCCCAATGATCGTCGAAGCGGTAGTTGAGCATCGCCGTGAGTCCTGCATCCTTCATCTGATGGCGGCCCCAGTCCAAAAAACTCGAATAACCGCCTATAGAGAACGATAGTTTGGGCATCAGTTGCCCAGCATACATCACCGCTGCACTATTGGCAAAACCGCTGCCCGAGTTCTTGCCCAATCCGAAGATAGCCGATGCCGATAACGATGCATTAAGCCCCGGATGCAGCTCCCAATTATCAAAACCAGTTAACATACTGCCTATATAGGGATAAGTGGCTATAGTGCCCCGATAAGTAAGCGGTGGCAACGAGAAAGTTGTGTCGGGCATCAGCACATCGCGCTGCTCCTGCGCCTCAGCGCAAGCACAGCAACACAACATCACTATCATCACCCACTTTCTCATTTCGGCTGCAAAGTTATGATTATTCTATGAAACATCCAAACTTTTTAAAGCAGAAATATTCCAATTCCAGTTATTCCAATAAAAAAAATGAGGGGGCATCATCACTATAATATTTATATAACTAATTGATATATAGATAGTTATATATAATTATTAATAGAATTTAACAGAACTCGATTTCAAAAAACAAATTGGAATAACTGGAATTGGAACGTTTTTCTTCTCAACACTCGCCTAATGAACTGAATATCAACAAGATACAATATTCCAGTCTTATCCGCACTCGCTATTTCATTCCACTAAAAGGCCTCAAATGCAAATAATACAGGCTTTAAATCCCATTTTTTTGACTGAGAGTTTTGTTTTTCAAGCCAAAATGAGGTATTTTTGCTCTCTAGTTAGGAAACAAAATTTCCCTAGTTAGGGAACAATTGTTACCTAGTTAGGCAACAAAACGCCCCTATAAGACTATTTCAAAGGTTAAAGAAATAGAAAAGGATGGAGAATTAACGAAAGTATGATTACCTTTGC
>Ga0310786_10011677_pt1 | contig 10939 bp, 7 predicted proteins | sample AusTroGonzalo_MG_FD_203881 | JGI IMG/M metagenome (GOLD analysis project Ga0310786, IMG submission 203881) | Bovine rumen microbial communities from tropical cattle in Woodstock, Queensland, Australia - Gonzalo_03 (v2) (version 2) | ecosystem: Host-associated > Mammals > Digestive system >...
TGAGAAAAAAAACGAATTTATTTGGATTTTTCTATCATACTGATACTTCCCGCCTGCAGTTTCTCGCCCTCACAGCGCAACGTGATGGTCGATGCCTCCTCACCACTCTGCACCAGCACCTGTGCCAAGCCATTGAAGGCAGGGATAGTGAATTGTCGGCAATCTTTCTCCTTCGGATGGTCTTCACCCAGATACATCGGGTCGCCATTGCCTGCACCCAAAATACGGCCATTGCCTTCCAGTGTGAAGGTCAGCAACGGACAGGCGTCGGGCACCACACGTCCTTTCTGGTCTTGTACCTCGACCGTAACGACGGCCACGTCACGGCCATCGGCCGTCAACTCCTGGCGGTCAGTCTTGAGCACTGTCTTGTAGGCCTCCTTGGTAGTCTCTATAGTCTGAGTCATGGTGCGCTTACCATTCTTGTAACCATAAGCCACCACCTTACCTGGTTGATAGACAGCCTTCCATTTCAGGTGTCCGTTCTTTGGCATCTGCTGGCGTCCCAGCTTCTTACCATTTACGACGAGTTCCACCTCGTCACAGTTGCTATAGGCCCAGAGTTCCACCTCCTCGCCCTCGTGACCTTGGAGGTTCCAGTGTGGGAAGATGTGGAGCACAGGCTCTTCCGTCCACCACGCCTTCAGGTAGTATGCCTCGTCTTTGGGGAATCCGCAGTAGTCGAATATACCAAATTCGGAGTCGTGGGCAGGATACGACAGCGGGTTGGGTTCACCACGATAGTCGAAGCCAGTCCAATAGAACAGTCCTGCAGCCCATGGGCGCTCAGCATAGAATTTCCAACCGCGTTCAATAATGTTCTCATAGTTCTGTTCGTTGGTACGATTAAGGCTAACCATGCGTCCTTTGTAATTCTCTTCCTTGAAGTACCAGCCACGTGTGCCACAACCACTGGTTTCCTCAGTACCCACTATCTTCCACAAAGGATTGTTCTTCTTGCGGTTGTCTACGTCATTCTGAACAATATAGTTAAAGCCCACCACGTCGAGTCCCTTAATGAGTTCCGTACCACCGGCATTGGCCACCGTGCTGGGACGTGTAGGGTCGAAGAGACGAGTATATTCACGCATAGCCTCAGCCAGACGGGTACCCTGGATATTGTTCTCCAGTCCCCACTCCTCGTTGCCGTCGCTCCACAGGATGATGCTTGGATGGTTGCGGTCGCGCTTAATCATACGCTCCAGCAGTCGCAGGTGTTCATCATTGATGCCCATCAGCCGGTTCTCGTCGATGACCAGCATACCCTCACGGTCACAGATGTCCAGCAAGGCGGGCGTCATCGGGTTGTGCGAAGCGCGATAGGCATTGCAGCCCATCTTCTTGAGTTGCTTGATGCGCCACGCCTGCAGGGCATCGGGAATGGCAGCACCCACACCCGCATGGTCCTGATGCATGTTGACACCCTTCAGTTTCAGGGGCTTGCCATTCAGCAAGAAACCTTTCTCAGCATCAAACTTGATATCACGCAAGCCTGTCGTTGTCTCATAGACATCCGTTACCTTGCCATCAATTTTCACCGTTGTCTCCACCTTATACAAATAGGGATCCGTAGTACTCCAGAGGTGCGGATTGCTGAGCGCCATCTGTTGCTTAATGCCACGCGTCTGTTTGGCTTTCAGTGGCAGACTGGCATAAGTAGACTTGCAAACCTCCCTACCCTCGGCATCCAACAATCGCTGAATTACCTCACATTGGCGGGTAACCAACGAGGCATTATGTACCTCGGTTTCCACATTGATGGTAGCAGCACTATAGGGCAGCTGCAGTTCAGCATAGACAAACGTGCCGAAAGGTGCCACGCTGACTTCTGCCATTTTCTCCAGACAGACATCGCGATAGATGCCAGCGCCCTCATAGAACCAACCTTCCTCCAGCGAGGCATCTGCACGCACGCAGATGAGGTTCTGTTCACCATACTTCACATAGGGTGTGATGTCATACACCTGTGTAGCATAGCCGCTGGGCTCCGTGCCCATATAGAAACCATTAAACCATACAGTGGCATTACGGAAAATACCATCAAAGCGCAACAGCAAGCGCTTGCCGAGGTCGCCAGCGGGAATGGTCAATGTTTTGCGATACCATCCTACACTGGTCTCTGGATATTTCCACCCCACGGTCTTGTATCCATGCGAGTGGCTGGCCCCAGAAGCATAAGGTAGCGTTGCTACCCAGTCATGTGGAATTTGCACCTCCTGCCAGCTGCTGTCATCAAACTTCTGTACATAAGGACCCTCGTTGTGTATGGAACTAGCTTTTGTCAGGTAGTTAAAATACTCCGTCCCGCAACCGAAGTCTTTCTTTGGATTGGCAGCATGACCCAACATAAACTTCCATCCCTTATCCAACAGGATGGTTTCACGAACACCCTGAGCCTCAGCAGTCAGCACCTGCAGTACGATAGCTGTTAGCAATAATAATTTCTTCATTGTTTTCAGTTTCATTATCGACTGCAAAGATACTGTTTTTTTCAATAATATCCAAATCCAATTACAAAACAAACTAAAATCGGTACCTACTTTATAATATATATAAAGTCTAAATAGACTTAAATCTGCATGTTCGGTAGTGGATATTTGCAGAATTATTGCTATCTTTGCAGTCAGGACATTATATTTGATAATAACTAAACTAAGACACATGATGAAGATTCTTATGATTGGTGGTACGGGCACGATTAGCAGTGCTATCACGCAACAGTTAGCAGCAAGCGGTCATGAACTGTGGCTGCTGAACCGAGGCACACGCAAACAGGAGGTGCCCGCAGGTGTGAAACAGGTGATTGCCGACATCGACGACATGGAAGCCGTGCTGGCAGGTTTGGGCGATGCGCAGTTCGATGCAGTATGCGAGTTCATCGGTTTCGTGCCCAAGCAGGTGGAGCGCGACATTAGACTGTTCCGCGGACGCACACGTCAGTACGTCTATATCTCGTCGGCCTCGGCATATGCCAAGCCAGTACGTAGCCCGTATATCACTGAGGGTACTATGCTTGCTAATCCTTACTGGCAGTATTCGCGCAATAAGATTGCCTGCGAGGAGCTGCTGATGAAGGAATACCGTGAGAACGGATTTCCTGTAACCATCGTCCGTCCCTCGCACACCTATTGCGAGCGTGGCGTGCCCCTGAGCATTCACGGGCCAAAAGGCAGTTGGCCTGTACTGAAACGCATGCTGGAGGGCAAGCCTGTGCTTGTGCATGGCGACGGTTCTTCGCTATGGACGCTGACGTGGAATGAAGACTTCGCACGTGGCTTCATCGGTCTGCTAGGTAATCCGAAGGCCATAGGTGAAGCTTTCCAGATCATGAGCGACGAGCAGTTGACGTGGGATCAGATATATGAGTGTGTTGGGCAAGCATTGAACGTGACGCCACAGCTCTATCACGTAGCCTCCGACTTTCTGGCTGCCGTATGTCCAAAGGACTACGACCTGGAGGGTAACCTTATCGGCGACAAGGCTGCAACAGTCATCTTCGACTGCACGAAACTGAAGCGTGCCGTCCCAGGATTCCAGACCACAACGCGCTTTGACGAGGGCGTTCGTCGCTGTGTCAACTATATTCTCGCGCATCCTGAACTGCAAGTGGAAGACCCCGAGTTTGACCAGTGGTGCGACAAGGTCATTGAGGCACAAGAACAGGCAAAGAAAATGATATAATTAATGCAGGAAGAGTTTACAGAAACACATATCATCCGATAAAACCAACATGAAAATGAGAAAGACCTGTTTCGCCGTTCTCGTGCTGATGGCACTGACGGCATGTAAAAACAACGTGAAAGAAACAACGGACGTCATCGACCTTCCCCGTGCGGAAACCCCTGACAGCGTAGCCAAAGCCATGGACGGTTTCTTCGAGCAGGCGGCTGCCGACTCTATGGACATCCACAGCGTGATGATTGTCCGCAACGGTAGCGTCATCTTCAGCCGCTGGCAGAGCGAGGGTGCAGACACTGTACCACACGTGCTTCACTCCGTCAGCAAGACCTTTACTGCCACTGCCGTTGGCCTCGCCATTGCTGACGGTAAACTGGCGCTGACAGACAAAGTGGTTGACTTTTTCCCTGACAAACTACCCGCCAATGTCAGCGACAACCTGAAGAAGATGAGCGTGCGTGACCTGCTGACGATGACGTGTGGTCACGACGTGGAACCCTCAGGCCGCGGTGAAGGCGCAGACTGGATTGAGAGCTTCCTCGCGTGGCCCGTCGAGCACGAACCCGGCACTTTCTATCTCTACAATAGCCTCGGCACTTATATGTGCTCTGCCATCGTGCAAAAAGTCACGGGGGAAAAGGTGGTCGACTATCTCAACACCCGCCTTTTCAAGCCCCTCCACATAGACAAGCCTAAATGGGAGGAGAGCCCGCAAGGCATCAACTGTGGCGGGTGGGGACTATACCTCAAAACCGAGGATTTGGCAAAGATGGGCCAACTACTCCTGCAGAAAGGCGAGTGGAACGGCCAGCAATTGATTCCCGCCGAGTGGGTTGCCGAGATGTCGAAGAAACAGGTAGAGAGCATCAATCCTGGCACACGCATCGAACAGGCCGAGGAACGTGGTATGACCAAAGAAACCAGCGACTGGATGCAAGGCTATGGCTATCAGATGTGGCGCTGCCGCCCTGGCTGTTTCCGTGCCGACGGTGCTCGCGGTCAGTACATCATCGTCGTGCCAGACAAAAACGCCGTCATCGCTATAACCTCTGACAACGGCGACCTGCAGGGTGAGTTGGACCTCGTGTGGGAGCGTATCCTACCTGTATTGTAATAAAAATATTAATCCGCAGAATTAGCTATTTTCATCTTTTTTTCGTACTTTTGCAGAAAATATCAGAATAGTTTATGACAAAAGTAAAGATTCAAACCATGCTGGGCGACATCGTTGTCCGCCTATACGACGAAACTCCCATCCATCGCGACAACTTCGTGAAGTTGGCGAAGGAGGGTTATTATGATGGGACGCTATTCCATCGAGTGATCAAGAACTTCATGATTCAGGGCGGTGACCCAGATTCAAAGGGAGCACCTGCCGGCAAGATGCTGGGTGTCGGTGGCCCAGACTACACCCTTGAAGCCGAGATTAAAGACGGGCTGTTCCATAAGCGTGGCGCATTGGCTGCGGCACGTCAGGGTGACGAGGTGAATCCCGAACGTCGCAGTAGCGGTTCTCAGTTCTATATCGTCTGGGGAGATGTGTACGACGAAGGCCAACTACGCCAATTCTCCAAACAACTGCGGATGCAGAAAGTGCAGAATGTCTTTAACGCACTTGCTGCCGAACACCGTGCAGAGATTATGCAGATGCGCCGTGACAGAAATCGCGAAGGGCTTCAGGAACTGCAAGACAAACTGGCTGCAGAAGCAGAGAGCAAGGTCGGTAAAACAGGACTGACCGATGAACAACTAAAGATTTACTCTACTGTTGGCGGTACTCCCCATCTTGACGGCCAGTACACCGTGTTTGGCGAGGTTGAGGAAGGTCTTGATGTCGTTGAAATGATTCAAGGCACAGCTACTGGACGCGCCGACAGACCTGTTGATGATATTGAAATGAGAATGTCAGTAATAGAATGATGGTACAGCAAATAGAAATAACTCTGAAACCGAAACGTCGCGGCTTCCATCTGGTAACAAGCGAGATTCTGAGTCTGTTGCCGAAATTGCCGAAGACGGGCATTATAAACATCTTCACGAAGCACACCAGTTGCGGACTGAGCATCAACGAGAACTGCGACCCAGATGTTCGCGTGGACATGGAAACCATCTTTAATCGTCTGGTTCCTGAGAATCAGCCCTACTACGAGCATACGCTGGAAGGTGCAGATGACATGCCCGCCCATGCAAAATCCACGCTGAGCGGTGTCAGCATCACCATCCCCATTACCGACGGCCGTCTGAACCTTGGCACATGGCAAGGAATCTACTTCTGCGAGTACAGGAATTCTGGCGGAGCAAGAAAGTTAATTGTGACAATTATTGGAGAGTAAGAAATAAGGGAGTTTTCGCAAGGAATAGGAAGCAGACTCCTAAAACAACAAGAAACCCGCTGAATCATCAGCGGGTTTCTTAGTTAGCGGAGAGAGAGGGATTCGAACCCCCGGTACCTCTCGGTACGGTAGTTTTCAAGACTACTGTAATCGACCACTCTACCATCTCTCCAGAGGGTGATTTTCTTGAAATCGGCTGCAAAGGTACGACATAAAAATGAAATTACCAAATTTTAATGTAACTTTTTTGCAAGATATGTATAAAATGAGTAATTTTGCAGCATGATTTACCCGAACAACTATGAATCCAAGATAGGATTTGACACCATACGGCACTTGCTGAAAGAGCATTGTGTCTCAACATTAGGCAAAGAAAAAGTCGATGAGCTTAGCTTCAGTGACGATGCTGGACTCGTGAACGAGCAGATGGCACAGATTCGTGAATTCCGCAGACTGATGCAGGCTACGGAGAAACCGGAGATGAACTATTTCTTCGACGTACGTGAATCAGTGACCCGTATCCGTATGGAGAATACGCATCTGGAAGAAGACGAACTCTTCGACCTGCGACGCTCGCTGGAGACGATTGGTGTGGTGGTAACATTCCTGAACAAGAACAATGGTGACGATGAGAATCCAGAATACACATACCCTGCCCTGCACCGTTTGGCAGAGGATGTGCTGACCTTCCCTGCTATTATCCGCCGCATAGACTCTATATTGGATAAGTTCGGGAAAATCAAGGACTCGGCATCAATGACGCTGGCAGGCATCCGTCATGAGATGGAACAGACGGCAGGCAGCATATCACGTACCTTATATACTATTCTGCACTCGGCTCAGCGCGACGGACTGGTAGCACAGGACGTAGCCCCTACCCTGCGTGACGGTCGATTGATGATTCCCGTGGCTCCAGGACTGAAACGACGAATCAAGGGTATCGTTCATGACGAGTCGGCTACGGGAAAGACCGTATTCATAGAGCCGGCCGAGGTGGTGGAGGCAAACAACAAGATTCGTGAGTTGGAGGCTCAGGAGCGTCGCGAGATTATTCGCATCCTGACGGTTTTCTCTGACGAGTTACGCCCGCATGTGCAGGAGGTGCTGACCTCATACCACTTCTTAGCAGAGATAGACCTCATTCACGCCAAGGCGGAGATGGCCGAGCAGATGCAGGCGTTTGAACCCGAAGTAAAGGCGGAGCCACACATAGACTGGATTCGTGCCATACATCCGCTGCTGCAACGCTCGCTGCAGAAACAAGAAAAGAAGGTGGTGCCACTGGACATCATGCTGACACGCGACAAGCGACTCCTTATCATCTCAGGCCCCAATGCTGGTGGTAAGTCTGTATGTCTAAAGACGGTAGGATTGCTACAGTACATGGTGCAATGTGGACTGTCAATACCCATTGGCGACCGCTCTACGGTGGGACTCTTCCAGAATATCATGATAGACATCGGCGACGAGCAATCGATAGCCGATGATCTGTCGACTTATTCCAGCCACCTGCTGAACATGAAGAACATGATGAAGCAGGCGAACAGCAGCACACTGCTGCTGATTGACGAGTTTGGCGGTGGCACGGAGCCAACCATTGGCGGAGCCATTGCCGAGGCAGTGTTGAAGCAGTTCTGGAAGAAGGAAACCTTTGGCGTCATCACCACGCACTACCAGAACCTAAAGCACTTTGCCGAGGACCATCCTGGCGTGGTGAATGGTGCGATGCTCTACGACCGTCATCAGATGCAGGCGCTGTTCCAGCTGTCGATAGGCCAGCCTGGCTCGTCGTTTGCCATAGAGATAGCCCGCAAGACAGGTATTCCTGAGGAAGTCATTAGTGATGCTTCAGAGATTGTAGGCAGCGACTATATCCAGAGCGACAAATACCTACAGGACATTGTGCGTGACAAGCGCTACTGGGAGGGCAAGCGCCAGACCATCCACCAGCACGAGAAGTCGCTGGAGGGACATATCCAGCGTTACGAGACGAATCTGGAGGAGATAGAGCGCGAACGCAAACAGATTCTGAATCGTGCCAAACAGCAGGCTGAAGAGCTGTTGGCAGAGGCTAACCGCAGGATAGAGAATGCCATCCGCGAAATCAAGGAAGCACAGGCAGAGAAGGAGCGCACCCGCGAGGTTCGCGAAGAGTTGCAGGAGTTCCGTGAGCAGGTACAAAATGATGATACACGCGGACTGATGAGCGAGGAAGAATTTGCCAAGAAACTACGTCAGATGGAGGAGCGCAAGGCCCGTAAGGCACAGCGCAAGGAGAAGAAGGGCGAAGAGCAGAAAGCTGCCAGCGAGAAATTGGCAGCTAGAGCGCGCGAAAGTCTGAATCCTGAGAACCGTCCATTGGCTGCTGGCGACAGTGTGCGCATCAAGGGCACCAACAGCATCGGTGAGATAGAGAGCATTCAGGGTAAGCAGGCTACCGTCATCTTTGGAGGTCTGCGATCAAAGGTAAAACTGGAACAGCTAGAGAGAACTGACAAACGGAAAGAAGAGCCGAAGACGTCTGCTGACAAACATTCCCATCTAGCAATTCAGACCAGTCACATGACACGTGCTACGATGGAGGACCGTCGTCAAAACTTCCATCAGGATTTAGACGTAAGAGGTATGCGTGGTGACGAGGCACTCGACACTGTGATGCATTTCATCGACGACGCCATTCTGATAGGTCTGAGTCGCGTGCGCATCCTGCACGGCACAGGAACGGGTATTCTGCGCCAGCTCATCCGTCAATATCTCGCTACCGTGCCTAACGTCAAGAAAGCTAAAGACGAACACGTCCAGTTTGGTGGTGCGGGTATTACGGTGGTAGATTTGGATTGAGTTACCTAACAACAAACTTCTTGCCGTTAGAGATATACAGGCCAGCCTTGAGATTTGACGTATTGACAGGACGGCCACTGAGGTCGTAGATCATCAGCCTATCCACCTTCTCGCTGGATACCATATCAATGCCCGAAGGCACATAGACATAGCCCAGCTTGTTGTCCATCCAGGCAATACGCTCCTTCATATAGCGACGCACATTCTGCACCTCTGCTTGGTAGCTACCCCAGAGACATGGATTCTGGTGAACATACTGGTTCATGATGGGCCAGCGGAGAAAATTGAGCTCCTGTGATTGACTAAGCGTCTGTTCCCAAGCATCGATATAGTCTGTCATATATTCCTCTGTCAGTCCTGCCTGACGCACCTCATCCCATATCTTCAGCAGTTGTGCCTTGGCTGCGGCATCGTTCACCACGATATTATTCACAAACTGTCGCATATTGCCTGCACAGCTACCCTTGGTACGGTAGATATAGTCTGTCAGATTCATGATGGGATAGGTACGGTTGTCATTTTCAAAGGCCAGGTCAAAATCCCACACAGGTCCTGTATGAATCGGGGATTCACCACGATCCTTATACATATAGGTACTCCAATAGGTATCGGTATTGCCCGACAGCTCACCTACCAGGAAATGGCGCAAGAACGTGTTGAGGTCCAGGTAGGTCTTCCATTGATTCTCCATCCTATTGAAATACTGACGGATATATTCGTGCTGGTTGGTGGTAATCTCATCTTCATCGGGCGACTTAATGGTAACAGGGTTGCCTTTGGTTGACGTAAACATAGAGGGCTCATCATAAGCATAGGCATCCACCTCGATGAGATAGCCGCCAGTCAGCGCCTCGCCGGTATTGTCCTCGGGCGTCATCTCTGTAATCTCCACACGCCCATCATTCACCTCTATCTGGTCGCACAACTGATAGCAGCCTTTATATTCACCATTGAGCAACACATCAACCGCCGTACCATAAGGAGTATAGGGCATACCCATCTTACGACTGAGCTCAAAGGCCAACAGGTTGCGCATCAGCGTCTTGTCACCATAATTATTGATGAGCGTCCACTTCTTTGCCTTGGCAGGGGCATCCAGTGGTTTCTGCTTCTTCTCAAACTTGATGCGATAGGGCTTTTTGGGGAACCCCCTTGAGGCATTACCACGCTCTCTGACACCACCTGGCTGGTAAAGCAGCTTACTACCATCCTCAGAGACAATGGAAATCTGTGAGGCGATATCCGTCACCTTGTCATAGGGTATAACACCGTCCTGCGTATGAATGCTCAACGTCGGCAGATTCGTCAACTGAGCCAGATGACTGTCGTCACCCTCTCCCCTATTGCCATAGAATTCCAGCTCGGCAATATTGCAACGGGCATCAGAAGGACCCACATAGCGCACATAGCGGAAGCCACGGGAACAGTTGACCGTAGCATACGACATCTGACCGATAGTACCCTTCTCCTTTATAATATATAGTGGCAATGCATCCATGAAGTCTTCACGGTTGGCACCTTCAAAGACACCCAGCAATACACGCTGTTCACCATGGACATCGTTACGTGGCGACCAGCCCACACGGGTGATAACGTGTGGAGAGCCTAAGTCCAGACCTGTCCATGTATAGCTACGCTCCCATGAGGCGAAACAAGTATTCAGATTACCATCGAAAGCCATTTCGCGGGTATTGACGGTAGTTGACTCCTGGAACGTTGAATAGTCCACACTCCTTGTTGTGCCAATCACTGTTCCGGTAAGCTTACTACCGGTATCTGCCACTGCCCACACTGCAGGCACTAGCAATAATAACGAAATAAAACCAAGTTTCATGGGTGTAGTTTTGATAGATAAAACGCAAAAGCGTTTTTTGAGCCTCTTGTCGGATTCGAACCAACGACCCCGAGATTACAAATCACGTGCTCTGGCCAACTGAGCTAAAGAGGCGGGTGGGCAGCTGTCTGCATCGCGCCGCTACAACCAAGTACCCTTGCTATGTTCCCATCCTGGGGGATTCCGAGGGAGCTGGCCGTACAGGACTGCCCGTTTTTGCGGCTGCAAAGGTACGCATTTTTCCCTTATCCGC
>Ga0310786_10011678_pt1 | contig 10939 bp, 14 predicted proteins | sample AusTroGonzalo_MG_FD_203881 | JGI IMG/M metagenome (GOLD analysis project Ga0310786, IMG submission 203881) | Bovine rumen microbial communities from tropical cattle in Woodstock, Queensland, Australia - Gonzalo_03 (v2) (version 2) | ecosystem: Host-associated > Mammals > Digestive system >...
TAGATGGATGAATCGTTATGGCTGTTATCATTGGAGAGGAGACAAGAACTTCGATATAAGTCCAGGAATGCTTTGCAAGCCGGACGAGTATATGGGCATCGAGTATTATCTGGTTGGATGCACAATGCCTAAGGAGTTCATCTACAATATCCTCAAAAGTGAATACGATCTCAGCATCTATATTAGCAGGCGTAGAAGACGTAAGAACATTTACAAGTTTATGCGTCCTCGCAGAAAAGCCGATGAGGCATGGTGGCGTAACGAGAAGAACTGGCATGGCTTCGATATGGGATTATTCCTTGATATCTATGTTCACAGTTTCCCAAAGGTAACTAAAGATGCTTACCGTGATAAGTGGGATATAAGAAGACACATGATAGACAATAAGGAAATCCCAGTCAGTTCCTATCTTCATATCTATCCTGAAGTAGCGGAAATGTACAGGGATCTTCCTACGCATCCTCTTATTCTTGACCATCGTGCTCCATTAGAAGACCGATACGCAGAGATACGTGAACGCATAAACAGTTACAGGGCCGCCAGTGAAAAGCAAAGAGCCTATGCCCACGCTGGCGGGGTACAAACGCAAGCAACCCAAATACGAGACCTATGATGAGCAGACAAAAGAGTTGCTCAGAGGTCTTTATGTGTTGGTCATCCTGTCTCTCATTGTCGGAGCTATTGGAGGCTTTATCGTATTCTGCATATTCTTCTGCAGATGGTTTCCTTAAAACTTAGGTGGGGAGCGAAGTGCTCCCCACCATTTTCTTTTAGAGTGCGAATGCCATCCCTTTAAGCATCGGCTTAAGCTTGGCACAGATTTCTTTCAGCTTGTAAGGGATCTCATACTCAGGAAGTCCAGTTTCCTGCGAGATAGTCTGGACAGGCAGGATCTTGCCCCACAATCCGTATGTCTTGTCTATGATGTAGCGCTCCATATCGGAAAATTTGCTGGTCAGAGCTTCTTTAATAGCTTCGATAGCGTGGTCTCTTTCGATAGCCTTGTCCTGTTCTTCAGTAGTTTCCCTATTGGTCACGATTTCCTCATAGGTAGTGTCGTCATCAGGGTTGACTCTTTCATTGATAGAGCAGGTGCTGATCTCAGTTCTGGAAAGGCTTTCGACACGTTCTTCACTGATTCCCAATGCATTAGAACTTTCAGCAAGGGTAGGCATACGACCAGATTCAGCAAGATAGTCCTGTTTCAGCTTGGACAGACGGGCAGCCATCTGAGCAGCACAGTTAGGGATGCGGATGGTTCTGGACTGGCAGAGGATAGCCTTTCTCATGGACTGTTTGATCCACCATGCTGCATAAGCGGAGAACTTGGTTCCATGTCCAGGTTCATATCTGTCAGCCGCGGTCATAAGTCCGATGTTGCCTTCTCCAACAAGATCTCCAAAGGAGACACCATACTTCTTGAAATCATGCGCGATCTTAACAACAAGTCTGAGTGAACATGTAATAAGCTCCTCTCTGGCTGCTGAACTTTCTTCTGGCGTTCCATTGTGGATTTTGCAGGATAGCTCGATCTCTCTTTCTCTGGAAATGAGCTTATATTGCTCAATGTCCTCCATGTAGCGTGAAATGTCCTCGATTTCGATCGTTTGGTGTTTCATCTCGTACCTCCTTGGTTTACGGTTATAGTAAATATAGCACACGATTTGATATAAGTCAAGTGCTTTCCAAAAAAATTTTAATAAAAAACGAGGTATTATGAAACGTTGGATTGTTTTGGATGCTCCTTTGAATAATTACGAGGCTTCGACAGATGGTGAGATAAGGTCTATAAAGACGGGTAAGATCTTGAAGCCCTATATCTATAAAACCGGATATGCATCTGTGCTTCTAAATAGAAAACGCTATCTTGTGCATCGTATAATAGCTGGTGCTTTTATAGAGAACCCAGAAAATAAGTTATATGTAGATCATATAAACACAGATAGAACAGATAATAGGGTAGAGAATCTCAGGTGGGTTACAGGAATAGAGAATGCTAATAATCCATTGACTAAAGAGCACAGGGGATCTGCATATAATGCTTTTCGCACTAAAGAGTTTAGGGAACGACAGCTTGCTAGGTTAAAAGAAAAGAGTAAGTCTGTTATGTGTATTGAAACGGGCTACGTATGGGATTCTGTTAGAGAAGCAGCTGCTGCATTAGGTATCGATAAGAATCGCATATATTTATCCTGCAAATCTTCGCATAAACATGCTACATGGCAGTGTAAAACGTACCGAGGAAGACAGATCCTGCATTTCAAGTACATTGAAGCCACGTCTAGCATGCCTGATATAAAAACAGGCGTTTGTTCAAAAAGTAGGAAGATAGGATGTAAAGAGACAGGAGAAGTATGGGAATCCGCAATATTAGCTGCGAAGGCTACAGGTTTATCTAAAACTTATATTTATAATGCATGCTCCCGAGCATCGAATCCGAAGCATAGACCAATAACTACTTATGCTGGTAAGCCTTGTTTGCATTTTTATTACGTCTAATCTATATCAGTTAATTTGAATTTTCTACTAAGAGTATAAAATCTATGCCTGACTTCGCTGTTGGATTGCCTAGGAAATACCGCAAGGGAAACATAACGGATTTGCAGCCAGATACGTTCTATACTCTTGTGCAGCAATTACATAGAGCAAGACGAGCTGGTAAGCATGTTGATTTACGTATTGGGAACGAAGCAGGTCTGCAAAGCTGGGCTCTACGTAAAGGCTTGCCAGAGCAGCCAGGCGAGAAGCGGTTGGGTATAAAGCAACCGATTCATCGTTATTCCTACAAGGACTTCGTCGGTCGTATTCCATCAGGCTATGGAGAAGGTACTGTGGACAAGCTTGAAGAGTCCAAGGTTATTGTGCTCAAGGCTTCCCCTAACCATCTCATGTTCACAAGAGGCAACACCAAGGATTCTCCTATCTATAACATGGTGAATACAGGTGGAGACAGCTGGCTTGTCAGTATCAGACGAGAGAACGAGCCGCCTATTGTTCAGACCTGGAAGAAGGAACATTTCAAGTCGGTTCCTATGGAGAAGGTGCCAGATCTTATCGATGCAGGAGCCGCGGTATCAAGCAAGATAGATGGAGCAGGTATACTGGCTTATCTCGGAAAGCATGGTATAGAAGCCTATGGTATTCGTCCGGATAAGGAAGGCAAGCATCCACGGTATACCGATGTAGTTGGAGGTCTCCGTAGCTTTAAGGTTCCTCCTGAGCTGAATAACACTTTGCTTCGTGGAGAGCTCTATGGTGTTGATGCTCACGGTAAAGTTATTCATCCAAATCAGCTCGCAGCGTTGCTCAACTCAACGTTAGCCAATGCTGTTGATAAGAAGCAGAAGACAGGTACACGTCTGCTTATAGCTGCACTGGCTGTAAATAAGAATGGTGTAGATGATTATACAGCTGATGTGAAGAGCATCACGGACAAGCTGAACCATCCAGCCATTCATACAATCCCTATGTATAAGGGAGACGTTGCAAAGAAGCTTGTGTCCGCTATCAGCAAAGGACAGTATCCACTTACTCGTGAAGGTGTTGTACTCCATCAGCCTGGGAAGCGTCCGTTGAAGAGCAAGAACAAGGAAGACTTTGATGCACGTATTGAAGGGATCTTCCCTGCTGATACCAAAGGTGCTCCTCGTGCTGGCGGTTTTATTTACAGCCTTCCTGACAAGCCTTATCTCAGAGCTCGTGTAGGCACAGGTTTCTCGCACGATATGCTGAAAGATATGCTGGCGAACCCTGATAATTATATTGGGCGCACAGCAAGGTTAACTTCCCAGGAGCAGCTTCCAAGCGGTGCGCTTCGTGCTCCTAGCTTCCTGGCTATGAAAGAGGATTGATGCTACTGTAGGGATAACAACCCGCAGGAGACATCAATGTCGAAACTCACAGACTTTCTTTTTACACAGCAGGAGATCGCCCATAACATCATTTGGGCATCTGAAGCTATCCTGCTGAACATGCATCACTGGAATGCATACGTTACAGCTTCTCCCGAGAATGAGAAAGCTGCCAGGGATAATATGCTTGGTCATATCGCGAACCATTGTCATGGTCACTGGAATCCGCATCTTATGATCGATTTCATTACAGATTGGAAAGCAAAGGTGCTGGACCCCAATCAGCTTGGAGAAGATATCCCGATCGGTTCAAACAAGAATGAACATAATATCATTACACCAGACGGAGCAAGCTATGAGAAAAGACCAAAAGCGTGATTGGCACGGACGTTTCGTTAAGGAAGTCAGTACGCAGCCTATGACTGTTGAAGATGTGCTGGCTGCTTTTCAGAAAGACGAGAACTTGCAGTCCATCGTTGTCCACAATGAACCAGATAAAGCTGAAGTCGAGCTTACCTGGTTTGGAGCCGTCAAGCCTACAGATCATATCGAAGTGGACGGAAGCAAAGAGCTTGATCGTATATTAAACATGAAAGCCCCAGACAATTTCGAAGAGCTCTATGAAGAAAGCAACTTCTGGGAGCGTAACGGACTTGCTCTGATGGCTTTTATCATAAGTGTTGTTGCATTGGCGCTCGCACTCAATAAATAAGTCTCCCCTCCGGCTAAAAAGTCGTGCCGACTTCCCTCACCTGGCAATAGGGCCATGTGAGGGTTTTTCTTTATAAATGCTTAATTTTTGCCTGTTTTTAGGCAGTATATGATGGTAGGGCTTCTTGCAGATTCCTACCTAGGTAGAACGTGAAGACGGGCTACCGAATGGACTCCGATCAGAACCTGGACGTGGTTTACACGACACCGGGTGCGGAGAGTCGAGCTAAGCCTATACTGGCTGGCTAGACGTTGTAGGCTGTGGTTTGGGTAATCGGCTTGTTACCGGCGCCCAACCTGTGGTGAGGCCTTGTTGCCAGTATGAACACCACAGAGAAGACCATCAGCGACGCACAACAATGTCCCCTCCCGTGGAATCGAGCCGAAAGGCAAGAGGACTGGGAACCGTGCCGAAAGGCGGGGTGTTGGTAATGCGCAACGGATAGTCCGGTTAAGTAGAGGACTGCAACGCTAAGGAAGCAGCCGTGAGGTGGCCAGAGTGCCAGCTTCCTGCACTGGAAACCGAAGGAGACATACCGGAGGTGGAAAGGACAGACCTGTCTTGGAGATCTAACAGGTGCTCGCAAAAGATTTTCATTTTGTAGGAAAATGCCTTCCGCCCCGAAGGCTAAGTACGGGTGCGCGTAATAGAACCAGACACCAACGAAACAGGGTCAGGTGTAGGGTGCCCGGATCCACCCGAACGGGAGACTTGCCGCAATTATCTGGCGGGATAGCGGATGACAGGCCCGGTGAGGGCGGGCCTGTCTTTTTTACTTTTTAGTGGACCTTAATTACATAGCGTAGATGTGCATAATACCATGAGGACCTGCTATTGGGTTCTCCTGTCGTCTGCGTCACAGGTTCTGGCAGATGGCGGTAAGATTAACAGAACCAAAGAGGAGGTTGGGGTTATGGCCGATAACTCTAATCAACTGTTCAACGTGATCTTCAGAACGGAGATTGCAGTTGAACCTCGTCCCTTTGCGCGAGAAGCGCAGGGGCAGGCGACGCAAGCGAAGCCGACGCATACGTTGCCTGGACCGGATCCGCACTACGGTGTGGATCGTTTCGCATATACAATCATCAGTATCGCGATCAAGATGCTGGAGATTGTGCCATGGATGCAGAGTATGCGTGTACGCTTTGCATTCTTATCCGGACTCTCGTTTGCAATTTGGACGTATGCTGGACGTCCAAACGAGGTTCTGTATAAAACCATTCAGTGGAAGCTGTTGACAGCCGCTCAGCTTCCCACAGTTCGCGGGGCAACTGCAGAGCTTCGCGAGCTTAACTCTTATATCAAATCCTGGTTAAAGCCGGGAGAAGGGAGTAAAGCATGAAGCAGATTAAGCCCTTTCTGGTAGGGCTTTTGATTGGAGCAGGTTTCGGCTACCTGCTCTGCCTGATCCACATCCTCGTCCAGAAGGGGATGTGATCGTTTGCGCGGGGCTGATCTCCCGCGCTTTTTATTTTACAGTATGGATAACTTGAAAGGAGACTAATATGAAGAGATTGAAGGTACTTATTATTTGTGGTGGCGGTGTTTTTGGACAGATTCCTGCACGCTTCCTTTCCTGTCTTCCCACTAATGAGCAGAACCTGGAAGACATCGATGTTATCGGTGGTACCAGCATAGGTGGCATCCTTGCCTGTGCTTATGCTGTAGGGCGCTCTTTTGCTGAGATCGATGATTGTTTCCAGAAGAGAGCCAAAGACTGTTTCAAGAAGCGTTTCTGTGCCAAGATCAATCCATTAGCATGCCCTACGTATGACAGCGAAAGTTTGTATGCTGTTATCAAGGATATGATCGGCAACGTGCTGATGAGAGATGTTAAAAAGATCTTCCCTCAGCTTACTCTTGTTGTGCCAGCCTTGGATGCCACAAGCGATGAGCCTCTTATCTTTCATAACCTGACACGAGAATATGAAGGTCTTCCGTTATTGGAGGTTGCCAAGATGACGTCAGCCGCTCCTTCCTATTTTGATTGTGTCGATTATAAGGGACACGCAATTATCGACGGAGGTATCCTGGACGTTGACGGTGCAATGACCGCGGTTACGGCTATCAAGAAATATTACGGTGTTCCGTTTATGAACATGGATGTTCTGATACTGGCGACAGGACAGGATGTTGATACAGATCCGCTTACCATCAAGGCATACAGAAGCCTGAATCTTCTGGGTATTGCTACCGATGTTCTGCGTGCCTATATCACTCTTGGCAATAAGCAGATGTGCAAGGAGTTTTTGTCCGGGCTCGGGTTCCATCATTTCAATTACTTCAACCCTGTTATCACAAACGGCGACCTTGATGATGTGAAGCAGATTCCCACACTTGTTAAGCAGGCAGATGAACATAGGGATGAGTTCCTTAAAGCCTGGCATGACTGGAAGAATGCATAATGTTGCTGTTTAATCACTCAGGCAGATTCGGCGATCTTTTTTACAGTCTGTATGCCGCCACTCAATATGCTAAGGGGCAGCCGTTCGATCTGCACCTTCATCTGGATGTGCATGCCTACGATCTTTCCAATAGACCTGTTATGATGGCTAAAGAGGATACGGACTTTCTTGTTCCTCTTCTTGAGGTTCAGCCCTATATTCATAACCTGACAATCTCCCGGAACTACCCTGACAAGCCTTTCATCAATCTGGATGCTTTCAGGCAGGACTATTCCAAGATAGTAGGAAAAGAAATTCGTTCGTGGTATTATGAGTATCTTCCTATTGAGCCAGTGGGGTTTGATTTGCCTGTTCTGTTCATCCCTGTGCATAATTTCCCGTTCATCGAGAAGATCGCTATCTGTTTTACCAAGCGCTACAAGTCTGTTATCAATCTCAGATGCCTTAAGAAGTTCAAGGATCTGCTTATCTTTGTGGGCTTGCCGGATGAGCATGAAGCTTTTTGCGAACAGTATTTTCCTGTGGAGTATCATAAGAGCCAGAATCTTCTTGATCTTATGCAGTTCGTCCACTCGTGCAAGGGATTCGTAGGCAACGTGTCAGGTTTGTTCGCTGCCATGGAATGTTGTAAGATGCCGCGGGTGCTTTGTTTGCAGCCAAGCGGAGGTGACGTAAGATGCTACGGAGACAATGGCACAATGGTCAACACTCCTCAGGATCTTGTAAGGTCTGTAGAAGCACTGCTTGTACGCGAATAAACGCTACTTTATTATCGGTCAACTTCAGGCACAATAAGCCGGTAAGTTGGAATTTTTGATCTTTTTTACTCTTCATGTAAGGGGACGCCATCATGTTCGACAATCTTCCCGTCTTAACAGTCACAACCATTATGGACATCGGTATTTCCTGCTGGGCTCCAGGCAGTCTTCCGCAGGAAATGAATCTTGATTTTCCATACAGCAACGCGAGAATAACGGCTATGAATAACGCTCTCGAAAACAAGACCAGCATCATTATCTACAGAAATGGCACTCCTGAGGCCATTACTGTGGAAGAGCTCGAGGAGTTGCTCGAGCAGCTTAAGGAAGCAAAGTCCAAAGCCAATGGATGAGCATGCTACAATATTCTGGGTTCAGCATCGCAGAGCATACGCTTTGTGCTATGATGCCGACCTGGATAACCTTCCTCCATTGCCAGAAGCTCCGAGGAAGAAAAAGAAGAATCCAAGAGCACATCGTTATTTCCCTTACAGGCTGTATCCTGTGAAACGGCCCTATAAGGGATACGCCATGTACATCACATACAATCCAGACAGCTCCATCTATGATAGAGATGAACATGGTAAGGTGTCACGCACAGCCGCGGTATCTGAAATATGGCTGAGCAAGATGATACTGCAGTTCGATCAGACGTTTCCTTCAGGACTTACTCCTGATATGATAGAAAACTCCTGGTATCTCAAGCGTGCGCATCGTCCTGCTAGTACAGGATTATACATCTGGAAGCACTGAATAAGTACCCCTTTTGCTGGCAAAATAAGATGACCGGAAGGTCATTCACCAGAAAGGAGAGCACCAAAGTGAACAAACTTCCAGGCTTCTCAGACAGAGCCGTGTCTGTCAGGGAAGTGAACCTTTCAGGAGGAATCATAAACGATGTAGTCTTCCTTCACGGCGGCACCGCAAGTGACGTATGCGGTGCATTCCCGGTCGTGTGTGCCGGTGCTACGGTGTGCTTCGTGCATGCCGACATTACGTCTATGGTCCTGTCCGGGACCGTGGAAGCGAGGTCTGGCTCTGTATTGAGCGGGACTTTCACCGGCAATGTGTTCGGTGGCCTGTCTGTCAGCAGTGGATGCTCTGCGATAGACAATCACGTCAGCGATGGCGGGAACCTGGCAGTCTTCGAAGGAGGATTTGTCAGTAACACGGTGCTTCCGAATTTCGGACATCTTTCTTTGCATCCTGGCGCCTTTGCCAGTGACACGAAGGTGAAAGACGGCGTTATTACCGTCTGGCATGGCGCTTCTGCAAGCGTCGTGGATGTTGGCTGCGGTGGTGTAGCCAACATAGAGAGGAATGCCCACGTCTCGGATCTTATTGTCGACAGTGGAGGAACAGCGTATGCGGGTCTTGAGACGACCTGCAACTATGAATACTCCAAAGACGACAATATCCTGAGTTTCTTTTACATCTCATCTGGAGGTGTGCTTGAAACGATGCAGCCAGGCACGGTTGTAGAGAACGGCTATGTCTCTAATGGCGGAAAGATGATCGTAAGAAACGGATGCTCCGCCAACACAATAAACCTCAAGAAAGGCGGGGAGCTTATTGTAGAGAGCGGAGGAAAAGTCACAAATTTATATGGACAGGGCTCTGCTGGTCTCATCAAGCAGGAGGGCGCTGTTGTAACCTTCAAAAACGGAAAGGAGAACTGATGGGCTGGGGTACCAGTTACAAGTACGACGGTTATCTCAATCGAATCCTCAAACGTGAAGTTGAGGAGAAGATCGAGGAGACCAAAGAAAACATCCAGGAACGCTGGGAAGAGATTCTGGCGTTCATGGCAGCACAGCCGCCCGCTGATACGGAAGACGAGGAGGGTGGCAAGATCGACTATCCAGAGTACATCACATGCCGCTGGCGCAATTTCAAGCAGGAGATGGAGGAAGACTACTATCTGCTCAACCATCTGCGTGATTGCAAAGAAGCCATGGAAGAATCCCCTGATACAGTGGAGGAAGATTGATGGCTAAGAAAGAACCGCAGGACATCACTAAAGACCCGGCTTATAGCAGCATACAGGACGCTCTCAAGTATGCGGCTAAAGCAGCCAATCTTCTGGATGCATGTGATACACAGCTGGAGATCGCATTTCTTAGGCAGCCAAATTGGAATGATGAGATCCGTTGGACGCTGCATGAAGTGCAACAGAAACTTTGTCCCGTGCTGGGTGCGTTGGTTACCTGGTGGGATGATGACGAGGATCCGAAAGATTAAACAACCAATGATGAAAGGAACAAAAGATGGACATCAGAGAGGTCTGTCTAACTGTTATCTGCGAGAAGGAAAAGGATCAGCAGCTTCTAGCGGATATGAGCAAAGAGGTACTCAAGCAAGGTCTGGGCAGTCACTACCGAATCCATGACCTTGTCATCGAGAAAGAGGACATCTCGGGTTATCCCGCGGTGTCCTTTATGTTTTTTGTGAGAGGAGGCTATACCAGAGATAACTTCAAAGACATAGCACGTTTCTTCACGCAGAAAGTCGAGATGAACAGCATCGCTTTGTGGGGACTAGGATGGGAAGGTCCGGCAACGGTAATACCTGACGATCTCAATAAGAATCTTATAGTCTGTTGGCTGTGGAGCCCTATTGTCAACAAGCTCATTGAGCGCACATGGGGAGAGAAGCCCGGTGTCAACGTACACTATGAGGATTTCGATGCCCAGCCTGAACTGAACTGATCCACAACAACGTCACCATACACACTCACCGATCCTTAAAATGGGTCCATCGGTGGGTGTGTTCTTTTATCTGGACCCAGGAGAAAAACAAATGTTTCCGAAAGATTTGATCGACAAACTCCCCGCTGAAGGCCAGGTTCTGCTCATGGGGCTTGAAGCCGAACATCAAAGAAGAGCGCTGCTTGAAACGTGGCGTACGCTGTCCGCAGCTGGCGTGCAGCTTATGATCATGATGCGCGACAAGCAGGATCAGGACATGCTCGACAAGATCAACCAGCTGACCGAAGACCTCCGTCAGCACACGTCCGATCACTCTCCCTACACGTGGGATCAGGAAGAGCGGATGCGCAAGGATGCCTGCTGCACCATTCTGGCTTCCTGCGATATGCTCGCTGAAATCGTCGACCCTGACGAGAAGCTGCTCCTTCGTTTCAGCGAACCGGAGAAGGCGGAGGAAATGTTCGAAAAGATCCAGAAGATGGCCGAAGAACATGACAAAGACTGA
>Ga0310786_10011679_pt1 | contig 10939 bp, 13 predicted proteins | sample AusTroGonzalo_MG_FD_203881 | JGI IMG/M metagenome (GOLD analysis project Ga0310786, IMG submission 203881) | Bovine rumen microbial communities from tropical cattle in Woodstock, Queensland, Australia - Gonzalo_03 (v2) (version 2) | ecosystem: Host-associated > Mammals > Digestive system >...
ACCCTAGTAACACCATCGTTTCTGTCTTCTAGGGTTATTTTCATCAGCGACCTCTACTTTGGGCAAGAAAATTGTATTGGTCTATCAGTTTAAACTTCTTTTCTGGGTCTTTACATTTTCGATAATAACCGAACCATTTTCTAGTCAGGGCTTCTTTACGCCTACAGGCTGTTTCTTTATCTATAGAAGCCTGCTTGGCTTCCGTTTCGGCTTCCAACATACCAGGTAAGTCATCTTGTATATATTTGTCTGTCATACCTCTAAATTCCTTCCAAAGTTTTTCGTTAATACCTAAAACATTTATAGCATCATTGTCAATACTATTCATATCTTGACTCCACAATTTTTGATGTTGTGAATGACCCTGTTCCAGCATTTGAATAAAACACATTGTTTGCTTTGTCCAACATACCAGCAATCCCGTCTTTAAAGCAAGGAATATAATCACGCCTTAGTGTGCTACCCTGATATATCCTTGCTTTGTATATCCTATGGGTAATATCGTTGGCAGCAGTTTGAGTGAAGTGAATGTTCCCTATCAACCAAGTGTTTGTGTTTGATGAGTCCCATGACATTGTTGGACGTGTTGTTGTCCCCAAAACCTCTCCAGCCATATTTTTCATTGTTAGAACGACATTACTTGAGCCATATACAGCATTTAAGTTATAAACTGTACCATATACAACAGTATAATTTACATAATATGTATTCTGAACGTCAAAGTGCTTTGTTTGTGGGTTAAAGCTCAAGTGTGAGGATACGTTCCAGTCTGCACCAGCAATAGCCCATCTAGCAGAATTCGTTGTTGAAACAATAGCAACATCGGTATTGTATGTAAAACTACCATCACCTTTTGTTAGTCCTGTGTCAATATATTGCGTTCCCGTACTCTCCAAATACTCCAATTCTCTTGCAGGGTAGGAAAATGACCCTGTTCCAGCATTCAAGAAGCAAGTATGTGTCACTTTGTCAAACATAAAACCAACGCCATTTTCATCAATAGCAGGCTTGTAATCACGAACTAATGTTCCATTATCTTTTACTTGGCAATCATAAATACGACCAATAAAGAAATTGGTTGCTGTTCCGTTTGCGTTTCTACCAAACATATAAGCAGTTAATGATGAAGGAGTTATAGAAGAACCCGCATCCCCTGTATAACCATTCCAATAAGCATAATTTTTTCTTAAAACAGCCTTTGTCTTTTGGTTTAATATAACTGTTAATTCTGAACCTTGCGACCAGAAAGTTGTTCCGAATCCAAAGCTGTTATTGTTTTGTGTTGAATTGGCAGAAATCATTGTAAACGAATCTGCAGACATATTTGAAGTTCTAACAGAAAAAGGTGTTCTATATGTAGTATCTAACGAAGTAAATGCTACATTCATAGAACATTCTGTGTTTGTGTTGGGAACATACCCTGTATCAATATACTGTGTTCCAGAACTTTCCAAATATTCAACATAATGGATTTCACGCCCGTAGGAGAACGTACCTGTACCTTGATTATAAAAAAGCTCTCCACTTACTTTGTCATACATACAGGGGGTATACGACCAATCCAAAACTGGAATAAAATCACGAACAAGAGTTCCACTTTTATACATTTTAAAATAATAAAATGTGCAAGGTCGAGATTGGATATTACCATTATTTGCATATCTACCAAATATACCAAAGTTTTTACCCGTTGTATATGAAGACGCAAGTGGTGTAAATGTATAAGAAACACCATCAATTTTTGCAACACCATTTACTGGGTTTACCTCAATCTCATAAACAGTGTTTGTGGAAAACGGTGCATTAATAGATGCATAATCTAATGAATTTCTCTGAATCCAATATGATATACTACCACCATATGGCGACCAGTGATGCCTAAAATAGATTGGAGGGTCCGAAACATTGATACCACCACAACAAGCCGCATTTACATTCGTACTACAGGAACCCTTAAATTGGACAACCAAATCGCCCGTACATTCAATACCACTATCAATATACTGTGTCCCCGAGCTTTGAAGATACTCTACCTCTGTATAGAAGGGGCGTTTCTTCTTCAGGTTAGCCAGCATTAAAGCCAGCTTCTTACGCATCAATTTCTTGCTCATCAGGAAGTTCCTCATAATGATAGGTTGCTACGATTTTATCTTCTTCTTCGGTGTATTCTGCCACCTGATAAAACCCTTCCTTTTCTTCAAGGCGTTCACCCTCTACTGGTTTATATCCAGCCTTGATAAAATCTTCTTCACGAGGGTTAGATACCACCCAACCATCATATCTTAAAACTTTACCACCAGCAATCTTTAATTGACCATCTTCTAACTTAGCAAGCATATTACACTCCTTCTGTTAAAGCCACGAACTGATACCCATCATAAATAAACAACACCGTATAGGTTTTATTCGCCACAGGTGTAAATACACCCGAAACAATATCTTCCCCTCTTGGATTCCACACAAGCCCGCTTACAGGCGAAGTAATGGACGTAGGAGTAGAACCAGATTGAAACGTCACCTGTGATATAAATCCAACCGAAGCAGAAGCTGGCAAGGCAATTGTAAGGCTTGTTTGCTCTCCCCCCTGATATAGCACTCCATCTGTCAATGTAATGCTGTCTGTGGCAGAAAGAGTCTGTATTGATGTTGGCACATCAGAACTTTCCACAATTTCACCATTATTATCTGTCGCCAATATCTTTGAGCCAGCAAATTCGGGGTCAACAGCCCACAATTCGTTACTTGATGGACTTACCCCTTCAAATTGTGTTTTTGTAAGTCTGTTTATAATAAGTTGATTTACAGCTGTATCTGTTGTTGACATTTTTATTCTCCTTCTAAAAATCTTGTTATATCTTTGTATTCTGAGCCGACCACAAAAGAACCTGTACCAGCATTAGCATATAACGTGTGGGTTACCTTATCAAACATATATCCAATATTGTTTTCATCTTTTACTGGGATATAATCACGAACTGGTACACCGTTATCCCATATTTTGCCATAATATATCTTTCCTATCAGTGTATAAACGTCATCAGAAGGATATACAGTTCCATTATAGCTAACACCCATTAAATACATAGGAATATTGTTTGAAGAATTGATGGTGTATTGGGTTGACGTCAAGACCGTATCATCCAGAATTGTTCCGCTTTCTGTATTTAATTTTACGATATGATTATTCGTATCATAATTATTACCATAAGTCCCAAAGTTATTTAACTTTAATCTCCACTTTGATTGATAAACAGAGAATTGTATATTGTCTGACCCATCTGTTTTACTTGAACCAATAATACCGCTAGTATTTGTTCCAGACAAACCATTTAACTTAAAAGAAACCTGTGCACTTATTTTCTTATTACTTGGAATTACACCAGTATCAATATATTGTGTCCCTGTGCTTTCAAGATACTTCACAGGCGTTATTGTATGCCCGTAAGAGAAAGCCCCCGTACCAGCATTGTAATAGGCTTTTCCCTCAACCAATTCATACATACAAGGAACATTAGAAGCATCAAGACAAGGGATGAAATCACGAACAAGAATATCATTTTTATAAATCTTACATTTTGATATTTGAACTCTACCATATCCCATTGTTCCATTATTATCAAATCCAAAAAGTTTTAAGTTATTTGGAGTAGTAAAAGATACGATAGACCCGTTGGCATAAGTATGTTTTGTTCCGTTAAAATATGCCCCATCTTTTGATATTATTACTGAATACCAAATATTTGTAGAAACTTTTGTAGATGCTTCACCAATATTTGCATTAGAAAAATATGCCCCAACTCTATCATTTAAGACAATAATTCCGCTGTATGTTCCAATTGCAAATCCGTTGGAAGTTGGACCAGTTCTTGAACCAAAAATACGACCAGAGCCAGATACAGATGAAGTTGTTGCATATCTATATGACAATTCAGCTTTTGTTTCTAAATCACCTTTTAATCCTGTATCAATATATTGAGTGCCAGTACTTTCAAGATACTCTACTTCACGAAAATTTTTCGGAAGCCTACGCTTGCTGTCCTTTATCAGCCGAAGTTTTCTATCTCCTGTATAAACAAGTCTAACCATTTTCAGCCTCCTTTATGTATTTATAATTTAGTCATAATCCCTAAAAATGGTAGGTTGCCCAGCACCAACATCAGAATACGTCAATGTTATATTTGCACTCAACGCTTTTCCGTTGACGGTTCTTGATGTAGGAACATAGTTATTTAATGCTGCTGGTTGTACCGCTGTGTCAGCCAACGCACCCTGTGCAGCACTCGCAGCACCCACATCCGTATAATCAAGCGTTATATCAGACGACAAAGCCTCGCCATTTACAGTTCTGGTTACAGGCACATAATCAGCGAGAGCCGCAGGCTGTACGGCTGTATCGGCTAACCCACCCTGTGCAGCAGTAGCATAATCCGTACTTGATGTATAAGCGGCACTTCCCAAACCATAAACAGCTACTTCATCATCTGTCCCATTTGTATTTACAGAAATTGTACCATTTGTTGAACCAGTACTTACACTACGAACGCCACTGTTTGAAATTGTGTCATTTGTAATATCAATTCCAGTTCCTGGTGTCAATTCATCTTGTTTCGCATTCAAGGCAGAAGCCAAATTACTATTATCATACGGGTCGCCAGCTATGTTTGCAAACGATAATGTCTTTTGTGTATTTGTCTGTAAACGCCAATTTTGTGAATCGTAGTAATAAACATCATCAACCGACACTTCGGCTGTTTCAACTGTGGTAGAAGCAACGCCGGTTACATATTGTGAACCGCTTGGACGATAATTTGTACCACTTCCACTTGCAACAGTACCAACAATAAAATAGTCACCTGTTTTATATGTATATGGGCTTTCGGGTGGGTTACTTTGAGCCAACCCAGTTGCACAATTCCACAAAGCCAAGAACCGACCACGAGCACTTAAATTATCTATCTGGTCTTGTAAAGATTTACCCATATTGGCAGATAATGCCTTGTTTATAGATGTTGTGCTTGTATTATTTACAATATCAGCCGGCTGTAAAGAAGTAGCACCCAAAGCAGCACCCGAACGAATTGTATCTAAATCCACAATGACATTTTGTTTTCCTGCCAAAGCCTGTTGTAAGTCATACTGATTATCAATATCCCCAGTGATGTTACCCCATTCGGCAGATGTTTGGGTGTTGCTTATTACGATATTACCATCATTGTCTTCTATGTCAATTCCTGTTCCTGGGTAAATCATCACAGCATTATGACCGTTTATGGTTGCATCTTTACCGTCTTTACCATCTTGACCGGGTTCACCTTGCTCTCCCTTTTCGCCTTGAGGTATCCCAAAGTCCAAAACAAGATGATTTAAAGTTCCACTGTTTGTGACCGTGGCATCAGAACCAGAAGGAAGCGTTGTTGTTGTTCCAACTTCAACACTTACACCAGCCTCAATATCAACGTCAAGGATGTTTTGCCCACCTTGCTCAACGTTAATGGTCATTTCAAATGGCTTTGTTGCAATAGCGTTTCCACTAACATTTGAAATAACACAAAAAGGGATATAGCTTTCAATGGTTGCCCTACGCTTTAAATTATCAAAAATACGCAAAACACCATTTAATTTACCTTCTGGGAAAGTGCTTGTTTCAGCAGATGTGTAATTAACATCAATAACGCCAGAAGAAAGGTCGTTGTATGTCTTTACAACATCGCCAAGAGTTAACTTTGCATAACTGTTATTAAGGTCTAAAACAGTTGTGTTTAACCGCAAAGTGAGGAATTTTTGGTTGTTATAGTTCGTATCATCTCCACGAACAAGAACTATAGATTTTGAAGTGTCACAACAGGTCATTTTAATCTCCGATTATAATTTGTTAAAGTATAACAAAACGAGCCCACTTTGTCAAATGGACTCAATATTTTTCGTCATACTCAATCAAACAACTTACCAAGTCTGAATTTGTTTTTATGTGCTCCATACAAGTAATTGTCTGTCTATTTACAGGACTTACAGGATTTGCGCAAGAACACAATAATGTCATCAGGCAAAGAAGTATTAGCCCAATCAGAGTGGGCATCATATAATTTAGTAAGTTCTGTGAGTTTCTTTGAGAGGTTTTTTTCATTCTCGTTTCTCCTTTTAATCTCTTGTTCCAACGTAATCTTTTCGGCTTTTACTTGATTTAATTCTGTTTTGGTACTATCCCATAAATTATAAAAAATAACACAACCACCAAGTAAAACACCAGAAGCAATTAAAAGATATTTATTGAACATTATCCTATCCTCATAAAATACGCAAGTGTATTTGCTCTATCACCAACATCTCTTGCCCACTTGCTGTCAAGCATTTCGTTGGCTGCACCATCATAATCACCCCTATCCAAAGCCTGTATCATCTTTTTAAACCCACACAAGCGAGGATAACCCAAATTAAAAACCATTTCAATTAAAATATCTTTTCTGTTTTGGTTTAACTTCTTATAGCAGTCCAACTTTTCTGCTTCCTTTTCTGCACTTTCAAGGTCGTGCATTAAAAGATATTCGGCTTCTTCATTTGACAATCCAACATCATCTAAGTTACGACCGTATCCAATTGTTGTTTTACCTGCAGTACATTTATATGGTTTCAAACGCAGACCTTCGTGAAGTTTTACTCTTCCAATTAAAGAGTCTGTTATCATATTATACCTCCTTATAAAGTTAATAATAATCCAGCAAAAAACCCTGAAAGATATTCCGCAATAATTGGATTGCTTCCTTTATTATCGTGAAGAGCCCAACCAATGGTGTAAGACAAAGCAGATGTCACACCAGCAATCAAAAAGAAAGGATTTAATAATATCAAAGACACCAAACAGGCGGGCAATCCATATCTAAACATCATCCACAGAAAGTCGTAGAAGTACCCATACCAAGCCTTTTGTGGGACTAAAAACTCACACCACTTATTCCAAAACTTTTTCTTATAGCGTTTAATCGTTTCTTCTGAGGGTGGATAATCACGACCCAAGTCTAACGCACCACCGATGGCTTGAGTCCAAAATAGGAATTGAAAGACCAACGTTGCAACTAACCCTTGCAACCAGTTATAACCACACAAAAGCAAAACGCCATACGTCAGAGTTATGTTTGCAATCGTTTTAAACCACTTCTGATTATACCACTTCTTGTCGCTAGCTGTTCCCTTCCACCTTCTCCAGCACCCGAGATATAAAGCGTAAATTATAGAAATAAGCAACCTCATACTACATCCTCCTTTTTGATGGTGTTTTTAATGCGGTTATTTCATCCCAACCATTTGAAATTCTTTTATAAAAACAACCGCTTGTAGTTCCAAATATATTAAGCCAATCGTTAAGACACTTTGTAACTCCATCTATTGTTATAAATCTGTTATTCCGTTTATTTTTACATTGTTCTTTTTGACTAATCCATCTACAATTTTCTGGACAGTAATTGCCATTTACATCTATTCTGTCAATTGTTAAACAATCTTTATATCCATTACTTAATGCCCATTTTTCAAAAACAGTTGAATCGTGCCACTCTTTACAAACAGATATGCCCCTTCCGCCATAATCTTTATAATGTGTGTTTTTTTTGTTCTCGCATCTATATATCATTGTGTTCCAACTTTTGTAAAGCCTTTTGTTTCTTGCCCACACACCATCTTTTGTGTGAGTTTTCTTCCTTACTTCATTGTTATAACAACCACAAGACTTTGTATTTCCATCTAATAGATGACTCCTTCTTACAACTGTTTCTTTGCCACATTCACACCTGCATAGCCAATAGTGTTGCCTTCCAACGGAATGGTCATATTTTATCACTGTTAATCTACCAAATTTTTGTCCAATCATATCAATCATTTTATTTCTCCAAATAAAACTCATTTTAAAAATTGTGGAAATATAGTGAGTTGCTATACTTTCAGCCTGCAGAGCCTATCCACAAATATATTATATGATTTTTTTTGTTTTGTGTCAAGCATTTAAATTATCCAAATCACATAGCATAAAAAACAAAGCATAATATGCCACCTAACCTCCTAAAGATACTAAACCATTAAAGCCGGTTGTAGGAACTCCCAACAAACCACCAACAATTAACAAAACAATAATTAGGGTTATCCAAAAATACTTGTGTGTGCTTAGCGCCATAATCTTTTCAAACAAAGAAAGCCTTTTGGTTCTTTCCTCAATTAGTTTTTTAATTTCAGAAAAACCAGCATCCATCTTTGTTTCAAGGTTTTCCATACGTTTTTCAAGGTTCGTCATTCTCTCCCCCATCTTCTCGTTGTCTTTTATAACTTGATTAAAAAGCATCAACGTCTCCTCCTTACTAAGCGTTTTCCGTTTCTGTGCCTTTATAACCTCAATAGCCGTACGAACCTTGTCACACATATTATTCTCCTACTGAATATGGAAAATGTTCATTTATATAAGCTGTTACTTCTGCATCTAAGTCAAGATATGCACGCTCATCATCAGATGTCCAAGTTTGATTCGCCATTTTACGGCTTCTTTCAGCCGTTTTGCTGTCAATGTTTTCTTTTCTATATTGTTCACGCATTTTGGAGACCTCCTCATGTGTTGGAGCTGGTTTTGATGGGGCATATCCTTTTATATACCACTTTCTGGTATATGCTTGTTCTACATCCATCTCAACATAGTCTGCAGGAGGTTTTGAACCCAACGCAACACTTACTTCTTTTGTTTCTTCATTTATAATCTTTGCATATTTAAGCATTTGATACTCCTTTGAATGGTATGTATGTTTCTACTGTTCTAACATAAGCACTTTGAGCAGATATAATATCACCAATATCACACATTAAAACAGAATAAATGGTGGAATAACTAACAGAATATGTGGTGGTATTAACCTCAACGCCATTGACAAAAATACTTGGACTTGTATTGCCTGATGTTTTTGCCATATAAACGATATAATACCCAGCGTTTTGGCAAGTATAATCCGTAGAAAGGTCGTGCCCTATTGAAATTGCACTATTATAATCTGGTAACCCCCAACCAACTATTGTTTGCTTTGTTAAATTTGTGACATTTCCCAAATCTAAATCAAGTTTCCCATTAAACAATTCTGCATTTAACCCAGCCGTTTGTTCTATTGCACTTTGTGAGAATTGTCCAACATAAAAGTAAAGATATTTATTACCCTTATAAACGGATGTAGAATCCGTCATGTCAGATATGATACCTGACCTTGTAATGTCGCTTGTCAGAGAAAAATTAGCCCACGTAGAACCAGATTCAGTACCATCTGGATATAGTCTTACTTTAACCGCAGAAGAACCTGAATCTGGTTTATACATAGCCAATACATTGGCATAAGAAGAATTTGTACCAATTGTTATCCCGATAGGTGTATTATTACCCTTAGCCCTCATAACCTGTATCAATTCTTCACGAGCAGGATTTTCACGAGGAAGTTTAAACCGAGTATTAGCTGTATCTAATACATAATACCAAGCTACACCTGATTCATTGTAGATATTGGCAACTGTCGTTTCATCTGTTGTAATCTTGTGTCCATCATCAGCCAGATAATAACTAATTGTATAAGAACCAACCGTTTCACTTGTTGCTGTTTTTCCATCTATGTCATCAACCAAGTGGTCATACGCATTACTATAAACCGTACCATCTTGCCAACTAAATGTGTCTGCACGCAACCAAGATGTGTCATTAACCTCATGGTCAAACCAAGAGTGCATTAACAATGGAAACTCACTTGTAAATGGCTTTGGAGACCAATAATCTGTGTCTGTAACAGCATTATTTAGATTACTATTGGCAACAGATTCATAAATCATCCAACCAGTTGAAGAATTGTATGATTTAACCCAGTCTCCTTCAGAATAAATTACATCTGCTCTCCAGTTTGGAATACCTTGATGAAAGTTTGTTGATGTATTTGTAATAACCCACTTTGTTGTATCTGTTACCAAGTTACCTTGGTTGTTGTCAACCAACGAAGCATACAAGATAAAACTACCATCGCTTTGAATCGCCTTGACCAAAGCTCCTTTGTAATACGTTGTGTTTGTATCCCACTCTGCGATTCCTTCTTGCATTAAATATGCTAATTGACGTGAGAATAAATACTGCAACGCTTGGAACTCTTCCAAAGGGGGTAATTTCTCCGCAGAATATGTTGCATCATTCCAACCATTTGAATATGCTGTACGACTCTGAATTACATCAGGGTCTTGTGAGTGTACGGGGTCATTTGCTTGTAAAGAGCCAAACACACCATTGTTTGTCGCATTTACCGCAAATACTTTTTGTTGTTTTCTTGTAATTCTTGGCATATTTTATCTCCTATTCTCTTTCAACTTCTTCAACTTTGTCATAGTTCAGCGTCTCGCCATCTTTATCTGGGTCATCATAATCTCTAAATCCAGTCTTATAAACAGCGTGCTGGTTATTATAATCAACGAACCCAAAGAACCGAGCATTTTGAACAACAATTCTGTTTGCTTCCACACCCAATGGTGTTGGCAAAGCCTTTTGCTGTATGGCAGCTTCAATAACTCTTTCTGCATCAGATGGAACAAACAAAGTCATCGCCATGTTGCCATCAGATGTGGCACGCACCCTTGTTCCAAAAAAGTTATACAACGCAGTATCAATATCATAATGGGATGCTGTACTGGTGTTGGAAATTGCTTTAAATTTAATCAAAGTACGGAACTCGTCATCTGTTAGTGTTATAATTGTACCGTCTTGGTCATAATAAAAACGGCTTACACCAACATACTTGGCAAGAATATCTAAAGACTTACCGGAAGCCGTATCCAAATCAAACCCATCCCTTACGGCAAATATCAAATCAACAGGAAACATCTTAGCCAACGCCTCAATGGTACCCTTAGCCTTTGGCTTGTTGTGGTACTGAATTATGAGGAGTGCCGA
>Ga0310786_10011680_pt1 | contig 10939 bp, 13 predicted proteins | sample AusTroGonzalo_MG_FD_203881 | JGI IMG/M metagenome (GOLD analysis project Ga0310786, IMG submission 203881) | Bovine rumen microbial communities from tropical cattle in Woodstock, Queensland, Australia - Gonzalo_03 (v2) (version 2) | ecosystem: Host-associated > Mammals > Digestive system >...
GATTATCTCGGTATACTGCACGCTCTCCTTTAAGGAGATACCACAGCCGCCGAAATCTATCTTTACGGTTATCCAGGGCATGAACATACTGATGAATGATATAACGATGAGGAAGACAGAGAGCCAGAATGCAGATGTCAGCGGAACCTGTGAAAGACTTCTGTAATTCTGTCCGCCGGGACCTGAATAGCCGGAGGACGGAGAATAGTAAGGCGATTGTCTTCCGCCAGGACGGTTTGCGTAAGGGCCGAGACTGTCGGGAGTTGCAGGATCACTTTCGAGAAGGTGACCGCAGCCGTAGCAGTATTTCATGCTGCTGCTGTTGTTTTTTCCGCAGAATTTACAATACATGGATATCACTCCTTTTTATAATAAAACAAATAATAATGCAGATTTTATTGTGTCAGAGCATAAATGTATAAAGGAACGTGACTGTTTTCATTTTTTTCCTTAAATATTATTGTTTTGCAGCGATATAATACTATCACGGCATCAAAAACAATTCAAAGGAGATAATAACAATGGCAAACAGTAATGGAAATAACAGCGGTACAATGACCCAGAAGGGCAGAGAAGCCCTTGACAGATTCAAGATGGAGTCAGCTTCCGAGCTTGGCGTAAACCTCAAGAACGGCTACAACGGCGATCTCACATCCCGTGAGGCTGGTTCTATCGGCGGACGCATGGTCCAGAAGATGATCAATTCCTATAAGATGCAGTAACAGCTGCATTGCGGAGGGGGAGCGCGAAAGCGTTCCCCTTACTTATTCTTGCGCCTTACAAGTACAGCAACGATATCAGGACCGATATTAGCGGAAACAACAGCACCGATATTTGCAAACATCTCAGCCTTTCTTCCGGTACGCTTGAAGAGTTCCTTCTCGATATCCTTGCCGAGTGTGTTGTCTCTTCCGTGAATGATTATGTAAGGAGTCTGGGGAGTCATGTTCTTTTCAACAGTATCAACGAGCTTAGAAACGATATTCTTCTCGCCTCTTATCTTTTCAACGGTCTCGGTAACACCGTCAGCAAAGCAGATTATCGGCTTCAGACCGAGCAGTTCGCCTGCAAAGGCCTTTGCTGCGGAAATTCTGCCGGATTTTCTTGCATACTTCAGATTATACGGCACAGCATATACAGCACATACGTTGAAGCAATCCTCAAGGTAAGCAATGATCTCCTCAGCTGTTGAGCCCTTCTTGATCATCTTGACTGCTTCCATTATCGGATAGCCGTAGAAAACAGTGTAGCACTTGGAATCGAGGTTGAAGATCCTCATCTTTTCCTTAGCTTCCGGATTGCTTTCATAGAATTCATTTTTTGCAAGAATGGAGCTGTTGTAAGTTCCTGAGCCCTTTGAGTTGATAGAAACACAAATAACATCGGTATATCCCTGTTCGTAAAGCTCCTTGTAGGCCTCCTCAAAAGCGACCGGTGTGATCTGGGAATGCTTGGGGATCTCGTCATTTTTAGCCATGAGTTCATAGAACTCCTGAGCCGATTTGTCAAAAGTCTCGCGGAAAGTCTCGCCTCCGATACTTACCTCAAAAGGCAGCACCTTGATACCGAGTTCCTCAATAGTCTCCTTGGAAAGATCACAGCAGGTGTCAGTGAGTATCATTATTTTGGACATTGTAATTTCTCCTTTACCATTCATATTTTGTAAGTTTGCCCTCGCGGGAAAGATCGGGGTAATCCCATTGCCTCAGTACCTCATAGACCGCTATGGCAGCGGAATTGGAGAGGTTGAGACTTCTCAGCTCGTTCCTCATCGGTATGCGGACGCAGCTCCCGGGATTTGCATAGAGCAGTTCTTCGGGAAGCCCCTTGTCCTCGCGTCCGAAAACGAGATAAGCGTTGTCGGGATAGCTCACATCACTGTGGACTTTTCTGCCTTTAGTGGTGAAGTAGAAGAAATTTCCACCGGCATTTTTTGAAAAAAAATCCTCCATATCATCGTAATAGGTTATGTCGAGCTTATCCCAGTAATCGAGACCGGCACGTTTGAGATGCTTGTCTGAGATCTCGAAGCCGAGCGGTCTGACGAGATGCAGTCTTGCCCCCGTGACAGCGCATGTACGGGAAATATTTCCTGTATTCTGCGGTATCTGAGGTTCTACAAGAACAATGTTAAGATTATACATTTATTTTCACCCTGAATAATCAAGCCGGCTCTGCACAGAATAACTACGGCAGGAAACTGCCTAAAAAGATAACGGAGCAACGGCTATGGATATAAAAACTATCGCAAAGGGAGCAGCGGCTGGTGCGGCGGTAGGCTTTGCCTATTACGCAGTTTCCTCTGCCGGACCTTTACAGAAAATGAGCATCAAGCGCGATGCGAACAAGACCCTCAAGGCTGCAGGTCATCTGCTCAATGACCTTAAATCAGTCATTATGTAAGGTATTGCGCCTGAATTCAAGATAGCTCTCGAGGATTATCGTCGCTGCGACAGCATCCACAACGGCTTTGCGTTTCTTGCCTCTTGTGTTGGTCACATTCAGGTAGTTATGCGCCGAAACTGTCGTGCAGCGCTCGTCCCAGAGCTTAACGGGACAGTCGATGAGCTTTCCGAGCTCGTCTGCGAACAGCTGACATTTCTCAGCCCGTTCGCCGATAGTTCCGTTCATATTCTTGGGGTAGCCGACGACTACCTCCTCGGCACGCTGCTCTTTTGCAAGGGCAGCGGTCTTTTTTATACATTCATTGAAATCCTTTTCGTTTATGACTGTTACCGGAGAAGCGATCATCTCGCTTTTTCCGCAAACGGCGATACCTGTGCGGGAATCACCGAAGTCAACGGACATTATTATCATGTTTTCCTCCGCTCACCAGGGCTTTACCGTGCCGATAATATCACGGACAGAAGTGATGCCCTTGCTGTCGAGGAATTCGTTCATCTCCTCAACTATGCGTACCGGTGCATAGGGGTCAGTGAAGATGGCAGCTCCGACCTGAACAGCGCTCGCGCCTGCCATCATGAGCTCGATAGCATCGCGTCCGGAGGAAACTCCGCCCATTCCGATGACCGGTATCTTTACAGCGCTTGCTACCTGCCATACCATGCGGACAGCTATCGGGAATACAGCCGGACCGCTCATTCCGCCGACGTTGTTGCGGAGGATGGGGCGTCCTGTGTTTATGTCTATCCTCATTCCGAGAAGAGTGTTTATCAGCGATACAGCATCAGCGCCGGCAGCCTCAACGGACTTTGCGATGTCGGCGATGCTCGTAACGTTAGGGGAGAGTTTAACAACGAGGGGCTTTGTAGTAACCTTGCGGACCTGTCTTGTTACCTCGGCAGCCATTTCGCAGCTTGTTCCGAATGCAGCGCCGCCTTGCTTGACATTAGGGCAGGAGATGTTCAGCTCTATCATGTGTACATCAGTAGCTTCGAGCTTTTCAGCGACCTGAGCACATTCCTCCGGAGTTGAGCCTGCGATATTTGCAAGGACTACAAGGTCTTTCGTGAGAAGATAGGGCAGCTCGGTTTCAATGAAATGGTCGATGCCGGGGTTCTGGAGACCTACTGAATTGAGCATACCGGCAGGAGTTTCGGCAATTCTCGGAGCGAAATTACCTGTGCGGAGATGAAGGGTAGTGCCCTTTGTAGCGATACCGCCGAGCTTATCGAGAGGGAAGAGCTCTTCGTATTCTCTTCCGTATCCGAAAACGCCGGAAGCCGGGATTATCGGGTTCTTGAAATCTACACCGCAGACCTTTACAGACATATCAGCCATCAGAAAAGCACCTCCTCTGCCTTGAATACCGGACCGTCCTTGCAGACGTGAGCAAAGTATTCCTCATCGTTTCTGACAGTGCGGCAGGCACAGCCAAGACAGGCGCCGATGCCGCAAGCCATTCTCTCTTCAAGTGAGATCTCACAGTATATACCGTTTTCCTTGCATATCGCAGCGATATTTTTCAGCATAGGCATAGGACCGCAGGCGTAAACTGCGTCGATGCCGCCTTTTTCGGCGAGGTCCTTCAGCGGCTGTGTAACGAAGCCGTGGATGCCCATAGAGCCGTCATCTGTGCAGAGGATAACTTCTGCGCCGGTCTTTTTAAAATCATCCTGCAATATAACTGCGGAAGCGTTTCTGAAACCGCTTATTGCGACAGCTTTTTCACCGTAGTGTCCGGCGAGAGGAAGCATGGGAGGCGTACCTATACCGCCGCCGATGAGCACGACTTTTTTGAAGTTTTTCCTGACTGTGAAGCCGTGACCGAGGGGAGCAAGCATATCAATGAGGTCACCCTCGTTGAGCTTTGCTATCTCGGAAGTACCCTCGCCGCGGATCTCGAAAACTATGCGGAGAGTACCCTTTGCCTTGTCGATACCGCAGATAGAAATGGGTCTGCGGAGCGTGAATCCGTTTGCTCTTATGTGAACGAACTGACCGGGCTGAGCTATTTCAGCAACCTCGGGACAGGCGATGACAAAGCTGTATATTTCCCTTGCTATCGCCTTTTTTTCAGTTATGATATATTTTCCCTGAACGTATTTCATTTTGACCTCCTGTGCGGAAATGTATATACAAGTATTATATCATATCAGTATAAAAAAATCAAGGAAAACTGAGCGGTTTTGCTATAAATCGCAAAAAATTACCGCCATTTTCCTGCTGCTTCCGCGAAAAAAATCACTGTTATACGAGGAGTTCTCCGCGCAGATCAGAGGATAGTGCCGGAAAATGACGATATAGCGCGGCATATTGATGTTTATTCCTGACGCAGGCTGAGTTACAATGAAGTATATTTATTCTCAGGAGGCTGCTATGAAAAGGATGATATTACTGCCGTTGGTGGTGCTTTTTCTCAGATTTGCAATGCCGCTGACCGTCTGCGGAGACGAAGCGGCTGAGTTCACATATACCGTGATAGGTCAGGAGGTCACGGTCACGGGATTTTCCGGTGAGCCGGAAACACTTGATATACCGGCGTATGTCGGAGGCCTGCCGGTGACAGAGGTGCGCGATAATGCCTTTTACTGCTGTACATCACTGCGTCGGATAAGTCTTCCGGATACCGTGAAAACTATGGGACATCACTGCTTTTACGGCTGCTCTTCACTTGAAGAAGCGGTCCTTCCGCGAAATCTTAATGTTATGGGCATGGGCTGCTTTGAGGGCTGTATCTCACTGAATAAACTGACGCTTCCGGATGGGATTTCCGTTCTTCCGGACTCGTGCTTCAGACAGTGCAGTTCACTCACGGATATAGTTCTTCCGCAGAGTATTGCGGAGGTGGAAAAGTTCTGCTTCTGCGGCTGCAAATCGCTGGACTACATCTCGCTCGGCGGAAGGCTCAGGAGTATCGGCATGGGAGCATTCTATCAGTGTGAAAGTCTTGATACGGTCTATATACCGCCCTCAGTTACTGATATCGGAGCAGAGGCTTTCGGCTATACCACCGGCGGTGAGACTACCGGCATAAATATCATCGGGGAAAGCGGCTCTGCTGCGGAGAACTACGCGGAAGACAACGGTGCTGTATTCTCAGCCTCCCCGGAGACCGTTCAGGCATTCGACCCTGCACATTCCGAGAATGCGCCTGTGAAGCTTCCTCCGGCACTCGCAGCCGCAGGGGGACTTCTGTTCGTTCTTGCGTCACTCATAGCGGTGAAGCAGTATTTATGTGAGAAAAAAGCGGATGATGACGATAATGCTATTGATTGAAGTCGTTTTTTATGATATAATGGGATAAGATATTTTAATTGCAGGTGGAAACAGTGATTATAAGAGAAGTCACAGGCGATAAGAAGCAGTATATCGGGCTGCTTCTGCATGCCGACGAGCAGGAGGATATGATAGACCGCTATCTCGGAAAGGGAACGATGTACGTCCTTGATGACAACGGCATCAAGGCTGAATGTGTCGTTACCGATGAGGGCGAAGGTGTCCTTGAAATAAAGAATATCGCGGTATATCCCGAATATCAGGGCATGGGCTTTGGAAAAAGGCTAATTGACTTCATAGCGGATAAGTATTCGGAAGCTTTTGATGTATTGCAGGTCGGAACGGGCGACAGTCCGATGACGGTGCCCTTCTATGAGAGATGCGGCTTCCGGAGGCACCATATCCTGCGTAACTTCTTCACGGACAATTACGATCACCCTATATATGAGGCAGGAGTGCAGCTCGTTGATATGGTGTATCTGCGCCTTTCTCTGAGCGCAGACAGACAGAACGGAGGACCGGTTTGACAGCAGTTGTAAAAAAATACAGGTATTTTTTTATAGGCGGCATCATGGGCATTGTACAGCAGCTGCTCGGAAGGCTTGACTATTACCTTTACAGAGGACGCGATATTTTCAGTTTTTCCGCAATAATGGGAGGATTGTCACTCTATGCACTCATCATATTCATTGTTATGCAGCGGAAAAAGCCGCCTGTGGAGCAGTTCAGGGATCTTTTCCTGTTCTTCCTCGGACTTGACTTTTTCTATTATCTGTACATATTTGTATGTGAGCTGATAACATATCAGAAGCTTTCAGAGCATGAACATGAATGGAGCTTTTATTTCCAGGAGACCAAGACAGAGATAATTGATTTTATAAAGTGGACTGTCATCGGAACGGCTGCCGGCGTATGGGCTTATTCAGCAACGAAGGCGAGGGACAAAGGTATAAAGGCGGTGTATACGCTTATGATACTTCCGCTCGCTTTTGTCATAGCTGTGGAATTCCTCACTTCAGCAGGAACGATGTATCACTATCTTGTGCAGGAATACAACAGGTCCCACGGCACAGATGAAATCTGCGGAGTATTCTACTCATGTCCGGCAGCCGATCTGCTCACCTCAGCGGTCTGCCTTGCACTGGGTATCCGGCTGTATTTCAAAGGGAAAACAGTTCCGGTAACAGCCGCAGAGGAAAGCGAAACGCAGAATAATTAGGGGAGTTTATCTATGGACTATAAAGAAGTTTTCACAGAACTTGACGATACATACCTTCCGCAGATGGCTGAGCTTTACAGGAATGCCTTCGGCGGAGAGCCGTGGAACGATGACTGGAGCGATGATGCACAGCTCATTGAGTACATGAGGGAGATATCGCACTCATATAATTCGCTGAATTTCGGGCTTATCGGGAACGGAAGGCTCATAGCCCTCTCGATCGGTATGATACGTCACTGGTGGGAAGGCACGAACTACAATATTGAGGAGCTCTGCGTCTCGCCGGATATGCAGCATCAGGGCGTAGGTGCCAGGTTCATGGGTATGATAGAGGCTGAGGTACGCAAACGCGGACTGGCAGGGATATTCCTCCAGACCGACAACGACAAGCCGGCTTACAGGTTCTATCAGAAGAACGGCTTCGATGAACTCGATGCCCACGTGAGTATGTATAAGAAAGTTTGATACAAAGGAAGATAATATGCTTGCAAGTCTTACGAATATAAACAAATTCTACAACGGAAACCAGGTGCTCAGCAATGTTTCGCTAACCATCGACGAGACTGACAAGATAGGTCTTGTTGGAAACAACGGCTGCGGAAAATCCACTCTGCTGAAGATACTCACAGGCTCGGTCGAACCGGACCGCTTCACAGAGAAGGACGGTATCATCTCCCTTGCCGCCAAGACCACTATCGGTTATCTCGAACAGATGGGCGGGCTTGACTCCGAGAACACCGTCATAGACGAGATGCGTAAGGTGTTTGAGCCTATGCGCCGTGCTATCGAGCGCCTCCGCGAGATAGAGACAGAGATCGCAAACGGGGACGATTCCTCCGCAGATGAATACCAGCAGCTTTCATCGTGGGTCGAGGCGAACGACGGCTACAACACCGATGTAAAGATACGCACTATCCTCAACGGTATGGGCTTCACGGAAAATGAGCTGAACCGTACCGTTTCCGGATTCAGCGGCGGTGAAAAGACCCGTCTGTGTATTTCCAGACTATTGCTTGAAGAGCCCAATCTGCTCATTCTGGACGAGCCTACCAACCACCTTGACTTCAAGACGATAATGTGGCTGGAGGACTATCTCCGTACCTATCGCGGCGCTGTGCTGATAGTATCGCATGACCGTTATTTCCTTGACCGTCTCTGCACGTCGATATGCGAGATAGAACGCGGAACCCTCACGCGCTACCGCGGCAACTATTCCGCTTTTGTAAGACAGCGCGAGGAAAATGATAACCGCCGCGAGAAGGAGTATGAGCTCCAGCAGAAGCAGATAGCGAAAATGGAGGACTATGTCGCCCGTAACCTTGTCCGTGCTTCTACCACGAAAATGGCTCAGAGCCGCCGGAAGCAGCTTGATAAGATCGAGCGCATCGAGCGCCCCGTTCACGATACAAAGTCCGCGAAGATACGCTTTACATATGCAGTCGAGCCGCCGCTTGACGTTCTGAAGGTCAAGGATATCGACATCTCAGTCGGTGAGGGCACAAAGCGCAAAACACTTCTCGAGAACGTTAGCTTTGAGGTCCGGCGCGGTGAAAAGGTGGGTATCATCGGCGATAACGGCATCGGAAAATCCACGCTTCTCCGCATCATACAGGAACAGCTCCCTCATACGGGAACAGTTCGCTGGAACACCAATATCAAGATATCCTATTTCGAGCAGGAGAGCACTCAGCTCAACCGCGAGCTGACTGTCATGGAGGAACTGCACAGCCGTTATCCTTCACTTTCAGACCTCGAAGTACGCAGCCTTCTCGCTCAGGTGAGACTTGTCGGCGAGAACGTATTCAAGGAGACAGGAGTTATCAGCGGAGGCGAACGTGCAAAGCTTTGTTTCGCTATCATGATGCAGGAACACGGCAATGTTCTCATACTCGACGAGCCTACGAACCACCTTGACCTTTCATCGAAGGAGGCTATCGAGGAAGCGCTTGAAGAATACATCGGAACAGTCATTTTTGTTTCGCATGACCGCTATCTTCTCAGCAAGATAGCCGACCGTCTTATAGAGCTTACTGCTGACGGCTTCCGCTGCCACAATTATGGCTTTGAGAAGTATCTTGATGTTCTCCGTGAGGAGCAGGCTGCCGAAAAACGCGCAGCTGACGCGGAAAAGCAGCAGCTTGCCTATGAAGCTGCAAAGGAGAAGTCTGTAAAGACCTACCGCAGCAAGCAGCAGAGAAGTGCTGACGCTGCCCGTAAGAACGAGATGCGCCGTCTTGAAAAGGAGATCGATGCATTCCAGGCGCAGATAGATGCGCTTACTGAGGAGATAGGCAAGGAGGAAGTCTATTCCGATTATGAGCTTATGAACGAAAAATGCACCGAGATCGACCGTCTGAAGCAGAAGATAGATGAAGATCTCGAAATGCTGATAGAACTTGACGAATAAAAGGAAGTGACCACCATGAGAAGATGCGTTGTAAATGCTCCATGCAAGGTTTGAGGGAACTGCATGGAGGATAGATGATACCCTCGGACTTTGCATGACTGATGATATTCTATATTTATCAAAAGGAGCAAAGTCACATGAAAAATACACTGAAACAACTCAAAAAATATCTGCTGCTTTGGAGCACCCAGTCGCTTTCCGAGCTGGGAAGCGGCATGACGAGCTATGCTCTTGTGCTGTGGCTCTATAATTCCAGCGGCTCTGCACTGAAAACTGCCCTGCTCACGGTCTGCTCATATGCACCGTATGTCCTGATGAGCATATTTGCAGGTGCACTCAGTGATAAATGGAACAAGAAGCGGACTATGCTGCTGTGCGACCTTTTTGCGGCAGCTACGACAGTTGCAGCCTTTGTGCTCATAAAAACAGAAGCACTCGAACTCTGGCATCTGTATGCGATAAACGCGGTAAACGGGCTTATGAATACCGTTCAGCAGCCGGCTGGTGAGGTAGCAGCCACACAGCTGATACCTAAGGAATACTACCAGAAAACGAGCGGTCTGCGTTCGCTTTCAAGGTCACTCAACTCACTGCTGACGCCGGTAATTGCAACGGTACTGTTCACGCTCGGAGGAGTTACGGCGGTCATGACCGTTGACCTGATTACGTTTGCGGCGGCTTTCCTGACGCTGCTGCTGTTCATTCCCATACCTGAACCCGAGAAAACAGAAGACAAGAAGGACTCGCTTCTTGCATCAGCGAAGGAAGGGCTGAAATGGCTTAAAGGCAGTCCCACTGTTCTGAAGCTGATATTCTTCCTCGCAGGGATAAACCTTATCGCCTCCGCTTATAACGCGGCACTTCCGGCAATGGTATTGTCGAAAGCGTCTGACGGCGAGAAGGTCCTCGGAACGGTAAATTTCTTTGCAGGCGCGGCGGCACTTGCCGGAAGCCTTATAGCTTCTTTTACACCTGCACCGAAAAACCGTATCAGGGCCATATGCCTTTCGCTGTTCTTTTCGATGAGCACTGAAAACTTCATGCTCGCATTCAGCAGTTCGCCTGTTGTATGGTGTGCAGGAGCGATCTGCGGATGGCTTACCATACCGTATATGGGGGCAAATCTGGACGTTATACTCAGGAGCACTATCCCGCCTGATATGCAGGGGAGAGTGTATTCCTGCCGTAACACTCTGCAATTCTTCACAATACCTGTGGGATATCTCTCAGGCGGCATCCTTATCGACAAGGTCTTTGAGCCGTATATGTCGGGACAACCCGCGGACGGTACACTGACTGCACTTTTCGGAAGCGGAAAGGGCTCGGGAGCAGCAATGCTGTTCGCAGTCCTCGGCGTTGCAGGAGTTGCAGTATGCGTGATATTCAGTATGCTGCTCAGAAACAGCAAAGAATAACAGAAAACCCCGGAACTGTCACATGACAGCTCCGGGGATATTTTTTTCTTGCGGTTATTGAGAATTATGCTTCAGACCGTATTTTATGCCTTTCATTATCCTGTTCCGTGCCTCGACTGCTTTTTCTTTGGGAAGCGGAGGGGTATCGCCAAGCGGGTAATCGAGACCGAGCTCGGCATATTTCGGTTTTGCCATATCGTGATAGGGAAGAACATCGAG
>Ga0310786_10011682_pt1 | contig 10938 bp, 7 predicted proteins | sample AusTroGonzalo_MG_FD_203881 | JGI IMG/M metagenome (GOLD analysis project Ga0310786, IMG submission 203881) | Bovine rumen microbial communities from tropical cattle in Woodstock, Queensland, Australia - Gonzalo_03 (v2) (version 2) | ecosystem: Host-associated > Mammals > Digestive system >...
AATAGCAGCCTCGCCGCCACCGGCCATAGCCTTTGCGCGCGAGTCTATCAGTTTCTGTAATTTAGCTTGATCCATAATAGTTGCGATGTTTTACTATTAGTATTCTTATTTTGAGTTTTTAGGAGATAGATTGCCGTTTTTGTGTAAGGGAGTTATGGAGACCATAATGACCGAACCAAAGGCGGCAAGATACCCCTAAAAAACAAAATTATTTGGGTTGTTGGCAAAGCTCGGTTAACACACCCTTCGTCGATTTCGGGTGCAGGAACGCGATCATCAGGTTCTCTGCGCCTTTGCGCGGAGCTTTGTCAATCAGCTGGATACCTGCAGCCTCGCACTCAGCCAGTGCGTCAGCCACGTTCTCAACGTTGAAGGCTACGTGATGCACGCCGCCGCGGCCGCCGTTCTTCTCGATGAACTTGGCGATGGTCGATTCGGGTGACGTCGGTTCCAGAAGCTCGATCTTCACTTCGCCTACCTTGAAGAAGGCGGTACGAACTTTCTGGTCCTCTACTACCTCGATGCTGTAGCAGGGTGCGCCTGACAAAAACTCAAAGAAGGGAGCAGCTTCCTCAATACTCGGCACTGCTATGCCAAGATGCTCAATGTGTGATGGTTTCATTGTAATAATGATTTGATTTGTTATTTATTATTTTTCTAATGCGAAATATTTCCACAGTGGTGCAGCCATCAATGCTTGTATCATCAATCCCTTGTACAGTATCTCTTTCACCTCTTCGCGCGTGAACACATGCACGTTGATGTCCTCGGTGGCTTCCTGGTGCTGCTCGCTCAGTTTCTCTACGTCGCGGGCAAGAAAGGTATATACGAGGTTGTTATGGTTCGTTGGGTTAGGGGAGAGTGTCATGAACAGTTCCCATGTTCCTCCGCCGTAGCCTGTCTCCTCGCTCAGTTCGCGTTGTGCTGCCTGCAATGGTGTCTCGCCCTTGTCTATCACGCCCGCCACTATCTCGTAGCAGGTCTGTCCTAAGGCGTGACGGTACTGGTCTTCCATGACGAACTTCCCGTCCTTGGTGATGGCAATCACGTTGATCCAGTCCGGAAACTCAAGAACGAACCACGTGGGTATCTGTCGTCCCGAAGGCAGCTCTACGGTCTCCTGCCGCACGCTCAGCCATTCGCCCAGATGAAGGATGTTCTCCGACTTGACGACCTTCCATTTCCTGTTTTCCAATACGGGCACCATGTGTTTCAGGATTTCAAAATTTCTAAATCGCCGAGATAGCGGCGATTTGAGCCGCGCCGACGACTACCATCTTGTCAATCATCGTCTTTCGCAGTTCACCCATGTTCTCCGTCACCCGCAGCGGTGTGTGGCGTGACAGGCGTATGAACCGGTACAGCTGCTGCACGTAGTTCTCCACCGTTGTCAGCTCGGTGTCACGTTTCTGGAGCATGTGCTTGCCGTTGCTGATCATCATCATCCGCTGGAAGTTCAGGTCCACGTACTCCAGCGAGTCGAGGTCAATGTCCTGTTCCTTGAGTTGCTGCACAATCATCGGCAGGTACTGCTTGAGCACCAGCAGCAGCGCATACTTGTCGCTGTCGCAGACGTTCATCGCGTCAAAGAACAGATCCACCACACGCCACTCAAAGTCGTCCAGGTCTTCCACTTTGCCTCGCTCGAACGGTTCGAAGAACAGTTCCGGCGAGTTCGTGAACGGCTGTGAGTTGTACAGCGGCTTGACCATTGCGAAGTTCTGGTCATACTCCTCGGGTTTGGCGGTCTGCAGGATGGCGCGCCACGCTTCAAATGCCGTTTCGCTCTCGTAGGACAGCAGTTCGGCCATCTGCTCCAGCGCCCATTGGTCGGTCACGTTCAGCCGTGCGCATACCAGCAGCAGCCCGACGATAGCCCGTGCACGCACATTGTCCGCGCAATTACGGCTCGTCGCCCACAGCAGCATCTGGAATCGTCCGCGGTCAAAACCGTGCTCCAACTGGTAGAGCGTCAGCGCCGTAATGGCCATTGCGGCCTGTGTCGGTTGCTCGGTGTCAAGCAGGATGACCTGGTAGTCCGCCAGGTCCTCCACTTCCACCGCTTCAGTCGTACGGAATATGTGAAACAGGTCTTTCAATTGCGTATATTGTTGTTAAAACCGGTCTAACACCAAAAAACGTACAAAGATACGAAAAATTTTTGACATCTGCAAGTATTTTCATATTTTTTTGAAAAAATATCTTTCTTTGACTTTTTTATTTGCATTATTCAATAATTTTTCGTATCTTTGCACCGTTCAAACCACAAAGGAAGAAAAATGTCCGTACAACAAATGCAACAGAGACAGATGCTGTACATTGCAGAACAGTCGATGTGCGCAATTGACTACCAATTGCAAATCCAGCATCACCGTCAAATGCATGAAGCCTACGAGCGCAGTATGAAGGCTAATAACTAATTACGGCACGCTGGCACCGACAGCGTTACCAAAGCGGTGACATATTTATTAATTAGCGTTTGCTATTTGTCTATTCGCACTGAAACGTAGGAAATTTCACAGAATAAGCAAAATAGAAAGCACAAGAGCAAACTCGCTGTTAATGCGAGCGACTTGTCTTTCTATTGGTGCATTCCTACGACCACAGTGCGAGCAAGTTTGCTCGCATTTTTGTTGTCGTAGATAATGGATAGAATGGTAGCAAACATACTCAAACGCTACCATGACAATAACCGAACAGCAAAAAGCCGCAAAAGCCTTTGCCGAACAATGGCAGGGTAAAGGCTACGAAAAAGGCGAAAGCCAAATCTTTTGGGTCACTCTGCTTAATCAGGTCTTCGGCATCGAACGCCCGGAGCAGTTTATCACGTTTGAACAGCAAGTTCATCTTGACCACACTTCATTCATCGACGGATTTATCCCCACAACGCACGTCATGATTGAGCAGAAATCGCTCGGCAAAGATCTTGGCGCCCCGATTAAGCAGTCCGACGGCTCGTTACTCAGCCCTTTTCAGCAAGCCAAACGGTATGCCTCCGAATTGCCGTATAGTCAGCGACCGCGATGGATAGTAACCTGCAACTTTGCGGAGTTTTGGGTATATGATACGGAGCGCCCGAATGACGAACCGCAAAAAATCCTTCTCAAAGACCTCGAGAAAGAATACTATCGGCTTCAGTTCTTGGTGGACGAGGGTAACACCCATCTCCAGCGAGAAATGGAAGTGTCTGTAAAAGCGGGCAAACTTGTTGGTCTCATTTACGATAAACTCCTTGAACAATATATTGAAAAGGATAGTGTGGCTACCCTCAAAAGCCTCAATATCCTTTGTGTCCGCTTGGTGTTCTGCCTCTATGCGGAAGATGCAGGTTTATTCAATAACCGTACATCTTTTCATGATTATCTGGCTCAATTCCCTGCTAGCCAACTCCGCCGTGCTTTGTTAGATTTGTTCCAGGTTCTCGACACACCGCTTGACCGTCGTGACCCGTATCTGGACGATGCTCTCAATGCCTTCCCATATGTGAACGGTGGTCTGTTTAGTCATGAGGTCACGGCTTGTGGAGGCGCGCCGATAGTACCGCAGTTTACCGATGAACTCCGCACGCTTATTCTCGACAAAGCATCTGCCGATTTCGATTGGTCTGAGATTTCGCCTACTATCTTTGGCGCTGTTTTTGAATCTACTCTTAACCCCGAAACACGCCGTTCGGGTGGTATGCACTATACCAGTATCGAGAATATCCACAAGGTCATTGATCCGCTTTTCTTGGATGGCCTGAAAACCGAGTTCGAGACTGCAAAAAACATAGCCCAGGAAAAGCAACAGCGTAAAGCTCTCGATGAATTGCAAAACAAAATAGCTTCTCTTACATTCTTTGACCCAGCCTGCGGTAGCGGTAACTTCCTCACGGAAAGTTATATATCCTTGCGCCGTTTGGAAAACGATATTATCCGTCTGCGCGAGAAAGGGCAAGCCACTTTGGGCGATTTCTCTAATCCTATTAAAGTGGATATTCACCAATTCTACGGCATTGAGATAAACGATTTTGCGGTGTCGGTTGCTACGACTGCCCTTTGGATTGCAGAACAGCAGATGTTACAGGAGACAGAGAAAATCGTGTCTTTCGCATTCGACCCGTTGCCTCTCAAATCGTACCATAATATCCACGAAGCTAATGCCCTGCGCATAGACTGGAGTGAAATCATTGCGCCCGACAAACTCAACTACATTATGGGTAATCCGCCGTTTGTCGGTGCTCGTCTTATGTCTGCTGAACAGAAGCAGGATTTACTTGATATCTTTGGCAAGAAATGGAAGAACATCGGCAATATTGACTACGTTGCCGGTTGGTATCTCAAAGCTGCCGAAATGATGAAAAAGGCTTTGTCTATTGTGCCCGAATCTAATTCGGGCTCTCCCATCCGTGCCGCCCTTGTCTCGACCAACTCTATCTCTCAAGGCGAACAAGTCGCCGCTATTTGGAAACCACTTTTTGAACAGTACGGCATCCATTTTGATTTTGCCTATCGCACGTTCCGTTGGGACAGCGAAGCGGACATCAAAGCGCACGTGCATTGTGTCATTATCGGCTTTTCTTCGTCCATTTCTTCAAACAAAAAAACTAAAAAAATATATGTGGCTAATAATCAAACTATCCAAGCGGAGAATATAAATCCATATTTAATTGAAGCACCAAATGCATGGATTGAAAGTCGTAATAAATCGTTATGTGAAAGTCCAGAAATAGCTATGGGTAATCAACCTATAGATGGTGGCTACTATCTATTCTCTGAAGAAGAAATGACAAGTTTTATACAACGAGAGCATAAGTCAGCCACATACTTCCGTCGTTGGTATGGAGCAGAAGAGTTTATCAATAACAAAAAGCGTTTCTGTCTATGGTTAGGAGAATGTTCTCCTGGCGAATTACGGAGCATGCCACTTTGTTATGAGCGCGTAATAAAAGTGCGAGAATATCGTTTGCAAAGTTCTCGTTCATCAACATTAAAATTAGCAGATAAGCCTACGCATTTCCAGACCGAGAATATGCCGAAAAATACTTATATTATCATTCCTGAAACTTCATCAGAGCGTCGTCGTTATGTACCGATGGGCTTTATGTCGCCAGACGTCTTGTGTAGCAATGCTGTGCGTCTTATCCCCAATGCCTCTCTTTACCATTTCGGGGTTCTTACGTCCAACGTCCACATGGCATGGATGCGCGTAATTTGTGGCCGTTTAAAATCTGACTATCGCTATTCTAAAGATATCGTTTATAACAACTTCCCATGGCCGACACCGACCGACGAGCAGAAAGCCCGCATTGAAACTACGGCCCAAGCCATATTGGATGCCCGCGCCAAATATCCTGATTGTAGTCTCGCCGACTTGTACGACGAAGTAACCATGCCTCCCGAACTACGTCACGCCCACCAAGAGAACGACCGCGCAGTCATGGCTGCGTATGGATTTAGCACCAAAATGACCGAAACTGAGTGCGTGGCGGAATTATTCAAGATGTATCAAGTATTAACCAAACAACAATAGACACATTTGGTGCAATTTGTGTAACTTATGGCATATTGACTAAAGTCCATCTTCAGTTATGTAATTTGTATGATTTTTCTTCTTTAATTACAGGCGTTTGCCAAACGCCGCTCTTTTACATACTTCGTTCATTGCGTCGGCATTGAATGCCGACACCAACCTCCAAAGCATCCAAAACTAAGCCATCATCGGTCCTTTACCACAAGATACCCACAGGATACCCACAGGCACGCCATAGAAAATTTTGTGAAATGTTATATTTTTCACAATATACTATATATATACTATGTATATATATACAATTTGCTCGCTTTTCGAGAAAAAATACAGAATTTCAGTACCTTTGAAATAATTTGCCGTCGCGTCCTCTCAGCTATTACCCCTGAATCTTTGTCAAACCGACGTAGGCAAGCAGCACGAGGTTCATCATCAGCGCGTAGATGATGGCCGGGATGGCTATGGTCTCGTTGTTGAAAACCAGCGGACTGCAGGCGATAGTGATAGCCTGTGCGGCGTTCTGCATGCCGATCTCGATGACCAGCGTGCGGCGTTCTCTGGTGGTCAGACGCAGCACCCATGCCACCAGCGCGCCGCAAGACGTGCAGGCGATGATCAGCACCGTCATGGTCAGTCCGAGCGAGCAGAACTCCGCAACGATAGTCTGCTTGTGCTGGAAGAAGAAAACGGTAACCAGCAGCACCAGTGCCGGCATGGCAATGCGCTTGAGCACGGCGTGAATCTTCTCCGCCGCCGCAGGACGGAAGATGCTGACCAGCAGGCCGATAGTGATGGGCACAACCATCAGTACAATGTTCTGCATCAGCAGTTTGCCTACAGGCAGATGGATGTCCACCGCCTCACCTATACCCGACGTCACCCACGCCATGACCAACGGCAGCGTGAACAGCGTGATAATACTGCTGCACGCCGTGAGCGTGACCGACAGCGCGACGTCACCCTTGGCAAGCATCGAGAATACGTTGCTCGAACTGCCGCCCGGACTGCACGCCACAAGCATCAGACCAATCATGAACAGCGGCGCCAGATGAAAAGCACTGCCTATGCCCCAGGCTATCAGAGGCAGAAGAATAATCTGCCCGAACAGGCCTGCCAGTACGGGTTTGGGACGTGAGACGATGAGCCGGAAGTCCGAAGGTTTGAGTGCCAGGCCCAGATCGAACATGAGCAGCGTCAGGATGGGAAGGACGATGAAGATGGTATTCATTTTAAGATTTCAAATTTCAAATTTCAAGATTTCAAATTTATTATCTCGGCTAATGCCTCGAACGATTGGCTATAGCCGCGCAATATTTCGTTGCAAAGGTACGAAAAATAATTGAAATTTGCAAGATTTTTGAAAAAAAGTATATTTTCCTGTGCGATTATTTGCATTTATGCAAAATAATTCGTATCTTTGTATGCCAAATTGTGCGAACGTATAAAATAATGACAACATATATTATGAAAAAATCCTTACTATTTGTTTGTTTGCTTGTGGCAAGCGTTTGTTATTCACTTGCCGCCAATCCGACTGTTCAGGTCGGCGGTATATACTACGAAATCAATACCAGCGGCACGAACGCTACGGTTGTGAAAGACCAGAGCGGTGCTGACAAGAACTACCCCGGGATGACCACGGCGACCATCGTGGCTACAGTGCCGTACAGCGGTCATAACTACGATGTGACGGCCATCAGCTCTACGGCGTTCAACAACTGCCCCGATCTGGAGGAAGTGACTGTCCCGACCAGTATCACAAGCATCGGCAATAAGGCGTTCAACAGCTGTATCTGGCTGGAGCGCATCAATTGGAACGCAAAGAACTGCGGCGCTTTCTCGAGCAGCTACAGCGACCATCCGTTCTATAACTGTAACAAGATCAATACCATCGTTTTCGGCAATGGGGTGCAGACGATTCCGTCGTATGCGTGCTACAGCATGAGCAACCTGGCATCTGTGACTATCCCCTCGTCGGTAACCAAGATCGGTTCCGACGCGTTTGCCTACTGCAAGGCCTTGACATCCGTAACGCTGCCGAACAGCATAACGAGCATCGGCAGTTATGCGTTCTCTTACTGCACGAATCTCGAGTCGCTGAATATCCCGTCGTCACTCACAGAAATTAATCAATACATGTGCGCGTACTGCAAGAATTTGACGGGCATTGTCATCCCTGAAAGCGTAGTAACCATTGGCAACTATGCATTCCGTGAAGCAGCTCTCACATCGATAACTATCCCAAGCACGGTGACAAGTTACGGCTCCGCACCGTTCAAGGACTGCGCGAGCCTGAAAACAATCGTTTGGAAGCCCGTGCAGGTTTGGGGCTCGGACTGGGACGGTACCACCTGCCCGTTCAGCGGCTGCAGTAACGTCACTTCGTTCACGTTTGCAGACAATGTGGAGTATATACCGCGATATATATGCCGCGATATGGATCTTCTGACGCAGGTACAGATTCCATCCACCGTGACCCAGATCGGTGCATATGCATTTGAGTACTGCGACGGCTTGACGTCGGTTGAGTTGCCGAACAAAATAACGCTCATTGGCTATTCGGCGTTCAACAGCTGCAAAAACCTGGAGTCCATCAATATCCCGACGTCACTCACAGAGATTAATGAATACATGTGTGGCTACTGCAAGAAGTTGAAGAGCATTGTCATCCCTGAAGGCGTACAAACAATCGGCAGGTATGCGTTCCAGGAAACTGCTATCACGGAGATAACCATCCCGAGCACGGTGACGAGTTTCGGATATGCGCCGTTCAAGGACTGCGCGAGCCTGAAAACAATCGTTTGGAAGCCCGTGCAGGTTTGGGGCTCGGACTGGGACGGTACCGACTTCCCGTTCAGCGGTTGCAGCAATGTCAGCTCGTTTACGTTTGCAGACAATGTGGAGTATGTGCCGCGGTATATATGCTACAACATGGATCTTCTGACGGAGATACAGATTCCTTCCACCGTGACGCAGATTGGTGCCAATGCATTTGCGTTCTGCGATGGTTTGACGTCGATGACACTCCCGAACGGCATAACGCTCATCGGCAATTCGGCGTTCTACAGCTGCAAGAACCTTGAGTCGCTGAATATCCCTACGTCACTTACTTCAATCAGCCAGTATCTGTGCGCCTACTGCAAGAAGCTGAAAGGCATAGTGCTCCCTGAAGGATTGGAAACGATTAATACGTATGCGTTCCAGGAAACTGCTATCACGGAGATAACTATCCCGAGCACGGTGACGACTGTGGGCAAGGCATCGTTCCAGGACTGCAAGAGCCTGACATCGATCGTGTGGAAAGCGAAGGATATTTTGGGCAGCGATTATGCTTCGAACACACACCCGTTCTACATGACGTACAGCAGTAACTCCAAAGTAACGAGTGTGACATTTGCAGAGGGCGTGGAGACTATTCCGTACTATATATGCTACTACATGCCTAATCTGGTCAACCTGACTATTCCTTCCACGGTGACAAAGATAGGCTACTCGGCGTTCGGTTTCTGTAGTTCGCTGACGAAGGTGGAACTGCCGGAGGGGCTGACGAGTGTGGGCAGTCAGGCATTCATCAATTGCACGAACCTGACGTCCATCAATATACCTACGACGCTCAACAGCATCAGTTCGTCGATGCTGGCCGGCTGCTCCAAGCTGACGCGCATCGATCTGCATGAAGGCATCACTTCAATAGGCGCAGAAGCATTCCTGAAAACCGGAATCACGTCGATAACCCTTCCGGCAACTCTGACCAGTATGGGCAACGCACCGTTCTCCAATTGCAAGAGCCTGACAAACGTTGTATGGAAAGCTACGAACACGACCTGCGGCAGTGCGACGAACACACATCCGTTCTACGGCTGCACCGCGCTCAAGAACCTCACATTCAGCCGCAATGTGACAAATATACCGAACTATGCATTCTATGGCGCAAGCGCAATGGAAAAGATTGTCAACTATGCCCTCACGCCGCAGACCATCAATGCCAACGTCTTTACGAACGTCAACAAGGAGACTTGCGAGCTGTGGATTCCCAAAGTGTCGTGCAGCCTGTATGAGCATGCAAACGTCTGGAAAGACTTCTTCAAGAGAAAAGAAGCGTCCGACATAATCGGCGAACTGACGGAGAGTGCGTGCGAGTACTATATGTGGGCAGGTGAGAAAATCACCGAAAGCGGCGATTATATCAAGACCTTCATTTCCGACGGCGGTCAGGACAGTATCGTTACCCTGCATCTGACCATCAACCATGCATCCGCCGGTTCGGAAACCGTTACGGCCGAGGACAGTTATGAGTGGAACGGCGAGACCTACACCGAGAGCGGTGATTATCAGTTCCTCACCACCAATGTCTATGGTTGCGACAGTATAGCTATCCTGCACTTGACCATCACATTGTCGCCTGTATATAACGAGCTCTATGAGACCGCCTGCGACAGCTTTATCTGGCGCGGTAATTCCTACAAGGCATCGCAGAATGTGGTGGAAACGCTTAAGGCTGTGGACGGCCGCGACAGTATAGTTACGCTGCACTTGACCGTCAACTATTCCACCGGCAGCGAAGATACGCAAACGGCGGAAAGCAGCTATGACTGGAACGGCAAGACATATACTCAGAGCGGCGACTACGAATTCACGACCACCAATGCGGCAGGTTGCGACAGTGTGGCTGTGCTGCACCTGACCATCACTCAGTCGGTTGTTACCGGCGTGCAGGAGACTGCGGATGAGCAGGTGGCTGTAGAGATAATCCTGCGTGACGGACAACTGTATATCCGCCGCAGGGACAATGTCTATACCGTAACAGGCGAACGGGTGGAGTAGGTGTTGTTATTTCAAAATTTCAAGATTTCTTATCTCGGCTAAAGCCTCGAACGATCGGCTTCGCCGTGCAAGATTTCAAATTTCAAATTTCAATATTTCGGTGCAAAGGTACGAAAAATAATTGAAATTTGCAAGAATTTTGAAAAAAGTGTATTTTTTGCACAAATATTTGTATTTATGCAAAATTATTCGTACCTTTGCGGACGCAAAATGTGCATGTTGTAAAAATACTAAAATATCAAAATATTTAATAGCTGAAGATTATTATGAGAAAATTTTTTATTCTTTTCGGTTTGCTTTTGGCAAATGCTGTCATGATGCTTCAAGCGGAAACCGTCATAATAAACGGCTTGTACTATACGTTGGGAACGACAACGGCTACTCTGACAAGTGACCAGAGTTCGGATAAATCGGTGTATAAGGAATATATAACCGTGACTATCCCTGCCAGTGTGACGTACAGCAACTACACGTATCCTGTCAAGACTATCGGCACAAGCGCGTTTGAGGGTTGCTCCAACCTGCAATCAGTCACTTTGCCTGCAAGTATCACCACGATTAACACCGACGCCTTCTACGGTTGTACGAAATTAGGCAGCGTGAACC
>Ga0310786_10011683_pt1 | contig 10936 bp, 9 predicted proteins | sample AusTroGonzalo_MG_FD_203881 | JGI IMG/M metagenome (GOLD analysis project Ga0310786, IMG submission 203881) | Bovine rumen microbial communities from tropical cattle in Woodstock, Queensland, Australia - Gonzalo_03 (v2) (version 2) | ecosystem: Host-associated > Mammals > Digestive system >...
CGAGATGTGATGTCAAGATCCTGCATCCTGTCGAACAGTCGGCCTACGTCATAGAGCTGCTTGATAACCTCCAATGTGGACAACTTGTCTTTCTTATAGTATGGGATGCCCGTCGTTTCAGGTGCAAAGGCAGTAAGTTTGTCACCCAGTATATCCTCAACCGATGGTACAGTGACTTTCTGCGGCTCACCATCCACCTTGATGAACGGACTCACGATGTCAATGGTATTGGTCTTGTGATAGTGGCAATCCTCATATAGGACATCCAACAGGATGAAAGATGTTGCGTCAGACTGGCCTTTGAAAGCCACCTGATAGAAAAACTTTGAATGACTCTTTGGTACATCCTTTCCGGCCTGACGGCGTTCTACAAGCTGATACTCCAAGAAACCACTTTGGACATAGTCCTTCAGATAGTCTTCGATATTTGTTCCAGGAGGACACATAATATCAACGTCAATCGACAATCGGTGTGAGCCATCACCAAGAATCAGCATCAGGCTTGTACCGCCTTTGAAATGAAATGGACAGCCAGATGCCGCCAACATTTCAAGGAGGGAAAAGGCACGGATGACCTTCTCTATGAGGTTCTTATCATTATATTTCAGTTCGATGGATTTCTGTGCAATCCATTCTGTGGTAAAACATTCCTTGTTAATCATTTGAATTGATAGACTTGATGATAGTTTCAATTTCTTTCCTTAATCCCCGACGGTTGGCATAGCGTAGCAGTCGGCTTTTGTTGATGGTGTATAGCGATAAGGCATTGCGGAATATGTTCACGCCTTCGGCTTCCTGAAGATAGAAGAAATCGGCATCTTTTTGTAAATCTACTAACAGTTTTTCCAATGTCGGCACCAATACGCCATTACTTTTCTGAACTGGGGATTCCGTAATAAGCGGTTTCACGAAAATGGCGGGCTGCGACAAGTCTATATAATTATACATAAGTTCGCGCGTGGGACGCAGATAAGCCGTCCGTCCTTCATCCCTCAGATGGTTGAATACGGCAGAAGTCGCTTCTCGTTCAGTCTCAATATAGGTAATATTGTTTGCAGACAGGAGGTGCTGCAAAGGGCTGATGACATCACCATTATAGATGCAGAAATGGGCATACGGCCAATGCTGTTTCAGCATCTCATTCAGGCTTCGCTGCTCTTCTGTTGGGACTATAGCAAACTGCTGTTTGTCGGCCTTGGAATATTTCCCATGTCCGATGCGGCGTAATTGTCCCGATTCTATTAGCTTCGTCAAATACCATGAAATCGTCTGACGGGAAATATCCGCTTCCCCGTCAAGATGTGCATAAAGGTCTTGCAACCCAAAATAAGGATGCATACCTGCAAATTCCATGATGCCTTGACTATAATTCTTCATTCCTTTATCTGTCTTATCGGCTGCAAAGATACGCAAAATTTCGGCAATAAACAAGAATATTGCCGAAATTTTGCACTTATTGGCTGAATTCTTCTTCCATTATACCCCCTAATCTACTAACTGACGATATCGTTTGATTGCATCCTGCATAATGTCATAATGGTCAAATGCCAGATGTGGCAAATCTGACAGTGGCCACCACTCTGCTTTGGCTGCATCATCCTGGCCAGTGACAGCAATAGGCTCATCGATGATGGCCAGATAAGCGACGGTTATTGTCCTCCCTCTTGGGTCTCGGTCAACCTTTGAGTATGTTCCCATCTGATGAACATCCGACAGTCGAAGTCCCGTTTCTTCCTCCAGTTCCCTGATAGCGCATTGTTCCGTAGTCTCATCCATATCCATGAAACCGCCGGGGAATGCCCATGCACCTTTAAAAGGTGGATTCCCACGCTGAATAAGCAGCACCTTGGGTTCTGTCTCCCTCGTTATTACGATACAGTCAGCCGTAACAGCCGGTCTTGGATAATTATAGGTGTATGCCATATACTCTTAGAATATATTTTTTGTCACAAAGATACTCATAAAATTCATATAATTGAGGATTTCTTTCGTTTTTCTGAAGATTTAATTATTTTTTTCGTAATTTTGTAGCCAAATTGAGAGTTTATGACTGACCAAGAGATAGTAAAAGGACTGATAGAACGTGATGGGTGCGTGACGGAAGATTTCTTCTTCGTCAAATGCAAGCCATTGTTCTGTAGTATCATGAACATCGTATTTGACTACGAAGTGGAATACGATGAACTGGTCAACGAACTTTACCTTTACCTAATGGAGGATGATGCCATTAAGCTGCGGAACTTCGAATATCGCAGTTCAGTGTACCAATGGCTGAAGGTTCTCGCAACCCGCTTCTTTATTAAGAAACGGGCCAGAATGATAGATAATGCCAGCGGTAAGTCTCCTTATGATAAACAAGAACATGTAGCTGCACCGGGATCAGATGTGGCTGTAGAATTTGATATGGAACGGCTTTTCGAGGCCATGCCGACTAAAAGATATGTATATGTTATCCGTCGACTGATACTTGAAGACTGTGAACCAGAAGAATTGGCGCGGGAGATGAATATAACGACCGCGAACCTTTACAATATAAAACGGCGCTCTATGGCACAACTAACCCGTATCGCCCTTAATGACATCAAAAAATATGGCAAATAAAGAATTTATATCCGATGAGCTACTGGCTGCTTATCTTGACGGCAATACCAGTAAAGAGGAAACCGAGCAGGTGCTTCAGGCATTGAAGGCAGACAAGCATTTGCAGGAAGTTCTTGATATTGCCTTGCAAACGGAGGAAGAAGCAACTGTCATGCCTCTTAACACGACTTTTTCAAACGAAGTTATTCCGATGCTCCAAAAAGCAGCAATAAGTGGAGAGAATATATGTGCAGTTTTATGTGAGATTTTTATTCTCCACCGTCGACAACTCCCTTATGATGAAGAATGGCTTCTGAATACAGCTCGTAGGAAAGATTGGTTAAAGCCAGAAGGTACTCCATTATACTGTTTAGGAAACTTGTTGGCTTATTCTGGAATGTTTGTCAGTCGGAAATACGATTCTACTATAGAAGATATTTACCATGCATTAAAGAAAGACAACGATGTGGTGGTTGGTGTTGATCGCGAAAAGCTGTATGCTGAAGATGTAGATTTGGAGGACTTAACCAATCACGCAGTGGTAGTAACCCACATAGAAAATGATATGGTTACAATTTTTGATCCCTATGAGGAACCATATATCTCAAACATTCCTCTAATAGATTTTCTCAATGCTTGGAAAGAGTCTCAAAATTATATGATTCAAGTCCTTCAGTCGGTTGAGGAATATGAACCTCATCCTATTAATGTTGACCAGATTCCTTTGGATGGAGATCTTGAAGAACTACAAGAAGCAATTGCTGAGAATGCTCATGATGTATGGGCAGAAGCAAGAATAAATGAAGGATGGTCATATGGTAAGGAAAGAGATGATGTTAAAAAACAGAATCCAGACCTTGTCCCCTATACAGCATTACCAGACAATGAGAAAGAGTACGATCGAATCATGGCATTCAATACTATCAAATTAGTTAAGAAGCTAGGGTATGATATTGTGAAACGCAATCAATAACGCGGATTACATGGGTACGAATTGGAGAACATACTCTGTTTTCATAAGCAGCACCTTTGCAGATATGCAATCGGAAAGGGACTATCTTCGGACACAGGTGTTTCCGCAGATTAATGACGAACTGAAAAAGTATTGCATAAAACTTCGACCAATTGATTTACGCTGGGGAATAAACACGCTGGAAACAAATGAAGAAAGTGTTGAGGAAAAAGTTCTCAGAATATGCCTTGAGGAAATTAATCGAAGTAAACCTTTCTTTTTGGGCCTTTTGGGAAATCGTTATGGTTACATTCCCCCTAAGGATAGCATTAGAGAAATAGGCGGTGAATACCAAGACCTTAGCATCACTGCGATAGAGATTAGTTATGGACTTCTGAGGCGCAACGATATTTCAGGATGCCTTTTCCTTGAAAGAGATAGCTCGTGTTATAATGGAATGGATGAGCATACAATTCGGCAATTTGATGAATCACAAGAGACTGATTATGAAAGGAAAAAAGAAAAACTTAATAAGTTAAAGGAACAAATTAAAAGCCATCTGGCCAAAACTAACCGGGAAGACTGTTATCTTTCATATTCACCGACTTGGAATGGGAAGAAATTTGTCGAATTGGAGGATTTTGGTAATAAGGTAAAGGAAAGCATCCTACGTGAAATCATCAGTTATTATGGCGATGAAGGAAATGACGCACCATTCGTCGACGAAATAAGAGCCCAGGAGGAATTCATGTTCCTTAGACGGGCCAGACTCTTTTCAAGGGAAAAACTATGTTCTGAAATATCAGAAAAAATAGAAAACTGCAGTGGCGTGATGCTTATCTATGGCGACTCTGGTTCAGGGAAAAGTTGTTTGTATACGATGCTTGTTGATAAATACAAGCCACTAAATGAGAACTATATAGTATTGTATCATGCAACAGATACAGGGCAGAATGGTAAAGATCTGTCTGGAATGCTTGCAAGATGGTGTTACCAAATAGAAGAGGAATTACAAATATCACACGTAGATACTGCAGGGTATGAAGAAACAATGACTTATTTCCGCCAGCTTCTAAAAAAAATACCAGATAACAAGATGTTATTGATGTTAATCGACAGCATAGAAGGATTTCAGGACTCAGAAGCAGGCAGTTATCTTACCTTTATACCCAGGGCCTACAACAGTCAATGGATGCTTCTATGCACCTGTATAGAAGACTCTGCTCGAAAGATTGTAACTTATCATAAAAAAGCAGAGCTATTAGGCATACCCCAACTTAGTGTTGATGAAGCAAAGGGTATAATAGAGAAATATACAGGATTTGAAAACAAGGAGCTATATGAGGAAAATATAAAAGCACTTCTTGGAAAAAGAAAAGATGGTAGGATGTGTGCGGAGTCCCCTATATGGCTCTCGTTGGCATTAAACTTCATGACGAGCCTTGGTAGGGATGATTTCGCAGCAGCTACGGCTATTTCGCAGCTGCATAAGGGTTCATTCGATAGGGGTCTGATTGACTATATCAACAAGCAAATAGAAGAATTTCCTGACAATCCCAAAGAGTTATTCCTAAAGTTCTTGTTTACCTTAAAGAGGTACTATGATGATTTCCCCATGCAACTATGCAAAATATTGTCTGCAAGTTTTAATGGGTTGGATGAAGATGTTCTTGCAGAACTTATGGGAAAGGATTGGGACTTAAGGACATTTGCTGCAGTCAGGACATTCTTGCAAGGATATCTGTCAGAACAAAGCCAACTTAGGACATGGCGCATAATGCACAAGATGGTTACACTTGACCTTAAAGCAGGAGAAAGGCAGGAACTGGTGAATAAGTTGGCATGCATTTATATAAGGAGATTAAGCAATAATGAGATTGTAAACGACAATATAACCTATTACCTTATAGAAGGCAACAATTTTGATTCTGGGCTTGAATATCTTTCAAGTACATATAAGAACGAAAAGCGAATTGCAGATGAACTGTGTCAAGTAACTGATATCGAAGATATTGGGAAGGTGATGTCTTTCATGGGAGCCTGTTATTCTAAAAGGCGAAAAGGGTTAAAGCGCTTAATACCGAGATCTTTTTCACTAAATACCTTCAAAGAAGCAGTATTAATTATCGCGAAGAAGGCTCTTTATGAAGGCAAATACGAAAAAGCAAGGGAGGTTATTGATTCTTTCCAAATATTCATTGAAAAGCAAAAGATACCTTCCGATTTTAAAATGCTATATTATATATTAACGGATGAGAAACGGTTTGATGCTCTAGAGAGGATATGTGACAAAGAGGCACTTCGTGAAGAATATACAACTGCCGTCTCTCATCTAAAAGTGAGAGGACCGTTGTCTATGGTATTTGTTCCTATAACAAAGAAGTATTATAAGTGGATGATTTTTAAATTGAAATAGTATGGGATTAATTGACATTTTACCAGTAAGTATGAGAGCAGCTTTGCTTTATGCAAAGTCAGCAAAGGTCGCAAAAACCGACAAAACAAACAAAGAAAAGTTGGAACTGATTCGCAAAAAAGAGAACTTCTGGAAGGGGAAATCCGGTTTCCATCCTGAAAAGATTGGAAAAGAACAAGCTGTTGCCGTCTCCATTGGACTTAAAGATTTAGCGAACATTTATAATTCTATCAATTCTCCTGATGACGCCCTACGTTGTCTTGGTGCCATAGGTAATACACTGACAGACAGTTTAAATAGCTTGCCTAACACCGAACAAACTGCCCACAAGCGCCAAAGTATATATGAAAATCAGATATGGGCATGGTTACATGAAGCTACAGCATATGCAAAGAAAAACAATATTGAGAAGTGTAGAGAGCTATTGGATAGAATTAATGTTAGTATTAACAAAAAGATAGAATCAGAACCAGCAAACAAGCGACTTGCAGATTTTTGTGCCTACACTGTATCTCAGACATTTGATATCTTTATCAATTTAGCGAAAGAATTTCCAGAAAACCAGCAAAAAGCCTACTACACATGCTTAAGTCTGTTAAAAGCATTCAAGGAAAGAGATCCTGGTAATGAAACAGTTCAGGAATATATAGAGAGGTTTCATTGAAAAATAGGCAAAATCTGAAAAGTTTTTGAGGGGACAATGATAGAAAGAGCTGCTTTGGTGGCTCTTTCTTTTGGTTTTTATTCTGGAATTATGGATAGTAACATGCAAATTTACACTGATGAGGACTTCACGAAAAGGCTTCAAGAACTGATGGATACCCCTCATCCACAACAGGATGCTTCTGATTTCAAATCCGCTGAGACTATAGTTGGTAAAACAATTAGTACTCCCGCTTTGAAGGATATTAGGGAAATAGAACTATCCCTATCAACAAGTGACATAGCAGACTATACTGACGGTTGCATTATTGTATGCATCCAAGCAAGGAAAGGCTCAATGATTAAAGAGGGGCGTTTCACTTGCTTTGTCTACACAGATGATTATTCCCCGATGTGCAACAGCGATGTGACTTATAAGTTCAATCGCGAGAACAGCATCAATGTGAGTATCGTCATGCTTTCTTTCCGTATTTGGTTGCCAGGGAAATACTTCCTTCTAATTCGCGACAAGAATAATGGTTCCCTTGCACGTATTGACTTTGAGGTAGATAAGTCATTGAACGTTATGCAGCAACCATTAACGATGTGTCCCATCTGTAGTATAGAAGATATCCTTACCACCAGTATAGAGAACACAGAATCAAGTTGGGATGTTCTTTCTACTACTCCTGGAACCTCAGAGTTAAGAAAGTATGCTTTGGAATGCAGGCAGTTGAAAATCTACAATGAGTTTCGAAAAGGTCTGAGTGGCCGAGAATTGAGAGTCAGCAGGAATCTTCTGATATACACTACGAACAGGGATTGGAACGCAGAAATTCTTCAATCTTTCCAGAAGCTCGCTGTGCCAGGCTATTACTATATTCACGTTGACTGCAACACACTTTACAACGCAGCCTTGCAAAATCCCTTTGAGCCACTGAATGAGAAGCTAAATAATACTACCAATCAGATTTATTGTCTAACAAACCCAGGAGCCTTGCTCAGCACTGGAGGAAAGGTCGTCACTCGACATATAGTAGATAAAATCTGTGAAGACAAAGAAAAATACAAACTATGGTTATGTGGTGGCAAACAGGAAATCGAGAGCATACTAGATGTATATCCCTCCCTGAAGGAACTGTTTATGAGCGGAAACGTACTTAACCAACGTCCATACACTGGTTTTGAATTGGTTCAAGCTTTTATCAAAGAGTTGGATAATGAGCATCTTGATCCTTCTGAAGCTACGATGGATGCTCTTGCCAAAGCAATATTGGAGCATCATGAAAATGGTTGCTTCTCCACATGGTCATTGAGCAGCATCCGTCGATATGTAGCAGAAGAAGTATCTCCACGTTATCTCTGTCGTGCAATAGGAGATATCATGTCAGAAAAGGAATCCCTACCAAAGTTGCCTATTGAAGACATCCCCTTAGATCTCCTACCAAATTCAACATCGGAGTTCGAGGATAGCATACGCGAACTCAACGAGATGGTGGGTCTTGACGACATTAAAAAGAGCATTACAACGATGGCCAACCAATCCCGTTTTTTCATAGAGCGTAGCAAAGCAGGTTTGCATACGTCAAACAAGGCTGCGCAACATGCCATTTTTACAGGCAATCCAGGTACGGGTAAGACGACTGTCGCAAGAATGCTGGGCAAGATTTACCACTCCATTGGTCTGCTTTCCAAAGGTGATGTGATTTGTGCAGACCGAACAAGACTCGTGGGTCGCTATATCGGTGAGACCGAAGAGAATATGAAAGCTGTTTTGGAAGAAGCGAGAGGAAACGTGCTCTTCATCGACGAAGCATACAACCTCTATGAGGGAACAATAGACAGGAAGGATTATGGCGCCAAGGTCATTGACAGCTTATTGACGATTCTCTCGCAACCCAATCCTGATATGGTCATTATCTTTGCAGGTTATGAGAAAGAAATGGATGCCATGCTGAATTCGAACCCTGGACTGATGGGGCGTTTCCCATACAAGTATCGCTTCAGCGACTACGATGCCGACCAATTGATGGAGATTGCTCTGCATCTGTTCGCTAAAGACGAATATATCATCAGCGATGATGCCAAAGTAATCCTTCAGCAGAAAATATGCGACACCTTGGTTCAACGTACCAAGAACTTCGGCAATGCCCGTTGGGTGGAGCAGTTCATCAGAAATGGCATCATCCCTGCAATGGCAAACCGTGTCACACTTGATGCCGTTAAGGATTACCAGCATGTCCTTGCCTTGGACATTGAGGAAGGTTATAAGAAGTTCAATCCTCGCATGATAGAACTGAAACCCCGCCGTCAGGTGGGATTTAATTCCTAAACGAATCATAGCGCGATGAAGCAGTTACCCACATTTGATAATGCGCAAAAAGCAATTAGGGGAGGGAAAGACCCAAGGGCTTTCCTTCACCTTGGCATTCTGTATTCCCAAGGCATCGGTACTACACAAGATGAAATGCTTGCCCAATACTTCATAAAGAAAGCACTCGATATGGGATGTAAAGAGGCTGAAGTGTATCTGGAGTGGGGGTATGAATCGGGTACAAGAGATTTTGGAGATGAGATTAACACTATTATTGGAGATCCTAGTGAAGTCTCTCGAGAGACAATAGCAAAATTAAAAGTGAGGATTGAAAAAGAGCGGATGGCCGGAAACATCGGAAATCTTGCCAGAATGCGCCAAAACCTACTCATGTTTTACCCCGAGTATAGTCGAGAGAAGGCCATTTCTGACATATTGAATAACCGTCATACCGTCGATGCGGATATTCTCTTTACCCTGAGTACCGCTGACAATAGATCGGAAATTTACATAGAATCTCAAAATAGGCTTCTTCAGCAACTATATGCTCCAGTAACAGATAATAAACAACTATATGAAGCTATAATAGGGGCTGATGACATTGATTTGTTGGGTAAGGACGAAAGCGAATTGGCTCAGTGTCTTGTAAATCTCACTTCCTCTTATGAGAAAATATGTAAAAGAAATGGGATAAAGTCCCAAGACATTTTCTCTTTGGATAGTTTAGGACTGTACCCGTATATTAAGGTTTCTGATTTAGCTCTTTTAAGAAAGCAGGGGTTCAGAGCTTTGTTATCTATCAAAGATGTTGAAGTTGTCATACGAAACAAGTTCTTGGATTGTCTAGACTGTGATGAGAAATTACTTAATGTCTGCGAAGAGGTCAAGAATCAAGATATCCAGTTATTCCTTATCTCCTTTGTGGAACTGAATATAGACATTGAATCTCTTGAAATCAATTCTTTGTCTTTGTTGAAAGCCTATCGTAACAAAGATTTCGACCCTCTTGCAAAACACATTAACGCTTTCATATACAGGTTGAACAAGGCAGGTATTGAGAATCACCTGCCATACTACTCTTCGGGTTTTCTACCCCCGATAGACCTATCTAAAGGACCCTAATCAGAAATATATCTTTTGAAGATATTCTTTTCTTCCTGTTTGGCCATAGCAGAAAAATTAAGCCCCACATCCGCAAATTCCTTAATCAGGATTTTATTCTCCAAGAAAGTTTCTGTTGCGCGAGCCAAATTTTGCCGTAGTATTTCCTTATCAACTTCTTCGTCTTGACTTATAGGCGTGTTACTGGCTACAGTGTCATATATAGTTCTCAGATTTTCTCGGTTGCTCTTTTCTGTTTTCCCCTTTGGGTCAATGTAATTCTTAAGAAATGAAGCAAGAATCTTTGCCCCAGCATCACCTTGGAAATACTGTCGTGTAGCAGTCAAAAGGAAAAGGCCGATAACATCCATCTGGTTTAGTCCCATTCTGCTAGCGATGATTTGAAATAGGTAGACCTCTTGAGGAGCAGAATAACCATCTGCGCCTATTAGTTTGATGAGATCTCTCAAATATACCTCCTTCTCTTGACGAGTGTTTGGCATTTCTTCGCTGATCTTATCGTATCCACCTCGAAGGGCATCCATTAATCTTTTTTCATCTACACCTTCCAAATGACAGATAATACTTATGGCCTCTTTCTCCTCTGGCGTAATCTCACCGTCAGCGATAGACATGGCCGTCAAATCACGGGCTAGTTTGAACTGTGGTTCAGTTACTATTGCTAAAAACCTTGTTATTATACTCATTATTATTATTCTATGTGAATTCCAAAAACTTTACTGGTACTCATTGATTATGGCTTGCCATATCAATAAACCATGGGATGTATCGTATGATTTCCTTGTTGATAATATCGGCCAAATGATACCGATGTTCACGCTCAAATGATACCGATGTTCTCACTCCAAATGATACCGGCTGTATCACTCCAAATGATACCGGCATATCGCAGCAAATGATACCGATAAAA
>Ga0310786_10011684_pt1 | contig 10935 bp, 7 predicted proteins | sample AusTroGonzalo_MG_FD_203881 | JGI IMG/M metagenome (GOLD analysis project Ga0310786, IMG submission 203881) | Bovine rumen microbial communities from tropical cattle in Woodstock, Queensland, Australia - Gonzalo_03 (v2) (version 2) | ecosystem: Host-associated > Mammals > Digestive system >...
GAGAATCTCATCTGAAGCAGTCAAGCCAATAGATTTAAACGCCTTCTCATAGTATGCTCTAATGAGTTGGGGAGAAATCAGTCCCAATTCCACTTTAGTTGCGCGGTTCAGAAAAGTGAGTACACTATCGTTCAGTACACTCGAAACAGCATGCGGAAGTCCTGCCATTGCTATTGCAATGTTCTTACGGTCACCCACCAGCTCTTGGAAGGAAGCTGCAACCTCTCGCATGGCTGCTGAGGTACGCACTTCGTCAATCAGAATCAGTGCACCTTTCCCTTTTTCTGCAAGTTTGTCGCACAAAAGTGACATTTTTGAACGGAAACCATATTGCCGTTCTGCCGCTTCTGAGAAAGTCAGCCCAAACGAGAAACCAAGTGCACCTGCTGTCACGCCTGTCAACTTCCGCTTGTCGTCATTGAAGTACTGTGAGCCATTCAGCTGGAATTGCTCTACGATAGCTCCCGGCATGCCCTCGTGGGCTGTTACGCGTGCCACCACATATCCGGCTTTCTGTGCACGGTCACTGAGTTCAAGCAGCAGAGCCGTCTTGCCCATCCCGCGTTGTCCGAGGAATAGCGTACAGCGGTTGCGTGACCCCACGGGTTCTCTCAGCCCTTCCATGAACTGCGCTATCACACTGTCGCGACCAATGTATTGTTCTGGGCGGTTTCCGAATGTCGGTTGAAACAGTGTACGTTTATACTCAGTGTCTTTATCCATGTTTTATTCTTCTTTATTCTCTTTTATTCTTCTTTATTCTCTTTTATTCTTCTCGGTATGCAAAGGTACAAAACAAAAATGGATTGGCAATATAAAACAGGCTAAAACTTGCAATTACCTATTAAAATTCTTGATAATGTCCCGATGCCGCTACTGACGACATCCGGCGTTTCAAGATATGGAGTGCAGAGAAGTACTTTCATGATGGAGAGTTGATGAGCTTAAGATAATTGTCTACAAAAGTATCTGGAGATAATAGTTTTTCAGCCAACCGACGGCTATTGGCACAGAATGTGTCGTATTCGTTATCGCTGGCAGATAACATCCGGGAGATTGTATCTGCCATGTTCTTTCCGTCTAATGGATCGAACAAATAGCCATTTTCCCCTTCTTTTACATATCGGCTATTGTCGCATACATTACTACATGCAATTGGCAATCCACAAGCCATCGCCTCACAAATAACGTTTGGCGTTCCTTCATAGAACGATGGAAGACAGAAAAAGTCTGCATTTTGGTATCGTTCCTTGATTTGGTTGGTCTTTTCCATGAGTTCTATACAATCCCCCACTCCCAAACGTTCAATTTTCTCCTGACATTGGTCGCAATAACCTTTGTTTTTCTCATTCAGCCCATACCAACTGATATGAAACTTGTGTCCTTTCTCTTTCAATACCGCCACAACATCTATGAATCCCAATGTGTTTTTAGATGCCCAGATGCTTGCTGCGACCATTACCTCTGGCGTTTCACGCCTTTTTCTCTTTACGGAAGGGACAAAATAATCCAAGTCAACAAAATTAGGTATGGTCACAACCTTGTCAGAAAGAAATGGAAAAGTGCGTTTGATATATTCTTCCTGTGAGTATGCGTTAGGCACCACAACATCAGCCATTCTGAAGAGGTTGAACCTTATCCTTTCTTTGTAGTCGGTGTGTTGGGTGGTATTTCTCTCCGAAACAATCAGTTTGAATCTGTGATTGAACAATCTGGCCACACATCCACAGATTGAAGGTGTCTCTTGATAAGCAATTACCCAGTCAGGTTTTTCTTGACGAAAATATTTTGTTACTGCAAGAAATCTTTTTATATGGCTATTAGCAGAGGGAATCAACTCATGCCGAATCCCCCTTTCTTCAAGAAATTCTTTATAAAAAGGAATGTCGAAATAATAGCATACCTTGACATCATAGCCTTTTTGATGAAGCATGACTGCCAATCCCACCAATTGTCTCTGAGCGCCACCAGCTCCCAAACAATCTGTAAAACAAAGTATTTTCATCTTTGTGACTTGAATATTTCCTCTAATTGTTCGCGTGTAAAACGTTCTTCCTTATCCTGTCATTATTTTTCTTTTATCATCCATTCTACGGGTATTCGTTTCTCCACGTCAAACTTCACGCCAACCTTTACAACTGGCCGACCATCGGTCTGGTACGGGATAGCATAGCTTTTGCTCTCTATCTGTTCCAAGGCTTCTTGGGCTGTACCGTTCGCTTTCAGTTCAAAGACATAGATGGTGTCTGGCATCCAAACCACCATGTCCGCTCTGCCTCCGGCACATTTCACCTGCGTGCGCACATAGAAGTTCAAAGTAGAAAAAATCAGATACATAGTGTACTCGTAGAAGCCCTCAGCAATGGCAACTTCCCTTAACTTTTTCTTGAAACCTTCCACGTAAGGGATGCTGGCAAGATAAGCCTGCATCTCGCGCATGGCCAGGTCAACATCATGTCGTTTGAGAGCAAGCCAGAATTTCATAGCAAATCCTGCTTTCACGCGGCCTGCTTCCAGCCCTGTATATACGGGTAGCAAGCCTTCCGTGTAACCGATTCTCACTTCCTGGTTGGGAATGGAAAGTGTGTACGTCTCTGTTTCTTCGTCGTAATCTTTAATTGTAAGATAGCCACTCTGGTATAACAATGGCAGTGCTGACTGCATGGCTTCCGTTGGCTGGTCGAATTCAGAAGAAAACACATCCAAGCGGTCTAACGACATGATGTCGGTGCGGAAGTGCTGCATCTGACGAATGAGAAACGTGGGTGTGCCGCTCTCAAACCAATAGTTGGTCAGTTTGCAGTCGGTGAAGGCATTGAGTAAGCTATACGGATTATAGATATCATCCGACGTCTCGGAAAAGTGATAGCCGTCATAGCGCATTTTAATCCGCTCGAACATTTCCTCTGCCGAACAATTGTAATTGACAGCCATCTTCTCAATTCCTTCGGCAAGCACCGTCTTGACCTCATGCTCGGTTATGCCGCAAATGGCAGAGAACTGCGGGAGCATGGTGACGTTCTTCAGGTTGTTGATGGTGGAGAATATACTGAGCTGTGAGAACTTCGTGATGCCGGTGATGAAGCAGAATTTAATCATAGCTTCACTGGCTTTCAGCGGTTGGTAGAACTCCTGCATTACCTTACGCATGGGATTAAGCATCTCGCCCTCATGAAGCACCTCAAGTAGCGGCGCGTCATACTCGTCGAGGAGTACGACCACCTGCTTCTCAGTTTTCTTGTAGGCTCTTCTAATTAGACCTGCAAGCACACCTCCGGGCGTCTTCTCGTCAGAATCGCTGCCATACTCTTCCTTATATGGCTTGAGCAATAGTGTCAGCTTGTCGCGAAGTTCAGCGGGTGAATCCTGGCCTTTTGCCGTACTCAGGTCAAGGCGAATCACCGGGTACTCTTCCCACTCCTTTTCAAGTGGCATGATCTTCAGTCCCTCGAAAAGGCTCTTCTCACCCTTGAAATAAGATTCCAAAGTTGAGGTGAGCAGTGACTTCCCGAAGCGGCGCGGACGGCTCAGGAAGATATATTTGGCATAGTGAGCAAGCTGCCATACGAGGTCAGTCTTATCTACGTAAACATATCCGTTGGTGATAATTTCCGAGAAGGTCTGTATACCTATAGGGTATCTCCTTGCGTTGATTATCATATTCTTCATCTGTTGTTTTGTTATTTCCTAATAAATTTGTCTTCGTCGAGAGAAAGAAGCAGTCTTTTCTTTTCTTGTTTGCTAAGTCCCTTGGTTCCGACATCGTATTTTTTGTTGCGTTCATAGAACTCTTCTGTGGTGCAAATGTATCGGGCTGGATTTCCTCCTACGACAGTATGCGGAGCAACGGATTTCGTGACCACACTACCGGCAGCCACCAAAGCACCTTCCCCGATGGTCACACCTGGCATAATCTGAGAGTATGCACCGATGTAAGCCCAGTCCTCAATGACCACCTTGCCGAAGACATCGAAGTTTGAGTCGATGGCTCTTATGGCTTGTCCCCCTCCGTGTGTGTATATAGATACGCAATGGGTTATTTGGCAGTTGTTCCCAATCGTTACCAAATAAGGTTCACTACTCCAATTGCGAGTGTCAATGAGACAGTTTTTGCCAATATTTACGCCTATATGCCGAGCATATTTTTCAGCCGTATATAGACGATTCCTGAAAAGAGAAAATAATCTGAATATCCTTTTAATCATGAGTATCTGCTTTTGATAATTGTTGGTTAATTAAGAAAGCATATAATTTGTCTGCAATTGAAGGAACAGAATCTCTCATATCTAATTCGATGAGTGATGCGTTTCTTTCCTTCAAGATTGTCGTCCAAAAGTCAAAACGTTGGGATTCTGCTTCCAATTCTTGCAGTTTTGTGATTTCGTCTGACAGTGAATCTATACGACCTTTATCTCGGTCGCGTCCATTCATTCGCAGCAATGCGGTTTCTGCATCTATCTGGCAATAGACGTAGGCGGAAGAAAGAGAGGCATCAAGGTAGTGGCAACAAGCTTCCTTAAATTTTTGGTTTTCGTGCAGGTTGTCGCCGCGTTCCAATGACACAAAGCTTTGAATGTCGCCGTGGTCAGTTACGACGATGTCGTAATCAGTGTATTTACGGATGTAGTTTTTGTAAGCATTCAATAGCAGAATTGACTTGAAGGGAATCGCACTCCGCTTTTTGTCGAGAGGTGCAGAAAACTTGAGCCTAATACTTGCCCATATATTAACAAGCGAAATCGACAGAAGCAGGTGCCGCTTATCATTGAGGGCAGAAAGGATGCAATCTTGCATAGTAGTGACCCTTAAGCCGTCTGCCGGATGGCTTGCCATGTATCTCGCTAAAGTGGTCTTGCCGCAAGCAGGGATTCCATAAAGGTCTATTATTTGTGTATGCTCTGACATATTAGCTCATTCCATATTTGGTTCTTTATAAAAATAATCTCCTGCTGATAGTCCATAGTGGCATCTACAGTATGTACCAAGGAGTGGGGAAACTTCAGTTGCTCAGTGATATGATATTTGCGGGTGACTACTTCAATATTCTCGAATGGCTTGCGGCGAATACTTTCCTCGGGCGAGAGCATGAGCTTAAACACCAGTCGGGGTTGGTAGTCCTGAATCTTCTCGATATAATGTTGTTCCCTTTTAGCCATCCATCTTACAATGCCAAAACTGATGCCTCTCTGTTGGCAATAATGATTGATTTTCGGGCCGTCATAAATACCCTCAAATTGAGCCTGAGGGAATCGGTCATACAAGGGAATCCCGCCTTTCTTCATATACTTGTCTGCACGCCGGACCTCCTTATAAGCCCGACGGGCGATGCCAAGAAGCGTCCAGGAAGCCAGTATTGCGCCAACGAAGGATTTCAGGTTATGTGCTTGCTTTACCTCCTGATGCTGGCTGCGCACTTCTTTGTTTTTGGATGATAGACTATTCTTTTTCCCTTTCGAACTTGACATTTTGGCACTCAACCATTTCGTCAGGCTCTTGTAGTGCTCGCCGCTGCCAAGATAAAAACGGTGGGCTTCTACTTTCCAATTCAGCCATTTGCACAGTTCGATAGTCACCGTACTCTTCCCGCTGCCATCCTGCCCAAGCAGGCAGATGGAGAGAGGACGATCGGGAAATGTTTTCCGGTTGATATAGCAGCAATCGAATTTCCTGTTTGCAATCAAATAGAAAATATAAAGGTAATAATAGTATTTGTGGCGGAAGAACACATGAATAGGAGAATACTTGCGGTAAGGCTTCAGCCAGCGTTTCGCAATCTGGTACACTTTATACCATCCTTCGCAGGACAAGTTTCCTTCAATAATGAACGCATAGAGTGCTTCACCGTCTTTTCCTGTCAGTTGCTTGCACAATCGATGGACGTTGTCTGCCTGAATCCGTTCTTTAAGATAGACAATTTCCTTGTGGTCACTTTCACTAATATGGATGCTGCGCTTTTTCGTTGCTTTTAAGGCTATGCGGCAATAAAGAATAATGATCTCTAAATCAGGATTTGTAACATATACGTTGGTGTCCTTGTCAAGCACACGTGTTGCAATCATCAGATCGTCAATGGGAAACACATATTCCTTGCAAAACTTGGTTCCCGTGATGATTTGGTAATGAAGATGTACATGCACCAGTCGTCCCGTGGAAGAGTCAAAGCCAATCCATTCACAAACATGAGGGTACCGATGGCCTTTCTGTGTCAGACATTCAATATAGCGACATTCTTTGAGTTGTAATTCTGCCTTTTCTCTATCGGACGGACATACATACACGTCTAAATCGGTCTCGCCATCAAGACCCTCCATAAGATGTTCATTACTTTTCCAATGGCAATAATGAACATCAAGTTTATTCCATTGATAGAAAAGCTGTTTACAAACCTCTAACATTCTTGTTCCTCCTTTTTTGAATAATATTTATCAATGATTCTCTTTGGATTCTATTCAGGGCGACAAACCACATTAAAATTAGATTGGCCAGAACAATTGCAATGGTAAGAATAATACGCATCGTTAAATCTGTGAAAAAAGGATGTAATGCAACAGCAATGGCGATACTTCCTACAGACATCATTGACAGAGGAATGAGCACTTGTTTTATATATGAGCCAAAGTCTATGCAGCCTATCTCGCGATGGGCATAATATAGTCGCACGAACAGAATTACAATCATGATGCCGACTTTCACCCATAGGGCTGTGGTCGGTGGAAGTCCCATGTTGAACAGGAAATACAATATCACTAAATCTGACAGATAGGCAATAGCAGTAACGATTTGAAACCATTTTATATTTCCCGAAGCCATGACGCTGAAATTGAGAGGTGCACTCAATGCGTTGATGATGGCATTGGCCATAAACAGGATGCAAAAAATGTTCGACAAATCAGGCACTTTGTCAAGCCAAAGGTCAAGAATGAAGTCAATGTTAAAGGCTATAGGTAGCATTACAACAAACAACAGACAATAAGAAATCTTGCTGGTGGAGAACACTAAACTTCGCAGGTAGTCATAATTGCCTTCCGCATACGATTTCGTGATCTGGGGATTGAAGGCTGTCTGGAAATTGGAGGATAGATTGGTTACAGCATTTGATACCTGACTACCAATAGACATGGCTTCGTTTGCAGCAACAGAATGGAACATGTTTACCAGGATTCCATTGCCTTGATTACATCCGAGAATTGCAGCCTGCCCTAATAAGGTCCATCCGACAAATCCAAATATGCTTTTGAACCGTTCTCTGTCATAACACGGCCTCAAGCTGATTTCAAAGAATTGCCTTTTGCAATATAGATAATATAAGAGTACATTAATGAGAGAAATAGCCATCATTAATATGCCATACAAAATGAGCCTGTCACCATTGTCGTTTAGTATGAGAAATGCAATCAGTAGTTTTAAGAAAGCATCCATCACACTGATAACGGCAAAGAATGTCATCTTTTCATGTGCAATAATGTCTGCATGAAATGGTATTTCTATCATTGACACACATATTGAAATCACTGTGGTCTGAAAGATGAAATTAGCAGCAAACTCACGACCTTCTGGAATGTTAATCTTGGCGTTCAAGAACCAAAGGCCGATTGTTTCAGCAAGAACAAGTATGACAATGGCAATCAGGAAATGTATAGTCATGCTGGTGCGAAACACTTTCTTCAAATCACCTCCCTCGGCAACCATCTCAACATTCAGGAATCGTTGTGTGGCCTTTCCCATTGATGTCTTGAGAAAAGCGAAAAGGCCGACAACGCCTCCGATTACCCCATACAATCCGAAATCATCAACCCCTAATGCCTTTAGCACGACACGTGAAGTGTAGAGCGTGATGAGCATCACCACAATCATGCGTATGTAAAGAACAAGGGTGTTCTTCGCTATACGCTTCTTGTTGCCTGTTTGACTGTTGATGGTCATCTTACTATTATTGCTCATAGTCGCGTGCCTCTCGGATGATATTTTAGGTATTCAAAATAGAACAAGCCCCACAGCATCCATATCACCTCGTCTCCGGTGACGATAGATCGGTTGTGTGTCAGGGAATTGAGCGTATTGGCAAGATAGGCCAGGCCGGCAAAGAAACAGACAGGATTAGTATCAGCAATCTTCCTTCTCAATACTTTCCAAAGTGGTTTGATTTGCCAGAAAAAGATGAGCAAAATGGCAACACCTCCAACAATGCCACCATAGATAAACGCATTGAGGAACAGGTTATGTGGATATATGCCGTACTTGGCGCGAAGACGATGGAGACCACCTATCAAGGGGTAATCCATTAGGTAGTCTATAGTTTGGCTGTAAATGACATCTCTATCAGAAGTGTCAAGACCCTTTTCAGCAAAACGACTCTCTTTAGTAAAACGTGAAATATTAGACCAGTTGTCCGATTCAGATTCGTCGTTATCATCGTATGTCACATAAGAACTACGCCTCCCCCCGGAATCCGTATTTCCAACAGACAGGAGGGAAGAGAGGGATCCCGTAATGAAATGTACCAACAGTACAAAGACTATCATTAGGAAAATATAGGCGTTTCTTTTTATGAATAGAGTCTTAAAGAAGGCAAAGGCTGAAAGAACAGTAAGGATGATGATGGGGCCGCGCTCCTGAACACAGATACACCCCAAAAAAATGATAACCCAAGGAATGAGTCTCCGCAGTCTAAACGTGTGAGTCAACAAGATCAACGAGGTTATACCTGCAGTCATCAGAAAATATCCATTATAGACAGAATTGGCAAACAATCCTGGTCTCGTTAACAATAACATCGCGTCTTCGCCTCCCTTTGCTTCCAAACTATCTATATACTTTTCGGAAAGCGTTACGTGAAAAAACGAAACCAATTGGTCGGCAAAGTGTAAGCCAAACGTCTGTCCGATGGTGACAATGGCATCGAGCACGCCCAAGACAATGATGGTTTTCAGCAGCAGCTTGCCGTCTTTATATTTAGTTATCATTATCTTGGTAGCCCAATAGCCCACACAAGCTGCAATGTAATAGGTTATCAATACTTTATCAAGATAGCCGGTGACAGTGGCTGATACGAGAAAAGTAAAAACGAACACAAAATAGGTTTTCATAATGCGTCCCATTGGAAAGGGAACGCCTTGCCTCATACAGGCGATGAGCATGACAACCATGGCTATATGACGTGGAGTAAGGCCAAACATCAAGCGCACTTGGCCATATAAAACCACAGCGATGAAAAAAGCCACGTACAGGCCTTTGAATGAGAAACAAGTCGATATCAGATGCTTTAGCATTGTCGTATATATCAGGAAATCTTCGAGGCAAGACAAGTCAATGACGTGAGATAGTCGTAATCGCCCGTAGCGTGAAGACCATAGTCATCGAAGTCAAGAGCCAGAAGAACTAGATCATTTTGTCGATTCAGCGTGCAAAGGTACTGCTTTTTTTTGAATTGGCATACAATTTCCGCGTAAAATTGTAAATATCTGTTCTTAGGCTTCCTTAGTTGTGCCATTTACCTTCAGTTCGAAGACGTAGATGGCATAGAGACAACAGTCAGTTTAAATTTAACCCAACTTTGACACATGGGGTCAAAATTGGGTTAGAACCCACCCATCCATCGGCAGTGCCTTGGTCTGTGTGGCAGTGAAATCTTCAGAGTCTGGAATACGTCCTTCGTGTTTGTCCTTTTGTCAAGGAAATTTCAATACGTTGACAATTGGAGAATAATCAATCATACGTTCAATCTGGCACTCATGCTGTTTCGTGTCTCTGTCGTAGTTGATGCCCACAAGAAGAATGTCGCCGGTGTATTCGGCCACCGCTTGCGGATAGTTGCGAGCCTTGATCTGACTGATGGTGGCCTGAGTGCTCTTGTCGTATTTCAGCTCAATGACCACTGCGGGCTTGCTGACATTTTTACGCGGGATGAGTACCAGGTCGGCATAACTGTCGCCTGTCTGGTACTCCCGGTGAACATGGAAGTCGTTGCGGGCGGCGTAGAAGGCAAGGCTGATGACACAGGCCATAGAGTTCTGAAATAGGCTGATCTCCTGGCGGTGTATGTCCTCCACACCGCGTGCCACAGCCTCGGCGTTGCCGCGCAACAAGTCCTGTAGGAGCCTTTCAGACTGCTTCAGGGCATCGACGACGGGCTTCCAGTTGTTGGTGTCTAAAGCGTTTTCCATCTCTATGGCCACTTCACGGTTGGGCAGATAGCACTCATGCGTAACGCGGTCGTAGCTCAGATAGCCAAGGTGGATGAGTACGGTAAGAACATCGTCGCGCGAGTTCACCTCATGCATGTCGTTACGGAACTTTGTAGGGTTAACCTTACAACGTTCTCCTGCCAGCATCCTGATAATGTCATCACGGAGTCCCTCGTAATTCATGTTGATGTACGAGGACACCGTATCGTAGGCTCCCGTCCTGCCCCAGTAGCTCTCGCACCACTGCTCCCTGATGGCTTGCATCACGCTGTTGGGGTTGAACATCGAGGGCTGCGGGCCTATCTGGTAGCCGTCGTACCATTTTTCTAACTCGTCGAAGTCCATGCCATGCTTTTTGGCCAGTGCCCTTACCTCATCCTTGGTGAATCCGAAATATTTGGCAAAAGCACCTGGCTTCACCATCGAATACTCTGTGAAATTGTTCAGTGCCGACTGCGTGTCATACTTCTTGATGGGCAGGATGCCCGTCATATACACGCCGAGGAACACGTCGCTGGCACTTACATCCTTGAACATGTGGCGCAGCCAGTTCACGTAGTCGTCGGTGACAGCACCAGGCACCTCACGCAACAGGGCATCCCACTCGTCGATGATAAAGAAGAAGCGGTCGCCCTTCTTGTCGTTCACCCGTTTGAGGTATGCCATCAGGTCGGCGCCACGAGGCAGGGGAACGTCAGGATAGGCATTGCGGACATCCTTTTTCAGTTCCGTGTCTATCAGGCTGACAATG
>Ga0310786_10011685_pt1 | contig 10935 bp, 14 predicted proteins | sample AusTroGonzalo_MG_FD_203881 | JGI IMG/M metagenome (GOLD analysis project Ga0310786, IMG submission 203881) | Bovine rumen microbial communities from tropical cattle in Woodstock, Queensland, Australia - Gonzalo_03 (v2) (version 2) | ecosystem: Host-associated > Mammals > Digestive system >...
TTCTCGCATTTCGTGGGCTCCGACAGCGACAACTTCGACGCCTTCTCCGCCGAGCAGTTTGCGAAGTTCGATGCTGGCAGCAAGCAACTGCAGGCAGCCTTCAGTCATAAGATCCTGCGCCACATGGATAACTCTGCAGGCATCGAGCATTTCCCGGAGCGTCAGATGGATATGTGCCGTCTCGGACTGGGCCTCTATGGCGTTGATCCGCGTGACAATCGTATCCTCTCGACCGTCTCAACCTTGAAGACTACCATCCTCCAGATGCGCCACGTGCCTGCTGGCGATACCGTCGGCTATAGTCGCAAGGGCAAGATCGACCACGACTCCGTGATTGCTGCCATACCTATCGGTTATGCCGACGGGCTAAACCGTCACCTGGGCAATCGTCATTGCTACTGCCTGGTGAATGGTCAGAAGGCGGAGTATGTGGGTAATATCTGTATGGATGTGGCGATGATCGATGTCACGGGCATCGACTGTCGCGAGGGCGACCAGGTGGAGATCTTCGGCGAGCATCTGCCCGTCACCGTGCTCAGCGACATCACCGACACCATCCCCTACGAGATTCTCACCGGTGTCTCCAACCGCGTCAAGCGCGTCTATTTCCAGGATTAACTGACAGAACCTGAAACTACTTTTAGACTTATACCCTCGGCAGATTCGTTTTTATCAGGGTATTCGAAAAAAGTTCGGATTTTATTTGGAATTCGGCCAAAAATGTTGTATCTTTGCAGTTGTGTTCTTTGACTATAGATGTTTTTTGTACACAGATGACAGATATGACACATTTTTTATAGATTTCTCGCGCGTACCGCGTACACATGCGCACGCATATTAATGTTCACACGGTACGCGCGTAATTTTTGTATTTTAATCTGTCAATCTGTCATCTGTGTATAGATTCATTTGTTTAGATAGTCTCGACACTTCATTCGAATAGTCTCTTTGACTCGTTCAGATAATCTCTTAGGGGGTAAAGGGATTATCTGAATGACTCGTTCAAAATATCTGAATAACTCGTTGAGACTATCTGAACGACACAAAGGTGACTTACCCCAGGATATAACTGTATTTGATAAGGGTAGGTTATTTCCCAATAAGGCTAAGTTATTGCGCAATAAGGCAGGGTTATTGCAAAAACTCTGAAACTACTTTCAGATTTTCACCCTCGGCAGTCGATTTTATGTTTTTTTATACTTTACTGAAGACCATTACGTTTGATTCTTTGTAACTTTGCAGTTCAAATTGGAACTGACCGCCACATACGACGATGCAGGGCGAGACTACATGGCCTACTCCTGCGCCCTCACCTTCGCCTACGCCGATGCCACCACCCTCCGCATCCAAGGTTATTACGTCAAAGACCCCGACGGTTGGATCAACTATCAGCGTGGCGAGGCAGAACCAAACTTTTGAATAAAAAAGCATACCGATGTCACCTTTTGCTTCTCTGAACTGTTATATATACCCGTTGGTTGAATTAAATTTGTAAAATATTTATGCTTAAAAAGTTGCACATGTCATTGATTTTTAGTAACTTAGTGGTGTCCAAGCAACTAAGTACTATTATCGTAGATATGCGCAACTTCGTCACAAAGTTCGGAAAAATTCTTGAGATATGCAAGAAATTTGCAGGAAATCAAGTAAATGAGAAAGGAAATGTACCACGATGTGGTGTCGTACCCACCTTCTCCGATCTGGAGGTGGTGGCTTTTTCCATCACGGCAGAGGCACTGAGTATTGACAGTGAGAATTACCTCTTCAAGCGTTTGAATGCTGAATGCCCTGGTGCCATTCCCAACCTGATCAGTCGTCGGCAGTACAACCAGCGTCGCAAGAAGACTATGCTGCTGGGTGAAAATATTCGTAAATCCATAGCCAAAGAGATAGATGGAAGCGAAGACGTCTTCAGCATAGACTCTAAGCCTGTAAAGGTCTGTCAGAATGCCCGTGCTAACAGGTGTCAGATGGGTAAGGACGACATAGAGCATGCGCCATCCTGGGGTTACTGCGCCTCTCAAAACATGTACTATTACGGCTACAAGCTTCATGCCTTGTGCGGTATCAGCGGAGTAATTCATTCCTATGATATGACAGCAGCCAATGTGCATGACCTGCAATATCTCAAGGATGTGCAATGGGAGTACAACGACTGCACGATACTTGGGGACAAGGGGTATTTGAGTGCGCCTGTGCAACTGGACCTGTTTGAGACAGCCAACATCACCCTCGATGTCCCGTACAGGCTGAACCAGAAGAATTGGACACCGCCCACATGGGCCTACAAGCGTTTCAGAAAGAGAATTGAGACGATCTTTTCTCAGTTCAATGACCAATTCATGATGATACGCAACTATGCAAAGAAACCTGCTGGTCTCTTCGCAAGAATGGCAGCTAAGGTGGCGGCCTTCACTATGTTGCAGTATTTTAATCTTCTCAATCATAGGCCCATAGGGCAAGTTAAGTATGCATTATTTTAATTCAACCAACAGGTTATATATATGAATCGGTTCAAGAAAACAGAAGTTTAACAATAAAATAAAAAAAGAATATGCATGATTTAGTTTCAATTTTGGTACCCCTCGGTTGTGGATGTGTTCTCCCCATCATGATCGTATGGTTTACTATCCGTGAGAGCATGAACAAGACCAACCAGCGGACACAAATTGTGTTGGCAGCCATTGAGAAGAATCCCGATATGGACATCGAGGAACTTATGAAGAAGATTTCGCCAAAGCCAAAACTGCTTAAAGAGAAACTGCTCTCGAAGCTGTTGTGGGGAAGCATTATCGGATTGCTCGGTTTTAGTTTATTGGTCTATGGACTCTTTATTGACTATAGGGGTGGGATGAACTCTAACGACCTTATTCGTATTTACTTCGCAGGTGGCATCCTTTTAGCCGTCGGTATCGCCTTCCTCGTCAACTACTGCCTGAGTAAGAAGATGTTAGCCAAGGAGATTGAGGCAGAAGAGAAGTTACAGATTGCACAGGCAGAGAACCGGTGACACGCGAAGTATTCATAGCCCACGTAGAGCATGAGCAGGAAGCCCTCCGCAGCTTCTTGCTCGCCCTATGTTGCGGTAATAAGAGCAACGCCGATGACTTGGCACAAGATGCACTGGTCAAGGCTTATCTCTCGTCGGCGGGCTATCAAGACAAAGGACGTTTCCGTTCGTGGCTTTTTAAGATAGCCTATAATACGTTCCTCAATCACAAGGCGAGCAGTCGCACGATGGAGACGCTCGACGATGCCCGGACGCTCGTCAGTACCACAGCTGCCGATGACAGTTTCGAGCACCAAGACCTCTACCTCGCTCTGCGCACCCTGCCGCCCAAGGAGCGTTCATCTATCACACTCTACTACCTCAGCGGCTACAACATCAAGGAGATTTCGGCCATTACTGAGACCTCGGAGGATGCTGTGAAGAAACAGCTCTCGCGCGGTCGTGATAAACTAAAAGAAATACTGAAGTTATGACAAAGGACAAAGCACTTGAGGAACTTTTCCTCGCCAAGAAGCCCCACTTCGATGACCATGATGCATTCATGACCAATCTCACCAAGCGATTGGATGCTGTCGAGTATATCCGTCAGCATCAGGAGGCCACCATTCGCCGCTACAAGATGGCGATGATTGCTGCCTTTGTGGTCGGTATCATCAGCGGAGCCGTCACAATGGCCTTCATTCTTTCCACACCCGCCGATGTGCCGCTCTTTGAATTCCAAGTGCAGACAGGTTTCCTTCTCTGGTTGGCCGAATATTCCCGCCCAATTGCCGCCACAGCCCTCGCTTTGGTGATGACCCTTGGTATGATGAGTATAATCAATAATGTGCAAGACATTGTGCGGATGCGTAGAAAGAATGCGTTTATTCCCAAATTTTCTTTGTAATGAAGGAGATGACATTAAAGATGGAACAAGTAAGACAAAGCTATCAAAAAGTGTAGGTAGTGATGCAGTCTTTTTCTTCTTCGTAGGACTTAATAGATAGAGACATTATGTTTACGATGGAGATAACACAGCTGATAGAACGATGCAGACAGGGGGATGCGGATGCCCTCGGAGAACTGTACAAGGCATACGCCCAGCAGATGAGGGGTGTGTGCCGACGTTATATCAGAGATGAGCAGACGGTGGAGGATGTTCTGCACGATGCTTTCGTGATTATCTTTACTTCGTTTGACAGACTGCGTGACGTGAGACTGGCAAAATCGTGGATGACGGCCATCACGAGGAACGTGGCATCGAAATGCAAGGATCATTTGGAGGTTTTGCCAACTATTTCGCTAGAAGAGACGAACGAGGCGGGATTGATTGCCGCCGAGGACGAGGAAAGGGACGTGAGGGGTGTGCCGCTGAGCGAGGTGGTGAGAATGATAGACAAATTGCCTGAAGGATACGGGCAGGTGTTCCGGTTATCCGTTTTCGAGGGCATGACACACAAGGAGATTGCCACCATGCTAGGCATCGAGCCACATTCGTCATCATCGCAATTGGCACGGGCAAAGAAGATGCTGCGCAAGATGATGCAGCAGTATTGGGTTGTCGGACTCCTGTTGCTATTTATTCCCATTACGTTCTTCTTATTCAGAAAAGGAGATACTGCGGTTAAGGATGAAAAGCCTGTTGTGGCGAAACAGAAAGATACGCCAAAAGAATCGCAGAAAGATTCTCGGATGGAGTGGCCACAGGAGCCTGTGACCGTTCAAATGCTACGGGTAGGCGACGGCACGTCGGGAATTCTGCCTGTGCATCGTACAACCGTCATTGCCCCTGACACCCTGCAATCGGTAATCGCCCAGGCTGTGGATTCCGTCACGTCTGACACCATAGCGACTGACACGACTGAGATCATACGTAAGATGGAGATACCGCATTACGATATGGCCAACTTATTCCCCGATAGGCCTGTCAACGATACGAGCCGTCCACAAAGATGGACTTTAGAATTGGCCTACGCTGGGCAGTTAGACGAGCAGAATCGCTATAACCAGCCATTCAGTTACAAGCCATATATCGACCCGTCAATACAGCATTCTCCAGGAGAAGGACCAACTTATGTCGTTCCGAGTAGTATAGACAATTGGATTGACTATGCCGTGTATCTGGCTAACAATCCCGATGCGGTGAGTGCTCAGACCCGCAGCGTCATTATGCGCATTGCACTGAATAACGCTAACCAACCTGGTGAGGACAAAATTCTGCGTACAAGCCATCACCGTATGCCTGTCACATGGTTGCTGGCATTGAAATACAGGTTGAATAACCGTATTGGTGTGGAGTCTGGCCTGAGTTATAGCTGCCTGACTTCTGACTTCGAGATGGGTGATGACGGCAACACCATTCGAGAGCACCAGACGATTCATTACCTCGGCATCCCCATAAATGGTGTGTATAATATGTATAGTGCCAAACAGTGGAGTCTATATGGTAGTTTCGGCCTGATGACTGAGATCCCTATCCGCTCGACTGTTAATACCGATTACTATCTACGTGGGGTCTATGAAGCCAGCGATGAGTCCACTCTCAGTGCTCCATGGCAGTTCTCTACTACATTTGGCCTCGGTCTGGAATATCACCTGACACCCAACATCGGCTTCTTCATTGAGCCAAGCCTGCAATACTATATCCCGATGCGAACTGACATCGAGACCTACCGTACAGAGCATCCATTTACAATATCCTTGCCGCTGGGCATCAGATTTACATGGTAAGTGTGCAGTCTTTTCGCAGTTTGGCGGACTATATAGATAGAGAGACATAAATTATTAACTCTGAAGAATATGAAGAATTTCAAACCTTTCGCTTGGATGATGGCGATAGCCATAGCCAGCACAGCAATGACTGCTTGCAGTCTCGACAGTAACGAACCCGATAAGCCTTTCACAACTTGTCCAGAAGCTAAAACAATGTTTTATGTCTGTGAAACCAACCAGTCGGAAACGCGTTCAGCCAGTGACGCCTATCAGGTTCTCTTCACCGAGGATGATATTGAATGGTTCAACGTCACCACTCGCGAAATCAAGTTTAAGGAGATGGAGGAGCCACTCTACATGAAACTTATGGCAAACTATGGAGAAAAGTTGGAGTTCCATCTTGGCGAGAATGTTCTGTTCGAGGTCAGCCGCTTCGTGTCCGACTTTGACAGCCGTATTTTCACCGACCTTGTCCTTCACTATTCCATGATAGGCGAGAATGAAGGGCATCCTCGCTACTACCTAGACGATTGCTATCCACTGCAGTTTGTTGATACTAATGAGGTGAAAGCCAATCGTGTGAAAAATGCCGGACAATGGGAACTATTCATATATTATTTGGAAAGCAAGGGCAAACTGAAGAAATAATCCATAAGACTACAGACAAAATCCTCCGCCATCACTCCAAACTGTCTAAGAGACAGTGAGATGATGGCGGAGAATTTCCTACATCCTAATAATTGTTGCAATCCGTTTGTTGATGAGTTCCTTGAACAGAGTTTTCTGTGCATCTGAGATAAAGGAATCAACAATGCTGGCGAACCATTTCTCTATGTCTCTGTCATACCGTTTATACCATTTCGGGCGCTATTTAGTGCTTTTTCTTGAATTATGCAAGCAAAAGGTTCCGAAAGGGTATAATCTTGACATTATTTATATATATTACACCCGATAGGGCTGTTCCAATCTTAATGCCACTACCGATGCGCAGATATCAGCGGTTTCTATGTCGGCGATTGTGTCCTTATCAGTAACTACAAAGCCTTCGGTGATGCGGAAATTATAAAGCGGTAAGTTATTAAAGATTGTTATCATATCCTAACGGTGGATGCTTCTTTGGGGAGAATTGTATATTTTTGCAGCCAAATGGCAAGCGGATGAAAGTTTTTCTCATAGCAGTATTGATGATGCAGGCAGTGGGTGTCTTGGCTCAGACGGAAGTACCAGACACAGGAGCTACTGTTTCGATGCTGAAAACGCCAGAGATGGTGCCGCAGATGTCTTATTCCACGACAGAGACTTTGCTGCCGTATACTTCATTGTCAGCACCCAAGACAACAAGGTATGTGCCGACGATGGATATGTCGATACCAGCCTACAGACCACCTGCTGTGTTCGGCCTTTGGAAAGGAGCTGTGCTCGGCGTGACGGGTAGTCAGAGTGCCCTGCCTGGACTAATGGATATCAGCAGCGGAGCGCTCATGTTCCATCAGGACTATGGTCGTTTTCACTTTTCTGCCGTGGGGATGGCTAACAAATACTGGATGCCAGGCATCAGTTCGCCAATAGGTATGCCGATGCTGAACACGCAATACGGCTTTGGTGGTGAGGTGAGTTATGATGTCGGAAAGGCGCTGACGCTCCACGCCTTTGGTACCTATTATGCCACGAACCCCATGATGGGGACGGCAGCAAGTCCGTATCTTAATTCTACCAACTATGGCGGTTATGTAGACATCCGTTTCAGCGAGCATTTCGGGAGCGATGTGGGTGTGCACCGATATCTTAGTCCGATGACGGGTAAATGGGTTACCGATCCGATTGTCAAGCCTTATATCAAACTGAACAACAAGCAGAAAATCGGAATCGATTTCGGACATCTCCTCAAGGGTCTCATCTTGGGTAATCAGGAGGATATGCTTCCACGGGGCCCCATCAGGATGCCCCCGCCTGATGCGCGAAAAAGGTGAGTGTGATTCCGCAGTAGTAGAGAATTACAGAAAACAAATGTCCCTCGTGCCCCTTCTGCCCCCTAAAAGGGAATAGCCCATTTGAAGTTAGGGGGCAGAAGGGGCAGAAAGGACACATAAAACCTGAGTATAACAACTATATGTGAAAAGAACTTCATCTTGTCAGACAAGAGTAACTTATTCTTCAATAAGAGCCAAGTATTCAACATAGAAGTGGCATTTATTTGAGGAAGTAGTAAAGTGCTAGAATTTAGGGATTTCCCGAAATACTATAGGGAAATACTTTTGGGATGACTATAAAAACTACGTATTTTTGCGTAGCATTTTCCCCATTTCGGTGTATTAATGATGTAAAAGCAAACAGATGGACAGAAAGCGCTTCATATCCCAGGCACCAGAGCTGCGACGTATAGCCGTAGGTTCGGCATTGGCTCTCGTGGATAGCGATGAGGCCGAGGATGTGGCGCAAGAAGCCCTGATTAAGATGTGGGAAAATGTGCAAAAGCTGGATGAGGCACGACTGGCGGCCTATGTCGCAGTGACGGCACAGAACATGGCCAAGAACCGACTGAGACAGAAACGACGACACCCGCTCATGCGATTGCTCGACAAGTTCGACCACAAAGGCGACGATACTCCGTTGCGCCAATTAGAGACATCAGAATCTGACAAGGCCTTCACAATTGCCATGAACCGTTTGCCTTACAACTGGCAACGTGTGATGCAGATGAGGAATGTAGAAGGTATGAGCTTTGCGGAGATAGCAGCTGTGCTTGGTACATCGGAATCATCGGTGAGGGGTCTGCTTTCAAAAGCAAGAACAAGAATGGTAGAATTGATAAATCAGCAGATAAGATGACAGACAAACAACAAATACAAGAATGGATTAACCGCTTTATGGCCGGAAGTGCGACAGAACTGGAGGAACAGCAATTGGCCGACTACTTCTGCTCGGCTACGGATGTGCCTGAGGAATGGTTGCCATATGCCATCATGTTTCGAGGGTTCCGACAGCAGACTCTTGGTAAAGGCGTTGCTAAGACGGTGACGATGAGGCGATGGATAGCTGCGGCAGCTGCTGTGGTCCTGCTGATTGCTGGTGGAACAATGATTTGGCAGAAACATTTGAACCAGACTGAAGATGAATGCGTGGCCTATATCTATGGCGAGCGTACTACCGACCGTGATGTCGTCCTCTGCGAAATGCAGAAAACGATGGCTGTTGTGACCTGTGATGGTAGCGATGTCGTGGAGGAACAACTGAAAGGTATGTTTGGAATCGAATAAAACGAAAACAGATATGAAACGATTCTTATTAAGTTTATCATTTGTCATTTGTCATTTGACATTCAGCGTAGCACAAACGGGGCTTCGTATTAATGACTTGTTCGAGGGACGCATCATCCCGCGGGAACGAATGGTTGAGACCCGTGTGCGGGGAAGGACGCTGGCAAAGTATCAGTTGACCTTCTACCGCAGTCTCCGGTTCTCGGCCAGCACTGAGGAAGTTGCGCACTTACGGCGGATTATCGACGAGGATGGCCGGGGGCATCACGCTACAGGGACAGAGGCAGGCAAGACTTATACGATGCACATTCAGTTGAGTCCGCAAGGAGGCAAGAACCGATTCCTGTGCTATCAGGATGTGTTTGAAAGTAAGAAGAAACCTCGTGAGGTGATGGTCATCTACATGGAGGGGACTATCAGCGACATCTATAAATTAGAAGCATTAATCAATAAGAAATAAAGACAAAGCATTATGAAAAGACTTATGGCCATTGCGCTGCTCGCCGTTGCAACAACTGCCAGTGCACAAGAGAACGATACTGTAGTTATTCACAACCCTAAGAAAGTGACCATCGTGACCAGCGATTCGTTGCAGAAGATTCTCGTTACGGGCAAGGAAGGTGATGATAAGTTCACTTATCAGAACACCATCCAGCTGGTAGATTCCAACTATGTAAGTACTACCCACATCGGCCGCGACCGTTGGGAGCTTATTCCCAGTGTGAAAGTTGGCAAGAAAAGAGATGACGGCCAGGGACGTGGCTCCAGCAATTCCCTGTCGGCTCACTTCGGACTCGGCTTCACCGCTCCTACAAATGCCGATGCACGTATCGACTTCTCGACCTTCAAGTCATGGGAAATATTTGCCACTCTGATACAGTGGGATCACCATTTCGACTATCGGGAGCATAATACCGTTTCGCTTGGCCTCGGTATCGACTGGAAGAACTACCGTATGACGGGCGATACGCGTTTCACCAAAGCACCAGACGGCAATGTCGTTATAGAGAAGTATCCTTTGCAGGTTTCGCCAGATTTCTCGCGCATCAAGGTGTTCTCCGTCACGGCAAATCTATCCTATACTTATAGCTTCGACGAAGATTTCTGGATAGGTTTCGGGCCTGTGGTGAACTTCAACACTTATGCCAGCATCAAGACAGAATATTCGATGTATGGCGATGATATTAAAAAGTTGGATAAGGATATCCGCCAGCGCCCCATCACTATCGACTGGATGCTGCGCCTTGGCGTCGGTGGCGTTCCGCTCTACGTGAAGTATTCCAACGATGACGTGCTGAAGGATGGCGGCATCAGATTCCGTTCACTCTCCTTCGGACTGTATTTGTAAGCTGACAAACATCACCAATGGGGAAAGATGCCTATCTAAAAGGGGAAGAGATACGGGGTAACAGGGAAAGCCCCCTAAGGTATCGAGAAAAGAGCGTTCGGCCGCATCAATGCGGGCGGGTGCCCTTATATCCGCGAGCGAACGGCCTTGTATATGGGAGCGCACGCCCGAATCCGATTTTATGCAGTGCGAACCTTATTATCTTCAAATAACTGTATTCCTAAGGAATCGTATAGTTACGTTAACGATAACGTGAAAAAAAGTAGCGGAATGCGATGCGTTTCGCTATTTTTTTGTAACTTTGCAGCGTTTAAAACTAAAACAAATAGTAATTATCGATAATTAATCAATGGAACAAGTATTTAGTTACATTATCAGTCTGGGTGCATCGGTGATGATGCCTATTCTGTTTACCATCATCGGACTCTGCATCGGCATGAAGTTCGGAAAGTCTTTGAAATCAGGACTTTATGTTGGCGTCGGTTTCGTAGGTCTGGGCATCGTGACGGCCCTGCTGACGAACAACTTCGGCTCGCCGCTGAGTGAGATCTCGAAGCTCTACAACCTGCAGCTCGGTGTGTTCGACATGGGTTGGCCCGCTGCTGCGGCTGTGGCGTATAACACGGCGG
>Ga0310786_10011687_pt1 | contig 10935 bp, 7 predicted proteins | sample AusTroGonzalo_MG_FD_203881 | JGI IMG/M metagenome (GOLD analysis project Ga0310786, IMG submission 203881) | Bovine rumen microbial communities from tropical cattle in Woodstock, Queensland, Australia - Gonzalo_03 (v2) (version 2) | ecosystem: Host-associated > Mammals > Digestive system >...
GTCATAATGCAAATAATATCGTTTACAATCTTTCAAAAAGAATTACCTTTGCACCGAAATCATTGCAATGTGTAATCATAGGACGCTCACAAGTAACACGATTTAAGGTATGAAAAAGATTGAAGCAATTATCAGGAAGACCAAGTTCGAAGATGTCAAGGAGGCGTTGCTTAGTTCGGACATCGACTGGTTTGAGTACCACGACGTGCATGGCATCGGCCAAAGCCGACAGGAACGCATCTACCGTGGTGTACAGTACTCAACGGACGTCATTGAGCGCGTTGCACTCACCATCGTCTGCCGCGACCAGTTTGTTGATCCTACCGTGAAGGTGATTATCGACACAGCCCACACGGGTGAGGTCGGCGATGGACGCATCTTCGTCAGCGACATGATTGACACATGGAGCATCCGCACAGGAGAACACGGAGATACGGTGCTGAGGGATAAGAAATAGCCCCTCTTGCTCCCCTATGGGAGAGTTATTACTTTCAAAACAGAATATTTACTAAACAATGACCCTATAAACAACCTCTCTTCTTCATTCTAATTCCTCCCTCAGGGGAGGGTGAGGGGTGGGTTTTCAAAATAATATGAACGACATTGCTTTATCATTAGATACTGTATGGATGCTGTTGGCAGCCATGCTCGTATTTTTCATGCAGCCCGGCTTTGCGCTGTGCGAAGCAGGCTTTACGCGCGGCAAGAACACCGCTAACATCCTGTTTAAAAACTTTGTAGATTTCATGTTCGGCTCGTTGCTGTTCTGGTTTGTTGGCTTCGGCTTCATGTTCGGCAGCGAGGGCGCAGGTTTCATCGGTATGCCCAACTTCGGCGACCTCTCTTTCTACAAAGGCGACCTGCCCGTGGAGGGATTCCTCATCTTTGAGACTGTCTTTTGTGCTACTTCCGCCACTATCGTCAGCGGTGCCATGGCTGAGCGCACGAAGTTCTCGATGTACGTCATCTACAGCGCCATGATCTCGCTGTTCATCTACCCTATCGAAGGACACTGGACATGGGGTGGCGGCTGGCTCTGCAACGATGCTGCAGACAGCTTCATGATGACCACCTTCGGTGGTGTATTCCACGACTTTGCAGGCTCTGCCATCGTACACAGCGTAGGTGGCGTACTGGCATTGATTGGTGCCATGGCTCTAGGTGCTCGTCGAGGCAAATACGGTAGGGACGGCAAGAGTCGCGCTATCCCTGGTCACTCCCTGACATTAGCAGCTCTGGGTGTCTTCATTCTGTGGATGGGATGGTTCGGATTTAATCCTGGTTCGCAGCTCGCAGCTTCTGGCGAGGTCAACCGTATCGCCATCTCGCACGTGTTCCTGACTACGAACCTCGCTGCAGCAGCGGGTGGTGTTGCCACGATGTTCATCACATGGCTAAAGTACAAGAAACCCTCATTCTCTCTGACGCTGAACGGCGTGCTGGCAGGTCTCGTTGGCATCACAGCAGGGTGTGACCTCGTGTCACCCGTGGGTGCTGTCATCATTGGTTTAGTCTGTGGCACGGTGCTTGTCTTTGCCATTGAGTTCATCGATCACGTCCTTCACATCGACGACCCCGTAGGTGCCAGTTCCGTACATGGTGTCTGCGGCATCCTCGGCACGCTCATGACGGGCTTGCTCTCCACAACGAACGGTGCCTTCTACGGTCATGGCTGGGGCTTCTTCGGTGCTGAGTGCTTTGGCATTCTGGTCATCGACCTCTGGGCAGCCGCCTGTGGCTTCGTCCTATTCTATGCCATCAAGAAGTTGCACGGCCTCCGCGTGCCCGCTCGCATCGAGGATGAAGGTCTAGATGTTTACGAACACGGAGAGCTATGCTATAACTAAAGACCCACCCCCGACCCCTCCCGTGAGGGAGGGGAGGGAAAGTTACCCAACAAAAAGTAGTATTCATTTATAAGTTATCACTATGAAAACGAAATATTTAATTCTATTATCCCTATTATCAACAACAACCTTTCCCCTGCACGCACAGGAGAACGTCCAAGCGCCAGCCAACGAGCGTAGCGAGACTCCCCTCCCTCTACGGGAGGGGGTGGGGGTGGGTCTTACCTTGGGTGCGGACCTCGTGAACCAATACATCTGGCGCGGGCAGCATCTGGGCAATGTAAGCCTGCAGCCTACCCTCGGACTGGAATGGAAGGGGCTCAGCCTCTCTACGTGGGGCAGCGTGGGACTCGCCGATGCTGCCGATGACAAGGAGGTTGACCTCACAGCCAATCCCCGCGACGAGATGATGTACCTCATCTGCGGACTCTCGCTCAGTCTTTAACCTCTTATATGGAAGAACTGAAACATGAATGTGGTGTGGCGATGATTCGCCTGCTGAAGCCACGGGCATACTATCAGGAGAAGTACGGCACAGGACACTATGGACTGAATAAGCTGTACCTCATGATGGAGAAACAGCACAATCGCGGCCAGGAGGGCGCAGGCATCGCCTGTGTCAACCTGGACGCTCCCGTTGGGGAGGAATATATGTTCCGTGAACGGGCGGAGGGGAAGGAAGCGATCACAGAAATCTTTAATGGTCTCACCCACGGGAGAGGGATTGGGGAAGAGTCTGGCTGGTCTTTCGCGCAATTATTCATGGGTCATCTGCGCTATTCCACTACAGGCAAGAGCGGGCTGCAGTATGTGCACCCTTTCCTGCGTCGCAACAACTGGCGGGCGAAGAACCTGTGTTTGTGCGGCAATTTCAACATGACGAATATCGATGAGATCTTCGCGAAGATTGTGCGTCAGGGACAGTCGCCGCGTATGTTCGGTGACAGCTACATCACCCTCGAATGGATGGGGCACCGCCTCGACCGCGAAGTGGAACGCAATTTTGAGGAGGCCAAACGCTTAGGGCTTCAGGATACGGACATCACCTGCTACATTGACGACCACGTGGATGTGGCACGTGTGCTGCGAACGTCGCTGCCCGACTACGACGGTGGCTACGTGCTCTGCGGTCTCACGGGCAGCGGGGAGATGTTTGCCGTGCGCGATCCGTGGGGCATACGTCCTGTCTTTTTCTATCAGGATGACGAGGTGGTGGCAGTGGCCAGTGAAAGGCCTGTGCTGCAAACGACTTTCGACCTTGCGACGGAGCAGGTGGATGAGATAGCCCCGGGGGAGGCGTTGATTGTCAACAGGCACGGGGATACGAGGCGTGAGACGATCCTGCCACAGCGCGGCGACAGCCAGTGCAGCTTTGAGCGCATCTATTTCAGTCGTGGCTCAGACCGCGATATCTACCAGGAACGCAAGCGGTTGGGCGAACAGCTCAGCGCTCCTATCCTCGGCGCCATCGATGATGACGTAGAGCATACGGTGTTCTCCTTCATCCCGAACACGGCCGAGGTGGCTTTCTACGGTATGGTCGAGGGTTTCCGGCGGCAGGGGCTTGACGTGCGGACAGAGAAAGTGGCGTGGAAGGACATCAAGCTCCGCACGTTCATCACTGAGGCAGGTGCTCGCAACGACCTCGCGGCCCACGTGTATGACATCACCTACGGTTGTCTGGAAGCGTACGTGGATAACCTGGTTATCATTGATGACAGCATCGTTCGGGGCACGACCCTCAAGGAGAGTATTTTCAAGATCCTCGACCGTCTGCACCCCAAGAAAATAGTGATGGTCAGCAGCTCGCCGCAGGTGCGCTATCCCGATTTCTACGGCATCGACATGGCCTGCCTGGAGGAGCTCTGTGCCTTCCGCGCCGCCATGGCCTTGCTCATGCGCAGGGAGGACGTTCTGCCATTCATCAAGGAAGTCTATCGGGACTGTAAAGAACGTCCGTTAGAGGCCAATCATGTGAGGCGTATCTATGAGCCCTTCACCGTTGAGGAGATTGATGCGAAGATCGTGGAGCTGCTGCGGCCAGCCGGCATGCAGACGCCCGTAGAGCTGGTGTTCCAGAGCATCGAGGGTCTGCACACCGCGATTCCCCGTCACCGCGGTGACTGGTACTTCACAGGGCGCTATCCTACGCCCGGGGGCATCCGTCGCGTGAACGAAGCGTTCGTGGGCTACGTTGAGAAATCATCCATCATCCCGTTGTAAACAGTAAAAACAGAACGTTGTAAATAGTAAATCATCACGTTGTAAATAGTAAAACATTAAATTATAAATAGTAAAACATTAAATTGTAAGTTATCATCATGTGTGGAATCGTTGGATATATCGGAGAGAAGAAGGCATATCCTATCTTGATTAAGGGACTGAAACGGCTGGAATACCGCGGCTATGACAGCGCGGGGGTAGCCATGATTGCTGAGAACGGCAGTCTCAACGTGTATAAGGCCAAGGGTAAGGTGGCTGACCTGGAAGCGTTTTGCGAGGACAAGGACATCAGCGGCGCTGCGGGCATCGCGCACACGCGCTGGGCGACCCACGGCGAACCCAATAGTGCGAACGCGCACCCCCACTACTCAGCCTCGGGACGTCTGGCACTCATTCATAACGGCATCATCGAGAACTACGCGACCATCAAGGAGAACCTGGTGGCACGCGGCATTGTGTTCAAGAGCGTCACCGACACGGAGGTGCTGGTGCAGCTCATCGAGCACATCATGCTGAGCAATGACCTCGACCTGCTTGAGGCCGTGCAGGTGGCGCTGCATCAGGTGATAGGCGCCTATGCCATCGCCATCCTCGACCGCGAGCACCCCGACACAATCATCTGTGCCCGCCAGAGTTCGCCATTGGTTGTGGGCCTTGGTGCCGACGGCGACTTCTACCTGGCCTCAGATGCCAGTCCTATCGCAGAATACACCGATAAGGTGGTGTATCTGAACGACGGTGACATCGCCGTGCTGCAGCTGGGCAAGGAGCTGAAGGTGGTGAACACGGACAACGAGACGCAGCACCCGAAGGTGAAGCAGATTGACGTGACGCTCGGTCAGCTGGAGAAGGGCGGCTACCCGTTTTTCATGCTGAAGGAAATCTTCGAGCAGCCCAACTGCCTACGCGACTGTATGCGCGGACGCATCAACGTGGAGGGCGACCGCGTCACCCTGAGCGCTGTCATCGACTTCCGCGAGAAGCTGGCAGGCGCCCGGCGCATCATCATCGTGGCCTGCGGCACCAGCTGGCATGCCGGGCTGATCGGCAAACAGCTCTTCGAGAGCCTGTGCCGCATCCCCGTAGAGGTGGAGTACGCCTCGGAGTTCCGGTACCGCGAACCCGTCATCTTCCCCGACGATGTGGTGATAGCCATCTCGCAGAGTGGCGAGACGGCCGACACGCTGGCCGCTATCGAGCTGGCACGCCAGGCGGGGGCCTTCGTCTTCGGTGTCTGCAACGCCATCGGTGCCAGCATCCCTCGCCAGACGCAGACGGGTGTCTATATCCACGTGGGCCCCGAAATCGGCGTAGCCTCGACGAAGGCCTTCACGGGTCAGGTCACGGTGCTGTCGATGCTTGCCCTGTGCCTGGCCAATGAACGTCGCACGATTCCGGGCGAGCAGTACAAGGAGATGGTGGCCGAGCTGACACGCATCCCCGAGAAGATGGAGGAGGCGCTGAAGACCAACGAGCAGATTGAGCGCCTGGCGCCCATCTTCACCTACGCCAAGAACTGCCTTTATCTCGGTCGCGGCTACAACTACCCCGTAGCCCTCGAAGGCGCATTGAAGCTCAAGGAAATCAGTTATATCCACGCGGAGGGCTACCCTGCAGCAGAGATGAAGCACGGCCCCATCGCCCTCATCGACTCCGAGATGCCCGTCTTTGTCATTGCCACACGGGACAAGCTCTATGAGAAGGTCATCAGCAATATCCAAGAGGTGCGTGCACGCGGTGGACGTGTTACAGCGCTGGTCACAGCCGGCGACGAGCAGATTCGCAAGCTTGCCGACCACGTGATTGAGCTGCCCGACACGCTGGAGTGTTTTCAGCCCCTCATCGCGAGCATCCCCCTCCAGTTGCTCGCCTATCACATTGCCGTCTGCAAGGGAAAGGACGTGGATCGTCCGAGAAACCTTGCCAAAAGTGTCACCGTAGAATAAAAAAAACAAGAACTCGTGTCAAACGCTATGGAAACAAAATACATCTTCGTCACGGGCGGCGTGGTGTCCTCGCTGGGCAAAGGCATCATCTCCGCCAGCCTCGGTAAACTGCTGCAGGCACGCGGCTACAAAGTCACGATTCAGAAGTTCGACCCGTATATCAATATTGATCCGGGCACGCTGAATCCCTATGAGCACGGCGAGTGCTACGTCACGGTCGATGGCATGGAGACCGATCTCGACCTGGGTCACTATGAGCGTTTCACAGGTATCAACACCACACGTGACAACTCCATCACGACAGGTCGCATCTACAAGTCGGTCATCGACCGTGAGCGCCACGGAGACTATCTCGGCAAGACGATTCAGGTGGTGCCCCATATCACGGACGAGATCAAGAGGAGGATGTTGAGAACAGTCCCACCCCTCACCCTCCCTGTGAGGGAGGGAGTAGGATGTTCTGAAGACAAGACAGGGAAGACAGGTGGTGGATCAAATTTTGACTTTGTCATCACCGAGGTCGGCGGTACCATCGGCGATATAGAGAGTGCCCCATACATGGAGGCCATCCGTCAGTTACGGTGGGAGCTTGGCAGGAACGCGGTGTGCGTGCACCTGACCTATGTGCCTTATCTGAAAGCAGCCGGCGAGCTGAAGACAAAGCCTACGCAGCACAGCGTGAAGGAGTTGCAGTCGATGGGCATCCAGCCGGACATCCTGGTGCTACGCACGGAACGCCACCTCGACGACGCGCTGCGCATGAAGGTGGCCTCGTTCTGCAATGTTGACTTGGAATGCGTGGTGCAGAGCGAGGATATGCCCAGCATCTATGAGGTGCCTGTGAATATGCAGCATCAGGGACTCGACGCCGCCATCCTGCGCAAAATCGGCATCCCCGTCGGCGAGACACCCGCGATGAAATCTTGGCACGATTTCTTAGAGAAGCAACGCAATGCCACCCGTGAGGTGCACATCGGGTTGGTAGGTAAGTATGACCTGCAGGACGCGTACAAAAGCATCCGCGAAAGCCTGAACCTAGCAGGCACATACAACGATGTCAAGGTTTGTCTGCATTTCGTGAACAGCGAAGAGATTACCCGGCAGAATATAGACGAAAAAGTCGATGGAATGGCAGGAATTGTCATCTGCCCAGGATTCGGGCAACGTGGAATCGAGGGCAAGATCATTGCCGCCGAATACACTCGCACCCACGACATCCCCACTTTCGGCATCTGTCTGGGGATGCAGATGATGGTCATCGAGTTTGCAAGGAATGTGCTGGGTTACAAGGATGCCAACAGCACAGAAATGCAGCCCGATACGCCTCACAATGTCATCGACATCATGGAGGAACAGAAGAACATCACCCAAATGGGCGGTACGATGAGATTAGGAGCTTATGACTGCGAAGTAAGGGAAGGCTGCAAGACATGGGAGGCATATAAAAGACCGACCCGGTCCTCAGGGCAGCCCTCTCGTGATGGAGGGGAAGGCTGGCGCGCAGCAATCGAAGGTGGCGAGGCTCTCCCTGCTGTAGGGAACGGGGGACTTCTTATCAGCGAGCGCCACCGGCATCGCTATGAATTCAACAATACCTATAGGGATGAATACGAGGCAGCCGGCATGAAATGTGTAGGTCTTAACCCCGCCGCTGACCTCGTGGAGATAGTAGAGATACCCGACAAGCACTGGTATATCGGCACGCAGTTCCACCCAGAATACAGCTCCAGCGTGCTCCACCCGCATCCCCTCTTCATGAGCTTCATCAAAGCCTGCATAGAATAAATTATAGAATTGTATAATAATTCAATCATCAAATATCGTTATGTGTGGAATCGTATCTATCTTTAACATCAAGCAGCAGACGCCCGAACTGCGACAGAAGGCACTGCGCATGAGTCAGAAAATCCGTCATCGTGGTCCTGATTGGAGTGGCATTTATTGTGGCGGTTCAGCCATCCTCGCTCACGAGCGCCTCAGCATCGTTGACCCTGAAAGCGGCGGGCAACCGCTGTTCTCGCCTGACCGCAAGCATGTTTTAGCCGTGAACGGCGAGATCTACAACCATCAGGAGATTCGTCGGCGCTATGCCGGGGAGTTTGAGTTCCAGACGGGTAGCGACTGCGAAGTGATATTGGCGTTGTACCGCGATTTCACCGCCGGAAAAATCACGATAGAAGAGTTGCTCGAGAGCCTGTCGGGCATCTTCGCTTTCGCTCTCTACGACGAGGAAAGGGATGCGTTCTTGATCGCCCGTGATCCGATAGGCGTGATACCTTTATATATTGGTTATGACAGTGACGGGAAAGTGTATGTGGCATCAGAACTCAAAGCATTGGAAGGACAATGCGAACGATATGAGCCTTTCCTGCCCGGACACTATGTGTGGAGCGAGGGTTCAAAAATGTACAAGGGAGCAGGTGTAGGAGATCATATTCCATTAACGCGATACTACCAGCGCGATTGGTTTGATTATGCCGCCGTGAAGGAAAACTCTGCCAGCGTTGACGAGATTCACGATGCCCTCACCGCCGCCGTGAAGCGCCAGCTGATGAGCGATGTGCCCTACGGTGTACTGCTCAGCGGCGGGTTGGACAGCAGCGTTGTCTCTGCCATCGCCGAGAAGTTCAGCGAACACCGCATAGAGGATAACTCCCAAACACGCGCCTACTGGCCTCGCCTGCACAGCTTTGCGGTGGGGTTGAAAGGAGCGCCCGACTTGGAGAAGGCACGCCTTGTGGCCAAGCATATTGGCACCGTGCATCATGAAATCAACTACACCATTCAGGAAGGATTGGATGCCATCCGCGATGTCATCTACTTCATAGAGACCTATGATGTCACCACCGTCCGTGCCTCCACGCCGATGTACCTGCTGGCACGTGTCATCAAGTCGATGGGCATCAAGATGGTGCTTTCCGGCGAGGGTGCCGACGAGATTTTCGGCGGTTATCTTTATTTCCACAAAGCCCCGAACGCTCAGGCATTCCATGAAGAGACCGTCCGTAAACTCAGCAAACTGCACTACTACGACTGCCTCCGCGCCAACAAGAGTCTGTCGGCATGGGGCGTAGAGGGGCGTGTGCCATTCCTCGATAAGGAGTTCCTGGATGTAGCAATGCGGACAAATCCGGAGGCAAAGATGTGCGGTCCGAAAAAGAACGGAGAAGCAGGCTTCGAGATTGAGAAAAAGATTGTGCGCGAGGCTTTTGCTGACATGCTACCGGAGAGCATTGCTTGGCGACAGAAAGAGCAGTTCAGCGATGGTGTGGGCTACTCGTGGATTGACACCCTGAAGAAAATTACCTCCGAGGCCGTCACCGACGAGCAGATGGCACACGCCGCAGAGCGATTCCCCATCAATCCGCCACTCAACAAGGAGGAGTACTACTACCGTAGCATCTTCGCAGAGCATTTCCCCAGCGATAGCGCTGCACGAAGCGTGAACCAGGAGGCCAGCGTGGCTTGTTCCACTGCCATTGCCCTCGAATGGGATGCCGCATTCAAGAACATGAATGACCCCAGCGGCCGCGCGGTGAAGGGAGTTCACGAACAAGCTTACTAGATTTGACGATTGGACCATTTACATTTTGACAATGTGATGAGAGAAGCGAAACTGATATTAGAAGATGGTACGGTGTTCTGCGGCTGGTCATTTGGTGCGGAAATGAACACGGTAGGCGAAGTGGTATTCAACACAGCCATGACAGGCTACCCCGAGAGTCTCACCGATCCCAGTTATGCGGGGCAGATTTTGACATTTACATACCCGCTAATCGGGAATTATGGGGTGCCAAGCCTCACCCCCGACCCTTCTTCCGTGGGCAAGGGAAGTGATTACCATGGAGCTCTTCCCGTTTTAGAAAGTGACCATATTCACCCAAAAGCAATAATAGTTGCCGACTATAGTGAGGAGTATTCTCACTGGAACGCCAAGGAAAGTTTGGCTGAGTGGTTGAAGCGCGAGAATATTCCAGGTATCACGGGTATAGATACGCGACGGCTCACACAGGTACTGAGGGAGCACGGGGTGATGATGGGAAGAATCGTTCTGAATGAAGAATCGAGAATGCAGAATGAAAAATTTGCGACAGCCCTTGATTATGCTTCTGTGAATTGGGTGGAAAAAGTAAGTTGTAAAGAGGTCATCACTTATAAACCCGACTCTACAGCGTTAGCGAATTCTTCATTCCCGAAGGTGGTCTTAGTCGATTGTGGCGTGAAAGCCAATATCATCCGCTGCTTATTGCGTCGTGGTGTGGAGGTTATCCGCGTGCCTTGGGACTATGATTTCAACCAGCTCGAATTCGACGGCCTCTTCCTGGCTAATGGGCCGGGCGATCCGGAGCTATGCGATGTGACAGTGAAGCATATTCAAACTTTTTTAGAAAAGGAGACAGCAAAAAGTAATCGTTCCCTAATTGTTCGCCCCTTGATGGGCATCTGTCTCGGCAACCAACTGTTGGCACGTGCTGCCGGTGCCAAAACCTATAAATTGAAATATGGCCACCGTTCTCACAATCAGCCTGTGCGTCAGGTGGGCACAACTCGATGTTTCATTACTTCGCAAAACCACGGTTATGCCGTCGATGCCACTACCCTACCCTCCGGCTGGGACCCCCTTTTCGTAAACATGAACGATGGTTCCAACGAAGGCATCCGCCATAAGACACTTCCTTGGTTCAGCGCTCAGTTCCATCCTGAAGCCTGCTCAGGACCAACGGATACGGAATGGATGTTTGATGAGTTCGTACAAAATCTTAACACGGCCCCCCTTTCATCCCCCATGGGGGAAACAATACCTTTGCTATCTGCCAACAAAGGAGAAGAAGCCCCCTCGGGGGCTGTAGGGGGGGGCTGTTCTTCTGTCCTCATATTGGGTTCCGGGGCCCTTAAGATTGGTCAGGCCGGTGAGTTCA
>Ga0310786_10011688_pt1 | contig 10933 bp, 9 predicted proteins | sample AusTroGonzalo_MG_FD_203881 | JGI IMG/M metagenome (GOLD analysis project Ga0310786, IMG submission 203881) | Bovine rumen microbial communities from tropical cattle in Woodstock, Queensland, Australia - Gonzalo_03 (v2) (version 2) | ecosystem: Host-associated > Mammals > Digestive system >...
GTGCCACCGCCAGAAACGGCCTATTGCAGACTTGGGATTCTTGTCGTAATGTGCGCGAAGCTTGCAGTTCTCGCAGGGGTATTGTTGTTGTGCCATAATTATTGATTTTGTTGCCACAGAGGGTTATGAAGGGGTATTTGCCGACTATGGATATTTATTATAACAAGTGTCGATTTCCGGCCTGCTTTCTAACCCCCTCGAATTTGAGGGGGAAAGATGGTCGAATTCGACCCCTTTACAACATCTTCTGTATATACTTCTTATCGTACGCCTTGATGTACTCCTTTAGGCCGTCTTGGGCTTCTTCGAAGCGTCTCAAATTATCCATGTTTGTTTTGCTATTCTAAAATCAACACAACGGATAAAAATTACATAATGTCCCAAATAATCTTAACAAGGTTGTAGATGTCCTTCAGCAATACATTTACAGTATTACTTTCCCATACGTACTCTCTTTGGTAGAAATCAATGTAATATGATTTCTGGCTGAGGCAGGATAATACTGATTGTTTATCCGGAGTGATTTCTTGTGTCATGACTTAGTTAGTGCTATGAAGTCGTGTTTAGTAAACCGATAGGATTGAACGTTTTAATAGTACATCTCGATGTAGGAATACGCTTTATCAAAGACTTCTTGGTCCTTAATCTGGTACTTTATCCAAAGGATGGCGCGGAGCTTTTTCTTAATCTCACGGCGGGCAGTTACACTTTGGAACGCATCATTGAACTGGCGGACAATCTTGACAACTTCATTATCGATATCATTCACAACCTGTTCGACAATGATGGGAGTTTCATCGGTTTTAATGCTCTCAAAAAGTTCAGTCAAAGCAGCACGTGCTTTTGCTCGTTTGTCCTCTGGCTGCTCGACCTTGCGCTCCTCTTCCAAGACATCCTTAGCCAGCTGGAGCAGCTGCTTCAGAAAGTCTATGCTGGAGATAAGGCTCTGTTCCATCTTTTCACGGAGTTCATCCAGCTTCTCAGCAAACTTCTTGTAGTTTGGATCACCCTGGTGAGTTCCCAGACGCAAGCGCAGAATCTTCTCAACCTCAACAATCTTTTTCTCACGATTCTTCTCGTCCTGCAGCACGGAATCAATGATATCAGCATCCACAACGAGGTCTTCAAGCGGTGTTCCGATATCTATAGTGTCGATATTTCGGTGGATGATTTCGATGGTCTTCGCACCAAGAAGTGTCCATATCAGCGAGCCTCCAGATGAAACCGGCCGTACGCTCTGGTACACCTGAGCGAGCCATGTGTAATCCTCCTGCCAAGGCTGGAGAAAAGCATCCGGGCTTACTATCTCCCATGCTTTTGCCAAGCGAGCGAACTTCTTGGCAAAGTTGGTCTTCACCCCCTCATCTTTGAGGCACTGCTGCGCTGCAGAAAGACCTTCCCAGCCGCCGACTGTACGGTCAACGCCAGGGAAGAATTCAATGCATTCCTGCATATAGACAGGGATAAGGGCCTTGATCTCATCGATATTCTTTATGATTGTCTTGACAGTTTCTTCATCGAAGGCAAGGGATTTGGCCACATCATCAAAGACGCCTACAAAGTCTACAACAAGTCCGCATTTCTTATTCTCATTGTAAGTGCGGTTCGTACGGCAAATTGCCTGAAGCAGCGTATGATTCTTCATCGGCTTGTCCAGGTACATACACTGGAGGATGGGCGCATCAAAGCCGGTAAGCAGCTTGCTGGTTACGATGACAAACTTAAGAGGAGAGAGCGGATCACGGAATTGATCTAATAGTTTCTTTTCCTCGTCGCGAGTGCGGCGGTACTCCTTGTAATCGTCAGCCTTATCGCCTCCTGTATGCATCACCACCGTAGTCTGGTCGTCTGTGCCGAGAAGCGCATCAATGGCTTTCTTGTATTTGACGCAGCAGGCACGATTGTACACAACGACCTGAGCCTTCATGCCTGTAGGCTCTATATACTCACGGAAGTGATTGACGATGTATTTACAGACTTCATTAATACGGTCCTCTGCAGTGAAGAAAGCCTCCACACTGGTACGGCGAACCAATTCCTCCTTGTCCTCCTCACTAATCTGGTCGGTCAGGGCATCAAACTCCTCTTGCAGTTTTTCTTCGTCCAGGTGCATATTGACTGGAACCGTACTGAAGTTGAGCTCAAGCGTAGCGCCATCAGCGACAGAGTTCTGGAAGGTGTACTTGGAAATGTAGCCATACTTATCCTCCTCGGCTCCGAATGCGGCAAAGGTATTATGGTCATTTCGGTTTATAGGAGTACCAGTGAGACCGAAGAAGAAAGCGTTTGGTAATGCAGTACGCATCTTCTGGCCAAGGTCTCCTTCTTGAGTACGGTGAGCTTCATCCATCAGCAGGATGATGTTGTCACGGGTATCAATTACTTCGCCGGCATCCAAGTCGCCGAATTTGAAGATTGTCGTAATGAGGATCTTCCGTTGGCTAATCTTGGATTCCAGCTCCTGTTTAGAAGTGATGTTCTCTACGTTTGGAATCTCCGCGCGGGTGAAGTCTCCAGTAATCTGGTCTTCCAGGTCAATACGGTCATCAACGATTATGACGGTGGGAGCCTTCAACTCATTTTGTCTGCGGAGTTTCTGGGCGGCGAACACCATCAACCACGATTTGCCGGAGCCCTGGAAATGCCAGATGAGACCTTTACGAGGGCCTTTACCTGCACGGTAGGTGGAGAGAACACGCTGAACAATAGCCTCGCCACCAAGGTATTGTTGATACCTGGCAACAATCTTTATCTTGTGACCACTTGCGGTTCCAGTAAATACAGTATAGAATCGGTAGATGTCAAGAAGACGCTCAGGGCGAATTAATGCTGCATAGTTAAATGAAACCGCATTCAAATCGCCCTTCTTACGACTCTCATCAGCGTACCAGGGGCCCCATTTGTCCACAGGGGCGCCGATGCCCGCATACTGAATCTCACGGCCCTCGCTAGCAAATGAAAGAATATTGGGCACGAACATTTCTGGAACGCTTTTCTGATAATGAACGATATCGGTGGCACCGTCTGCCCAGGTCACCTGCGGGCGAACTGGAGATTTAGCCTCACCTATTATCATCGGGATACCATTGATGACATAAACTAGGTCCAGTCGTTTTCCTCCCTCTTTGCTCGCGCGGGGGAATTCCCACTGGTTGGTCACAACACAGTAGTTCTCGCTGGCCTTGTCACTGAAGAAACGGATATTGATATTGTCGCCATCCTTTCCGAAAGGATATGAATTCTCCTCAAACAACAGCCGACGGAACTGGTCATTGGCCGAGACAAGTTCTTCAGCGTTGATTCCAATACTAATGGCGGCTCTGAGGTTATAGATTATACGCTCAGCTTGGTCTTCGGTAATCGGATTCAACCGTATCAGTGCCTGCAAGAGCCATTCTCCGACTAAGATATCATCATAGTGGCGAGGGATATTCTGAGGCTCGACATAAGTCCACCCATTTTGCTCTGCGACATTGATGAGCATCTGCTCGACTGTGTTGTTCTCGTTGAAATATGCCATAGTTTAGTGTATTATCTAGTTCAAATATTTTGATTTATCTGACTGCCGAATAAAGCCATCTATATTCTCTAAATCGCCATCTTCAGGAATCGTTATCGGATAGCTTAGTACATCTGAATCATGAATTGCAGGGTAGTTGCTCCCTTTTGCTTCAGCCACCATTTTCTCGGTGAAAGGCTCAGATAGCACATATGCTAACAGCAGCCCCTGATATCCAGTCCTGGGGCGTAATACGCAGAAGCCAGAAGATGCCACTGTATTGTCTCCAACAATTTGATTTATCGCAATGTTTTTAAGGTTAGGGCGTACAGTAGAAATTAATATGTCGCCATACTCAGTACACTGCTGTGCCCTTGAAGGCGCATCAGAAAGTTTATATTCGGTCGTTGATGTAACGTGGTTGGATTCGCTGTCAACAGATGAAATATCAATGTATTGAATGATATCGCTAGGAGTAAAACGCTTACTTGCCCTTGTTATTTTGTCATCAACGAGATCACGAATGACCCCTTGTTTGTGCCAGCTTGATGACATCTCGATAAATCGGGATTTGAAGTCACTAAATTTTGATTTATCGGCCTGTGTCGCAAAAGAAACAAACTGTTCTTGGGCCTTCAACTCAGGCGTTGGAATAAGATAATTCACAAAAGCCTTTTGATTCAAATGTGCAATAGTACTTCCTGTTTTACAATCTTCGACAAAACGCTCAAACTCTTTTGAAAGGAGACAGTAGAACAAAAAACTATTGAGTGTCAACCCTTTTTTGTCCCTTAAAACAAAGACCCCACTATTTAAAGTCGCGGGAGTTTCAAGCCCCGACACAATAGCAACTTTACCTATTGTACCATCTTTCGTAACAAGAATATCCCCGTTATGCAATTGAATATAAGGGTCTTGATCATATCTTTCTTTAGTTACAAAATGACATCTTGACCAGTCGATCGAAGTACCGGTGAAATCCACACCAGTTACTAGATAATAGTCTCCATTATCAAGGAACTCTTCATGTTTCAATCCTTGCCAACCAATACGAGCTTTTAATTCGCAGAAATCTCCAAGTTTCGTTTTTGGAGCATCCTGAAACATCTCGATAAATCGGGACTGTGTGTTTACTCTTGTCATATACTAGCCAATGAATTTACGGTGAGACATCTTTACATTGGCCTGGTTGACCATGGCATATTGGAGGGTGGTATCAAGACTCTGATGACCGAGCAAGTGCTGTACCTGCTCGATGGGCATACCTTTATCGATGGCCATTGTTGCCAATGTCCTTCTGAACTTATGTGGATGCACTTTGGTCATATTCAAGTCTTTACCTATGTGCCGTAGCCTTATTTCTACGCCGCTTATCTGCAATCTGTTGTACGGGGCCAACAGCGTCACAAATAGAGCGTCGTTGTTGTCTTTCCTTTCTCGCAGATAGTTTTGAAGATGGATCTTGGTCCGTGCATCAAAATACACTATCCGCTGTTTGTTTCCTTTTCCGGTGACAATGCACTCCCGATTCTGGAAGTCAATGTCATCCCGGTTCAATTTCACCAGCTCCCCAACACGCATACCGGTTGAGGACAGGATATCAATCATGGCCAGGTCGCGAGCGTTATCGCAAGAGTCCCGCATCAGTTCCAGCGCTTCATCCGTATAGGTCTCCTTCACGACCTTGCCTGTCTTCACTTTGTGAATCCGACGTACCGGGCTTTTAACAATGTAGAACTCTTCCTCAAGCCAAGCAAAGAAACTGGATAAGATTCTGCGGATGTTATCCACAGTCACCCTGCTGGCGCCACTACGCTGCTGGTAATCGTCCAGGTAATGACGGAGATCATCCGTGGAAATGTCTTTCACGCCTTTCCTGATGGCTTCCAGGGCGTTCCGAATTGTGCTGTCATAATAGTGCATCGACTTTTCGGAACAGCCTTCCACGCGTTTCGCGGCAAGGAAAGTCTGAATGACAGAGAAGTCCTCGTTCTCGGTGTCGGATTCAGTCTTTTCAATGAACTCGACCTTCTCGAAGGTCTGTTGCAGGACACTTCTCAGCCTTGCCTGCTGGCTGCTTGACAGCGATGCGCCCATCGCCACAAGGATTTCGTTTATCAATTTGGCTACCATGTCGAATAAAATAATCTTTGTCGACAAAGTTAGCCAGGTCTTATTGCATCAAAGCTTGAATCACTTTGTCAATCTTTTCAATGGCCTGTTTGAGTTCAAATTTTGATTTATCGGCCTGATTTGCGAATGATATAAATTGACGCTGAAGAGCGAGGGACGGAAGAGGAATTACACAGTTGCGAGCGTCCGTCTGCGGGATAAAGGGCTGTGCCCCCCCTCGACGAGGCCAGTATTCTTTATCCCTTGTAGCCAAGAACAGAAAGTAATTATCTAACTCCTCTGATGTAGACCAGAAACGTATAGTATTCTTTATACATGACCATTTTCCCGTGGTAAACCAAGTCTTTCCACAATCAGCTCCAATTGCAGATAAAACAATACCTTCTTGGTCATAATCATAATGATCTAGTTTTCCATCTGGTCCACCAGCGCTAAAGGCAAGATAGCCCTCTGGCACATAACTGTTCTTAGTAGTATTTGTATCACCCCAGGTCAAGTCAGTGTAATCACCTAATCTGACTTTTTTAAACTTGTCCCCCTCAAACATCTCGATAAATCGGGATTTCACCATTTCACCGGTGGCATCAATCAGCGATTGATATGATTGTTTTAGATGATACGCTGCCCACAGTTTGTCTGCAAGGGTATGCTGAGCAGAGATGTCAGGGATATCAAACTCATAATCCTTGAGGTGCTCCCATTTGACGCGAGGAGAAAGCGAACCGGCAGAACCCTGCATGGCATAATCAAAGAACTTATCATTCTGAATGATAAAGGGAAGAAGTTCTGGAACGATTTTACCGGGTATGGCTTCAATAACTGTAATATCACCAGAACAAATGCCATCAAATGGTGCAATAACTGCCTTTTTAAGATAGACTCTTCTTCTACCTAAAAGGACTTGCCCCTTCTCAAATTTCTTAGAAAAAGTATTTTCGATATCGTGATCCCAAGAAGAAAGCGTTATCTCTTCAGGAGTTAAGTGCTCTAGACCGACAATAGGGACGCCCTCCATAGGTCCCGTCCAATTCTGGCGGCACTCTTTTGCAACTGAGCCTAATTTAACTACTGCCATAAGAATTAAGAAATCAAGTCGGTTAATTGTTCCAGAGTTGACATCGCCTTATTATGAACATTGTTCCATTCGTCATAAGCTTCCGAGAAAGAAACAGATTCTTTACTTGAGAACCTTGCCTCATATGCATATAAAGAAATGTTCAAATTATAGTCTTTGTTCGCAAGTTCGTTATTAGAAACCAACTTACTATAACCAGGCAGCTCGGTTGTATTGTGATAGCAACCGGAAATCTTTGCTATATGCTTATCAGTAAGATAACTCTCCCCATTTTTTCTAACCACATCGGAGATTGCATTAATCATCAGTATCTTACCCTTTCTTTCGAGGGGCTTATTCTTATTGCAAATGATGATACACGCCTCCATAGGAGAGTTGTAGAAGAGATTTGGACCAAGACCAATGATACAATCTACCAAGTCGCTTTGAACAAGTTTGCTCCGGATGTCACTTTCTTCATCTCTGAATAAAACTCCGTGGGGGAGCAGAATTGCACAACGACCAGTCTTATCATCCATCGAAGCAATGATATGCTGGATAAAAGCATAATCGGCTCTTCCTTGTGGCGGAGTGCCAAACATATTACGCCCCCATCGATCGTGAGCGAACGCATCTCGATTCCATTGTTTGATGGAATAGGGCGGATTCGCAAGGACAACATCAAACTTACGTAAACGGCTCCCATCAACAAATGCCGGATGAGTAAGTGTATCTTCCCTGACAATAGAAAAATCCTCAACGCCATTGAGGTACAAATTCATCCTTGCAATAGAAGCCGTCAGCGCATTGATCTCCTGCCCGAAGACCTTTACACCCTGCCAGGGCTGTCCCTTATCACGAAGATAGTTGAGGCACTTTATAAGCATACCACCAGAACCGCAAGTGGGATCATAAATACTCTCATCAGGCTTAGTCTGTAGAATATCAGCCATCAATGTTACCACTGTACGGTTAGTATAGAACTCCTGTGCTGTGTTGCCGGCATCATCAGCAAATTTACCAACCAGATACTCGTATGCCTGGCCCATTTCATCTGCAGGGCAGGACTCAATAGAGAGGTCGTATCTCGAAAAGTCTTCAATAAGCGACGTGATAATGCTGTCTGGCATTTTTGATTTGTTTGTCCATCCGTCCTTGGGGCCAAAGATTCCTTCCAAACCACCTACTATGCGTCCATCGACCTCCTCGCCAGGGTTAGCTTGTTCTATTGCAATAAAAGCCTCAACCAGTTTCTGGCCAACATTCTCAGTAACAGCCCGGACATCATCCCAATGAGCGCCAGCCGGTATTTTTATGACCAAGTCTTCAGCCTGCATACCAGCGTATTCCTCACCGCCTTCCATCAAGAAGCCTTTGTATTGCTCATCATATACATCGCTTATGCGCTTGAAGAACAGCAGTGGAAATATGTACTCTTTGTAACCAGCAGCATCTATTTGCCCTCGGAGGCGAGTTGCTGCTCCCCAAAGAAAGGTTTTCATCTCATCCAGCGAGATAGGTTCGCCAGGCAGGCGATATCCAGATACGAGGGATCTTGTATTGTATGCCATATCTCTAACTGTTTATAGTGTTACGGAATGCGGCTTCAGCTTCTTGAACGGCTTTAAGTGCATCTTTGAATTCCTGAAGGACTTCCAAATAAGGTCGAACGTCCTCTTTGTGATAATTGATGTACCTGTTCGGGGAAAGATTCCAGTCTTTATCCTCAATCTCTTTGATGGTTACAACCCTCGAGAAGTCTTCAATGTCACTGTACCCAGTGAACAAGTCGTAAAGCTTGTCAACATCCTCTGGCGCAAGAATATTCTGCGCACGTTTGGGCGTGAGAATCTTTGAACCATCAATCATTAGGATACGTGACGAATGCTCGGCTGTCTTAAGACGGCGCAAAATAAGTAAGCACGGCGAAAGGCCGGTGCCATAGAACAGTTTATCGCCAAGCGTAACAACGGCCTCAATCAGGTCTGATTTGATGAGTTTCTCGCGGATACCCTTTTCGTCATCACGGAAGAGAACACCTTGAGGCATAACGACAGCCATTCGGCTATTGCCGCGAGCCATGGAAGCAATCATGTGCTGAATCCAAGCTAAGTCGCCACAGGAGTCAGATGGTGTGCCCCATATATTCCTGCCATACTTATCGTTGGCCCACTCTGTAGCGCCCCATTTCTTGAGCGAGAAAGGAGGATTTGCTATCACACAATCAAAAGTGGCCAACTCGCCTCCGGAGAGAATCTTTGGATTACGAAGGGTGTCTCCCTGCATGATGTTGAAGTCAGACGCTCCATGAAGGAATAGGTTCATCTTGGCAATAGCGGCATTAACCACATTCTTTTCTTGACCGAAGATGCTACCACAGCAGAGATTATCGTGATGCATGTGATGAACCGCCTCGATAAGCATGCCGCCAGAACCGCAAGCAGGATCATATACGGTCTCACCAGGTTGAGGATCAAGGATACGGACAAGGAGAGAAACGACTGGCCGTGGAGTATAGAACTCGCCAGCTTTCGCTTTGCTGTCATCAGCGAATCGCTTGAGAAGGATTTCATAGGCGTCGCCCATCAGATCGGCAGGGTAATCCTTGTTTCCAAGTCTACGCTTGGAGAGATGCTCGATCAGGTCACGAATCTTTCCATCTGAGAGATTCTTCTTGTCTGTCCATTTCTGGGCAGAAAATGTAGAAAGAACTCCGTATAGAGTGTCAGGATTAGCAAGCTCAATCTTGCGCATTGCGCCTACAATGGCAGCGCCAAGGTTCTCAGAACGTTCGCGAACATCACTCCAACGGCACCCTTCGGGAATAACAAAGCGATGTTGTTCAGGGAGGGAAGCGTATTCAAGGTCTCCTCCGCTTTCCTCAAGAGCAGCCTCGGTTTCCTCGTCATATACGTCACTGATGCGCTTGTAATATAAAATTGGAGTGATATAATCCTTGAAATTATCCTGCGAAACAGGACCGCGCAGAATGTTACAGGCCTCAAACAAGAAATTGAAGAGGTCCGACACGGAGTCTATAGACTTGACGGTGCCTTGTTTTGCCATTATTGGGTTGTTGATACTTTATCAAACAAATATAGTAAAATTGCTTGATATTCTTAGCCCCGCTACTCTGATATCTCACCTTTTTGATAACTCAAAACGAGATGGTTATATATGCAGGTGTGCATATTCCAAAGGAAGTCATTGACAGCTAGTAACGTATTGAAAAGTTTCATCGAATCAATCATCACCTTGCTCTCGATGATTTCTTCCTGACGGGATACGTACAAATTATCCGTATCTATATGCGTCTCAAGGTCTCGTTCTTTCTTCCACCAAGAGGAAGACTTGGCGTGCTTTTCCAGAAGGTATGTCAATTCCTGATACTGGCGATTGATAACTTCTGGGAAGCGCCCCATCAGCGGTAAGAGCCGATCCCACTCAGACATCTTATACGTCTTTTCATCGAAGCCGTATAGTCGCTTGAAACCTTCGTTTAGTATGACCATCAGTTTGCCCCGCATAAAACGCCGGTCATAGTCTCCGTCTGCCAGGATGAAGTACTTGCTTGCCACCATACTGTCAATCATTGTGATAAGAACGAACTGCATCACGGAAACTACCGTTCGCTCAATTTCGTGGTATTCATCGTGCTGGTCTTTGGTGCTTTCCAGCGTGTCATACATCATAGGAAGACCTTCGGAATACTGGGCGATAGTTTCATCAATCACGGCTACGAATTCCTTCCGCTCTGCGTCGGAGAGCGTCTTGCCATTGTACTGCACCTCCTCGAAGAAACGGGCGTATTTGTAGTCCAGAATCGGCGAGTACTGGATATTTGCGAGGTCTTCGTTCATGATTGTTTTGGAAGGGGTTGTACAAAGATAATGAAAATGCCTCTAACCCCCTCGATTTCGAGGGGATAAGATTTCTTCCAAAAGCCTTGCGATTCCGAAAAGAAGTAGTAACTTTGCAATTGAAGGGGGGATAGGCAACCGGTTCCTCCGGCCCTGTCCCCTAAAACCTTCAAGTTCTAAAACCACTCCGCTGATGGAGTGGTTGCTTTTTTTAGATAATCAACGATTTGATCTCCCGCAATAACGAGACAGGATTTGATGGACTTAATTGCTTGAATCTGAGGATTGTTTTCATACTTGCTTATCCCATCAAGCACCCTGCTTCTTGAATAAAGGTCCGTTTTGGGGAAATAGAGAACTACAACTTGTGCTCCCTGCTTTTCTGCC
>Ga0310786_10011689_pt1 | contig 10933 bp, 9 predicted proteins | sample AusTroGonzalo_MG_FD_203881 | JGI IMG/M metagenome (GOLD analysis project Ga0310786, IMG submission 203881) | Bovine rumen microbial communities from tropical cattle in Woodstock, Queensland, Australia - Gonzalo_03 (v2) (version 2) | ecosystem: Host-associated > Mammals > Digestive system >...
GGCTGATGCCCGCAGGTTCAAGCCCCTGCTCGTCGGCAATCTGCTGCCTCAGGACATCACTTTGAGCTGCCACCTGAGGCAGCACACGGAGTTGGTAGTCGTGTGTCATGGCTTCAACAGTTTGATGATGCGTAAACCCGTAAACGAAGGATGCTGATCCAGATACTGCCTGAGGGTCATAGGCTCCACCACCACCTTGTGATGGATGGAAGAGGCATTGAGCAGATGAAGACCGTCACCACGCCAGAGAGCAAACCCCAGATGGGCCACATCAAGCCCAGCCTTGGAGGTGGTGATGGCTATGATGTCACCATCGGCCACAGCATCGCGCAGCTCCTGACTGTTGGTCACCTTGTGCTTGGGAATATAGCGGAAACGAAGTCCTGAGAGCCGACGCTCCTGTTCTGCAATGATGGGCAGAAAAGCCGGATTGCGGCTCAGTGCCTCGTAACTCTGCGAATGTTGGCTCATGTAGTTAATGTTAAGCAGCTGAACGGCGGTAAAGGGCGAAACGGGTGTCTGCACCTCCTCAATGAGGCCCTTACGGGTATTATCCCTAATCCAGTCGCTGAAATAATGCAGCCGGCTGGGATAGCCATCGATGCGCCCGTGACGGTAGCGCATCTGTTGAAGCTGCCGGCAGTATGCCTCAAAGGTGGTGTCATTGCGATAGGCACAGAGCGTGAGGCTCAGCACTGTCTCCACCAACGTGGTACAATCCAGCTGGCGTGTATTCACCACCAAATGTTCCTGCAAGTTGCCCTCCAAAGTGTGAGCCACGTAAGGACGTCCGAGGAACTGACGGGCAAAGAACAGCGTGCCTCGCTCCTCTTCCGATGGCAGGCGCAGCAGTTGCTCAATGGCAATGCTGTCTTCTGGGGTATAAACACATTGGGCGCAGATACGCGGAAACGCTGTCAGCGCCATGAGAACGGCTACGATTCTACAGATTGTTATCATTGGTCTTACGGTATTTCTTTTTTAGTCCGAAGTTAAAACCTAAATAAAGGTTCATGCTTCCAAAGGTATTGTTGGTTGAGAAACGAGGCTTACGATAGTTGTTGGAGCGGAGGATGACACTGGCACCAGCATACCAGCGCATGTTGTTGTAGACAAGACCGAAACGGCCTATTGCGTTGAGGTTGATATTCTCAAACTGGAATCCCTTGCGGCTGTCAATGTCAGCGTCGCCAGTACTCTTCTTATAGGCCAACTGGGCCTGCACACTGCCTGCCAGAAGCCAATTTGGTGCAAACACCCAGTTATAGGCATAGCCGCCAGATACATTGAAGTCATGGTAGAAGACACTCTTGATCATCATGCCGCTGTCAAGGCGCACCACATCATGCCCCAACTCCTTGTCAATGGTCTGCTGCAACCGGGCATAATCCACGTCGAGGGAATTGCGGGTATAGCCCACACCAGCCATCCACGAGCCGCAGCTCACCTTCTGAATGGTGCTCTGGCTGAAAGCAGCCGGATAAGAGAAGCGGCCGTGATTAAAAATGTAGTAGACATTAAAACCGGCAATGCCAGCCTTGATGCCGTCGAAAGGCACTCCTTCCAAGCGAGAAACGTTAATATCCCTGCCCAAGTCGGCGTTGCGCAGTTTATAGTCGTTGCCAGTACGGCGAAAGAAGAGGTCGATGCCTATCTGAGAACTGTAGATGCTCAGGTCTAACTGCTGCTTGATTTTATTAAAGTTGATGTCATCAAGCTCGAAGGTATAACCTGCGAAGAACCACTTCCATCCCACGTAGGGTCCTACCTTCATGCGCATGTCAGGTGCGAAGGTGATGCTTTGGTAATTGTCTGTTCCACGGCTGCTAAGGGTGAACAGATCGTAGGTATGGGTGGCCTGCAGCATGACAGTGAAAACATAGTGTTGAGGCTCTATGTAAGCATTGTTCAGACGGTCGAAGCCACGCACCGTGCGACGAACCACTGACATTTTCCGGGGTTGGGAAGAAGGAGCAGGCGCCTCAGTAGAGACCGGCACAAGAAGGGTGTCTTCCGCCTCTTGCGCCCTACACAACAGCGGGAGAACCGATAGAACGATAGTCATTAACAGATGTCTCACTACAGTTTTAATCCCGATCCTTTAACCAGTTATCTTTCAATCTGTTAAACTTCATCATCAATACTTCCCAAGTATCCTGTCGAGCACCCAGTTGGTGGGCGTTGCCGACACGCTGGTACAGGTACAGGCACCGAAGCCTTGCAGATGTTCGCAGACGCTCTTGATTATCGGGAACTGGACGTAGGGCGGATTATCAACCTCAATCCGGTCGTTGCCTTCACTGGTATGCACCTCAATGGGTTTGTAGTTAAAGACCGAGAAGCTGAGCGAGCCTCGGTTGCCCAGCACCAGGATGCGGTCTTCGCGGGCACTCTCATGGGCAGCGAAGACCCATGAGCCGGAACCTGGCAGACCGTTCTCAAACTGGAACACAGCACTCACGGAGTCTTCGGCAACATAGAGTCCACCACGATTAGAGCAAATGCCACGGGCTTCGAGAATGACACCGAACATATACTGAAGCAAGTCGAACTGATGGGGTGCGAGGTCGTAGAAGTAACCACCACCGGCAATATCGGGTTTTAACCGCCAGGGCAGCTGTTCAGGATGACCGTAGTCAAGCTCACGCGGAGGCCAGGCAAACCGCACCTGCACATTCTGTGGCTGGCCGATGATGCCTTGCTCAATGATTTGTTTGACACGCTGGAAATAAGGCAGATAGCGGCGGTAATATGCCACGAAACAAGGCTGCCCCGTCTGCTCGCAGACACGATTGATGCGGGCACAGTCCTCGTAAGTCGCAGCCAAAGGTTTCTCGACATAGACGGGCTTGCCGGCACGCATCGACATGATGGCAAAGGTGGCATGGCTTGATGGTGGCGTGGCCACATAGATAGCATTCACTTCGGGGTCGTCTATCAGTTCCTGGGCATCAGTATACCAACGGGGCACCCCATGACGCTCAGCATAGCTGCGGGCTTTCTCTGCCGTGCGGCTCATCACCGCCACAACGCTGGAACCCTCCACCTCATTGAAGGCCGGGCCACTCTTTTTCTCACAGACTTCACCACAGCCGATGAAGCCCCATTTCAGTATTTTCATAGTGCATCAATTTCATAAGTGAATGACAACCTTCCCATTCAGAAAATACGGTAGAGGTTGGTGGCCGAACCGAGCAACATGATAAAGCTGACGAGAAGAACGCAGACACCGATAATCTGGTTGATGATTCGAAGCCCCGCCGCCTCAAACTTGGTGCGCACCTTATCCACAAGCCACGTCAGCCCCCACCACCACAGCAATGCCCCGCCGACAATGCTGACAAAACCTATCAGCGTCTCAATGGGATGATTGGGCATGACAAAGGCAAACTGGGCAAAGAGGGCCAGGAAAAGGAAGACTATCAACGGATTGGAGAGCGTCACTAAGAAGCCTGTCCAGCCATTGTACCATAGGGAGCCACGGTTATGGCCTGACTGGCGCATATTCTTCAACGGGTCTGTACGGAATGTGTACCAGCCAAACACCATGAGCATGATACTGCCGATAATCTGAAGGTAAAAACGGTTGCGGTCGTCGTTGAGGAAATTCATGACGACACCCATGCCGAATCCCGTGATACCAGCGTAGATCATATCGCTGACAGCAGCACCGATGCCTGTCACAAAACCGTACCAGCGCCCTTTGTTCAGCGTGCGCTGCACACAGAGTATGCCTACCGGCCCCATCGGAGCCGAAGCTATCATGCCGATAAGGATGCCTTTGAACACAAAATCAAGTATGTCGGGTAGAATTGTTTGCATATCGGCTGCAAAGGTACAAAAAAAGATGATACATGTACACCCTGATAACATCTTTTTTCATGGAAAGACGTTTTTTCTCAAATAATTTTGCGCTATTTATGAAAAAGTTGTATCTTTGCAGGCCGTAAAACTATACACTTATATAATATTACATTTACAAAACTATGTCAAACATCAAAGAGAAACTCTTCACCGAGTTCCAGGCACCAACCAAAGAGGAGTGGCTGGCGAAGATTGAAGTGGACCTGAAAGGGGCCGACTTCCAGAAAAGACTCGTGTGGAGAACCAACGAAGGTTTTAACGTGCAGCCTTTCTATCGCCGCGAGGACTTGAAGGACCTGAAGGCAGTCGATTCACTGCCGGGTGAGTTCCCGTTCGTGCGTGGCAACAAGAAGGACAACAACCTGTGGTTCGTGCGCCAGGACATTGACGCCGAAGACGCCAAGGCTGCCAACACCAAGGCCCTCGACGTGCTGAACAAGGGCGTCGATTCCTTAGGTTTCAAGATTCCTGGCAAGAGCGTCAGCAAGGAGTTCATCGCTACCCTGCTCGACGGCATCCTGCCGCAGTATGTGGAGCTGAACTTCAAGACCTGTCAGCGTCATTGTGTGGAGCTGGCCGAGATCCTTGTTGACTATTTTAAGGCTCAGAACTACCCGCTGGCAGAACTGAAGGGCAGCATCAACTTCGACCCCATCAGCAAGATTCTCTGCAAGGGCAAGGACATGTCGGCTGTGCTCGCTGAGGCCAAGCCGCTCATCGAGGCCCTGAAGGAGTTGCCAGGCTACAAGTGCGTCAACGTGAACAGCGTGGCCCTGAACAATGCCGGTGCCTACATCTACCAGGAGTTAGGCTATGCCCTCGCCTGGGGTGCTGAGTACATGAACATCCTGACTGAGGCTGGCGTCGAGGCTACTGAGGCTGCCAAACGCATCAAATTCAACATGGGCGTGAGCGACAACTACTTCATGGAGATTGCCAAGTTCCGTGCCGCCCGTCTGCTCTGGGCTCAGATTGTGAAGCAGTATGAACCTCAGTGCGACTGTGCCTGTCAGATGCACGTATGTGCTTATACATCAGAGTATAACCAGACTTTGTTCGACAGCTACGTCAACCTGCTCCGCTCACAGACTGAGACGATGTCGGCAGCCATTGCCAACGTCGATTCTATCGTGGTCACCCCGTTTGACAAGCCTTACGAGACACCGACGGAGTTTGCCGAGCGCATCGCCCGCAACCAGCAGCTGCTGCTGAAAGAGGAGGCCCACTTCGACAAGCTCGTCGACGTGGCTGGTGGTTCCTACACCATCGAGCATCTCACCGATGCCATCGCCAAGGAAGGCTGGAAGCTGTTCCTTGCCATTGAAGAGGCCGGCGGTTTCCTGTCCGAGGCTCTGAAGGGCAATATCACCAACGCCGTGAACACCTCGAACGACAAGCGTCACGCCGATGCTGCCAAGCGCAAGGAGTTTATCCTCGGCACCAACCAGTTCCCCAACTTCAACGAGAAGTCCGAGGGCAAGCAGCCCATTGGTTCTGCTTGTTGCTGCGGCACAGCAACAGACGAGACGGCTCTGCCCACCCTTAACACGAAACGCCTCGCTTCTGAGTTTGAGGCTCTGCGCCTCTCCACCGAGAAGGCCGCCAAGCAGCCTGTTGCTTTCATGCTCACCATCGGCAACCTGGCCATGCGTCAGGCCCGTGCACAGTTCTCTTGCAACTTCCTCGCCACTGCTGGCTACAAGGTCATGGACAACCTCGGCTTCAAGACCGTCGAGGAGGGTGTCGATGCCGCCCTTGAGGCCAAGGCCGACATCGTGGTCATCTGCTCCAGCGACGATGAGTACGCTGAGTACGCCATCCCCGCCTTCAAGTATCTCAACGGCCGTGCCATGTTCGTCGTAGCAGGTGCTCCCGCTTGTTCGGAAGACCTGAAGGCCGCCGGTATCGAGAACTTCATTCATGTACGCAGCAACCAGCTGGAAACCCTCAAGGAGTATAATGCTAAGTTAGGTATCTGAGCCCCCTAAGTTAGGGGGTTGGGGGTCTGAACAAACATCAGTCCTCCAACTTTGTTCTCAGAATTGTTTAATTAATTTAATGTGGTCGTTCAGACCCCCATCCCCCTAACTTAGGGGGCTAAGAAAGACAATGAGAAAAGATTTTAGTCAAATAGATATCTACGCTGGCATCCAGCAGAAGGACGGTCAGCAGTGGCAGAAAGAGAATGGCATCAGCGCTAACTGGAGAACTCCAGAGCAGATTGACATTCAGCCCGTTTATACGAAAGAAGACCTCGAAGGCATGGAACACCTCGACTTCACAGCAGGTATTCCACCCTATCTGCGTGGTCCGTACTCCATGATGTATCCCTTCAAGCCTTGGACCATCCGCCAGTATGCCGGTTTCTCCACCGCTGAGGAGTCAAACGCCTTCTATCGCCGTAACCTCGCTTCCGGTCAGAAGGGACTTTCCGTCGCCTTCGACCTGCCCACACACCGTGGCTACGACCCCGACAATGCCCGTGTGGTGGGCGACGTCGGTAAGGCTGGCGTGAGCATCTGCAACGAGGAGAACATGAAGGTCTTGTTCAGCGGTATACCTCTTAACAAGATGTCGGTCTCCATGACCATGAACGGTGCTGTGCTGCCCATCCTGGCCTTCTACATCGTAGCCGGTCTGGAGCAGGGAGCCCAACTGGAAGAAATGGCAGGAACCATCCAGAACGACATCCTGAAGGAGTTCATGGTGCGTAACACCTATATCTATCCGCCTGCATTCTCGATGAAGATCATCGCCGACATCTTCGAGTACACCTCACAGAAGATGCCGAAGTTCAATTCAATCTCTATTTCGGGTTATCACATGCAGGAGGCTGGTGCTACCGCTGACATCGAGCTGGCTTACACCCTCGCCGACGGTATGGACTATCTGCGTACTGGTGTGAACGCCGGTATCGACGTCGATGCTTTCGCACCCCGTCTGTCATTCTTCTGGGCCATTGGCATGAACCACTTCATGGAGATTGCCAAGATGCGTGCTGGCCGTCTGTTGTGGGCCAAGATTGTGAAGAGCTTCGGCGCCAAGAACCCGAAGTCACTCGCCCTGCGTACCCACTCGCAGACCTCTGGCTGGTCGCTGACCGAGCAGGATCCCTTCAACAATGTGGGCCGCACCTGTATCGAGGCTATGGCAGCCGTCTTAGGTCATACCCAGTCGCTGCACACCAACGCCCTCGACGAGGCCATCGCCCTGCCTACCGACTTCTCGGCCCGTATCGCCCGTAACACCCAGATTTACATCCAGAACGAGACAAAGGTCTGCAAGCAGATCGACCCGTGGGCTGGTTCTTACTACGTGGAGACCCTGACCAACGAGCTGGTTCACAAGGCATGGGAGCACATTCAGGAGATTGAGAAGCTGGGCGGTATGGCCAAGGCCATCGAGACTGGCCTGCCCAAGATGCGTATTGAAGAGGCTTCGGCCCGCACCCAGGCTCGTATTGACTCTGGCGTTCAGACCATTGTCGGCATCAACAAGTACCGTCTGGAGCACGAAGACCCTATCGATATCCTCGAAGTCGACAATACCGCCGTGCGTAAGCAGCAGGAGGAGAACCTGAAGCTGGTGAAGGCCAACCGCGACGAGGCAGCCTGCCAGGCAGCACTCAAGGCTATCACGGAATGTGTCCGTGACTTCAAGGAAGGCCGCAAGAGCGAGAACAACCTGCTGGATCTGGCCGTCAAGGCTGCCCAGTTGCGTTGTACCCTTGGTGAGATTTCAGATGCCTGCGAGGAGATCGTGGGCCGTTATAAAGCAGTAATCAGAACTATTTCAGGCGTGTACAGTTCAGAGAGTAAGAATGACGCAAACTTCGAGTTGGCCTGCAAGATGACCGATGAGTTTGCCAAGAAGGAAGGTCGTCGCCCCCGCATCTTCATTGCCAAGATGGGACAGGACGGTCACGACCGTGGTGCAAAAGTGGTGGCTACCGGCTATGCCGACTGTGGCTTCGACGTGGACATGGGACCATTGTTCCAGACACCCGCCGAGGCTGCCCGTGAGGCTGTTGAAAACGATGTCCACATCGTGGGTGCCTCGTCACTGGCTGCAGGTCACAAGACGCTCATTCCACAGCTCATTGAGGAGTTGAAGAAGTTAGGTCGTGAGGACATCATGGTCACTGCCGGTGGTGTCATCCCTGCCCAGGACTACGACTTCCTCTACAAGGCTGGTGTAGCCTGTATCTTCGGCCCCGGCACCCCAGTGCCCTACTCAGCCGTTCAGATGATGAAAATCCTGCTCGACGAAGAGTAATCCTAATAATAATCCCCAGCCGACACAGCCGACTGGGGATTATTTTTCTTCAACCGAGACTAAAGTCACTTCACTTGCCAGACGTTGAGTACAATACCTTTGAACTCCTGTGAGAACTCTGGCGCACAGACAAAGAGAGCGTTGTTCAGCCAACCGTACTTGCTGTCGGCAGGGGCTTCGAACTGAGGCGCAGCACGGAAATAGAACGTCGGCTTTCCGTCAGCATCCTTTCCATTGGCAATAATGCCACGGTTGCGCACATGGATATAGACGCCATCGTCTGTCTTGATGCAGTAGATGGCTTCTAATTCTGTGCGTCCCTGTGCATTAGCCAACTGGTAGTCAGCACCACCGTTGATGATAGTTCCCTTCAGCTGTGGTCCCTCAAAGGTGCCTCCCGTAATGGGGATAACAGTTCGGCGGCCATGCTGAGTGTTCTCAATAGAGAAAGTCTCGCCAAGGGTTACCTTCAATTGCAGGGCAAACTCCAGTTGAGGCGCATCCTTGGGAGGATAAGCTTGTGCGCTGACGTGCAGCGTGATGGCAGTAAAAAGTGCCAATAATAAATGTTTCTTCATAGGGCAATAATAATTGAGGAATAATACTACAATAATTGCTTATATCGTCTGTCAACCAATAGAGTGGTATCTTCATGCAAATCGTTGTATAAGATCAAATATTTCTCAGCTATCTTGCTCCAGTGGAACTGCTCAAAATCGACTCCTTGGTTGCCAGTTTTCTCGCTGGTGAGCAATATGGCGAGGCCATTGGCAATGTCATCGACAGAGTAAGGATTCACGGCTATAGAGAACGGGCAGGTTCTGCGACAATACCTCTATATAGACAAGCCCAAAGGTTTCGTGGAGTGACGGCATGGCAAACACTTGGTTATATCTCGATTTACACTATTTGTAGGGTCTGAATCCTAAAATACTATAAGATTTTTGGATTTGATTCCAAAATTATTATAAGATTTTTGGATTCCTACCGCTTTTTGAATGTCATTAGGGTTCTTCACCCCCGACCCCTCCCGCAGGGGGGAGGGGAGTATTTTCATATCGTTGTAAATGTTACGCTCCCATTTCTATCTTCTCCAAATAGTGTGATGGAATATAAGCGGTGGTTATGCAGGTTTCTAAGCCTTTAATATGAACCACAACCCGGTTTTGGCGGGCTACTCGTGCTACACGTCCGGTGACACCCTCAAAAGGGCCACAGGTAACACGAACCATGTCGTCAGACACAAAACGGCACTTTTTGATGTCTACCTCCATCACGTGTTCGTCTTGTAGCGCTGTGACACGGACAAAAGGTTCCATGTCCTTGGAACTGACGGTCAAGGGCGGGTTCATGCCTCTCTGGTCTGTTTCAAAATGGTTATAATAATAAGTCGTGAACTCAGAATCCTTGACATACCTTTCGGTTTCTTGATCCGTGGCGTATGCGAAGAGGATATTCATGAATGGGAACAACTGGCGCTGTTTTTTGCCAGTTTCTTTGTTTTGGACATCCTTCCAGACCTTGGCAAAATACACGTATGTACCATCTTCAACAATGGCATCTGCCACAGCTTGTATCTTGCCGTATTTGATACGCAAAACATACCATTGCTTGTCTTCGGCTGGCACATATCTTACCGAAACCCCTGTTTTTGAGCTTTTCACTTCGGGGAACGCAAAGGAGGTAAGTCCTGAGCTGCTATCATCCAGAATATCAGCATTATTCAACGCGTTAATATCGGACTCCATAGTGTCGTTTGACAATTTCGATTGCAAAAGTACTACATTTATGCGAAACAGCCAAATAATTTGTGTAATTTGTAAGAAATTGCTCAATGCGCTCGGCTTTGCCGCTTCGCTCGTCCTTTAGTTTTGCAGTCGGAAACTAAGAGGGCAAGAACTCTTATCTCGAGAGTAGACCTTCTTCGGGATTGAGACTTCGTGTTAGAGCATCCAAGCGGAGACGCTCATTCCCGACCTATGGTCGCCTACCCGTAGCCTTTTAGCGTCTTTATCACCTGATTGCGGATAATCAAAGGAAAAAATGCAGAAAAGCAGCATAAAGTTTGGATGTTTGCAGGGAAATGATTACTTTTGCAGAAAAAATAGCGACGATATGGCAAAAGAGATTTCAAAGAACAGCGCGTATGTCCGCTTCGACTGGGCCATCAAGCGCATCCTTCGCGACAGCGCGAACAAGAAGGTGCTTGAGGGTCTCATCTCCGTGCTCGTGAAGAAGCCCGTGACGATTATCGAAATCATAGAGAGCGGAAGCAACAAGATCCGCAAGGAGGACAAGAGCAACTGCGTCGACGTGAAGGCCAAGATGGAGGACGGCGAGATTGTCATCGTGGAGGTGCAGCTCAGCCGTGAGGTCGATTTCTTCCAGCGCATCCTCTTCGGTACTGCCACGGCCATCAACGACCAGATAGAAATGGGCCAGGACTATGAGGTCATCAAGAAGATCTACTCCATCAACATCCTCTATTTCGATTTCGGGAAGGGCGACGACTATGCCTATCACGGTTACATGGACTTCCATGGCATGACGAAGCCCGGCTCCGTCCTGACCTTCCCCACGGAGAGCGAGCAGAAGTATATCCGTGAGAACGCCAAGCGCTTCATCCCCCCTGAGGAGGTGCTGCCTGAGATATTCCTTCTGATTGTGAACAAGTTCAACGAGGTGGCCAGAACTCCCATCGAGGAGTGGATGGCCTACCTGAAGGACGGCATCATCAGCGACGACACCCAGGACCCCGGCCTGCAGGAAGCCCGCCGCAAGCTGGACTTCATGA
>Ga0310786_10011690_pt1 | contig 10933 bp, 3 predicted proteins | sample AusTroGonzalo_MG_FD_203881 | JGI IMG/M metagenome (GOLD analysis project Ga0310786, IMG submission 203881) | Bovine rumen microbial communities from tropical cattle in Woodstock, Queensland, Australia - Gonzalo_03 (v2) (version 2) | ecosystem: Host-associated > Mammals > Digestive system >...
ACCAAGTTTTGATTCATGCTCAGCGCCCGGACGCAACCGCGCTTGCTCCCTATGATTTCTGGAACGACCATATGCGCAGATATGTCAAAAAGGGCAGTAAGGGTATCGCCCTTCTCGATCAGTCCGGCAACAAACCGAGGCTGAAATATGTTTTTGATATATCCGATACGGCTGCAAGGGAAAATGCCGTTCCGTTCACGCCGTGGAGGTTGACCGAAAATAATCAAAATACGGTTACGGACGCCCTTCAAAGCCGGTCGGATGATAAAGCAGAGGATATTGTTGCGGCCATTCGGATTGCCGCGAAAGAAAAAGCGGAGGATTTTTGGAGCGCGCATAACAAATACCTCAGTGACATCGTTGACGGTTCTTTTATGGAAGAGTATGATGAAGCCGAACTTGAACATCTTGTTCAGTCGCTCGCTGCCAATTCAGTTTCCTATGCCGTAATGAAGCGGTGCGGAATTGACGCGGATTCATATTATGACAGAGAAGATTTTGCCCGTCTGTATGAATTCAATACCGTTGAAAGTATAGCTTTCCTCGGCAACGCCGTCAACGAATGCAGTGAACGGATATTAAGGCAGATAGAATTAACCGTAAGAAACTACGAAAGGAACCAGGAACATGGAAGAAATCAAATACTTGAAGAACGGAGATTATCTGATTCCCGATCTGAAACTGACACAGAAAGAGACGAACCCCCTCGGGAAGTACGGCAGGATGCGCAGAGACTTCCTGAAGAAGAACAATCCGGTGCTGTTCAGCAGCCTGTCGCTCAGCGGGAAGCTGTGGCAACATCTTTCGGAGGCGGACGAATCGGCGAACAGGTACATGGAAGACCTGATGCAGAGCCTGAAGGAACAGAACGCAGTGACGGAAGAACTGAAGGCGAAGAACCCGATGGAATGGACTCAGATGATGAACAGCCTGAAATCGCAGGCGGAGGAGATTATTCTGAAGGAGATAATATACAGCTAAGTCTGTTCCCGACAGAAGAAGGACAAATACAAAGAATTGACGAGGTGGAAAGCGGTTTCGGTTTTGAATCGCTTTTCGCCCCTTCTTTTTCACAGGATGATGTTGATTATATCCTGCGTTTCGGCAGCAATACCGACAGAGCAAGAGAAAAAATCATTGATGAGTTTTCAAAGAACAAGACAACAGACGAAAAAGTCGATTTCCTTGTGGATACCTATCGGGGCGGTTACGGCATAAACAGTAACGGCAGAGATATATCAGTGTGGTACGCTGAGGAAGGCATTTATCTTGCAAACGGCAGTGCCGCAAGAGATGTCAGAACGGCAAAGCTCATTGAATGGGAAGACGCTGCAAACAGAATTGATGAACTGCTCCGAGAGGGAAACTTCGCAACCAATGTTGAACTTGAAGAAAGTGCCGGATATGCCCGTTCCCTCCTTGCCATGAGTATACTGTATATGTATCGTGACCTGACGGATAACAGTTATTTCCCGTCCATCAATAATCTGGAACTTCATGGCGGATTTCCCGATATGCAGCAAAGATTAGCGGATGCATTAAAGAATCCGGATTTCGCCCGCGCATTAACCGATGAATTTGAAACATTCAATGAAGCATATGCCGAGAATCGGGATTTGCTTCGTTTTCATTTTTATCGCACCGATGAACTTGAACGGCAGTGTTGGGAATTGCTGTTTGAGAGAATTAAATTTCCCGAAGGCAGAGCCGAACTGCCCGAAGTCCGTTCTTTCATTACTGAGGACGAGATCAGGGAAACACTGTCGGGCGGAAGCGGCTTCAGCGACGGTAAAAAAAGAATCGCTGACTTCTTTGAAGAAAACCAGAATACAACCGACAGAGCGAACTTCCTGAAAAAAGAATACGGAACGGGAGGACGTTCCCATGCCGTATCTCATTCGGACGGGAGTATGGAGGAACACAGCGCCAAAGGGATTATTCTCAAGAAAAGAGACTGCCCTAATGTCGAACTGTCCTGGGTATCTGTTGCCAAAAGAATCGATTCGCTCATTAAACAGGGCAGATATATTGAGCAGAAAACGGAAGAGCCGGAAACACCCGAACCGGAAAAGGAACAGCCGGTTACCGGGTTCAGTGCCGATCTGTATAACCGAATCAAGGAACAGCATCCCGATGATTTGGTGCTGTTTCAGGTCGGTGATTTCTTTGAACTGTTCGGAGAGGACGCGGCAGTTGCCGCCGATGAACTTGACCTTGTAATGACATCAAGAAGAATTGCCGGAACAGGTAAGGTTGAAATGTGCGGATTTCCGTCTTTTTTGCTCGAACAATACACCGACAAACTCAGAGAAAACTATGATGTGACAATCAACGGCGTTGCCGAAGGTGAAACGGAAAGAAGAACATATACTCTGTCAAAACTCGAATCCGAAAATGATATGGCAATTGATGATATGTCCTTTGCCCGTGAACATATGATTCCAAATGAAACCACATTTACTCAAAACGGCAAGGAATACCTGATTGACCGGGTAAACTATGAAACAGGAACAGTCAATTATCAGAACATTGATTTCGATGAGAAACTTGACGAATGGCTGTTTCATACAGAGCCGATTTCCGTTGTCAGAGAATATATGGAAAACGACTCAAGAGGCTATACAACCGAACCTGTTGCATTTTACCCTGCAGAAGAAAACAAACTTCCGTATGACATTGCTGTTGAAACAATCAAATTCAACGATCCCGATCCGAAGCCTGAAAATTTCAGAATTACGGATTTCAATCTCGGTGAAGGCGGACCGAAAGCCAAGTTCCGGGCAAATATGGAAGCAATCAACACACTTAAAAAGATTGAATTTGATGGCAGAACCGCCACGCCGGAAGAACAGGAAATTCTGTCCCGCTATGTCGGCTGGGGAGGATTGTCTGACGCCTTTGACGAAACAAAAGAGAACTGGGAAGAAGAGTTTACAGAGCTGTACGAAGCTTTGTCGCCGGAAGAATATGAGGCGGCAAGAGCATCCACACTGAACGCTCACTATACAAGTCCCACTGTCATAAAGTCGATTTATGACACTCTTTCAAATCTGGGCTTTCAGAGCGGCAACATTCTTGAACCTTCCATGGGTATCGGCAACTTCTTCGGTATGCTTCCCGATGAAATGAGAGGAAGCAAACTCTATGGTGTTGAACTTGACAGTATTACCGGAAGAATAGCAAGGCAGCTTTATCCCGAAGCGGATATTACGGTTGCAGGATTTGAAACAACAAACAGAAAAGATTTCTATGATGTTGCGGTAGGTAATGTGCCTTTCGGCAATTACAAGGTTAATGACAGAGACTACAATAAACTCGGTTTCTCCATCCATGATTACTTTTTTGCCAAAGCACTTGATCAGGTGCGCCCGGGCGGCGTAGTGGCGTTTGTTACCAGCCGATATACAATGGATGCAAAATCACCGGAAGTGCGCCGTTATCTGGCGGAACGCGCGGAGCTGCTCGGCGCAATTCGTCTGCCGAACAATGCTTTCAAAGCAAACGCCGGCACGGATGTTGTTTCGGACATTCTCTTTTTTCAGAAGAAGGAACAGCCTTTCGTTGAAAACCCGGAGTGGGTCTTTCTCGGTCAAAATGAGGACGGTTTTTCGATCAATCAATATTTTATCGACCGGCCCGATATGATGCTCGGTGTTCCGTCTGCCGCAAGTACGCAATACGGCAAAGAGGATTTCACATTGAATCCGAAGGAAGATGAAAGCCTTGCTTCACAGCTTGCAGATGCAATTCAGAATATACATGGCAGTTATTCACCTGCCGCGGTGACCGATTTAAGTGAAGAGGTCAAAGACAATACTCTGCCCGCAGATCCCGATGTCCGCAATTACAGCTTCACTGTAGTAAACGGTGATATATATTACCGGGAAAACAGTATTATGGTTCAGCCGGAACTGTCTCAGTCAAATAAAGACAGAATCAAAGGTATGGTAGAAATACGGGACTGCATGAGAGAACTCATAGATTTGCAGATGGATGACAATTCACACGATGATGAGATATCTGCTTTGCAGTTGAGACTCAATACCCTTTACGACAGCTTTACAAAGAAATACGGTTTGATAAACAGCAAACAGAATGCAAAGGCGTTCAGTGACGATAACGCATATTATCTGTTATGTTCACTTGAAATACTGAATGAAAATGAGGAACTGGAAAGGAAATCCGATTTCTTCACCAAGAGAACCATTCAGCCGCACAGAGCGGTAACAAGCGTTGATACATCCGCGGAAGCGTTAGCCGTTTCAATATCCGAAAAAGCAAAGGTTGATATTGAATATATGTCTGAACTGACAGGAAAGACAGCAGATGAGATTGAAACCGATTTATCGGGGGTTATCTTCCGTGATTTCGGAACCGATATAAATAATATACCGTATGATATATCCTCTTTATCGTCATATCCCTTTGTAACCACAGACGAATATCTGTCGGGAAATGTCAGGAAGAAACTTGCTGTTGCAAACGCAGCTGCATCTCAGAGCGACGCGATGCGTTCTCTCGTTATGCCGAATATACAGGCACTTGAAAACGCGCAGCCGAAAGACCTTGATGCAAGTGAAATTGATATACGCCTCGGAGCTACCTGGATTGACAAGGAATATATCAACCGGTTTATGTATGAAACCTTCAATACTCCTCCGTATTCAAGATACAGCACAAAGGTAAGTTTTGCAGATTGTACGGCCGAATGGAACATATCAAACAAGAGTTCTTTCGGCAAATTCGATGTTTACGCTTCGTCGGTATTCGGAACGGAAAGAGTAAACGCATACAAGATTCTTGAAGATACACTGAATCTCCGTGATGTCAGAGTATATGACACGGTTGAAGACCCCGGAGGCAAAGAAAAGAGAGTTCTCAATGTCAAAGAAACTACACTTGCTCAGCAGAAACAGCAGGCAATCAAAGACGCTTTCCGTGAATGGATATGGAAAGACCCGGACAGACGGCATAATTTGGTTCATGAATACAATGAGCGCTTCAATTCCACAAGACCCCGTGAATATGACGGCGGTCATATATCTTTTTCGGGTATGAATCCCGAGATAAAGCTTCGTGAGCATCAGCAAAACGCTGTTGCTCATATTTTATACGGCGGAAACACTCTGCTTGCTCATGAAGTGGGAGCCGGAAAAACATTTGAAATGATAGCCGCCGCTATGGAGGCAAAAAGACTCGGTTTATGTCAAAAATCTCTTTTTGCAGTTCCCAATCATCTGACGGAACAGTGGGCGTCGGAGTTTTTAAGACTCTATCCTTCGGCAAATATCCTTGTGGCAACAAAGAAAGATTTTGAAACAAAGAACAGAAAGAAATTCTGCGCAAGGATAGCCACCGGAGATTATGACGCTGTTATCATCGGTCACAGTCAGTTTGAGAAGATACCTATATCAAAAGAACGGCAGGAACAGCAGATTGTTGACCAGCTTAATGAAGTTATGGAGGGAATTGAAACTCTCAATTACAACCGCGGTGAAAGATTCACAGTTAAACAGCTTGAAAAAACAAAACGCCAGCTTGAAACAAAGCTTGAGAAACTGCAGTCAACCGAACGTAAAGATGATGTTGTCACCTTTGAACAGCTGGGTGTTGACCGCCTGTTTGTGGATGAAGCGCATTCATACAAGAATCTTTTTCTGTATACCAAAATGCGCAACATTGCCGGTATATCCACATCGGAGGCACAGAAGTCTTCGGATATGTATATGAAATGCAGATATATGGATGAAAAGACAGGCGGCAAAGGCGTTGTGTTCGCAACTGGAACACCCGTATCGAATTCTATGACCGAACTCTATACAATGATGAGATATTTACAGCACGACACTCTCAAGGAACACGGGTTATCACATTTTGACTGTTGGGCGGCTACATTCGGCGAAACATCAACAGCTATTGAACTGGCTCCCGAAGGAACGGGATACAGGGCGAGAACGAGATTTTCAAAATTCTTCAATCTTCCCGAACTTATGAACATATTTAAAGAATGTGCCGATGTCAAAACTCAGGATCAGCTTAATCTTCCCCGTCCGGAAGCAATCTACCACAACGAAGTCGCTCAGCCTACAGAAACACAGAAAGCGCTTGTGAAAGAGCTGTCCGAAAGAGCGGCTCTGGTTCACAATGGTTCTGTTGACCCCTCTGTTGACAATATGCTGAAGATAACATCCGATGGCAGAAAACTCGGTCTTGACCAGAGAATAATCAATCCCGATTTTGAAGACGCAGAGGGAAGCAAAGTCAATCAATGTGTGGATAACATTTTGAAGTATTACCGTGAAGGAGAAAATGATAAACTGACCCAGCTTGTCTTTTGCGATATATCCACGCCGAAAACAAAGGCGGCAAAGAGATTGGCAGCGAAGGCCGAGCCCGGCAATCTGTTATCCGATGAAAAGAATGATTTTACCGTATATGAGGATATACGGGACAAACTGATACGAAGCGGAATACCGAAAGATGAAATCGCGTTTATTCACGATGCGGATACAGAAATCAGAAAAAAGGATTTATTTGCAAAGGTCAGAGCCGGAAAAGTAAGGGTATTATTCGGCAGCACATCAAAGATGGGCGCGGGTATGAATGTTCAGGACAGGCTCATAGCCCTGCACGATCTTGACGCACCGTGGAGACCGGGTGATCTGGAGCAAAGAAGCGGAAGAATCATTCGTCAGGGAAACAGAAACAAGCAGGTTCACATTCATCGTTATGTTACCGAATCCACATTTGACGCATATTTGTGGCAGACGCTTGAGCAAAAGCAGAAATTTATCTCTCAGATTATGACCTCAAAATCTCCCGTTCGCTCCTGCGACGATGTGGATGAAACCGCTTTATCGTTTGCCGAGATAAAGGCGCTGTGTGCAGGTGATCCCCGTATCAAAGAAAAGATGGATCTTGATATTGAAGTATCAAAGCTGAAGCTTATGAAGGCGGGTCATCAGAGCCGTCAATTCCGTCTTGAGGATCAGATACTCAAAGAATTTCCGGTTGAGATTGAACAGTGCAAGGGATACATAGAGGGATTCAAGCAAGATTTACAGACTTTAAGCGAACACTCTCTGCCCGAAGAAGGTTTCGTGGGTATGACTGTTCGCGGAGATTATCTTACCGACAAAGAAAATGCCGGTGCCGCTCTCATTGATGCTCTCAAAGACGCAAAGATTTTTGAATCGGTCAACATAGGTGAATACAGAGGAATGCAGATGTATTTATCCATTGAGGATTTCGGAAAGAACCACATACTCACGCTTAAAGGCAAAATGTCTCACCGGGTTGAGCTCGGCAAAGACCCGAAAGGTAATCTTATCCGTATTGAAAACGCATTGAACGGTATTCCCGAAAGGCTTCAATCCACTGAAACACGGCTCGAAACACTAGAAAACCAGATGGCAGATGCTAAAGCCGAACTCGGCAAACCTTTTGAGCGTGAAGAAGAATTGCAGCAGAAAAGTGCAAGGTTAAATGAGCTGAACATAGAACTCAATATGGATGAACACGGCGGCAAGGAAGATATGGTGCCGGATGATTCGGCTGTGTCCAAATCCGAAAGACCGTCTGTGCTGAACAGGCTGAAAGAGGCAAAAGAAAAGGTTGAAAAGGCATCGGTCGATAATTTGTTTGAAAAATTTGAAATCATTCTTTGATTATAATCGCTTAATTCTAAAAATGCTTGAATTGCTGTGTTTGCTATGATATAATCCAATACAATTCAATATTAATTAAATGAGATTATGTCTCAGCTTTGTAAGGTTCACAGAGGGCGTTAGATTAATTGAGGATTGTGTCATTTTTGGATGCTTGAAATTTATAAATGAAAACTATGTTTTTTATAACAACTTATATACAATGATGAAAATTGAGGAATAGTGCGTATTTCAAAGACAATACATCCGTTGAGAAAGCATGTTGAGTGATAAATCCTAAATAGAGAGATAAAAAAATTGAGGAAGAGATAAAAAAATTGAGGAAATGCTTGCATTTTACAACATAGAAGCATATAATAATATTACTATTGCTATATATTTTCTTGTTATTATAGGAGACATTTAAATTATTATAGGAGACATTTAAAAATATGAATAACAATAATACTGCATCAATACTCTTTAACGCTAATGATGAGAATCTTCTGAATGTTAGACAAGCATTAAAAAACACATTGATAGAAAAAGACAATAGAAACATGGTTTTTACTATGCTTCAGCGTAACTCCTCATGTAAAGTCAATATCACGACTGGCAGTCGAAAGATTTGTGCAAAGACACTGACGGATCTAAGATAGCAGAAAGCTTTTAACAAGGAGCTGACAATGAGAGATAAGCAGGTTTTTTATAACTACTTGACTGTTTATGATGATAAAGTTTTTACCAAGGAAAAAGGTGTCGAGTGGGCCAATTGTTTATTGGATGCGTATGAAGATATTTTTCACAAATTTCAGGATAAAATTGGCAAGGAATCTCCAATAAGTTTTCACATTAGTTTATCCCTGTTAGAAGAAGTTGTTACGGATGCTATAATTGGTATGCGTAAGATTACGGATAGCGAAAATAATGAGGTTAAGGAACCAAATGCGTTCAAGGTTGCGGCTTATTTAGCTTACTGGTGGTTGCGCCACAAACCAGTATATTTGCATTACCCCGAAAAATACAGACTTGATGATGTGGAACCTACAATAAGAGAACTCGAAGGTTTGAACAATGAATCTCGCGTGCAGGCTACTGAAATCCTTCGATGGAAACTTAAGCATATAAATGAAATTGTTGCGGTGCAATTTGTCGACACATATATTTTTGACTTTGAGAAAGTTGTGTGTGGTAGAATTGTTGAAAAGAAAGTTAAAATAGCTGAGCAAGAGCGATTCCCATTTGATAGTTTTGAAGATATGCGGTCTGAGCTTACAGATAAATTGACATATTATTTTTCCTACCGAGCTCTTGCTCCTAAGGTCATTGAACATATCCTTGAAGCTTATACATTTCATCCTGCTTGGGATTTAACAGGTAACTTATGGAACGGAGATATACATGATGAATAAATTGAGAGTTGCATTTATCGCCGCCTGTGTTGGTGTCGGATTGACAATCATAGCTTCTGTTGCAAATATTATTGGTTGTGGTGATTGGACATCAGGAATTTCAATTGCATCGACAGGTATTTCTATCGCACTTAGTCTTTTTTCTATTATTTATACCTATATTTCTGGGCAGAAAACAATGGATAATTTAGAAAAATTTGAGTCTGATTATCAGCGTTTGGTGGAGTTAATAAAAATATTACTTTCTGCTAGCAACAGAGATGATGCCAACATTGCTAATGCTCGCCGTGCATTAGAAGAGTTCAGCAAAAGTTGATTATTCTTTAACTGTGTAACAGCTTTTTGTGTTCGCTTTTGCAAGGAGAAAACCTAATTCTTGAAATAGTTTTTATACATTTTTATTCTATAACAAATTTTAGTCAAAACGGCAGCTCGTTTAACCGCGGGCTGCTTTTCTTATGCCATTTGGACGGAAAGGAGGTTGAAAATGACAAACAAAGAATTAAACCAAGCTGTATATGACAAATGCGACAGAGAGTATGACACATTTCTCAATGAAGTGAATCAGGCTTTTAAGGATAAATCAAACGGCAGAAACAAACTTGAATACGGCGACGATTTTCTTTCTGAATATGCCTATCAATATACGATATACGGTGATATTTTAATGGCGCTGGAAGATATGGAACTCTCCGATGAACAGTGTGAAGCGCTGCTTGAAAGCCCCAATCCGCTGTATTCAATATATGATGAATGGCTTGACACGGAAACAAGTCACATGGACGGAATCCGTGGCAGTATCATATCAAACGCAGAAAAAGAGATTTACGCTCAAAGCCGTGAAAAGAATAACGACCCGGCATTTGACCAGAACCGATTTCATTTTGAACTCGGATTGTATAACCAGGTAAACGCCGCATATCCCTCAGATATGGATGAAAGAAATGTTTACGGGATTGCAATTCAGGCATTCAGGGACGGAGAGCCATACGGAACATTGACCGTAAATCTTCCGAATGCGATTACCGGTGAATGCGAAATGATAGGCATCAAGAATGCCGCATATATTGACACCAATAATTTCCCGTGGGCAGACACTTTTCTCAAAAGAGGAATAGCCGTTGATACCGGATTTACGAAGCAATCCGGTTTCTGTGAATATCCGTTATATCAATTCGATGAAGGATGGATGAAAATGCTGAATCCGTTGGATGCCGACAGGAACTATGACCTGTATGAAAAGAAATACAACGAAGCTATGGGTATAGAATCCGAGAATCCAAAAGAAATGACCGTTGTCTGTGTTGAACCCGGCAAGCCGGCATATATGAAAACAATAGAAACAGGTCTTGAGTCTCTGCAGCGTGAAGTCGGAGGGTATATTGAAGCAACATATCCCTGGGAAGACACAGCTGCAATCATTTGTAACGAAGAAGGAAAGATTACAGGGTTGCCTTTGAATAGGTCTTTGAGAGACGATGAAGGCAATATCTATGATGTAGTTGCCGGAAATTTCCTTATTGTAGGGTTGGGAGAGGAAAACTTTTGCTCTCTTACTCCTGAACAAATACGGAGATATATGGACGAGTATAAGTTTCCCGAGACAATATTCCTGATGGACGGAGAGGTGAAAGCTTTTCCGTCCGAAAACAAATCATTGGTTCCCGTGTATCTGCAATCTGCGGAATATGCTTACAAGCATAACGAACTTGAAGCATACAGGCTGTCATATCAGACAAACATTGATTGCAAAAATGATATTCAGAAGGCTTTATCCGAAAACTATTCCGATAACAGACTGAATACAGAAAAGGTCTGGAAAGAGATAACCGGTAAATACGGAGAAGACAGAGTAAAAGCCCTTCTTGCTCAGAC
>Ga0310786_10011692_pt1 | contig 10929 bp, 1 predicted proteins | sample AusTroGonzalo_MG_FD_203881 | JGI IMG/M metagenome (GOLD analysis project Ga0310786, IMG submission 203881) | Bovine rumen microbial communities from tropical cattle in Woodstock, Queensland, Australia - Gonzalo_03 (v2) (version 2) | ecosystem: Host-associated > Mammals > Digestive system >...
AGTGGTCTCGGTCTGCTGGGCGCCACCATGCTGGTGACCGCCGGTGATGCCCTTGCCAGGCTCGTCGGGAACAGCCTTCATCACAGGACGGACAGAGATACCCAAGAAGCGGTTGGCCGCGTTGACCAAGTAGCTGCTGCCGTCGGCATGGAGTATGTCAGCCTGGGCATCGCCATTGCGGGTTGCCGTCCAATAGTAACACTCATCGCCCACGGCATTGTAGAAGGTGGTGCTCTGGTAACCGGTTGCGGGCAGGAAGAGCGTGTGCTGGTTCTTCTTGCTTGTCAGCAGATAACCGTTCTGACCGTCGACAGTCGTCCACTGCCAGTCGCAGCTGTCAACAAGCATCTGCATCTCCCTTCGTGTAGGCATACGCCAGTCATCGTCCCACTTGGCCTTGGCAACGTCGTAACGGGTGCCGCTGATGCTGTCGCCCAGGAACTCATAGCCATTGTCATAATACCTATAGGACGACTGAGAGTAGTTGCTCTTGACGGTCATCTCACCCCAGGCGTAGCGGTCGCCGATGCAGGCGTCATACTGGGCACCCATATTGATGCTTGCCCACAACATACCGCCGAAGCCGAGGTCAATCTTTTCGAGACCGTAGCGACGGACATTGCCGAAGTAATAATCGTCGCCCACCTTCACGTATGCACGATAGTAATAAGTGGTATCCTTATCGTATGTGGTGGTGCCACGGAAGACGGCACTGTTGTTGTCGTCGATGGTCGTTACAGAGATAATGGTGACATGCTCTGTGTCACTGATATTCGGCGTGGCCACGTCGATATAGTCCTTAAATCCGACCACGAAGCCACGGGTGACATTCTCCTCACTTACGAGTCCAGATACTGAACCTACGAGACGCGGCTCAGCAACGCCGACCTGCCAGTTGGTGCTGTCGGTGGTGAGGTAGATCTTCGTGTCGTCAGCCAGCGTATGGGTATATTTAACCACCGGGCGGACGGTGTAGCCAAGATAGCGTGATACGGCATCAATGGTACGGGCGTTCTCGAAGAAGTTCGAACCATAGGCAGTCTCGCTGTTGACACCTTCCGTGGCGTTCAGGTTCGAGGTCCACATATAAACCTTACTGCTCTGATCAGACTTACTGCCACTCTTGATGATGAAGAGGCTGTCGCCAGTATCACCAACAAGTTTGTACATCGGCTGGCCATACTTGGTGACCTCAGTCCACGTACAACGTGTGATGAGTTCCTCGAGGTCGGCCTTTGTCGGCATGGTCCAGAGACCACCCCACTTCACGTGAGCCACATCGTTGCTGCTGCCAGCGATGTCTTCCAGATTGCCCGTGTAGGTGTAATTAGCCTTGGTGAACTCGCTCTTCGTCTCGGTTTCGCCCCATGCGTAATAGTCACCGCCATCGTCGATGCTGCTGGCACCCATATTGATGTTCGACCAGAGGATGTCGCTGTCCTCGAACAGTTTCACCATACGGCGACCGAACTCACGCTCATTAGCATAGTAGTACTTACCACCGACCACGACGTATGTACGGTAGTAATAGACGGTGTTGGGCCTTACTACCGCCTGGAGAACCGTGAAGTTTCCACTTGCGACATTGGCTATTTCACCATTGTTGGTCGAGAGGAACTCAACACCCGGTGTCTGGTCGTCAGCATCGTCACTGATATGGTCGGTCGAGTATGCAATACCTGACGCGGTAGCCTGCGAATTGTAACGCAGACCGAGCAGATAGCCATGGAGCGTTGCCGTGCCTTGGCCTACCTCCCAATCTACACCCTCGGTGGTCATCTGAATCTTCGATTGATCATCCAACGTGTAGTTGTAACGGGCAACAGGTCGGACAGGCATACCGCTGTTACGGTACCAGCCACCCAGAGCCTTAATTTCAGAATTATCATAGCCTGAACTATAATAGTATGCGCGTTGTGAATCGCTCTCATGAGCCGTTGAAGTCCAGAGGATGGCACGCTTGCCATTGTTTTCATTGAGATGAGCGCCATTGTAATCATATCGGTAGTAGCCGGCACACGGCAAGTAGATAACACTATCATTGATGTTACTCTTAAACTTCCAGACATAGTCTCCATTGAGTTCCGTCAGCGTGGCGGTACAGTTGGCATACAGTTCCTGAACGTCGGCCTTTGTCGGCATGCGCCACGGACCCTGCCAGTTCACCTGAGCAGCATCATACAGCGTACCGTTGATGTCGGTACCGATATTATCGTAAACGCCCGTTCCATCTGACATCGGATCGTAGTAGCTCATAGTATAACACTTGTTAGCATGCGGTTTTGTCTCACCCCAAGCATAATAGTCACCCTTATCCGACGGTGTCTGTGAACCGACGTTGATGTTAGCCCAGAGGAGGCCAGAAGGCAGACCGAGGTCAACAAAATCCAGACCGAGCATCTTCGGCTCGCTGAAGAAATGGCGTCCACCCTGACGGACGAAAGCACGATAATAATACTGTTTGAACTCCATGTTCTTGAATTCACAGACGAACTTACCGTTAACCGTAGAGTCACACACGATAACAGTATCAGCGTCGGCAAAACCGACCTCAGGCGTCGTACCTACGACAAAACCAATGTCGACAGAACTCATGGCGGTCTCGGGAATACCCGACGTCGTACCACAGAGGCGTGCCTGGTCCATACCCACCTGCCAGTTGGTGCTGTCGGCAGTAATCGTCATGGCATCCATGGTCAGCGGGGCACCGTAGAAAGTCTCGCCGGCGTAAGTCAGATAGGCACGTACATAATACGTAGCACCAAGCGTCATATCAGACATCTGCTCCTCAGTCAAATGTATGCAATAGGAGCCATTGTCGGCAGCCGTCTGATGGACTTCCTCCTGCAAGGTAGCACCGCTTTCCAGCGTGACATCCTGCGTCTCTCCGATGACAAATCCCTGGGTGACGTTTGTCACCACATCGTCGAGACCGCGCATTGTGCCATAGAGGTCTGTCGAAGTATGGTCGGCACTGTAGCTGATCTGGTCGGAACGGATAAAGAGGTACTGCCCGTTCTTCTCGATGTTGCTCTCGAAGACGGGGCGGATGGTACGGCCAAGATATTTATAATTGTAATTGCCCGAATTGGCGTTTGAGTCATACCAGTCATAGGCCCTACTCATATCACTGGTATGTTCCGTGGCAGACCAGTGCCAATGGTTTCCGCCCTCGAAGGGAAGGAAAATGGTGGAGTCGCTCCACGTCTTGCTCGTCACTAAATAGCCCGCAACGCCATTCTGGCTTGTGCTGCTCCAGTTGGAATTAGTACGCAACCTCTGAATCTCGGCCTGTGTAGGCATACGCCAGCATCCGCGCCAAATCTTTGTAGCGGCATCAAACTGCGGATTACCGCTGATGTCGGAGCCGATATTGTCGTACACACCCATGCCATCGCCCAGCGGGTCGTAGGTGGCTAAGGTGTAGACTTCCTTCGTCTCGGTCTCACCCCAGGCGTAGTGGTCGCCGATGTCTTCGGAAGTGACGGAGCCGAGATTGATGCTCGACCACTTCAGGCCATCGTTGGTGCCCATGTTGATGGCTTCGCGCTCAAGGCCGTACTTCTTCACCTCACCATAGAAGGTCTTGCCGTTGAAGACGGCATACGACCGGTAATAGTAGGGCTTGAATTGCACATTATCACTCAACGTGGAGAAAGAACGGTCGGCCATGCTGGCCGTAAGCGACTTATGTCCCAGGAGGGTTGAGAAGTCACGATCGTTGGTCCACTCGATGCCCGTCTCAATGCCCGAATAGAGCATATTGACCGAGCCATACATCCTGGCCGGTGCGCCAAAGGTCCACTTCACATTGCCTGAAGCTCCTTTCACGCTGTCGGTGAATGCCATAAAGAACAGGCTCGGATCAAGCTTGTTGGTGATGGGATAGAGTTTCGCCTTCTCAATCGAAGCGGCCGTCAGCTCCTTCATCTGAACGGTATCAACCTTACTCTTCGTGTCGTAGACGTGGTAGTAGACCTTCAACGGCGTGCTCGAAGTCTGCGGTGCAATGACCATATAGGCAGCCACGCTGTCCTGTGGTGTTTTCTCCCATTCGACCCCTAACGGCCTCTCTTTGTTGTTGGGCACATGGAAGGGATTGGCATAATTCTTGCCACCCAGTCCAAGAAAGATGGAGTCGCTGCCGGTACTCTCATCGAGGGTGATTCCCGTAGGCGAGAGGGTATAGCGCCCCGCGAGCGTATTGCCGTTGGCACTCTTCACGGCAATGTCCTTGAGGACGATTGTCTTCAGCGAGTCCACGCGGGGAATAAAGCACAGGACGGCCACCTCATGATTCAGCTCGAAAAGATAATTACTGTTGGACTGGCGAACAGCCACCGCCCAACCACAGTCACCACTTGCTCCGAGATGGTCGCTGTTATTAGGTTTCTCCTGTGTCTGGACGTCAAGAATCTTCACCTTATTAAAAGGTATAGGATTAGCATTATCGCCACGATTGGTACCCGAATAGTAGATGACATACTGGTCGGCTACCAGCGTATCGCTGGCGAACTCAAAATGTCCTCGTTCTGTACGATGCTTGTCATGATCGCTCAAGCTGCCATAAGGATATTCAACGTTACGTGACCTGTCACCCGAAGAAAGATAGATATAGTCGCCCGACACCCACTTATAGATATAAGGATCACCTACGCTGCCGGGGAAGTCTCCGGCAACTGACGTGAACTGGCGTGCTCCTGCTGTTTCGGACTCTGGTATTGCGGTTCCCATGAAACTGACGACTCTCCTGCTTTTGGGCATGACAACGTGGTCTATCTCCGTGAGGGGATAGACGCGCTCGCCGCCGACCGTTCGAAGACGGAGCGTCGAAATGTCGGATTGTTCCACTCCGTTGACGTCGCGGCGCGAGTGATAGATGTCGCGCACGTTGTTGAGCAGCAGGGTGTCCACCTTGCCGTCCAACGTATAGATCAGGACATTGCTCTTCTCAGTCTGTGCCGTCGCGGGAACCGTTGCGAGGCACAAGAGAAGAAGCTGCATCAGTTTCTTCATTGTCAATTCGTTTATCAAGTTTCGCAAGCTCAACTTCAGGTGCAGGGGGCAAGGTGCAAGGAGCAAGAGATTACCTCCTTCACTGAAATAGTGTTGCTTGTCTCGTTTTTTATTGTTGTCGTTTTATTCTTACAGGGTTTACCAACATTTCTCTTGCTCCTTGCCCCTTGCTCCTACTGAAGCAAGCGGAGCTTGCGAAAGTTGTATTCTATATTACTTCTTCGTGAACTTCGTCGAGACGTTGTTGGCATTAACCATGTAGACACCGGCGGTGTACTTGGCAATGCTCACCACGGCACGGCCGGACTCGTCGGCTGTGGCAGTGCCGCAGACATGACCGGACACATCGTAGACCTGTACCTTACAGCCAGCGGGCAGTCCGTCGTAGACGATGCGGTCGCCCTCGATCTTCAAGCCGTCGGCCTGTGCGATTTCCACGCCAGTCGTCTCAGTCTCGTAGTTAAAGAACTTCACGTCGGTCATGGCGTAGGTCATCTCCGACGACGAGGTCGTCACGACGACATTGTCGCCATTGAAGCTGATGGTGGGCTGCTCGTTGAGGAGCACGAACCGCTGGGTCTGCCCCGAGGCTAAGTGGAGCACCAACGTGTTGGAAGCCATTGCCGTGGCTGCTCCCATCAGGAGCAGACCCACGACTGATAAAATCTGTTTCTTCATATTCATACTATTTTCTATTTACTTACTTTTCACTTTTCACTTTTCACTTCTCACTTTTCACTTCTCACTTCTCACTCATTCCCCTCGATGCCACCGATGGTACCGCCGCCGGCATTGCCGCTTTCGCTGTACATGTCCTTCATCGGATTAAGCGTCGGACGGAGCATCAAGCCTGTGCTTCTGAGGGCATCTGCGAGACGTCGGTTGGTGGTGGACATCTCGAGCATACGGGCACTGTCTGCGGCGGCTGAACCTTGCTGCGACGACCAGTAGTTGCCGGCACTGCCTACGGGCAGGAAGATGGTGTTGCCATTCTTACCGGTTATTCTGAAGCCGTTGACCTCCCACTGCCAGCTACACTCGTCGATGAGCTCCTGGACGTTAGCGATAGAGGGCAGGCGGTAGTCAACACCCAGTCGGGTATGGGCAGCGTCGTACTCCGTACCGCCGATGTAGGTCTCGGCAGACACACTGTACGCACCAGTCAGGTTCGGCGCTGTCTCACCCCAGCGGTAGTGGTCGCCAAGTGCCTTCTCGCCATCGGCACCGAGGTTCATGTCAACCCACTTCACGCCAGAGGGCAGACCGAGGTCAACCACCTTGGCACCGAAGGACTTGATAGCACCCTTATGGGTGACGCCATCGTACTTCGTGTATGCCTGGTAATAATAGGTTGCCACCTTGATGGTATCAATGGTTGCGGTGAAGACATTTGCACGGTCGCCTGTCTCGAAGGTAGCCACCACGGATTTCGCATCGGACATATCGCTCTTCGTAGCATAGTAGAATCCGATTTCGAAACCAGTAGCAGGCTTCTGGGCCTTGATGTGTCCGTAGAACTTACCCTCGTTACTGAGACCCCACTTCACGCTGTCGGTGAAGAAGGTGTAGTCAGTCATCTCGACGGCCTCGCCAAACTTATACTGACCGTTCTTGCTGACGAAGGCACGTACGTAGTAAACGTCACCGACGGTAAGCGACTGCAGGTGCTCAGGTGTCAGCGTCATGTGGTAAGAGCCATTGGCCGTAGCCGTCTGGGTGAGGTCTGCAAGCGAGATGACGGTCGTCGTCTGGTCTACATCCTGAGTCGTACCGATGACGAAGCCCTGAGTGAGGTCTGTCTGACCCACATTCAGACCGAGCATCGATCCATAGAGCGTGTTCGTCGAGCGGTCGCCGGCATAGCTGACGCTGTCGGTACGGATGAAGACATCCTGGCCATCGACAGAACCGTTCGTGTCATAGACAGGACGGATGGTGTAGCCGAAGTAACGCGTGCTACCATCATTCGTATCACTCTTCGACGTCGAAGTGAAGGCCAGAGCGTATGCCGTAGAAGAGGTCGTATTTTCTCCGACAGAAGACGTCCAGTAATGACCATGCGTATCATTCTGATAATAATAGGTGAGGTCATGATAACCAGCGGCAGGCATGAAGATGACCTGCTGCGGTGCATCCTGAGTCGGCTTGCTCTCTACCCAGTAGCCGGGTACGCCTTCCTTCGTTGACCAAGTCCACTTCGTCTTCTGGGCACTCAACAGCTCGTCCATCTCGGCCTTTGTCGGCATACGCCAGCAACCGCCGAAGTTCTTGGTTGAGATATCCCACTTCGTAGCACTGATGTTCGTTCCGATGTTCAGATAATTATCCACATAGTGCGTGTACGTTGTCGTAGAATACATACGTCGCGTCAGTGTATCACCCCAAGCGTAGAAGTCACCGTCGTTCTCGGGCAGCAAAGCTCCGACATTTCGGTCAGCCCACTTCACGGAGAGTCCGAGGTCGATGGCCTGCATGGTATTCTCAGACTTCGTCGAGAAGGTCTTGATGGCACCGTAGTACTTCAGACTGTTAATCTCGATGTACGCACGGTAGTAATAGAGAGCACCCGGTGTCAAGCCTTCCAATGCCTTGCTGAAGTCACCCTTTCCTGTGCCGGTAGCAGTTACTGTAGTAGGAGCAACCAGTGAACCGTCTGTCAGGGTACGAGAATATTCGAAGCCGCGCTGCGAGTACGTATCCACAGTGACACTACCGTTCAACGTTGCCGTCGTGGTGGTTCTGTCAGTTGCATCGAGCGTAATGACGGCAGACTGTACAGGACGTACCATCTTACCTAAGTAACGGAGGGCAGCCAGCTTCTCATTCGACAGAGCCGTCTGATACTGCTTGACATACTCCGACAGTTCGAATGCCATACTGTTGTCACCGCTGTTCTGTGTAGCAGTCCAGTAGTCACCCATCGGCAGGAAGATGCTCTTGTCGGTATAGCCCTGAACATTGCTCGTCACACGGAAGCCTCGTACGCCGTTCAGCGTTTCCTCTGACCATGTAAGTGTCAACAGCTCGTCCAGATCAGCCTGCGTCGGCATGCGTGTACCGGGGATGAGTTTCGACACCACGTCATACTGCGTATTCGCACTGATGTCGGCACCGATGTCAGCATAGCCGGTATTCGGGTTGTAATAGCGATAGTTCGACTGTGTATAAGTGGTCTTCGTGTCGGTCTCACCCCAAGCGTAATTATCACCCTTGTCGGAAGATATCGTAGAACCGATATTGACATTAGCCCACTTCACACCGGAAGTCAGACCGAGGTCGACGAAGTCGATACCGACCTCCTTGGCATCAGAAGGAATAACGACATAGTCCTTATCCTTATACTTGATGTATGCACGATAATAATAGGTACCTACAGGCAGTTCACCCATCTCGGCGAAGTAATCGGAAGAATGCATACCGCTACTGTCGGCTTTACATATAACAGTCGCCGTTTCGCGGGTCACATTGCTTGAAGTACCAACGAAGAAGCCGCGCTCCTCGATGTCACCCGGCTGTTCCGGATTACAGATAAGCGTTGCATAGAGCTTGTTATCAGCATAGCCGGCACGCCAATCAGTGCTGTCGGTACGCAGATAAGCCAGTCGTCCGTCGTCTAATGTCAGGTTCGACATCGAGATGGCACGCATACCCCACATAGCAGGATCGTTGGAGGTCATGAAAATGTAGTGTGTAGGATCAGCCTTGCTAACCACCTTGTACACCTTCGTTCCATAGATCGTGGTATCCCTCCACTCGTAATAGTCAGGATTCAAGAGCTGCTGTTTCTCGGCCTCGGAAGGCAGATGCCATAAGCCTCCGAACTCAGCGTATGCGGGATCGACACCTGCATACTTACCTATCGGCGTACCGTTCAGACCCATGTCCTCAGGCGATGCTGCATCGACATTGATGTTCGCCCACGACAGGCCCTGATCCATATTGACAGGATCAAATCCGAACTGCTTAGAGTCGCCGTACCAATATCCACCATTGCCGTCGGTCACGTAAGCACGGTAGTACCAGACGCCGTCGTTGTACTGGTTACCGATGTGAAGGAGTTCGCTGCCATCCTTGAAGGGTCCCAAATAGCGGTGATAATAGTCGCCACTGCCAATTATAGAGGGACGAGCCGGCAGAATCGTATCCACGCCTTCACCGCCATATTCAACATTGGGAGACTTACTGATGAGGAAGCCCGCTTTGTAGCCTTCAGGCAGTTGGTTCTCGTCAAAGAGAATGACGGCATAGAAATTGATGGTATCCTTCTGGTAGCGCCAGTCGGTAGCGTCGGTACGCAGATAGAAACGGTCAGCGCGGTTGGTCGATGCCACCGCACGGATGCTGTTACCACGATAACGAAGGCTCTCATTGAAATGTCCTTTGACATCTCTGCCATTGATGGAGTCAATGAAGAGAATCTCACGAGCCTTCCGGTAGTCTGCCGAACGGTTACTACTCCAGTAGTATCCACGGTGAGCTACCTCATTGTCATGGTTGTTGGCGTAGTTTTCCTCGTTAGTGCCAAGGTCGTAGTTGGCATCACGCTCTTCCGGATTGTAATAGTTAGCCGGCAGGAAGATGCTGTTGGAAGAAAAATCGCCAATACCCCAAACGCGGTAGCCCGGGATATGAGACATGGTATCAGGCTCCCATCGGCACTTCGTGATCAGCTCTTCCCATTCCTCGTCACTGGCCATACGCCAGCGTCCGCCCAACTGCTTGTTGGCCACGTCGGTGGTGTCGTTACCGCTGATGTTATTACCCAAATCACGGTAGTTGCCAGTCTGTGACGTGTAGTACTTATAGCCATCGAGTGTGAAGATATCCTTCGTCGTGGTCTCACCCCAACCATAGTAGTCACCGTGATCCTTCGCCTTCCAAGAGCCCATGTTCACATTAGCCCACTTGGCTTTCAGGCCAAGGTCGACCATGACGATACCGAACTCCTTGGTTTCACCATAATAGGTCTCGCCTCCTACCGTCAGGAAGCTACGGAAATAATACATACGGTTATTGTCAAGCTTTGTCAGGCTCTGGCTGAAGAGACCTATCTTGGAGGTGTTCCTCTGAATCGTATAGGTTTTTTCTGCATTGGCCATCGTCACATCGGGAGTCGTGCCTACTACGAAGCCGTATGTACCCTTCAGGTCATCCGTCAGACCGAGTACGCAACCATAGATGGTACATGCCTTCACACCAGCCACCCAGTCGGTACGCTCGGTCATGATGCTGAGCTTCCTGCCCGTAGGCAGGTTCACGTTGATGTGAGCCATCGGACGCACGAAGTGTCCGTGGTAACGGTAGTGATATTTCATCAGACGCTTTGCCTCGACTTCAGAACTTGCTGCGGTCTGTATGCCATAGGCATTGCGTTCACGCGGAGCACGTGATGAAGACCACAGTGGTCCCCAGTCATGCGGTCCACCCCAGTAATCACTGTGCATACCGCTGATGGTATATTCGTCGACCTTTGTAGCACACACAAAGATGCTGTCGCCAGTCTTCAGGCTCTTCACCAAATAGCCATCAGCATACTGTCCGAAATTACCCTTGCTGCTGAAACGCGTCCACGTACAACTGTCGACGAGCATCTGCAGGTCTTCCTCAGAAGGCATAGCCCACAGGGCACCACGACCTCCGGCACTCTCAGTGTCCCAGGTATAGTTCCACCTCAGGTGTGCCACGTCGTGCTTCGAGCCCTTGATCTCATTGCCTAAGTTGTTATACTCATCGTCACCCGTAGCATAATAGTATGGATACTTGTCGAATGTAAATGCGTAGCCATTCTTATGGGCAATAGTGTCACCCCATGAATACAGGTCACTCTCATCCTCGGCAAAGCGGGAGCCGACATTGATGCTGGCCCATCGCATGGGAATACCTAAATCAACGAACCTCAGACCATAGTGGTTG
>Ga0310786_10011694_pt1 | contig 10929 bp, 7 predicted proteins | sample AusTroGonzalo_MG_FD_203881 | JGI IMG/M metagenome (GOLD analysis project Ga0310786, IMG submission 203881) | Bovine rumen microbial communities from tropical cattle in Woodstock, Queensland, Australia - Gonzalo_03 (v2) (version 2) | ecosystem: Host-associated > Mammals > Digestive system >...
GTCCAATTGGGTCAGAAAGATTTGCTGATTGATTGCCAGGGTAACTGGGGAAACATCCTTACGGGGGATGGAGCTGCGGCTCCTCGTTATATCGAGGCGCGCCTCTCTAAGTTTGCGCTGGAGACGGTCTTTAATGCGAAGACGACCGAGTGGATGAAGTCGTACGACGGACGTAAAAACGAGCCGATTCATCTGCCTATTAAGTTCCCGCTGCTGCTGGCGCAAGGTGTAGAAGGTATCGCGGTCGGTTTGAACTCGAAGATTCTGCCGCATAACTTCAATGAGCTTTGCGATGCTTCTTTGGCGTACCTGCGCAATGAAGAGTTCCAGCTCTTCCCGGATTTCCCGACGGGCGGCGTGATCGACGTAACGAAGTATAACGATGGAGAACGGGGAGGTTCGGTGAAGATTCGTGCTCGTATTCAGAAAGCGGACGACAACAAGACGCTTATCATCACCGAGATTCCGTTCGGAACGACCACTTCGAAAATCATCGAGACTATTCTTAAGGCGAACCAAAAGGGAAAGATTAAGATTCGTAAGATTGATGACTTTACGGCCGATCAGGCGCGTATCGTGGTGCAACTGGCGCCCGGTTCGTCGTCCGACAAAGCCATCGATGCGCTCTATGCGTTCACCGATTGCGAAGTGAACATCAGTCCCAACTGCTGCGTGGTGGAGAATAAGAAACCGATCTTCACTTCGGTCAGCAATCTCCTCCGCCTCTCTACCGATAACACCAAGGCCCTGCTAAAATGGGAATTGGAGATCGAGAAAGGCGAACTGGAGGAGAAATATTTCTATACCTCGCTGGAGAAGATCTTCATTGAGAATCGTATTTATAAGCAAGAGGGATACGAAAACGCCACTTCTAAAGAAAAACTCATCGAGTTCGTGGATGAAGCCCTCACGCCGTTCAAACCGCAACTCATTCGCGAAGTTCGCACCGAGGATATTGAAAAACTCTTTGAGATCCGAATGATTCGTATCACTAAGTTCGACTCCAAGAAAGCGGACGAACTGATGAAGGATCTGGAGAAGAAGATCAAGGCTTGCGTAAAGAACCTCAACCATCTGACGGACTATACCATCGCTTGGTTCGAGATGCTGAAGAAGAAATACGGCGAGGCATATCCGCGTCGTACGGAGGTGCGTAACTTCGGCGCGATCAATGTCAAAGCCGTCGTAGAGAACAACGAGAAACTCTATATCAATCGCGAGGAAGGTTTCGTCGGAACGGGCCTCAAGAAAGATGAGTTCCTCTTCAACTGCTCCGATATCGACGATATCATTGTCTTCCACAAGGACGGTAAATACAAGGTGATGAAGGTGGCGGAGAAACTGTTCGTCGGAACCGACATCCTCCATATTGCTGTCTTCCATCGCGGCGACGAACGAACGGTATATAACGTCGTTTATCGCGATGGTAAGAAGGGTACGTATTTCATGAAGCGCTTCAACGTCACAGGTGTGGCGAAAGATAAAGAATACGATCTCACGCAAGGAAAACCGGGTTCGAAGATCGTGTACTTCACAGCGAACCCCAACGGAGAAGCGGAAGTGATTCGCGTGGTACTCAAGCCGCAGTTGCATCTGAAGAAACTGGAGGTTTGCAAGGATCTTTCGGAACTGGCTGTCAAATCGCGTACGGCGCGTGGAAACGTGTTGACGAAGTTCGACGTGAAGAATATCACTTTGAAGCAGAAAGGTCATTCTACGCTGGGCGGACGTAAGGTTTGGTTCGATGCCGACGTGCTGCGTGTCAACTATGACGAGCATGGTATCTATCTGGGTGAGTTCTGGGACGAAGATCGTATTCTTGTCATCAATAACGATGGTACCTATTATACCACTTCGTTCGACCTTACTGCCCATTTTGAAGATAACATCTGGCGTATTGAGAAGTTGGATGCCGAGAAAGTATGGTCGCTTATCCAATGGAACGGCGAACTGAAGTACTACTACGGCAAACGCTTCAAACTCGACGATGCCAATGCCAAAGTGCAATCGATGTTAGGCGACGATAAAGACTCCCGCATCGCTGTGCTTTCTGATCGGGAGGAAGCTACTTTCCGTATCACCTTCGCGGACGAGAAGCATGAACCGATTGAGATTCTCATGGCGGAGTTTATCGATGAGAAATCGGCGAAGGCAAAGGGTAAACGCGTGACGACGCTTGAGGTAGCTTCTATTGAAGATATCACGCCCGAACCGGTGATTGAAGAACCGGAAGAGGAAGAGGGTATAGAAGAGCCGGAGACCGATACGGAAGAAACTACGGAAGAGACTGAGGCATCGGAATCTTCTGATCAGTCCATCGAAGTAGAGGGCGTCAAGATGACCTTCGAAAAACCCGCTGATACACAACTCGATTTATTCTAATGGAAATCATCTTAGGCAGTCAATCTCCTCGCAGACGTGAGCTAATGGCAGGTTTAGACCTGCCATTTACGGCTATCTCTATTGATGCCGATGAGACGTATCCTGCGGACCTGCAAGCCGGCGATATACCTTATTATATCTCGCGCGCGAAAGCGCATGCATACGAGGCGGCGTTGAGGGAGAATCAATTGCTTATCACCGCCGACACTATTGTTTGGTTAGAGGGGCGTATGTTAGGTAAACCGCATGATGAAGCCGAGGCTGTGGAGATGCTGCAGGCGCTGCGTAATAAGACGCACCAGGTATATACCGCCGTTACTTTTGCGCAGAAAGGAAGAGAACTGACGACGGTAGTCGATTGCACGGATGTGACATTCGGGGATCTCTCTGAAGAAGAGATCGCGCATTATGTAACTCGTTATAAACCCTTCGATAAAGCCGGTTCTTATGGTGTACAAGAGTGGATTGGCTATATAGCCTGCACGTCCATGCACGGCTCGTATTTCAACGTCATGGGCTTCCCCGTCCATCTCGTTTATCGGGAATTAAAAAATCGAGGCATCGTCTAATGTCTCGATTTTTCTTTCTATAGGCGCTATACGTTATACGTATAGTCTCATAATCACGTAGCCATAAAGCATTCCGATCAGCATTGCGAATTTAATCACTTGCTGACAACTCTTGTAGTCGCTGGGGATCTTTGCCGACCATAGCAGCCAGATTGCACTCAGCAGCGGAACGACAATACCTAAGGCGATATATCGCGTGCTGAGGCTGGTCCAACCGATAGGGAAGGGAAGCAGGTGATACCAGATATGGCCGATGATAGCTAAGGTCAGAACGATGAGGGCTGTAACGAATACTTTGGTCCATAAATCGCCCCATACAACCGGCATCGAGTGGCATTCCAATTCCCGATCTCCCATCTGATCCTGCATGTCCTTGATAATCTCGCGAATCCATGTTAGAAGGAAAGCAAAGAGTGCAAATCCGCCTAACCAAGCATATAGGTCGTGCGGAAGCGAGATATAGGGTAGGATAGTCTCGAAACGCAGTTGTAGTATCGCTACATTGGTCATCGCTACGAGCATCGGCGTCACTGCCGCCAAGAGAGCTATCGTCAGGTTGCCGATCATAAAGAGACGTTTGTAACTGCTCGAGTAGAACCATAGCAATCCGGGCACGATGACGAAGAGGATACCAATCGTCATACTGCGCAGAAGAATGGCTTCAAGAATACCGCATGCAGCGCCTATGGCGCTGAGGCAGATACTCAGTCGCATCGCTGCGGGCTTACTGATCGTTCGCGTCACGATCACGGCATCCGGACGGTTGATACGATCAATCTTTACATCAAAGTAATCATTGATCACATAGCCTCCAGCCGCAATCAGGATCACCGCAATCTCCAGCAATAGCAAGATATACCACGGCATCTGTTCGCCATAAGCCGCCGCATTGAGTATCGGTACAGCTACCCATTTCTCCATCACCCATACCAAGGCGCCGAGAAACAACAGGTTGCTCCACCGAACCAAACGCATTATGTCCTTAAACAGTTCCAAAATCTACTTGATTTTCAAAATCACACCCTTCCAAGCCGGCAGCACGATGTCCAATACTCCATCAGGAACGAAATCCAAGTTGTATGTCTTTCCGAAAAGCAGGTCTTTGCCGGTTACATTCGTCTTGCCTTCCAGATTCAGGTATACAAACGCATCGTTTGGAATCTGTACGCGCATCTGCTGTTCGCGGTCGTGGAAATTCACAACCACTAACAGTGTCTCACCTTTGATATGACGAAGGAAGGCGAAATGCTGCTGTTTGTCAAATCCCTCTCCCTGCGCATAGGTGATATCGTACATCTTTCCTTTCTGAACGGCTTTGTCGTCTCGTGCGATCGTGAGTAATCGGCTATAGAACTCGTGTAACTCCTGTTGCGCCTCGTTCATCTTAGCGCCGTCGAACTTACCTTTGTTCGCCCATGCCTGAATACTCTTCAATCCCCAATAATCGAAGATCGTCGACCGTCCGTCGATGCCGCTGAAGCCCTCCATATCCATGCCTCGCTCACCCAGTTCCTGACCCGAATAGATCATGACCGGACATTGGTTCAGCATCGTAGCTACGATCATCGCCGGTTCGGCGCATCGTCCGCTACCGCAGAAGAATCCGCTGGCGATACGTTGCTCGTCGTGGTTCTCGAGGAAATACAACATATGGTTCAGTCGCTCTTCGCCATGTTGCATCCATTGCGATGTAATACCGGATGCAGGCCAACCCTTGCTCGTTACGCCGCGCAGGTAATCGTACATACCTACCTTGTCATATAGGTAATCGAAACCTGCTGTCAGGTAACTGTCATATTGGTTCGGATCGTAGCATTCGCCGATGAAGAGGAATTTCTTATGTTTCTTCTTCACAGCCGCAATCGCCCATTGGAAGAACTCTACCGGAACCATCTCGGCCATATCAACGCGTACGCCGTCAATGCCTTTTCCGGCCCAGAAGAGCAAGATATCGCGCATCTTGGTCCAAGTGGACGGAATCGGATCAAACTGCTTCTCTCGGCCACCTTGATAGAAGACGCCGTAGTTCAGTTTGACCGTTTCGTACCAATCGTTCTCGCTCGGGTGACTCGTGAAGCAGTCGTTACCGGTTACTTTTGCCGGAAACTCTTCGTAGCCTTGCAGGTCTTTGTCCATCGTGAAGCGTTCGCCCGGGAGATAGTAGAAGTTATTGAGCGGAGAGAAAGCCCATTCGGGATGATCGTTCTCGCCCAAGTCCTCTACGCCCGCGGGTTTGCATACGCTCTTATACTCACGCGCTACATGGTTCGGCACAAAATCAATCAGTACACCCAAACCGGCTTCGTGTGTGCGTTTAACCAGCGCCTCGAATTCCTGCATTCGTTTGCTCTCGTTCTTCGCCAAATCCGGATCTACGTCGTAGTAATCGGTGATGGCATAGGGAGAACCGGCTTTACCTTTGGTGATCGCAGGGTTGTTGTACTGCGCTGTCGCATGGCGGATGACACCGGTGTACCAAACATGCGTGGCACCCAGGTCTACAATCGACTTGAGCGCACGCTCGTTGATATCCGCAAATCGTCCACAGCCGTTCTCTTCTTTGCTTCCGTTATACGCACGTGTCTCGTTGTAGTTCGCGAAATAACGAGGGAAGAGCTGATAGATAATAGGTTTGCTCATTAAATACGAAATATCAAATCTATAATCTACAATCTTAAACTAAAGCGGCAGTATCGCTGGCGATCATCAGTTCTTCGTCCGTTGGGATAAGGCATACTTTTACCTTCGAATTCGGGGTAGAGATGATACGCTCTTCGCCGCGTACGTTGTTGGCCTCTTCGTCCACTTCGATGCCGAGGAAACTGAGTCCCTTCATGATTTGCGCGCGGATATACGGATCGTTCTCGCCAATACCGGCTGTGAAGACCAGAATATCCAAACCGTTCATGGCTGCTGCGTATGCGCCGATATATTTCACGGTGCGATAGATAAACATCTTACGCGCCAAGTCTGCACGTTTATTACCCGCTTTGATAGCTGCCTCGATATCACGGCAGTCACTCGATACACCGCTTACGCCGAGCAAACCGGATTTCTTATTCACGAGTTCGTTAAACTGCGCTGTGCTCAGGTGCTCTTTATCCATGATAAAGGTAGCAGCACCCAGATCCAAATCTCCGGCACGTGTACCCATTACCAAACCCTCTACCGGCGTCAGCCCCATACTGGTATCAACGCATTGGCCGTTCAATACAGCGGCGCAACTGCCACCACCTCCGATATGTGCGGTAACGATCTTCTGCTTCTTCGGATCAACGCCCAGGAACTCGCAAACGCGAGCGCTTACGTAACGGTGACTGGTTCCGTGGAAACCGTAACGACGGATCGCATATTTCTCGTAGAGCTCGTACGGAAGAGCGTACATATACGCGTAATCCGGCATCGTCTGATGGAAAGCGGTGTCGAAGACAGCTACTTGCGGAACGCTCGGTAAGATCTTCTCAATCGCATCGATACCCTTCAGGTTAGCGGGGTTATGCAGCGGAGCCAAGTCCACGCACTTGATGATCTCGGCCTTTACCTCCGGAGTAATGAGCACGGATTTGTTGAACTTCTCGCCACCATGCACTACGCGGTGACCTACGGCGTTGATCTCTTTGAGGTCCTTGATGCAACCAATCTCCGGATCCACCAGTTTCTCCAAAATCAATTCAATACCTATGGTATGTTCAGGCATCGATTTCTCGAATTTCACCTTCTCGCCGTTGGGCAGTTTAACCAACAGGAACGAGTCCGGCAAACCGATCTTCTCGATTCCGCCTTGTGCCATTACTTTCTTGCTCTCCATCTCAAAGAGCTTGTACTTGATACTGCTACTTCCGCAGTTTAAAACTAAGATTTTCATAAATTTAACAAGTTAAATTTCTGGAGCTTCGGCTTCGTCGAGTGGTGTAAGCAAGCTTACACTCGACTTGCACGAACCTTCATGGTATTAGTATGTAAGATTATTTAATTGCTTGATTCGCTGTGATAACTACCATCTGCACGATGTCTTGTACTTTGCAGCCACGGCTGAGGTCGTTAACCGGTGCTGCGATACCCTGCAGAATCGGTCCTACTGCATCGGCACCCGAGAAACGCTCTACGAGTTTGTATCCGATATTACCGGCTTGCAGGTCCGGGAATACCAATACGTTGGCTTTGCCGGCAACCGGACTACCCGGTGCTTTGGTCTTAGCTACGCTCTCGATGAGCGCTGCATCAGCCTGTAACTCTCCGTCGATCTGTACATCCGGAGCCATCTCTTTCGCCAGTTTTGTGGCCTCGGCTACCTTATCCACCAACTCGTGTTTTGCACTTCCCTTCGTGCTGAAACTCAACATCGCTACGCGCGGCTCGATGCCCGCAATAGCGCGCGCGGTCTCGGCTGTCGAAACGGCGATCTCCGCTAATTGTTTTGCATCCGGATTCGGGTTTACAGCGCAGTCTGCGAAGAGAAGAAAACCGTTTTCGCCCAGCTGTTTAGCCGGAGTGAACATCAGGAATGCACCGCTTACAATCGAGCAGCCCGGACGAGTCTTCAGGATCTGGAAAGCAGGACGAATCGTGTCCGCTGTCGTACCACGCGCTCCGGCTAACTCGCCGTCCGCATCACCGGCCTTGATCATCAAGCAACCCAGGTACAAAGGATCTTGCGCTTTCTTCTTCGCCTCGTCCTCCGTCATGCCTTTTGCTTTACGCAACTCAAAGAGCAGGTTTGCATATTCCGGCATCTTCGGATCGTTCAACGGATCTACGATTTTGGCCTCTTGAATAAACTCATAACCCTTCTCTGCGGCCATCTGACCGATCTTCTTCGGATCACCGATCAGGATGATGTGCGCGATTTTATCGCGAAGCAGAATATTCGCTGCTTCCAGCGTACGGGGTTCATCGCCTTCCGGCAATACAATGCGCTGCGGATTTGCCTTCGCACGCGCGATCATTTGTTCCAAAATATCCATATGAGTTGTAAATTTATTTAAGCACTTGAAATATGGCACAAAAGTACAAAAAAAATTCCACATATGCAATACCTGATGTAAAAAAACTTTTTTTTCGCCAAAATATTTGCGTATGTCAAAAAAAAGTAGTAATTTTGCGGCCTGAATTGTGATTTTGTAAACAAACAGTCTCTTTTTTATGAAAAAAGGATTATTTATACTGTCTTTCTTATGCCTCTCCGGGTTGCTGATGGCGCAGGAGCAGGAGGTAAAGGGAGCCCACCCGTATAAGGTGGAGGAGAACAAGAATGCATCGGGTGAGTTTTCGCATTGGTCGTTGACGCCGCATGTGGGCTTCAACTACTTCGATGGTGACTTCAACTCTGAGATGAAGCACGCGGTGGCTATTCCGAATGCGGGTTTGGATCTCGAGTATTCGTTCAATCCGGTTTGGGGTCTTGGTTTGTCGTACATGTATGACATGTATACCGTGACCGGTAAGCCTGGTTTCGACAATGCGGATACCCTGCTTAACGGTAACATGCATAAGGCGGGTTTGTATGTCTCGATGGACTTTATGAACCTGTTCTTCCCGAAGGCGCAGAAGAAGATCTTCTCTGCTAATGCGATTATCGGTGGTGGTTATGCATGGTATAAGTCAAAGATTTACTATCCGGATGACGATGCCCACGGACGTGGTCATACGGCTAGCCAGACGCCGATGAGCATGACGGGTTATAACGGCGAGTTATATCTGCAAGCTGGTTTGGGTCTTGAGTTCAACCTCAACCGTACCTTGGCGCTCGGCGTTCGTGCTACCTATAACTATTTCATCAACGACTATATCGACGGTCGTGGTTACTCCGGTATGAAAGCGGTGGCTTCGAAGAACAACGATGGTATCGTGGACGTGACGCTGAATATGCGCTTTAAGCTCATGGCGGTTTCGAAGACCCACGTGCGCAATATCTCCAACTTCGGTCCTTGGGAGGATAAGTTAGTGGCGCATGATACTGTTATTATCCGTCATGATACTGTCATCATTCGTGAGAGCATCCAGACGGCTGCGACCAATGTCATTGAGCATGATAACTCGATTTACTACTATGTATACTTCGATAACAACAAGTCCAACCTGAACGATCGCGCATTGGTTACTATCCAGCAGGTTGCGGATCGTATGCAGGAGGATGATGAGCTCTACGCAGTAGTTACCGGTTATTGCGATAACACCGGTTCGGCTTCGCTCAACTATGCATTGGGTGACAAGCGTGCGGAGAACGTAGTGGATGAGTTGCGTGCTGAGCATGGTATTGATCCGGAGCACCTCTATGCAATGGGTCTGGGTAAGGTAGTTGGTCGTCGTAGCACGGCTGCTTACGGTCCGAACCGCCGCGCCGCTATCCGTCTCGTAGATAAAGAGACCTTCGAGCGCATGAAAGCAGATCTGGATGAGAAGCATGACAGTCGTCCGGAGCAACAAACGCAAGCGCCGGTTCAGACCTTGTCGCTCTCGGAGACCGCTCGTCCGGTGAAAGTAAACGAATACAAGCAACGCGAAAGCGAAACGGTTGTTACGGATAATTCAACGACGCTGTCTAAGTTAGCACGTAAATATTACAACAACACCTATTGCTGGGTATACATCTACATCGCTAACATGGATCGTATCAAGAACCCGAATGCGTTGAAGCCGGGTACAGAGTTGATTATTCCGGAACTGACGGAGGAAGAGACCCACATCTATAAGGACGCAAGTCTCCGCCTCTACAACAGCGTTCGCAGCGGCAAATAACAATAGGAAGGTACTAACCCCTTCCTGAGGAATCCCCTCCTAAACGGGGCCCGGTCCTATAGCTCAGTTGGTTAGTAGCACCTGACTCATAATCAGGGGGTCCTTGGTTCAAGCCCAAGTGGGACCACGACAGGAGGATAGTCCCGCGACTACCCTCCTGTTCTTATAAAAACAATGAGACGTCTTTGGTTCATACTGCTTTCGGTCTTTGTGCTCTCTATCGTTGGAGAGCCCTTGTACGCTGCGCCTGAACCTGCTGCGACTACGAGCGCGCAGAAGAAGAAAGATGCAGCACAGAAGAAACGGGAAGCAGAGAAACGCAAACGCGATGCAGCGCGACGTAAGGCGGCTGAGAAACGACGCAAAGCCGCGGAGAAGAAACACCGCGAGGCAAAGCGCAAACGTATCAAAGAAGGTAAACCGCTGCTGTACGTCTATTCCTTCGATAAGCGCACAGGTGATCCGCTGCCGGAAGCCCATGTCACGGTGCAGGATATCCATGCGTTGCCCACCAAAAAACCGCGTCTGAGCAAAGAGACGGATGTCAAACGTTCCCGTGTATCCAAAGGTCTGCCTGAAGGTAAATACTGGGCTGCAGCAGCGCGAACAGGTTATTTCCATTCCGATACGGTTTTCTTTACCCATCGCGAAGATGAGGATACGGTACGTCTCTACCTTTATCCCGAGACGCGTCTGACTTTTACTGTTACTGATTCGATGACTTCCCGTCCGGTTGCGGCAAATATCATCGTCTATAATGCGCAGCAGCAACGCATCCTGCAGACGACTTCCGATTCCTTGCGTTCACTCTTGGCTGTCCTGCTCGACGATCGTGTGCCGTTCTATACGATTGAGGCTACGGCCCCTACCTATTACCCCTTCCATGATACGATTGCGGATTATACGTCCTATGCGGGTGTGAAGATGGTGCCGCGGGAGATTAAATCTTTCCTGCTGCATAATATCTATTTCGCAACAGGCAAGACGCGTATCTTAGAGACCTCTGAACCCGCTTTGCGTGAACTGTACGAATACCTCTTGGCCCGACCGGACCAGCGCATCCGCATCGTCGGTCATACCGATAACATCGGTTCCGATCGCTCGAACCAGATTCTATCCGAAGGACGATGCATGGAAGTGAAACGCGCGATGATAGAACGCGGCATTAAGCCGGAGCGTATCGAGATCAGCGGACGCGGAGAACGCGACCCGATTATGCCCAATGACTCCGACGAACATC
>Ga0310786_10011696_pt1 | contig 10927 bp, 7 predicted proteins | sample AusTroGonzalo_MG_FD_203881 | JGI IMG/M metagenome (GOLD analysis project Ga0310786, IMG submission 203881) | Bovine rumen microbial communities from tropical cattle in Woodstock, Queensland, Australia - Gonzalo_03 (v2) (version 2) | ecosystem: Host-associated > Mammals > Digestive system >...
CAACGAAGTGCCTGTCTGACGGAAGAAGGTGCCGAAAGCACTCATTTCAAGCAGCAAGGCAACACCGATGATCAAAAACATGAGTATCATGTCGATGATGCGTTCGGTAACCACTGTTCCCAAAGCCTTCGAAAAGGATACACCGTCCCAACGCTTCAGGATGGCGCAGCGAGTGAACTCACCCACGCGCGGCACTACCAATGAGGCTGCGTATGACACGAAGATGCTGTAAATAGTCACGCTGGAGCGGGGCTTCTCGCCTACTGGCTCCAGCGTCTGTTTCCAGCGAAGACCTCTCAATACCTGTGCCAAGATACCGAATGGCAGAGAGAGCAGCATCCACATCCAGTTCATCTCGTGCCACAAGACGTGGCTGATGTTCTGGAAGTCGAAGTCCCTGTACATCCAGTAGAGGATGGCTCCACCTAAAAGCAGGGGCAGCAGGCATTTCAGGATCTTGTTTTTCAAGGAGAGTTTTTTAGGAGTTAGGGAGTTCGGGAGTTCAGACGATAATCAGGATCTCAGCTGCTTGTCGAAGGCGGTGAAAGCTTGTTGCACCACTTTGACAGCCTCTTCGATTGAGCAGTTGAGCCTGCCACCGGAGGCATTCAGGTGGCCGCCACCATTGAAGAAGCGTGCGGCAACCTCATTGCAGGGGAACTGGTCGACGGAGCGGAGTGACACCCATATCAGGTTGTCCTTCTCCGTATCTTCTCGCAAGGAGATACTCAGACGGTGTCCCTTGATTTGCAGCGGCATATTCACCAGCCCCTCGGCATCGCCCTTGATGAACTGGAACCGCTTGAGGTCCTGTCGTGTCAGGGTGAAGTAGCTGGCGTGGCGGGGCGCATCGACCACTAACTTCTCTAACATGACATAGCCTAACAGACGCAGCCGGTGTTCAGAGAATGTATGATAAACATTACGATAGATTTTGTCCTTGTTGATGTGCTTGGTCAGGAGCTGCGAAATGATAAAATAGATGTCGGGATTGCTGCTGTTGTAGGTGAAACCACCCGTATCGGTCATCATACCACAGTAGACAGGTACGGCAAAGTGCTTGCCTAACTGTTGGAAGTATCCCATCTGCCAGGCAATACGGAATACCAGTTCACAGGTGGATGATGCCTCTGGGTGTGACACCGTGAGCACCGTGTCCACATTAGGGTCGGGGTGGTGGTCAATGAGTATCTTTCTGGCAGGTGAACTGCAAAGTGCGGTAGCCATGTCGGCCGTGCGGGAGGGCGTGTTGAAGTCGAGACAGAACACGAGGTCGGCATGGGCCAATGTCCAGTCGCAGCCCTCACGGTGCTTGTCGTAGCGGATGATTTTGTCGGTGTTAGGCAGCCACTGCAAGAAGTCCGGGTACTGATCGGGAATGATGACTTGAACCTGCTTGCCGTACTGGCTCTGGAGAAACTCTGCCCACGCGAGGGAGGCGCCGATGGCGTCTCCGTCGGGGTTCTGGTGACAGATGCAGATAATGGTGTTACTCTCCTTGATGAGTTCCTCAAGCAGTTCTACCTGTTGTGCAGTGATGATGTCGTTCAGCATGGCACACTGGTGTTACTTGAGCAGGTTGACCAGTGTGGCAATCATAGTAGCTATTGAAGCCGAAGCGGTGCCGATGGTCATAATCTCACCGGTGGTCAGACGCTCGCGTTGCTGCTTGGTGGGCACGACAATCTCACATCCGGGCATGGGGCGGTGCTTGCGGTCGGCTTTGGCCACAGTACCATTCATATATATAATATAGGTCTGGCGCTTTTTGGCCCTGTCGCCGTAGCCGCCGGCCATATTCACGTAGTAGGAGTGCTTCTTTCCCTTGACATAGCTCACGGTGTTGGGATACATCACCTCGCCGTTCACCTTGACCGTGCCGACGTATTCGGGCACGAAGATACGGTCACCCTCGCGCAGCATGATGTCCGCATCGCCACCAGGGTTGGCGAGAGCCTTGTTCAGCTCAATACCTACTGAATAGTTGGAACCGAGGTCGAGCTTGCTGATGTCGATACTGTCCTTACCACTACCTGCAGAGCGCTTGGCAGCCTGCACGAGGGCCTCCTGACGGGCACGCTCCTCAGTGGTGCGCTTTCGGATAAGGGTGGCACCCTCGGCGTATGCTGTCTTCTTCAGGCCTCCGGCTCTGCGGATGGCATCACTCAGACGGTCTTTCTTGGTCGAGAGGGTATAGGTGCCTCCGAACATCACCTCGCCGTCAATCTGAATGTTCTGCTGCTTGGAGTAGCCAGGACTGCTGCGCACGTAAACCTCGTCGTAGGGTTGTAGCATGAAAGCAGGCTCGCCCTCAATGACGAAACCGTCTTTCAGAGCGAAAGTATAGGTATAGGCAATCGTATCGCTGGTGGTGGTGGCGTTAGGGTCAATGATACGCCGTGCCACATCGACCTTCATAGTTGAGGCGGACTCTGTAAGTCCTCCTGCCTGCATCACAAAGTCTTCCAGGGTCTCGTTGTCAGCATAGCGGTAGATACCGGGATGCTGCACCTCACCGTGGATGGTGACCGTCTGCAGTGAAAGTGCTTCAAGACGGCTGGGAATATAGAGGACATCCTCGTTCTGAAGGGGCACGTCGGCGAGGCTGCCTTCCATGATGGCTCTGACATCGACGGCCAGCACCTCCAGCGTGCGGTCGCTCTTCATGCGGTGCATAACGGCGTGGGGCGTGAAAGCCTCTTCCATCAATCCGCCAGCAGCCTCGATGAGTGTACGCACGGAAGTAACCGTGGCACCAATCTCAAACATACCCGGACGGAACACGGCACCCTTTATCTCTGCCATATTGGCGTAGCGTGAGAGTACGGAGTCGACGAGCACAGAGTCGCCGTCGGCCATGCCGAAGGAGCTGTAGTCGAACTCGTTGACGGTATGGACGGAGTGGAGCGCACCAGCACGGCGCATCACGCGGATGGTGCTTTTATAGGCGTCACCGGTGAAGCCGCCGCTATATTTTAGCAGCCGGCTCAGGCTCTCGCCTTGTTTCATCTCATAGTACATGGGGCGTTTCACACGGCCACTGATATTGACCAGACAGTCGTAAGGACCTACAATGATGACGTCATTGTCGGTCAGCTTCACGTTGCCTGTAGCCTGTCCGTTGAGAATGTAGTCGTAAACATCAATGGTCGAAATCTGACGGTTGTTGCGATACACCTTGATGTCGCGCAAGGTGCCGATGTCCTTTACGCCTCCGGCCATGTAGAGGGCGTTGAAGACAGTGGCGAATGCCGATAGCGTATAGGTGCCGGGCATTTCCACCTCGCCCATGACGTTCACGAGGATGGTGCGCGTCTGTCCTACACTCAGCTTAATCTGGCTGCTGCTGTAGTAGGCTCCCAACTCCTGGCGTAGACGGGCATTGGCCTGATCGACGGTGAGACCGCTCAGCTGCACGGGGCCGCAACCTTCGACAGTGACGGTACCGTCAGGCGAGATGGTGGAGCTGATAGTCTCCTGTGATGCACCGTAGATTTCAATCACCACGGCATCACCGGCGCCAAGACGATAGTCGCGTGGCGTCGGCACGTTCATGTTAGGTTCAAAGCTCAGAGCCTCGTTGTTGAAGATGTCATGACCGAAAATCTTGTTTTTCTGTGCCTGCTGGTCATCCAGAATCTGTCGAAGCAGTGCCAGTGAGTCTGTTGGCAACAGTCCGCCTAACTCGGCCTGCATCTGAATGAAGTCAGGGTCGTTGGCATCTATTGCTCCTTTTTTCAGTCCACTGATGCGCTGAGTGCCCATGTCGCCGGCTATGCGACGGGTCTGGCCGTTGTTTTGCCTCATGCGGTTCTCAGCGTTGTTCATGGCCTGATCAGCCACCAATCCAAGCCCGGACTGCTGTATCTGCCTTTCATATTTGCGCTTTACCCGCTGTATCTGGGCCATGTCCACACCACGTTGCATCAGTGCCATAACGATTTCCTGCTGAGAGGTGCCCTTTTCTTTCTCTTCCAAGATAAAAGAAACGAGCTGTTGGTCGGTCATAGTGGACTGAGCTAAAGAATAACTCGCTGCCAGAAGCAGCATAAAAAACAATAATAAATGTCTTTTCATTTCGTGTAATTAAGCTTAATTCTAATCTATTAACTCAAAAACATACGATTTATTGCAAAAGAAGTCATGTTTTAAAAAAAATAATGTATCTTTGCAGGCGATTTGATATTTAAATACAAGAACGCATGAACACGAAAACCTTTTTACTGCCTTTTGTTATAGGTATTGCCCTTACGGGTATGGCTCAGAACAGACAAGGTGGCATCAGCCCTGAGATGCTCAAGGAAATGGAGAGCCAGCAGAAACTGACTACTGCCGACCAGGCCTTGATGAACGCCATCGCGGCTAATGCCATTGACCTGCTGGCCAAGAACCGCCGGAATGCTGGTGCCATAGACACCCACTTTAGCGTTGAGACCAAAAAACAGTCTATCACCGACCAACAGCAGTCGGGCCGCTGCTGGATGTTCAGCGGCTTGAACGTGTTGCGTGGCGACTTCCAGCGACGTACTGACTCGCTTACCGTTGATTTCTCCCAGGCTTACCTCTTCTTCTACGACCAGTTGGAGAAGGCCAACCTCATGCTCCAAGGTGTCATAGATACTGGCACCAAGCCTATTGATGACCTCCGGGTACAGTTCTTCTTCCGTTCACCCCTCAGTGATGGTGGCACCTTCTGCGGCGTGGCCGATCTGGCTGACAAATATGGTCTGGTCCCCCGCGAAGTGATGGCCGAATCGTTCTCAGCAGACAACACGTCGAAAGCCCGTCAGCTTATCTCCTCAAAGCTGCGTGAGTTCGGGCTTCAGCTGCGTCAGATGGTGCAAAAAGGCGAGAAGACTGTAGCCATTGAGAAGGCCAAGACCCAGATGCTCAGTCAGGTCTATCGTATGTTACAGTACACCATCGGCGAGCCGCCTCACCGTTTCACCTATACCTTCTGCAACGCTAAGGGCGAGGCCGTAGGTGAGGCTAAGGAGTACACCCCAATGGAGTTTTACCATGAAGTGTTGGGAGGTAGCGACCACCAGCTCAATGGCACGTTTATCATGGTGATGAACGATCCGCGACGCGACTATTACAAAACTTATGAGGTGGAATATGACCGTCACACCTACGACGGCCATAACTGGTGCTACCTCAACCTGCCCATGGACGAGATAGAGCAGATGGCTATCGCTGCTCTGAAGGATGGGCGTAAGCTCTATTCCTCATACGATGTCGGTAAGATGCTCGACCGTAAGCGCGGCTATGCTGATACAGAGAACTTCGACTACGGATCGCTCTTTGGCACCACCTTTGGTATGAACAAGGCTGAGCGTATTATGACTTTCGACAGCGGTTCAACCCATGCCATGACGCTGACAGCTGTTGACCTTGACAAGCAGGGTAACGCCGTGAAGTGGAAAGTGGAGAACTCATGGGGTGGCGACTGGGGGCAAAAGGGTTGCCTCATCATGTCTGACCGCTGGCTGCGTGAGTATATGTTCCGTCTGGTGGTTCCTAATCAGTATGTGCCTGAAAATCTGATGAAAGCCGCTAAGACCAAGCCTGTTATGGTGATGCCCGAAGACCCACTCTTCGTGGCTGACGAATAAGGCGATTTTATCAGCGTTGAATCGCTAAATGGCGTTATCTGCCCAGACGTTCATTTGGCAGTGACGACAATCAAACTCCAGGCGGAACCGTCGTCCGTCAGAGAGATGGAGATAGAGAGGTTCATGCCAAGTCGGTGGTGTGCCACCGTGCTTGGCGCAATGACCGAGGGCAAAACGGAGACAATGGCGGCACTGCATAAGAAGAACTCCTCCTGTAGCTTTTCCTTTAGAAGATGTGGTAAGCTCGAAAGCAGGAGCTGTCTCTATGCCTTTCTGCTCGTAGAAGGTGCGTGCCTTGCTATTGGCGACGTTGTAAAGGTAGGGGAGAGAGTAGGGAGGGAGTCCTGTCTGTTGACTTTTGTATTGTGATGTTGTACGTGAGAAGTCAGAAGCAGCTACTGAGAATTGTTCAACGACTTTGCGCCGAAGGTCAGACAGAATGCTGTTGGGGATGAAATAGTTGAAGTGGGGAGGCAATGAAAACTCCGTGCAGGTGAAGGGTGTACCGCCGAGTTTAGTGAGCTGGCGGATGATGTTGTCGTCTTGGGGCTTGTTCGAGGGTTGGTGAGGACAGTCAGCGGTGGCTTTTGCGGTTGGGAGATGATGGTTTGAAGTCTCGTTGTTGTCTGATGGGACGGAATTCAGGCACATGGTGAGCAGAAAGCCTGTCGGAATGGCCTCAAGTGTCATGGTGACAGGTATCTTTCGCACGCTACTGGGCTTGTTCAACAGGCGTTCCATTTCCTGGTCGTTGTTGCGATAGAGGGCTAATCCAGGTTTAAGGTCTTTGGGCATGGTCAAGGGGAAGAGCCGATTGCCCTCTGCGCGATTGACACGGAACCCCACCAACTCACGCTCGCTGTTGAAGTAGCACAGGCCATCGCCATTTGAGAAGACTCCGGTCTCTCCTTTCTGAAGAGAGTATAATGTCGATACACTAAAAGAGTTACGTTGGATTTGCTTGACCGTTCCTACATATTGTCCAATGGCTTTAGGGGTATCGGGCGAGAAGATGTCGGGTCGGCGACCGTTGGCAAAATACGTGGTGTAGCCTCGGTTGAAGGTTCTGCTAAGGTCGGGATGGAAAGTGTAGGTACATTTTCCTAAAGAGGCACGGCGGTAACGGTTGGGGTAACGTGCGACCAGCTGGTTGAGGCGTTCACTGTAGGCGGCGGTAACATTCTTCACATAAGCAATGTCCTTCAGCCGTCCTTCAATCTTAAACGACGTGGCTCCGGCTTCTGTAAGTTGCTCGAGATGATCTATGAGGCAGAGATCTTTCAGAGACAGAAGATGGCGCTGGTGTTCCAACTCGTGACCGTCAGTGTCGAATAAGTCCATCTTCATGCGACACAACTGCGCACACTCCCCCCTGTTGGCAGAGCGTCCGAAGCAGAACTGAGACGCATAGCATAGACCTGAATAGCTGACACATAGTGCTCCATGCACAAATACTTCAAGTTCTACTTCAGGTACTTCATGGTGTATAGCGGCTATCTCGTTGATGGACAATTCGCGGGCAAGTACGACTCGGGAGAATCCCTGTTCATAGAGCCAACGCACTTTCTCTGGAGTACGGTTGTCTGTCTGGGTAGAGGCGTGGAAGTCTATAGAATGATGTTTGTTGCTTGGCGTTTGTAAACTTATAGGACTAAGGGCCATGTCCTGAATAAGAAGTGCATCGGCACCAGCTGCCTGAAGCTCGCTGATAAGCTGGGTAGTATCGTCAAGCTCGTCATCAAAGATAATGGTGTTGACCGTGACGTAGACCTTGGCGCCAAACTGGTGAGCATACTGGCACAGGTTAGCAATATCGGTTACACTATTACCGGCTGCCGCGCGAGCCCCAAAGCGCTGCGCCCCGATGTAGACAGCATCGGCACCATGGTCAATGGCGGCTATGCCGCACTCTAAGTTCTTGGCAGGTGCCAAAAGTTCTATCGTTCGCATATTGTGTCCGTGGTTTGAAGTTTGAGAGTGCAAAAGTAGTAAAAAAAACTTAGACTGCTGAAAGAGTGTATAAAGAATGTTATACTTTTTTGCTGTTTCGTGTTTTTGCACTACCTTTGCACGCCTGAAACACATATAGCTATATGGGATTGTTTGGATTATTTGGAAAAAAGAAGAAAGAGACGCTCGACCACGGTCTTGAGAAGACAAAGACCTCAGTGTTTGACAAACTGGCCCGTGCAGTAGCCGGCAAGTCAAAGGTTGACGATGACGTGTTGGACAACCTTGAGGAAGTGCTCATTACGAGTGATGTGGGAGTTGACACGACGCTGAAAATCATCAAGCGTATTGAGGAGCGCGTGGCTCGTGACAAGTATGTGTCGACCGGCGAGTTGAACCGTATCCTGCGTGAGGAGATTGCAGCCCTGCTGGCAGAGAACAATGCTGATGACAACGCTGACTGGGACCTTCCCACTGACCACCGTCCATACGTCATTCTTGTCGTGGGTGTCAATGGAGTGGGGAAGACTACTACCATCGGCAAGTTGGCCTGGCAGTTGAAACAGGCTGGTAAGAAGGTCTATCTTGGTGCTGCCGACACCTTCCGTGCTGCTGCCGTGGAGCAGATTTGCATCTGGGGTGAGCGCGTGGGTGTGCCTGTGGTGAAGCAGCAGATGGGTAGCGACCCCGCCTCGGTGGCCTTTGATACCATTCAAAGCGCGAAGGCGAACGATGCCGACGTGGTGCTTATTGACACTGCTGGGCGACTGCATAACAAAGTGGGTCTGATGAATGAGCTGAAAAAGATTAAGGACGTGATGAAGAAGGTGATGCCGCAGGCACCTGATGAGGTGCTGTTGGTGCTTGACGGAAGTACCGGCCAAAACGCTTTCGAGCAGGCCCGTCAGTTTGCTGCCGTCACTCAGATAACGTCATTAGCTATTACCAAGCTTGACGGCACGGCCAAGGGTGGTGTCGTTATTGGCATTAGCGACCAGCTGAAGGTGCCTGTGAAGTATATCGGTTTGGGTGAAGGTATGGAAGACCTGCAATTGTTTGACAAGAAACAATTTGTAGATTCTCTTTTTGATATGGAAAAGAAATGAAGAAAAAGACTTTTATTGAAGGTTTGGTAATAGGAATGGCGTGTGGCGCTTTTGCTGCATGTATGTTGTTCTTGATATAAAGTTTAAGCGCGTATTACTTTGAAAACGGTAGATTTCATATCACTCGGATGCTCCAAGAATCTCGTTGACAGCGAGATGTTGATGGGCTTGATGGAGGCGAACGGCTTCCATTGTACCCACGACAGCGATCATCCTCAGGGGGAAATCGTGGTTGTCAATACCTGTGGCTTTATTGCTGACGCCAAGGAAGAGAGTATCAATACCATTCTGGAATTTGCACAGGCAAAGTCAGAAGGACGTATTGAGCGGCTCTACGTGATGGGATGTCTGTCAGAGCGTTACCTTGCTGAACTTGAAGCAGAGATTCCAGAGGTGGACGGGTGGTTTGGAAAGTTTAACTATAGGGAACTTCTTTCTGATTTAGTGAATCAGGAGACGCAACCTATAGGGAGACCTTGTGAGAGGATTTTGACGACTCCTTCCCATTATGCTTATCTGAAGATCAGCGAGGGTTGTGACCGGCATTGTGCCTATTGTGCCATTCCCCTGATTACCGGCCGTCATAGGAGCCGGCCGATGGAGGAAATCCTTGATGAGGTACGTTGGTTGGTGAGTCAGGGCGTAACGGAATTGAACGTTATTGCGCAAGAGCTGACATATTACGGTGTAGACCTCTATGGCCGTCAGCGTATAGCCGAACTGGTGGAGCAGATGGCTAAGGTGGAGGGCGTTCGATGGATTCGCCTGCACTATGCCTATCCCGACCATTTCCCTTGGGACTTATTGCGTGTAATGCGTGAAAATGACAATGTCTGCAAATATTTGGATATCGCCCTACAGCACATCAGCGACCATATATTGCAGCGTATGCAGCGTCATGTCACTCGTCAGCAGACCCTTGACCTTATTGAGCGGGTGCGTCGTGAAGTACCAGGCATCCATCTGCGTACCACACTGATGGTTGGCTTCCCAGGCGAGACGGATAAAGACTTCCGTGAGTTGCTCGACTTTACCCGTGAGGCCCGCTTTGAGCGTATGGGGGCTTTCGCCTATAGTGAGGAGGAGGGTACCTATTCAGCATCGCACTATGTCGATGACGTGCCCGACGAGGTGAAGCAACGTCGTTTAGACAAGCTCATGCGACTGCAGCAGCGTATCAGTGCTGAGGTGGAGGAAGAGAAGGTGGGACAGACGCTGCTCACCGTCATCGACCGGCGTGAGGGCGACTATTATGTGGGTCGTACCGAGTTCTGCTCGCCTGAGGTAGATCCGGAGGTGCTCATACCTGTATCTGAGAGAGAACTGACTGTAGGTCAGTATTATCAAGTCAAGATGACGGAGGCTGAGGAATTCGACCTCTACGGTACAGTGTTGGGCTAATGAATAGTGAAAAATAGTGAAGCATGAACAATAAAGAATTTATAGCCGAAGTGGCCAACCGTGTAGGTATGAAGAACGGGCAGGTGCAGAGAATGATGGACACGCTGCTCAGCGCCATGGGTGACAGCTTTGTTGAGGGTGACTCAGTTCAGCTGCCCAACTTCGGTATGTTTGAGGTGAAGAAGAAGATGGAGCGCATTATTGTGAATCCCTCTACAAGCCAGCGTATGCTGGTGCCTCCGAAGTTAGTACTTGGCTTCAGGCCATACCCAACCTGGAAGGATAAAATCAGGAAAGGAGGAGATACTGACTGATGGCAAAGATTTATCTGAACGATTTGGCGAGTGTGCTTGTTGACAAGCACGGAATCACTAAAAAGGATGCTGGCAATTTTATAACCGCTATTGTTGAGGTTATACATGATGCCGTGTCAACCGATAAGTTAGTGAAGATAAAAGGCCTTGGTACCTTCAAGGTGATAGATGTGGATGCTCGGGAGAGCATAAGTGTGAACACGGGTGAGCGTGTGGTCATCAACGGCCATCAAAAGCTCACCTTTACGCCCGATAATGCCATGAAGGATTTGGTGAACAAGCCTTTTTCGCAGTTTGAGACCGTCATACTTAACGAGGGCGTTACTTTCGATGACCTGTCAGAATCTGATTCAACCTCTGAAGAAAAAGAATCCTCAGAAGAAAGTGTAGAGGGAGGAGATACGGCCGTGGAGGTTGAGAATAAAGAACCTCAGCCAGTGGTGGAAGAAGAGCCTCTTTCGGTGGTTGAGAATGAAGAATCTCAGCCGGTGGTGGAAGATGAGCCTCTTTCGGTGGTTGAGAATGAAGAACCTCAGCCAGT
>Ga0310786_10011697_pt1 | contig 10927 bp, 10 predicted proteins | sample AusTroGonzalo_MG_FD_203881 | JGI IMG/M metagenome (GOLD analysis project Ga0310786, IMG submission 203881) | Bovine rumen microbial communities from tropical cattle in Woodstock, Queensland, Australia - Gonzalo_03 (v2) (version 2) | ecosystem: Host-associated > Mammals > Digestive system >...
AGCCTCCTAAATCTCGTTTATCTATAATGTATATTGCATAAAATTTCCATTATGCTTAAAACCATATGCTGTATAAAGCTTAACCCCCATATCTGAAGCAGTAATATGCACCGCTCCACATCCATAATTTCTTGCTTCTTCAACAACTCTATTAAGTAGTTCCTTGGCAATACCCATTCTTCTGTAATCAGGATCAGTATACATACTTGAAAGTAATCCTAATTTACCAGACGGGCAACTAAAGTACGGTGGTTTTTCCACAAAAGACATTCCACTCGTACCAATAATCTTTTCACCATCCATGGCAATCCACGATACAAATGTACCATCAGCCATATGCCTGTTATAAAAATCTTTCAGTGCTGATTCTAAATCAACTCCTTCTGGAACACTTCTTCCCTCAGACGTATATTCCTCAGTAAGCTGAGTAATCCTCATGCTAATAAATGTATTCAATTCTACATCAGTAAGTTTTTTATAAACAATATCCATCTTCTCTCCTTATGCATCTCAATATAAAATGTTTTATTAATCTCATTTATTGAATTGCATGTTCCAACATTCTCTTACCTTTTATTATATCATCTAAAATAATAAAACCAAAGCAAATTATATCAAAGTCATACACTTCAGAAATATAAAAAAAGCATCTCCATCGGAGACGCATTTTTTTATTCAAAAATAGACATATCTTCATAGCCGAATTTCTTGAGAAGCATTTCAACTCCCTCTTTGACTTCAGCCTTACTATAGTTATGTTCTTCTAAAAATTCATTATCCTGCTTAACAACATAATCGTAGAACATTAAACCAATCAAAAGATCATTCTTATCTTTTAAAAAGCCTTCTTTGTATAACATGTTCTCGGCTTCATTAATCTTTCCGCTTTTAGCTAATTCCAAAAGTTCATTATACTTTTCGCTCTGTTCCACATCCTCTTCAATTTTAGTATGAGCACCTTCAGAATCAATATTAAACAAAAGCTTTAATATCGTTCTAACCATCTCATGAATCAACCTTAAATAATAATCCTCAAAATATTCCATATTAGTCCCTCCTTTAGGTCATAAAATATTCTATAAATCGTAATTGATTTAAATTGTTAAAATTATATCAAAGCTACTTTTATTTGTCAATCACCGAAACCGCTACGCTTGTTTCGGGATTGTATCACGGTCGTCAAATGCTAGTAAGCAAGCTTACTGCATTTTCCTCGTCGTGTAAACAAATAAAAGACGGCCGTAGATAACTACGGCCGCTTTTAAACTGATGATTAGGAGTTTCTCATCAGTTCAAGGAAGTATGTAAAATCAACTTCCGGTATAGAAAATGATTTATGCAGAAACTATCATCTGAGCGATGTTTCCAACTTTGTTAAATACCCGTCTGTAGACGGTCTGACAATGCTCATACTTTTTACAAAGTGCCTTGGCATCATCAACATTACAATATACTTTCCACAGTCCACAGAATTTACAATTCTTACCCTGTTGACGTATGAACTCAGCTACGTCTTCTGCAGGATATCCTAAGAATAATCCTATCTCGTGTGGAAAGCATATAGTCATTTTAAGTCTTAATTTTAGGTTTTGAATGTAATCTTCAACTCCCCCATTAACATCGTACCCATAAGAATTTAAAATTTTGCTTGCTTTACTACTTTTCAAATCTTTAAGTAGTGGTTTCTCACGATATACGTATATCAATGCTCGATTTTTCTTAACACTTAAAATGTCTATTTGTACACCTTTTACATTAGCGGTATTGTTTAATTCTAGAATATCTTTGAGGAATTTATCTTTATCTTGGAAATTATGACTAAATAAACTGGCTGTCTTCATGCCTGCTAATGTTGGAGCACAGTAATAAATGAGTTCTTTTTCTAACATATTTTCAAACCATACTTTTTAAATAATTAATTTGCTAATTCCTTACCTAATGCTTTTAACTTTGCTTCCATGTCTGCATCAGGTGCTTCCTGGCATATTGCATCCTCGCCACCAACAACAGTAGCGCCTGCAGATGTCATACGTTCAACCCATGAGCGCATCCATTCGCCATCGCCCCATCCGTATGAACCGAATAATGCAATCTTCTTACCACTAACATTTCCTTCAAGCGCGCTTACTAAAGGTTCCATCTCATCCTCTTCAATCACTTCAGCGCCCATTGCAGGACTTCCTAATGCGTATACGCTTGCAGCATTTAATTCATCTGCGTTTATTTCTGAAGGAGTAACTACTGCTGCCTCCTTACCTGCTTCCTTAATGCCTTCTGCAATAGCATTTGCCATGCTTTCTGTATTACCAGTCTGTGACCAGTAAACAACATAGATCTTATCCATTTCAATAAGCCTCCTTAGGTTCTAATCAATTCGTTCACAAGTTCAGATATAACCATTTGCTCGGTTAGTTATATCTAACTCGCATAAAGAATAACACGAGCAAATGTTTTCGTCAACACCAAATTAAGTTATTGATAAAATGTTATCAATTCAATCCAAAAATGCTTATTACATTTGCTGAAATCGCATACAACAAAAGCCTCAGAGTTAAACTCCGAGGCTTTTGTTTATTTCTTTTTTTCTAACTGGAATCTTTCACCAGAATATAAATTCAATATCTTTCCGCTACTATCTGTCTGAACTGCATAGTAGACTCCCATGTTATCGATTCTGTTATACATAATGCTGTCAATTTCATATTCCTTACCATCTGTAGTGTAAATGAAATATCCATCTTTATTATCAGCACTCTTTTCTTTCTTTTCTTTAACAGTAAGTTCTACATACTTATAAGTTTCTTTTACATAATCAAAATTTGGATCAACAGGATATGGTTTCTCACGATTATATACCACTTTAGTCACGTAAGCACTACCTGCTAAAACTGCCAGAACAAGAACTGATAAAAAGAATGTTCTAATAAATACATACTTACGGCAATTTGCTAAAATGCTCAAGAACACTAATACAACAAATACACACCATCCAGCACAGATAGCAGAAACGCCCATATGTGCTTTGTCTCTGAAATCTAATGTTCTATCTGTATATTCAACAATAGCTCTATGGTCTTCTTCAATTGTGTTATCTGTAAGTACTGCCTTTGCATCTTTAAGCTTCATCTTTTCGTATCTTTCAACTCTACCGTTGTCATAATCACTTTGAATTGTAAATACTTCCAAGAAGCCTAAGCCAACCAATATAACAGTTGCAACAACAAAAATTATCCCAAAAAAAATGGTAATCTTCTTCATAATCAATATCTCCTTTTATACCCTTCTATTCATAAAAACTCCTCAGACTTGTATCTCTGAGGAGTTTTATAAATCGTTACGTAATTCCCATTATTTTTTGTATCTTATTCTCTCAGTTAAACTAATATAATTTAGCGCCTGCTGGAATGTGATTATCAACCATAAGAAGGTGAAGTTCTTCGTCCTCACTATCCTTAATGTTATTAACTGCTGATAATAACATACCGCATGACTCAATACCCATCATCTTTCTAGGTGGAAGATTTACTATTGCAACAAGAGTCTTACCAACAAGTTCCTCTGGTTCATAGAAATCATGAATACCTGAAAGGATTGTTCTATCAACACCTGTACCATCATCAAGAGTGAACTGTAAAAGTTTCTTACTCTTTGGAACAGCTTCACATGCCTTAACCTTAACCGCTCTGAAATCTGATTTGCTGAATGTCTCAAAATCAACCTGTTCTTCGAATAATGGCTCAATAGCAACCTTGCTAAAATCAATCTGATTATTAGGTGTGAAGAATCCGCCGTTATTGCCTTCATCATCACTACCTGACTTCTTATCAGCGTCTAATGACTTCATTGTCGGGAATAATAAAACGTCCCTGATAGCCTGGCTGTCTGTAAGTAACATAGCCATTCTGTCGATACCAAAACCGATACCACCTGTTGGAGGCATACCGATTTCAAGTGCATTAAGGAAGTCTTCATCTGTATGCTCAGCTTCATCATCACCTGCAGCAAATGCTTCTTCCTGTGCAGCAAATCTTGCTCTCTGGTCAATTGGGTCATTAAGCTCTGAATAAGCATTAGCCATTTCCCAACCGTTCATGAAGAACTCAAATCTTTCTACATATTCTGGATTCTCAGGTTTCTTCTTAGTAAGTGGAGAAATCTCAATTGGATGATCCATAATAAATGTAGGCTGAATTAAATGTTCCTCAACAAATGTTTCGAAGAATGCATTAAGGATTTCACCCTTCTTATGACGTTCTTCAAATTCTACATGATGTTCCTTAGCAAGTTCTCTTGCCTGTTCAACATCCTTAACTTCATTCCAATCAACACCTGAATACTTCTTAACTGCATCAACCATAGTGAGTCTTTCGAATGGCTTAGATAAATCCATTTCGATTCCGTTATATGTAATAACTTCACTACCTGTAACAGCCTTTGCAAGGTGTCTGTATAAATTCTCTGTTAAATCCATCATACCATTATAATCTGTGTATGCCTGGTATAATTCCATAAGTGTGAACTCTGGGTTATGTCTTGTATCAACACCTTCGTTTCTGTACACACGACCAATTTCGTAAACTCTTTCAAGACCACCTACGATAAGTCTCTTTAAGTATAATTCAAGTGAAATACGAAGCTTAACATCTTCATCAAGTGAATTATAATGTGTAAAGAAAGGTCTGGCTGCTGCACCACCTGCATTATGAACTAATGTAGGAGTTTCAACTTCCATAAATCCCTGTCCATCAAGATACTTTCTAATTTCACTAATCATCTTAGATCTCTTAATGAATGTATTCTTGCTTTCCTCATTCATGATAAGGTCAACGTATCTCTGTCTGTATCTAAGATCTGTATTAGTTAAACCATGGTGCTTTTCAGGTAAAATCTGAAGACTCTTTGAAAGAAGAGTTACGCTTGTAGCGTGAATACTCATTTCACCAGTCTTAGTCTTAAAAGGATAACCTACAACACCAACGATATCACCGATATCCATCTTCTTGAAATCAAGGTATTCCTGCCAAGGTTCTTCCTTACTTACATCACCTCTGGCAACATATACCTGAATATTTCCATCTCTATCCTGAATATTACAGAATGAGGCCTTACCCATAACACGTTTAAGCATCATACGACCTGCAATTGAAACAAGCTTACTATCATCTTTAATAAGTTTACCTTCTTCATCATGCATACACTCAAGTTTATCGAAATTATCCTTAATCTCCTGAGTGTGATATGTTACATCATATTTTGTTATAACAAATGGATCCTTTCCTTCTGCCTGTAAGTTCGCTAATTTTTCTCTACGAACCTTTAATAACTGATTAAGATCCATTTCCGCGTTATTGTTCTGACCTGCCATAATATCTCCTTATATCTTCCTATTAATATACTTTCTAGCAAATAATTCCTAGTTAGTACTTATCTGCTACTTATTAATTATTCATCAATCTTATGAATTTCTAAGATTTCATATTTATATTCACCAGCTGGTGCTTCAAAAGTAGCAACATCTCCTACTTCCTTGCCCATAAGAGCAGCTCCAAGAGGTGATTCATTTGAAATCTTACCTAAACGGCTGTTAGCCTCTGTTGAACCAACAATCTGAAGTTTCTTTTCACCTTCTCCACCGAGAGGTTTAACTCTTACTTCACATCCAACGTTAATCTTAGTAAGATCAACAACATCTTCGTCTACAACTTCAACATTCTTTAAAATCTGTTCAATATCTTCTATTCTAGCTTCGATATCTCTCTGCTCGTCTTTAGCTGCATCGTATTCAGCATTTTCAGAAAGGTCACCCTGTTCTCTTGCTTCCTTAATTTTTTCTGCAACTTCTTTTCTTTTATTAGCCTTAAGATCTTCAAGTTCATCCTGAAGTTTTTTCATACCTGAATATGTAATTACAATTTTTTTTGCTTCGGCCATTTTTTTGCCCCTTTCACTTTTATATAATTTTCGAGTAACAATATATAGTTTTCCACAATGCCAAATATTATAAACTAATCGTTAACCATTGTCAAGTTAAGCATAAATATTGTTCCAGTTTTATAGTCTGTGCCATAGCTCCGGCTTGATCTATTTTGGCCATATCAGTGGTATTTTTATTTTCCTATATACATAAGCAAGCTTAATTATGGTCCGATTTTGCAATATCGGCCATATCAGACCATATTCGCAGCCTGTAACCTACTTTAGCAAGTTAATTTTATGGTCCAGTTTTACGATTTTGGCCATATCAGACCATATTCTCATCTTGAAACCCACTTTAGCAAGTGAAGAGTACGGCCATTTTTTCAGTTTTAGCCATAACGGCCGTACTTGGCTCTACTTCTAGAGTCAAGTCCATATTTGTGTGTAAATTCATCTTTCAGTTACATTAAGTTATTTATGCTACTTTTAACTTCAATAATGTCTTTTGAATGTTTGCAAGCTTATCATAATACTCCTTCATATCGAAGAGTTTTTGAGCTACACTCCAATCATTATGATCATCTTGAAGTACTGCACCAATCAATCTAATAATAGATTCTGTGTTTGGAAATATCTGAATGACCCTCTCGCGTCTTCGGATTTCTCTATTTTCACGTTCTATTATGTTGCTAGTCCTTAATGCAATACGATATTTTGATGGTAAAGCCATTATTGTTATACTATCTTCGAATCCTTCGTCAAGTATGTTCATTGCGTCAACAGCGACGTCCTGGTATTCATCGTAGATTAATTCTTTTAGACGTCTCGCTTCTTCGATAGTGGTTGCATTGAACATATCACGTAATTCAGATGCTAGACCAGTACTGTATTTTTTAGGACATTTATCAATGATGTTTCTAGTGAAATGTGCCTGACAACGTTGCCAGGAAGAACCAGAAAAACATTCCTTAATAGCTTCAACCAAACCAGCATGCGCATCAGAAATAACAATATCAACATTTCTTAATCCGCGGCTTTTAAGGTTTTCAAAGAAGTCTTTCCAGGTGTTTGTTTTCTCCGAATCATACACCTCAAAACCTAGTACTTCTTTATGGCCGGTATTGTTTACTCCAACGGCAAGAAAAAGCGCTTTTGATTTAATACGATGATCTTCACGAGCTTTTAGATATATTGCATCTACAATAATGAATGGATAATGGTCCGGAAGAAGTCGCTCTTTGAAATGCTTAATTGGAATATCTAATTCCTTGCAGATTTCAGAAACAGCAGATTTTGAGAATGATTCACCACAAAGTTCTTCTGTAACTTTCTTGACATTCCTAGTAGAAACGCCTTGGACTACCATTTCCATCATGGTTGAGATCAATGCTTGTTCATTACGTTGGTAATTTTCAAACAAGGTTGTTTTAAAAGGAACATTACGATGTCTAGGAACTTTTAACTCAATCTTGCCAATACGAGTAGTCAAAGAGCGAGTGCGAGTACCATTTCGATAATCAGAACGTTCTTCAGAACGCTCATAGTTTTCGGCGCCAAGTTGTTCAGCAGATTCAGCCTGAAGTACCTGATTGAGTAAAGCTTCCATGAGCTTTCCAAAAGCTTCATCCTTAGTTTCTGAAAAAAGTCCTACAAAAAAATCGTGATCTAATGTAAAATGTAATTGAGCCATATGTTTCATCCTTTCAATTATGTTTTTGTTTGGTAATTTAATTATAACTGAAAGATGAGCACTTGGCTCTTTTTATTTAAATTTACAATTTACACCATTATATAGACTTTATCATAACCTTCATTTACACTGCCCACTGTACACACAAGCAAGTTAGATTTACGGGTGAATTTACGTTTTTCTCAATTTGCACTGCCTTTATGCCATCCACAACTTGCTTCCCGGCAGTGCATTTGGCCATAACCTTCATTTGCACTGCCCACCACACACAAAAGCAAGTTGCTTTTACGGGTGAATTTACGTTTTTCTCAATTTGCACTGCCTTTATGCCATCCACAACTTGCTTTCTGGCAGTGCATTTAGCCATAACCTCCATTTACACTGCCCACCACACACAAAAGCAAGATATTTTTACGGGTAACTCTACGTTTTTACAACAAATCATAGAAACAAATCACATCTTGTATATTATTCATAACTTTTATAATCAAATATACTAAACTCAATTATTTTAGTTTGTGTACTTTTATTTATGACATTTTAATGTTATAATGTCAATATATAAACGCACAAACATAAAATACAAACATAAATAAATGTATAAACTTACATATACATTTATTACTCCTTGCCCAAACTCATACCTCATTTAAAACATCTAATCAAAGGAGAAATAATGTTAGAAAAAAGAAAAGAATATCTAGAAAACGTAATAAACAAATTATCAAAATCAAAACTTAAAGACAAATACCCTAATCAAAAAATCCATGTGTCTACAAGTAACGGCAGGCACCAGTTTTATTTAATTGACAATAAAACTAAAAATAGAACTTATCTAAACAAAGAGCAACAGGAATACATACATGAATTAATTCAACGAGATTATGAATCCGAAGTACTTAAAAGTGCAACTGATGAATTAAAAACAATTAACAGATATCCCGATACACGTGTAGAATCAATATTTGAAAACATTCACGAAGCTAAAAAGAAATATATAACTCCAATCATTAATAATGAAACTTCGTACATAAATAATTGGTTATCAACTCCTTCTCCTTCAAAACTTAGTTTTCCAAACGATTTACCAATTATAAAAACAGCTAACAATCTACAAGTTCGATCTAAATCAGAATCAATAATTGCTGATACGTTGGATTTCTATGATATCCCCTATAAATATGAATTTGCTCATGTGATAAAGGGAAAAACTCTTTTCCCCGACTTTACTATTTTAGATATATATAATCACCGAGAAATAATTTGGGAACATTTAGGACTGATGGATGATTATCAATATTTGTGCAGATCACTTTCAAAACTTGAGCTCTATGAAGAAGAAGGATTTTTTATTGGTGATAACTTAATACTCACATGGGAAACAAATAAAATCCCATTCACATCAAAAAAAGCAGCAAATACAATCAAGCACTACATACTTGACAAATACAAATAATAAGAAGAGGCATGCTATAAATGATATGATTTATAGCATGCCTCTTCTATTTACTTGTATATATTCAATCAATTATTTTCTAGCATTGTATTTAATTAAAAACTACATTCACACTGCCTATATTTCCTTCATAACTTACTTTCTGGCAGTGCACTTGGCCAAAAACATCATTTTCACTGCTCATATAACCTCTATAACTTGTTCTCAAGCAGTGTATTTAGCCATATCCTTCATTCACACTGCCCTCTACACACATTAGCAAGTTATCCTTACGGGTAAATTTACGTTTTTTCAAATTTGCACTGCTTTTATACCAACATCAACTTGCTTCCTAACAGTACATTCAGTCAAAATCCACCTTCACATTGCCACAACTATTTAGTAGTCAATCCATATCCAGCCTTTAACCAGCATTTGTCTGTTCCAATCTGGTCAACTGATGAATACCAAGGTGCTGGAAGTGTTCCAGTAAAGGCAACCTTTCCGCATAGAACATCGGCAACACCTGCGCCCTCAGAACCTGGAAGGTAGCTCATAACAACGCCATCCCAATCCTTATAATCATCTCCAAGGATTACATTACGTCCAGCGACGATGCATGTAACAATTGGCTTGCCATATGACTTAGCTTCAGTAATCATAGCCTTGTTAGTCTGAATACCAAGTTCTCCACAAAGTTCAAGGTCTGTTGTATCACCATTCCACTCAGCGTATGGTTCTTCACCAACACAAAGTAAAATAACATCTGCTTTATCACCGGATGGAACTATTTCAATACCACACTCTTCAGCAACTTCCTTAAATCCTGCTCTAATAGTTGTAAGACCTGTGATATTAGCTTCAGGAGCTCCCATCCACTGAAGTGTCCAACCACCACACTGTGCCTGACCATTTTCAGCAGCACCACCTAACATATAAACCTTTGTACCCTTCTTAAGTGGAAGAATATCATTTTCATTCTTAATTAAAACCTGACTCTTGTTAACTGCTTCTCTTGCAAGTGCTCTGTATTCATCTGAACCAACATCAGTAATATCAAGTTTCTGATTTTCAAATAATGGATCAGCAAATACTCCAGCCTCAAGTTTTACTCTTATGATTCTTGTTGCTGCATCTTTAACTCTTTCTTCACTAATGTCGCCCTTATTAACACCATCAATGATATGGCCCATACATACATTCTGACTATCAACATCAACTTCCATAAACATATCAATACCAGCATTTACTGCATTAACTACTTGCTCATAATATGTATTTGCTGATGTATTATGAACACTATCCCAGTCACCTGAGATAAATCCCTTAAAGCCCATCTCGTCTTTAAGTTTCATAATATATTCTTTATTTTCATGCATCTTAACACCGTTAAGTGCTGAATGACTTACCATAATAGTCTGAACACCTGCATCAATTTCTGCCTGATACACATCTAATAATTCCTTAATCTTTTCATCAGAAATCTTTGCATCACCTCTGTCGATAAGTTTATCGCCTTCACCAGAGTTATATTCAACATTACCATCACCAAGATAATGCTTTGCACATGTAATCATGCCACCATCAATCATACCCTTTGTATATGATGTTGCAAGTTCCTTAATGTTATCAATTTCAGTTCCATATGTTTCATATGTTCTTCCCCATCTAGGGTCATCACTCTGTGCAACAATTGGAGAGTATGACCAAGTGTTGTGGCAAAGAAGAGATTCATTTGCTGTTGCAACACCAACCTTGTAAATCAAGTCCTTATCGTGAGTTGCACCCATACCAATCTGATGTGGATAGATAACGCCATTATCAACCTGATATACACCATGAATCTGGTCATTACCATAAATGATTGGAATACCAGCTTCAGATTC
>Ga0310786_10011698_pt1 | contig 10926 bp, 13 predicted proteins | sample AusTroGonzalo_MG_FD_203881 | JGI IMG/M metagenome (GOLD analysis project Ga0310786, IMG submission 203881) | Bovine rumen microbial communities from tropical cattle in Woodstock, Queensland, Australia - Gonzalo_03 (v2) (version 2) | ecosystem: Host-associated > Mammals > Digestive system >...
GGCCCGGGCACCTTGTTCGGCCCGGTCCCGCCGGCAGGGTTCACGTTCCCGCCGGTCCGCGCGCCGGCAGACGCCAGCGCCGTGGTCATCTGGCTGGTGGCCCGCTTCAGGTTCTGGTTCTCCTCCGCCATCTGCTGCATCTGCTGGCCCATCTGGTCCATCTGCTGCTGCATGGCCTGCATCTGCTGCTGGTAGGTTTCGTTCGCCTGGATCACCGGCAGGATCTTGTCCTTCCCGTCCAGGTTCAGGATCTGGAACAGCGCCGACAGCGGGAAAAACTGCTGCGCCTGCGCGCTCATGGTGTACGCTTCCATGAACATCTGGTTCTGGTTGGCGACCCGCTGCGGGTCCCGGCTGCTGATCTCGATCTGCACCGTGTAGGGGGGCGGGTTCACCGCGCCCTTGGTCTTCTTCCCGAACCACTTTGCCGGGTCCACCTTTACGGACCGGGTGTTCCCGTTCCGACCGGTGATCATGACCACCCGCTCCTTGTCGTAGAACTGGGCCGCCAGCCACAGGATCTGTTCGGCAATCGGCTTGTCCCCGTACTTGAGCTGCTCGGTGCGCATGCTCGCGACCTTTCCGCCGGCCTGGATCAGGGCGCCGATGGCCTTGCCGCTGACAATGCCGCCCGTGGTCTCGCCGCGGGTAAACTGGTTCGCGCCGCTGTCGGCCTTCAGGTCGCTCTGGAACATCGCCATCAGCTGGGTGATCGTGGAGTTGAACGGCTGGTTCTGCATCCAGTTCCAGCTCTCTCCCTGCACGATCCGGTCGCCCTCGACGATGTCCGTTTCCCAGTCCGTCAGCGCTTCCTTGTCAATGCCGCTCCCCCGCTGCACCAGCATCCTCCCCTTGGAGGACATCCGGGCGTTCATGTCCGCGTAGGCGGCGTAGCGGTTGATGTAGCGCATCATCGGCGCCAGCTCGTCCACCAGGCCCTTGCCGGCGAGGCAGCCTTCAATGCTGTCGTGCACGTCAATGACAAACGGGTACATCCCGTGAGCGTACACGTCCGTGTCCTTGTCCAGCAGGGCGTTCCCGGCAACGTAGGCAACGTTCACGGTGTAGCGCCGGGTGGAGGCATTGTATTCCCGCCACCAGTACTCGATCAGAAGCGCCCGCTTCTCATCGTTCATGTGCTCAGCTTCCGCCTGGTCGATCGTCATGCCCACGTTATTGTGGGTGCCGTCGTCGGCGTATACGTAGCGCCCCGCGTCCGGCCAGTGCTCCCGGTACCAGCTGAGCGGATGCCAGCTGACCTTCATCACGGCCCGGCAGTCCTGCAAGCTTTCCGCCGTCGGATCCCACAGGAAAGCCTCCACCGGCCAGCGGATCAGGCAGATCTCGCCGCGCCCGTAGTTCATGTCCGGGTCCCAGGCGATCTGGGTGATCGCCGTCCCCGTCGTGTAGAAGTCCTCGCACCGCCGGTAGTGCAGCCGCTCAAAGTTGTTCGCGCAGTACATGATGTAGTGCACCATGTCCTGCAGGTCGTCCGCGGCTTCCTGCATGTCCGCCGTCTCCGGCAGGAGTTTCACTTCAGGCATCGCCAGCATCTGGTCTGCGACCACATTATTGATCGTCGACTTCAGTGTCTGCAGCTGCAGCGTCTTCTTCCCGTTCTGGCTGAGCGTCTGCGCGTCGTCCTGCAGGGGATCCTCCATATGCAGCACCTGCCGGCAGTCCTTTGCGGCCTGGTGGTACGGGTTGTTCAGCTGCTGGAAAATGTCGAGCCGGTCATACACCAGCTCCACCAGTTCCTTGTCCTCTTCGTCCAGCGGCTGGTCCTCGTCGATATACCGCTCTAGTTCCTTTTCCAGCTGTACGTTCGTCATCTTCTCACCTCATATGATTAACGGTGCGGCGGGTGGAATTGTTTGTGAACCGAAAAACAAGGGAGGCTTTTCACTTCCTTCCTGTTTTAAATTTTTTTATTTATTTGTCCGTTGCACGCGGAACCGCCGCACCGTTAATTACTCCTCAAAGGGGCTGTAAGGCTTGTATTCCCGCGGGGGCCGTGAGGTCGCCGCGATGGGGTGGTCCATCAGGAAATACCGGGTCGCGTCATAGCTGTGATCTTCCGCCTGCGTGTCCACGTCCTCCCGCTTTTTCTCGCTGTAGGGCAGGTTCGGCACCGTCCGGATCCAGTCAGCGCACGTGCTGAACACGTACAGCATCGGCTTCCCATCATTGTCAAACCGCAGCCGCTCGTGGAACTGCATGAGTCCCGGCAGCCGGCTGTGGTCGCCCCGGTTGAACAGCACGCCCTTCGCCCGTCCAAGGTAGCCAGGCGCCATCTGGTCTGCCACGCTGTCCCCGCGGCTCTTGTCGAAGATCGCCGGGTCCGCCACTCGCAGGATCCGGATGTTCTCCCTCGTCTCCTGCTCTTCCCGCTCCAGGATCCCCTCCGCGATCTGGGAGGGCGTGAGCTTGATCCCTGTGTCCGCCTTCCGCGGTACGCACCCGTACCATTCCCGGTAGAGGTAGGCGCGGCCCTTCGGGTCCGTGGCAAACCACTGGCAGGCAAAGGGTTCCGAATACCCATGGTCGAAGGCAAAGTACCGCGGCCAATCCACCGGGATCTCGAAGGGCGCAATCACGTGCGTTCCCTTCCGGTCCTCGTAGTGCGCAGGATCGTTCACGAACTCCGTGAACACCTGCCCCTCGAAGCTGTCCCAGTCCCCGTTCAGGAGCGCGCGGCGCAATGCCTCCGGCTTCTGCTCCAGCTCGAAGATGTAGTCGTCCGTGATGAACGGGTTCTCCGTCGCCAGCGCCGGGATGTACTGCGTCCGCAAAGTCTTGGACTTGTGCAGGGTTTCGCTGTAGATCTTCTGCTCCTGAATGCTCATGTACGGCCCGGCATCCACAAACATCTTCTTCACCCAGCCGTGCCCGATGTTCCCCGGGTTGCTGGCAGAGCGGACGATGGGCACCACGCCCAGCGCCTTCTTCGCCCGCAGGCGGGTCTTGATGAAGTCGTAGATGCTCTGCTCGAAGCTCGTCAATTCGTCAAAGTACAGGAATTGTATCTCAATGCCGGAATACTTGAACCGGTCCGCCTCGTTCTCACAGTGGCGAAACAGGATCTTGCTCCCATTAATCAGTTTGAACTCATGCCGGCCAGCGTTGTACGTCGCCAGCTTCTCCGGATAGGAGGCCTGCGCCTCCTTGATGTCCGTATCCTCCAGCTCGCCGTAGCTCCGCCGGAAGATCGCCGCCGTCGTCCCCGGATGCTGCAGGCACCGGAAGAACGCGTCCATCACCAAAGCCTTCGTCTTCCCGCCGCCGGCAGCCCCGCCGTACAGGATCTCGTTCGCACGGCTCGCGTGAAACATCGCCTGCTTCGGCGTCGGCTTGTAGCTGATCGTTACTGTCGCCATGCGATTCCTCCAGTGTAGGGAGCGGGAAAATGGCTCTGCGGATGCCTTGCCCTGGCTGATGCCTCGGAACTGCGTCTATATTCTGTCGGAGGAATCTGCATGAAGAAGATCACTATGCATGAAAAAGAACCTGCTGCTCAGCCACACCCGCAGAGCCAAAAGGAGATCGTTCCGTTACAGCCAGCCGCCATGGCCGGCTTGGGCAAGCGCAGCTCCCTCTTTCTCTTTTCCCGTACAGCCAGCCACCGCTCTCCCCATGGCGGCCTCCGGGAGGACAAGCTTTGTTGTGAAAATTGTTTTAATTTTGCTCCCCATGGTACAGAGGGTACTGGTGGGGAAGCTTCGTTCCGGACCGGCCCGGCGTGCGCGGAGTCCCTGGCACGATTCGGCCCCCCCGGGGGTCCAGGCACCCCACCCCCACCCCGGGGTTGAATCCTCCGGCTGCCTGCCAGGGGGAGGGGGGAGGGGGGCGGCCCCATATGTTTTATTCCGATCAGGGGGAGGGGGGCCGTGCATATCCTGCCCGTTGTGCTATGCATAACGCTGTCACTTATGCGGAGATATGCGCATATTTATTCGGGCAAGTATTATCTGGTCTGTGTTCTCCACCAGATCATACAGGTTTTGGCATTTCAACTATTCGCTAAACCGTTGTTTCACGAATAGTTGGTGCATTATCCCTGTTCGTCCTGGTCCGGTGATCCCAGATCGACCATGCCTTCCAACTTGACGTGGACTGTGTTGTCCTCGTCGCTGTAGATCCGTTTGCTGGCCGTGTTCATCACATTCACTGCGGATTGCATAGCCAGCCATTTGTCGCTGTCATCCATGCTTTTCCGCAGGGTCTTACGCGCCTTTACATAGTCTCCGAAGTCGTTCTTTCGTACCTCGTCCTTCCAGACTTCCACGTACTTCGGGTGCTGCCGCCAGCGGGTGAGGATGCATTCCTTCGCATGGTATCCGTCGTCCCCTTTGCTCAATCCCCACATTTCCTTGATGATCTCAGGGTTTGAAAGGCCGTTTGCCTCCATCCGGACGAATCTGTCCTGCTGAACTGTAAGCTCCGGATTCTTTACACGCATTGAAAAACCTCCTTTCTGCCCCTGGCGGGGTGCTCTTTCGCACTCGTTTCTATGCTTCCAGCCAATACGCGGCCTGAGTAGTACAGGATCAGAGCAAAACAAATAAGATATAGCAAGAAAATAAGAACAAGATAAGAGCAATTAAGAGAACGAATAAGAATGAATAATAGATATATATATTAATAATATAATAAATGAGATAGAGACAAGAAAAACCAGCTACTGGCGAGTAACTGGTCTTTAGAGATATTTATATCACTATAGCAGATTATACTGTCAAGATCATGCAGTGTCAATGAGTTCGAGTGGCTGAAAATATTTTTTTGAAAAATTTTTTGAGATTTTTACTGCCAGAGGGTGGGGGAGCGACCTTTCCGGCCTTATAGATCAATGGCTGGAGCTATTTTTTGGCGATCTGAAAAAAAGCGTTGACAATGGGTGGCACCCATGATATATTATAGCCACAGACGGGTGGCACCCACAGATAGCCAGAAAGAGAGGCAACAACAATGAAGTACAGCGAGATGAAAGAAACCTTCCAGGAGGAACTGAACTTCCTGAAGGAGCTCACAGAGTACGAGTACGATCTGGAGCAGATCCACAACATGAAGGAAGCCATGGTAAACATCGAAGCCTGGCAGCGCGACGGATATGATGAGTTCCCGAAGAGCTTCACCGGCGTTAATGGTCCCAGTATCGTGATGGCCCTCTGGAACACCTTCATCGTTCCCGATGAGGAAACCAAGAAAGCGATCCAGAACGAGGAATACGAGGAGCGGTTCAAGAAAGAGCATCCCGACTGGCTGGCATTCGATAACTACTATTCTGACGGCTCCTGCCTCTTCATCGACCCCGAAACGATCTCCTTCATCCTGCAGCAGCGCCACTACGATGTCGAGCATCGCGAACTGATCGTCAAGGCACTGAAGGCCTTCCATCAGAACTACATGGAAAACATGTAAATCTGATCCTGGCAGACGGGAGCCGGGCACCGGCTCTCGTAGCCAGCACCAGATGCTGGTATTGACAATCAATGATATACTGAAAGAAAATGAAGGAGGAAAACCACAATGACGTACCTGGAGAAGTTTGAGAGCACCAACAGCAACGAGAACCTGAGCTGGTGCAAGCCCTACACCGACAAGAACAACGAGTACTACCTGATCCAGCATGACGGCGAGATCATCGATGTAAAGACTCCTACAGGCGAGTACAACCTGTACGACGGCACCCTGACCGCCGAGATCATGGAGTCCATTGCACGGGCAGTCAACAGCGATTATGACTGCTACAAGGGCTGGACAGACGAGCACATCGCCATTGATGCCATGACCGAGATCGGCTGCGCCTGCTGTCCCTTCCGCCATGTATGCGAAGCAGTCAACGAAGAGATCGAGACGATCGACGAAGACGCGGAGGAAGAATAATGACGACTGAGGCCAGCAAGGCCGCCAAGGCTCGCTACGACGCGAAGACGGCCAAATACATCAGCCTGAAGTTGAACAGCAACACCGACGCAGAGCTGATCAGGCACCTTGAGCAGCAGCAAAACATTCAAGGCTACCTGAAAGAGCTGATCAGGCGGGACATGAAGAAAACCGGGGATTGAGTTCCCCGGTTTTTATTGTGCGTTCAGAATTTTTTGTGCTTCTGCCAGAGCCCAGCCATGGGCGCGGTATACGCTGTTTTGGTCGGTATAGTGCATTTCGTCGCTGATGCTGCGGAAAGACCAATTGCATAGATACCGATATGTCAGGATCTGGCGGTATTTCTCCTGGCTGATCTGGCTGATCACCTGCCTTGCTGACTCGATGATCGCGCTGTACTGTTTCGCCTCCTCCTCCAGGGCGCGGGTGGCGTCGTAGATACCGATTGCTGCGGTTTCCACACGTGAGGATCCGCGGCTGTGGCTCATTGGCATTCCGCTGATTCCGCGGCCAGAGATAGAGCGTCCCAGGTCGTCATAGTGCTGGATCTGTGCCCGGATCAGCCGCAGCTCCGTCTCCGCCCGTTGCACCCTCAGGAAGTATTCCTTTGCCTTCATCCTTTGCTGCCTCCTCTGTATCCGGATATTTTAGCCACCACTCAGCGCAGCCGGTGCCGCCCTTGGCCTCCAGCTGGCATTCTGCCTGCTCCTCGCAGTACTCGCAGGGGCTGGCGCCGGCAATCATGCGCTGGATCACCTCATCGTACATTTTGATGTCCTGTGCCAGCCTGGCGTTGACGTATTCCAGTTCCTCAATTCGTTTTGCAACGGCTCGCGCTGCCTGTCGTGCGTTCATGATCATTCCTCCTGTGTTTAACTTGCCGGCAACTTGCCGGTAACTTTCAGCCTTTAAGATTGTGGTTGTTGCAATAATTGCAACTGGTTGCAATTTGGTTGCAATCAACTTAGTCATTGACTACTGCTATCACTCCCACTTCACCGACCTTCCACTATGTGATATAATTCATATAAAGGAGTTGATTATTTTGAACAATCTTCTTGAACAAATCCGCAAGATTGACCCTGATTTCATTACTGTTAGAAAGTTTGACGAACTCCTCGATGAAATGAAGCAAAAATATCATTTCAATATTGAGAACATAAAACATGAAATCAAACAATTAGAGCAGGAGATTGAACAAGAAAAGTGAATTCTGCCCATGTACTCTTTCATTCCAACTTCACCACTTTCCCATCATGTCAGGACTTTCGTCCCATCCTTTTTCCAACTCAAGTTCTTTGATTCGTTCGTCCTGCTTTTTCAGCAGGGCAAGGGCATCAGAAAGCATTTCATCAATGCAACAGATTTCTGATTTCCAATATGGGCATGAGTTTGATTCACATCTGTTTGCTTTACTTGCACAGCAGCATTCCAACCCTTTGATAACCTTCTCCCTGTCAATCATTCCAACTTCACCGACCTTCCTGCTTCGGTAGCTCTGGCATATACATCCATGCTTTTATTTCTCTAAGATCTCTACCACTGTCGAGAAAAATGCCATCATCCACGCCGTCCACATAATCATCAATCCAGATATCTTTCCCATCTGTCATAAGATACTGTCCATCATCACCGGGCAATCCGTGAATGATACCGTCAGCGTCTTCAGTAAGTAAATTCCATTTCTGTGCTTCCTGCTCTTTCAGCATGGAAATGGCATCTTCAACAGCATCACACCTGTCCTTTGACTTATTGATTTCTTCTCTGTCTTTCGAATGATGATAAACGCTGAAGAAATAATCTGATATTTCTTCCAATCCTTTGATAGTCTTCTCCAAGTCAGACATCATCGTTCGCAATCCTCCTGATCTGCCTCATATAGCACAGCTCCTTCATGAGCTGCATAAACTCCACGCAGTCAATCTCAACAGTCCCCGTCCTGTTATCATGCAGTTCCCTCATTTTTTCTTTCATGTATTCATACAGTTTGTCCATGATCACTCTGCCCCGCTTTCCATCACGTCCAGCAGCGCCAGCGCCCGGATCGCGTCCGTGATCCATCCGATTTTTTCCTCCAGGTCCTCGCGCCTGACCCGGTCCGCGACATTAAACCGCAGCCAGAGCCGCAGGTATTCCAGATTTTTCCGTGTATCCATTTTCCATTCCCTCCTGTCGTAACTGAAAAACCAAAAAAACGTAATTGACATGTTCTCCTATATTTATATATATCATTCTACTTTTCTTTATTTCTTTTAGTTTTTTGGTTACAAGAAGTAGTAGAATATATATATATCAAGGCTTCCGGGGAAAACTGACTCAAAAACCAAGTAACTGCAAGCTGTTACGCTTACCGCCAGAACGGGAAGAACTGGCTCCTGACTTTCTGATAGGCTCGCTGCACGCCCCATGGATCCATCCTGACGGCGGATTTTCGCCTCTCCCAGCCTTCCATCTCGTTCATGATCTTGGCGATCTCGATGCTGTCCGACCTGCTGGGCTTGCTCTCTGTCGGTTCCCCGAGTGCCCGGTGCCACAACTCGATGATGCATACCAGGCTGTCCTGCGCCTTTTTAGTGTCCTCGAGATACTGTTTGATGGCGCCGACGCGCCAGTCATCCTCCTCCGCGTCTGATTGTTCCCTGCGGATGATGTCCAGCAGCTCCCTCTTCGCGTAGGGCGGGAGCTCGTCGCGCCGGTACAGCGCCAGGGCCTCCGCCCAGCACTGGCGGATATACTCCCGCAGCTCTTTCTCCCGGCCCAGCAGGTCGTATCCGTCCTCGACGCACATGACCGGATAAAAGCGCCGGTTCCCCGTCTTGTCTGACAGGAACTGCGGGTTATTCGTCGTACCGATGAACGTACACCGCCGCGGGATGGTCTGCACGTGCCGCTCGTAGGGCGCGCGGTAGCTGTCCTCCTGCGCCGTGATAAAAGCCTTGACGCTCTCCGCCTCCTTGACGCGGGTCATGGCCATCAGCTCGGCGACCTCGCCGATCCACACGCCGCGGAGGCTCTCGATGCCCTCCTTGCCGGTGATGGTCTTGATCTCTCGGAAATAGTCGTCGCTGATGTTAAGCCAGCGCACCAGGGTGCTTTTCCCGCCTCCCTGGCGGCCCACCAGGACCACCATGTCATCAAATTTGCACCCGGGCCTGTAGGCCCTGTGGATGCCGCCGGCGAAGATCAACCGCGAAACCTCCCGGTTGTAGGCATTATCTTCCGCCCGCACGGCCTCTGACAGGAAATGCTCAATCCTCGGCTTTCCGTCCCAGCGCAGGCTCTCCAGCAGGTCCGTCAGGGGGTTGACCTTGTTGCTGTGGAAATAGATTGCCGTGGCCTGCGCCAGCATCTGAGGGCTGTACAGGCCGTAGTTTGTTTGAAAAAAGGCAGCCATCCGCGCGTCGTCGACGTCGCTCCATTCCTGCCATTTTTGCTCGTAAGCGTTGTACCATTCCGGTTTCCCGGTCATTTCGTTCAGCCGCAGCCGGTCCCCGTATTTTTCCTCGATTAACTTCAAAAATACAGAGATCTGCGGCTTGACGGACTGTGCCGGGAGTGCGCTCGTCAGGCTGACGCTGCTTTTGCCGCCCTCTTCGGGGGCCTGCGTTGCTGTTGCCGCCACTGTATGATCTCCTCCCGCAGTGCGTCGCACTGTTGTTTTTTGTATTCCAGATATTCCATTTCGCCCACCAGGATCAGGATCTGGTCCCATTCCTGGGCCGAACGTTCGGGTTTTGGTTTTGCCTCCAGATCCTGCAGGGCGCTGAGCCGCAGCCGGATCTCGTCCTCGTGGATTTCCTCGGTAATCTTGACCTGCTCCAGCAGATTGCCCGTCAGCGCGTCCAGAATGGCCAGAAACCGCCGTCTGTAATCTTCCATGAGCGGATCTTCGCCTTCGGTCAGACGCAGGCGCATGGCGTTGTCAATGGCCTTTACGGCGGTGCTGAGATTGCAGCCCTCGTGCTCCATCACGAAATCGATAACGGACCCGCCCCGCCCGCACCCGAAGCAGTGCCAGCCGGAACCCTTATAGATTTTCAGGCTCGGGTTCCGCTCCCCGTGAAACGGGCAGGGCATGAACCCGCTGCGGTTGGGCTTGTATCCGTACAGGCCCAGGATCTGGTCCATGCTGACCGTGTCGCGGATGATCTGTGCCGCGTCCCGTGTGTTCATACGGCATCCTCCATTTTGAGCTGCTCTGTCTGCATGTGGAACATTGCGTCGAAATATTGGAAAAGCGCCACTGACAGCTGCAGCATCAGGGGATGCGCGTTGCAGGCGTTGTTGGCCCGCACCAGCGCGTCCCGCAGCAGGCAGAAATTGTCCGCCGTCAGCGGCATATCGTGGAATTGCTCGTGGACCAGGTAGATCTGCCTCCAGATCTCCCGCTCTTCCTCTGTCAGTTTGCTGGTCATTACTCACGCTCTCCCTTCAGGTATTCGATCAGGACCTTCCCGGTGCTCCGCCCGTCGCAGAACCGGAACCGCACCCCGTATTTTTCCTGCATCGTCAGCATAGTTTTCTTCAATATCGCCGGGTCAAACCTGAATTTCGGCCGCCCGTCCCGCCCCATGGGGGACCGCCAGTTTTCCAGCAGTCCCCCTGGCAGTACTTCTTCCGTCAGCACGTACAGCGTGATGCCGCACCTCTGTGCCCGCTCGCACTCGTCGCGGAACCGCTCGTGCTCCTGGAAGCAGTTGCTGGCGAGCTCCGGTACGCCCTGCTTGGTGTCGACGCTGATGTCGCCTTTCCCGGCGATCTGGTAGTCGCCGACGTTCAGCGCCTGCCGGATGATCTCAATTCCCTGCTGCTCGCAGTAGGCGTGGACGTTCCGGTGCTTCCCGGCCTGCTGGCGGCTGTCTTCGTACAGCACCATGGCATCAGAAAAATGGCGTCTCGACGTCCACCGGCGCGAATCCCAGCGGATCCGGCACAGGCGGCGCCACAGGCGCGGTCTCCTTCCGCTTCCGGGGCTGCATGGGCTTGACGGTCCCGGCCCGCACGTCCTGCGCGACCTCAAACCTCCCGATCCGGGTGAAC
>Ga0310786_10011700_pt1 | contig 10926 bp, 9 predicted proteins | sample AusTroGonzalo_MG_FD_203881 | JGI IMG/M metagenome (GOLD analysis project Ga0310786, IMG submission 203881) | Bovine rumen microbial communities from tropical cattle in Woodstock, Queensland, Australia - Gonzalo_03 (v2) (version 2) | ecosystem: Host-associated > Mammals > Digestive system >...
GAGCAGCAGTTACTTGTCTCTTCACTGCAGCTCTGTTAAATAACGGTTTCAATATCTTAGCAGGGCGACGCCCCGCCGATGCACCGTCATCCTGCGCCGACTGCGCCACCTCTATCAGCGTAATCTCCACCAGCAGGCGCTTGTTCTGACTTATCTTGTAGTTGATGTCACAATCCGTACACAACCTGATGGCACGATAGAGGAACTGCGGCTTGCATTTCTTCGCCTGTTCCGTATAACGCTGGCGCACATCATCGTTCGTATCCAGCAACTTCGTTGTACTTTCGTCCCTACACATCAGCAGGTTCCTCAGGTGCGCATTCAGTCCGTTGATGAAGTGACTACCCTCGAAGCCCTTGTTGATGATTTCGTTGAATGTCATCATCACCTCCGGAATCTTTCCCTCGAGGAAGTAATCCACCAACTTGAAATAGTAGTCGTAATCCAGCACGTTGAGGTTTGCGATCGTCTGCTTGTAAGTGATGTTCCCGTCACAGTAAGCCGTCACCTGGTCGAATATCGACAACGCATCACGCATACCGCCATCCGCCTTCTCGGCTATCACGGCCAAAGCATCAGGTTCAGCCGTCACACCCTCCTGCTCAGCCACCTTCTGCAGGTGAGCCACCGTGTCCTTGATGGTCATGCGGTTGAAGTCGTAAATCTGACAACGACTCAGGATCGTAGGCAGCAGCTTGTGCTTCTCCGTCGTAGCCAGAATGAAAATCACGTAGTGAGGAGGCTCCTCCAAGGTCTTCAGGAACGCGTTGAATGCCGCATTCGACAACATGTGCACCTCGTCTATGATGAACACCTTATATTTACCCACCTGCGGAGGGATGCGCGTCTGCTCAATCAGGTTCTTGATTTCCTCGATACCGTTGTTCGAAGCCGCATCCAGTTCGTAGATATTCAGCGAACGCTGTTCGTTGAACGCCATACACGACTCACACACCCCACAAGCCTCGCCATCCGCAGTAGGCGACATACAGTTGATGACTTTAGCAAAGATACGGGCACAGGTGGTCTTACCCACCCCACGCGGTCCGCAGAAAAGATATGCATGCGCCTGATGCCCCTTCTGAATCGACTTCTTCAACGTCGTAGTCAAGGCCCCCTGCCCCACCACCGAGTCGAATGTCATCGGGCGATACTTGCGTGCAGAAACAATATAACTATCCATCTTTTTTCCTTCATTTTAATTTCAACTGCAAAGATACAAAATTATTGACTATTTGACAACTTACTATTTACTATTTTATTTTATTTTTCCATTTTTGTCCATTTCCGAGGTGCATTTTATTTTCGAGCGCAGCTCAAAGTACAAAAAGTTTAGCGGTTAGCGATTAGCGGTTACCATTTTTTTTCGTTTTTTTTCATCAATTACCCCAAAGGGGGTCAATAACATAGGATGGGGTGTCAACCCTATCGGTATAACACCCCATCATTCCTTTATCCTCTACATGTGAACACCTGCTGTCGGTTCTCGCCTGTGGCTTTGTAACTCACATGAATCCACTTCGAGTTGGGGCGTACCTCCCAGATGAGTTGGTCGAACTGGAGGTTGTCAACCATCCACAGGTAGATGTCGTACAGTTTTATGTTCTGTGCCCTTATCTTGAAGTCAGCTGCCTCGCCCTTCATGTGCTGCGAGCTAGTAGCACCTTTCACAGCGTCGTTGAGGTCAGGGCATCGGTAGCCCGAGGTGATGATAATCGGCACTCCGAAGTGGTCACGCACAGGCTGCAACACCTTCTCGCACAGGGTGCGTAGCCTTGGAACAGCAAACTGAGGCACATGGTTATCGATTTTCAGCCGTTTGGCTGTATCGCTTCTCTCGAATTCTTCGAGGGTGAAATTCTTACTTAGTCTCATAGTACCTCCACTTTTGATAGTTTGAACACTCCAAGGTTGACTGTTTTGTCGTCGGCATTCTTTGCGATTTCCTCGTCGAGCATCAAGCTCAGGCAAGCGGCTAACGACATGGTTCGTACGATGGGTGACACGCTCAGTACGCGTGTCTCACCCGATTCGTACAACTTGGCTGCTGCGACGCAATAGGCGCCGTCGGTTACCAATTCGGCTGCGGAGGGGTAACGTTGCTCCATCTCCTGCTCAGCCATGATTTCTGATATATGTTTTCTTCCCATATTCTTATGATTTTGTTTATGTTATTTGAAATTATTAAATGTACATAGTGAGTAAGTGAGTAACTTCACGCAAGAGCTTGAAGCACCTTCTTATAATGTCCGTATTTTACCCTTTTCACGACTCCGTCACTTTGGAATCTCATCAATGCTCTTGACGCACTTTGTTGTGAGCATCCGAACACCTCCATGAACTGCTTCGTGTTGAATGTCTCTGGCAACTTGCTGTAGCACTCCTGATAGCGTGTGGTGCGCTTGCGAGGTACGAACATCTTGTTCTGATCTTCGAAGTAGATGCGTGCCATCTCGCCGAAGAAGAAGTGCTGGCATCGGTACTGAATCTCCATCGCCAGACGACACAGTCTCCTGTCTTTCTCGTCCATCGTCAGGGTCTTCTTCTTTTGCCATTCGTTCCAATGGCGCATCAGGATGAAAGGTATCGCTACACCTATTCCATAATATGGCACACGTTTTAGCAAGATACGGTCAGCTCTGTCGTTGTTGAACTCGGCTATCTCCAGCTTGTTCGATTGCCATTCGTAGGTCTCATCGTTCAGCGGTTCGATGGGCAGTTCACCCTCCACCTTATCCAGTCGGTAAGCCCATTCCAAGAGAGTTTCCGTAGCTTTCGAATCGCTTTCTTGGTTTCGAGATGCGACACCTTTATCAGGCAGCGGAATCACCGCCAGTCGGGTGGACAGTCCGTTTCCGAAATTACGCTGATTCACCTTCCTGCCCAAGGCATACGGCGTACCCGTATAGATGAAGTTCCAATAGACGTTGAACATACCTGTCACACTCTCCGTATTGGCATACATCTGACCATCTTCTTCGTTATGGAATGCTTTCAGTTCCATCGCATCGCGATTCTTCCAGTCGCCACCTTTGCTGTTGTTCGTCACGTTGTCCAACTCGGCATCGAACGAGAACATGTGCAGATATAGTGTCTGGCCCTGAATCGTTTCCTTGGCAGCTTGCATATGACGGATGAACTCTCCTGTTGCCGTTCGGGCCGGATGCATTCGGATGGGAACTACAGGACGTTTCAGGGCATCACCCTTCTGTGCCTTCGTGCTGGTACTGCGCTCTGTTCGGCTGTCCTTATAATCGTTCACCTGGGTAATCAGTTCCTGATCCTTTTCTTTTATGGGATTCATCAGGGTTTTGTAGTTCTTCTCTACGAGGTTCTTACCTGCCCCCGGGTCACCGATGATGAAGATTGAGTAGTTCAGACGTCGCACGATGGAAGGTTCGTACCAGAAGTGGTACCATGTCCTTGTCATCAGCGTTCCCAGCATCGCAGCACTCGAGAACAGTACTGCAGGCAGCTTCATGGGGTGCACATTCGCGAACAGCTCCTTCATGCAAGGGAACGTCTTCGCCATCTCCTGTAGCTCCTTCGACCATTCTTCCAAAGGAAGGGATGCATAGATTGACACTTTCTGCTCACCTTTGCTCTCTTCCTCTATTGAATTTGATTGGGTCTTCACAATCTCCTTAAACGTCTTTCCTGTCACCTCGGCAATGGCAGTCCGCATTTCAGCCGATGGCTGTTGCCACTCGTACTTCTTCTCCTTCTCAGCCATACGCTCGGCTGCACTGTTGACCGTACGCTCTACGTCCTCATTGCGTTCGTCGATGATTTCCTGCACCCACTTCTGAGCCTCCACAATGCGCTGCACAGCCTTCTTGTCTCCATCCAGCATGATGAGCAGGTCGCTCGCCAGCTTCAGGCTCTCCTTATGACGGTTGCTATCAGCTGCACACGGCATTTTCTTTGCATAGCGAACATCGATAATCTTCTGAACATCATAGCCGTGCCATTCTTGTTTAGAGTTTAGCGTTGAGGGGTTAGAGTCAGTACTATCGTCCTCTTTAACTTCTCCTGAAACCTTTGAAACTCCTTGAACTCCTTGAACCCCTTGAACTCTTGAAACCTCTTGAACCTTTGAAACTCCCTTCAGGGCTCTTCCATCCACATCCAGCCCACGATTCAGGTATGCCTCACGTCTTTCGGCAATTTCCTCTTCACTCAGTGGCTCCAACCAATGAGGCGAACGGAACACCTCTTCGTCTTTTCCCGTCACGTAGATGAACCTTTCTGGGGTGATGCAACTCTCATCATAAGGTATGCCCAACTCCTTGCAGAACGTCTGCTGAGCTTCCTCAATGGTCATACCTTTCGGTATTCGGATGTAGATATGCACCTTCTTACGGGCCGAATATTCGATGCGAAGCACCATATCCTGCCAGTCCGAGTACTCATCCTCATTCAGTTCCAACGCACGTTTGATGGCACGTTTCACCAGTCTCTTATCGTCCACATCCACACAAGTCATAAAGGTGAACGCCTCAGGAATGATGTCCGCCTGTGCCCTGTGGTTGTTCTTGAACTGGGTGTAGTGAGGGCAGATGTAAGGCAACTTCTCCTTTTTCTTCTCGTCACCTGCCCTGATTTCCGCCACCATCTGCTTCAACCAAGGTTCGGAAAGCAGCTTGTCCAGCTGCTCCGAAGTCCATGTTTCAGCATAGCCACGGTTCTTATGTTTGACCGTGTGCATTGAATTAACTGCTATTGTTTTCATAGTACATTGATTTTGTCAAGGTAAATACTTGTCATTACGTTCGTCTCTCCGCTCTGCGACGTCCATTCGCGTGCCACCATCGTACACTGCACCCTGTACAGCTGCTTTGTGTCGAGTGTGGGGCAGTTGGCTGCCTTTTCACCCGTCATCTCGGCTACGAAAGTGTCCACACCGTCCGTCAGTCTGAACGAGCGTGACGTCATTGTCTTCTGTTCGCCGGTACGCTTGTCGGTATAAGCTCTCGACAGCAGTCCGCTCTGTGAAATGATTCTAACTGTTTTCTCCATAGTTCTACAAATTTATTGGTTAACAATTCTGTGGTTTTCGATTGCATCGATCGCATCATCTGTTTCTCGAGCTAGCACATCCACCACGCGGGCATTGCCCAGCATTTTCGGAATACTATCGTACACCTTGATGCGCTGCACCGATTCCTTCACCCATCCGTGTTCCAGCACCTTGATGATTTTATCCTTCTTTTTGTGCTGACTACGGCTGTAGTAAGGCTTGTAGGTTAATTCACCTGTGTCCTCGTCCTCATACAGAACACCTTGAACTCTCTTGCCACCCTTCACCAACTTCATCAGTTTCGTGGCATCTTGTAAATCTACTGATTTCTTCATTTTAGTCGAATTTAATGAGCATCAGAAAAGCGGTTGAAGTAGAGCTCATTTCTTTCCGGAAACTTTTCTCCGCTCATCTTCCGACTCGGTTACGAAAATTTGTTTGTTTTGTCTTTTGACGATACAAAGGTAGGGCTATTATTTTGCTGATAAAATGTTCTATTCATCAAAACGCGGATTCCAAAAACTATTCCTTAATTTCCTTAATTCGCCAAATATATTTCCATCAACTCCTTTGCCCAGATAACCTCGATACGAACAGTCTTTGTGGTGCCCCTCCAGGGTGGCACAGATCTCAGAATCAGTAACACTTTCATAGACTTGTAACGAGCGTAATACGCCTACGAGACGCATCACACCATTCTTATTCAGCGAGCGTTCTTTACGGGTACGAGCATCAGGGACGATAAGCGGTCGATACAGCTCATCATCCAGTATTTCATCCCACAAATCATCAATCGAATCACGAAATGCAGCGGTCACGAACGGACGCAGTCTGTCTACGTACGCACGTACATTATCCTTTATTTTCTCTAAAGGAACGTTCTTGCGATTCAACTTTACGTACAATCTCCCAGTATGCCAAAGAGCCAATACCTCCTCAGCCTTAATGCCCTCAACAGGGACTTTCACAAGCTTTGTAGCCATAACCACGAAGTGTTGTGAGAAGGTCGAGGTGTTCGAACTTTATCTCGCGAGGACTCTCACGCAACTCGTGTTCATATTAGTGGGCATAGCATAAAACATTGCCCACAGACTCCATTTTGGAATCCGTGGGCAAAGATAGGATGATAATATGCAAGATAAAAATGATAGAACTGATAAGACTGATAAAAGCCGTTTTATTCTTATCAGTAAAATTATCAACGTTTAATACTGTCCAACATTTTCTCTATTCTTTCATGTTGCGCCTTACTTAAGTCAGATGACGATCCACTGTAATCTTTGTGTTTCGAAATATAGCTTCTTATATTCTTATTGCATAACTGTGAGTTTACAACAGCGATACTAACATTGATGTTTAATTGCTGCTTGAACAAGCCTATCAGGTTGCACACCAGCTTTTGGTTCATGTTCCATTCATTGTATTGAGGACTCACTTTCTTCAGCTTATCCAACAACTCCTTGTCCATACACACCTTCTCACACAGTCGTTGCCATCTCCACCAATTTTCGCCAAACAACGTTTCTAGCTTTGCTGTATGTGTCAACAGTTTCTGGGTCATCTCCTTCATTTCCTTATCAGCGCTATCCTTATCAGCAAGCTGTTTCTGAGCGTTTTTCTGTGTTGGATGCAGGTCTGCCCGTATCAACTTCCAGATCTCTACATAATTAAACAGCGCAATTAATTCCGGACTCAACATGGGGCGTACATCAATATGCGAAACGCCAAAACGCTCAACATGTGTAAACAGAAAGCGTGAAAGACCGTCAATATCTATTGTTTTCTGTTCGGCATCGTACACCAACTCAAACTCATCATCATTGCTAATAAATGTCTGCTTAAACGAATCCAACTCTGTCTTGAGTCTAGCTAGCAAGTGTTTCTTTAGTGTACGTTGCGTATATTGCAGTTTCCACTTCTTGTAACCATTTCGGCAGGATTTCTGATAATGTTTCTTGTAATTAGCAACCCATTTCTCATATGACATGGCGATCAACTCCTCGGTAGGAGAATTCAAAAACTCGGAGATTTTCATCATTACCTCACTCAAGGCACGCAGGGAGCACATCAGAATGATTGGCACATCATCTCCATCCACTTGTCGAAGCACCTCCAACGACGAATCATAGATGTCCACTCGCTGTTGCAACTCTTGAAAACGTATATAACTCTCCGATTCATATTTGTATGGGCTCACAGCGACACGCTGCAAGCCGTAGGCAGCACTCACCTTGCGCATCATCTCCCATAGTTTGTTTCCCCACATGGCGAAGTTCACATCACGGGCTTCACCCAAGGGAAGGCATTCCTCCCAGTTTTTCAGTAGCAGTTCGAAATATTTTGTCGACCTACATACATCAACAGCAATGCCCAAACTCATGGAATTGAGTGAGAGCAGACACGCGCATCTGTTTAGCAAATCAACTTTTGCTTCGATGGTTGTCAATATATTGTTGTCAGGTGTACTCGCCATAAATCATCATCTACTTAGGGGTCATGTTATTATTTTCGTGTTTACGCATACAATCTATGTTGGAAGTCCTTGAACACCTGTCTTGCTTCGGGTGCACCGCCAAGGGCATTGATACCTTCCGGCACCGAACCGAACTTCAGCTCCAACAGCGTCTTGAGCTTATTCATCCGCAGTTCGTCGACACCCGAACGGATATAGGCACCCACCAAGTATTCCACAAACAGCTGCTGAGCTGCTGGGAGTGACTCGTAATAGTCGTTGATGCGCTCGGCACGTTCTCTGCGTTCGATGGGTGTGGTGGCGTAGGCAATGTACTCCAGCACATCCAGCAAGTCGCATTTCTCGGCATCTATGATCTTGCGGATATCTTTCAGCACATCCTCACCATAGCCTGCTTCCTCCAGCTTTTCCAGCAAGGCTTCACGGGTATCTGGGTCTGCCCACATCTGATGCAGGTCGTCGCTCGACGAGAAGAAATCAGGTAACCTGCCAAACATCTCTTCGATGAACTGCTGCGTACTGATAGGCTTTCCGTCAGCACCCCAGAACATCACGTCGTTGATGAACTTGATTCTCCTGACATGTCCGTCCGACAGCTTGATTTCCAACGGTTCCTTCTTGCCGTCATCAGAAACATAAACCTCGTCTTCATCATCTCTCACTCCTTGTATTCCTGTCTCTTCTGTGTCGATGATATATGGTTTGTGGGTCTTTGCACACGTACATGGGTTATTACCGCATTTCGGACAAATGGGAGGCCCGTCCCAATCGGGTTGGTTGTATTTGCTGAATGCCCCCACAAAGTCCCAGATGGTGAAATAATACTTTCCGTCATAGATACGTGTTCCGCGACCTACTATCTGCTTGTATTCTATCATCGAATTCACAGGGCGCAGCAGCACGATATGCCTTACGTTCTTGGCATCCACACCCGTTGACAGCTTTTCCGATGTCGTCAGTATGGTGGGTATCGTCTTTTCGTTGTCCTTGAATTCCTCCAGGAATGTTTCGCCCGTTTCCCCGTCGTTGGCAGTCACACGTTCACAATAGCCTTTCTTCCGTCTGTAGGCATTGATCATGTCGCGTATCTCTGCTGCATGAGCTTGCGTGCAACAGAATACGATGCCTTTCTCCGTTTCTCCCATGCCATTCAGAAACTCCCTCACACGGGCTTCGTCCCTCTGACGGATTTTGATATTGCCGTTGTAGAAATCACCTTCCGTATAGGTCTTTCCCAATTGCACCTCACCGCTCACCACTTCATCATCAGGATTATACTGATATTCGTCGATGTTCGATTTCATCTTGATATGACGGAACGGTGTCAAGAAACCATCCTCGATACCTTGCTTCAAAGAATACTCGTAGGCATGATAGGCAAAGTACTGATAGGTGTTGACATTCTGTTCCACCCTTGGCGTTGCCGTCAGACCCAGTTGCACGGCGGGCTCGAAATACTCCAGTATGCTGCGCCAGTTGCTTTCGTCCTTGGCACCTCCACGATGACACTCGTCGATAATCACCAGGTCGAAGAAATCCTTCGGGTATTGTCCGAAATATGGCGAATCGTCAGGACCGCACATGAACGTCTGGAAGATGGTAAAGAAGATGCTACCGTTCGTCGGCACCTCTCCATTCTTCGCCACACTACCCGGCTTAATCCTCACCATGGCGTCGCTCTTAAATCCTCCAAAGTCTATCATGGCCTGATTGGCAAGCACATTCCTGTCGGCAAGGAACAGAATCCTCGGACGTGTACCTGTCTTTTTCAGGTTCCATCGTGTTTGGAACAGTTTCCATGCTATCTGGAAGGCGATAAACGTCTTACCTGTTCCTGTGGCAAGTGTCAGTAGAATACGGCGTTCACCTTTGGCGATACCCTCCAACACCTTCCGAACTGCCGTTTCCTGATAATAGCGGGGCTGTTTCACACCATCGCTATAGAAAGGCTGTTCGTTCAACTTGTCGCGCCACTCGTTGGCAGGTCCATACACGCGCTGCCACAACTCATCAGGCGAAGGATACGAAGGCACGAAATCTTCTATGAACGTCTGACGATCCATTTCGTAGATGTCGTTGCCGTTGGTGGCGTAGGTGTAGCGAATGTTCAGCATGTCGGCATACTCCTTCGCCTGAGCCACACCCTCAGCATAGCTCAGTTCGTCGCTCTTGGCTTCTACGACCGCCAGCTTCACACCACGATATATCAGCACATAGTCCGCTTTCTTCTGAACGCCTTTCTGCGAACGACTGATTTTCCCTCGCGTAAAAGTGTACTCGGTCGTGATGCGACTACCTTCTGTCGTACCCCACCCAGCAGCTTTCAGCTTCGGGTCAATCTTATGTAACCTGGTATCCGATTCGTTCATAGCTCGTTATTCTAATCCTCTTGTTCGTAATAATATGAATAGTCAATACCCTTCATGAAGATTTCGCGGTCGTCAATGCGGGCTGTCAGTGCACCTTGGAGCAACGACTTGATGGCTCGAGCATCTGTCGTGCTTTGCTTCATAGCAGCCAGATACTCTTTCTTGTCAATCTTGCTCCAATCGACACAGAGTTTCAACTGTTTTTTGAAGATCATGTCGAGCCAAATGCGCGTACTACGCCCATTGCCTTCCATAAAGGGATGGGCTACGTTCATCTCTATATATTTGTTGGCAATCTCGTCGAAAGTGGTCTCTGGCATACTTTCAATCATCCTCAAATTCTGCATCAGATATTCGGCACGACAGAACAGGGTTCCGTCCTTCCATATGGTCTTGGTGCGTATCTGACCTGCAAAGTCATACAAGCCTCCGAAGATATAGGCATGAATCTGCTTCAGGCATTCAACGGTTCCAGGCTTCATGCTATCGAGCAAGCCGCTCTCAACGAGGGTATAAGCTTTCTTTTTGCTCTGCCCGTCAATGCTGTTGTCGCTATAGGTGAACCAGTGGAGAAACGAACGGGCACGATTATTTGGATAGTTTTCCGCCAAAGTCTGAACACAATCGCTGTCCAAAGCATCAGCAAAACGTTGCTTACCGTCAGGAGCTTGGAATTTGAAGTGGTTAGTGACACTAACCAGTTGAATACCCTCTTTAGCCAACTTGCCTTTTAGGTATTTCCAATAGTTACGGCATTTCTTATAATCCTCTTCATCGTTGATGGCACGTACGATGTCTGTAGCCGAGAACCACCACTTGCTGTGTTCCTCGTCCCAAACGGCTCGTACTTCGCGGTCGTTGAAAAAGCGGATTGACTTCTTGCTCATACTTCTTTATTCAAATACTTTTCGTAATAGTGCTTGTTTCAGGGTATCGCACTCGGCGATGGTCTTTTGCGTTACCTCCTCCAACTCACGGACATGAGCGGAAAGAGAATCCAAACGAGAGACAATGCGCTGCTGCTCGGAGAGAGGGGGAAGAGGGATGGATATTGCTTTTAAAGC
>Ga0310786_10011701_pt1 | contig 10926 bp, 9 predicted proteins | sample AusTroGonzalo_MG_FD_203881 | JGI IMG/M metagenome (GOLD analysis project Ga0310786, IMG submission 203881) | Bovine rumen microbial communities from tropical cattle in Woodstock, Queensland, Australia - Gonzalo_03 (v2) (version 2) | ecosystem: Host-associated > Mammals > Digestive system >...
AAACCATTCATATCCATTATCTGACAGCACGATGCCCGGCATGTTGTCCTGATAGTAGATGGCCCGGGCCGGCACCATCAGGCTGCTGACGCTGTCTCCCAGCACGCCTGTGCAGGTCCGCACATACAGCACCGGCTGTACCGGGGCCTGAACTGACAGGCGCACCACCAGCTCGCCGCCGGAGCGGGTAAAGCTGGTCACCGTCGCCTGCACGGTGGTGTCCTTGAAGTTCTCCAGTTTCAGCTCGTAGCTGGCGCCCTCCACAGGATTCCAGTTGCTGTCACGGATCAGCATCAGCACGTACCATTGCCCGTCCCGCACGATTCGGTAGATCGTGGTCTTTCCTTTGGCCAATGCGCCGGTCTCCGGCTTTTTCCCGTTAATCATGGACCGGACTTCCGATGGTGTGAAGCTGTCGTAATTCGATACAGTCAGCCCATACTCATAGCCGTCGGAATAAAAGCTGACAAGGCCCTCGCTCATGGCCGCGTACTGCTTGGTCCATGAGGAAATCCGCTGCAGCTGGCTCAGCTCGTCATCGTACAGCCGGGTCATCCGCTGGTCCTCGCTGTACTTGGATTTCAGGTAGTTCTGGCGGTTGCTGATAGCGGCCGCAAGCATACTCTCCTGGTTATTCATATTGCCCCTGGCGCCGCCGATCAGCTGGCGGACTTCCCGCGCCTGGGTCATCACGTCAGAGGCCAGCTTCTCCAGCTGGGTATCCGTCGTGATCTCGCTGGAAAGCAGCTTGATCTGATATTCCTTAATCTGGTTCCGGTAATCCTGCAGGGTATTCATCTCCCGGGTGGAAAAGCCCGAGGAGTATACGTTGCAGACCGAAATCCCCCGGTAGACCATGCTGCCTTCTTCGGCAATGTAGTCCACGCTGGTGACGCCCTCAGCGTCATAGGGAGTTTCATCCCGGACGAGCAGGCAGTCTCCGGTATAGCGGGAACCGATCACCCCCGCGGTAATGGTTCCATAACGCTCCGGGGCAGGGGTCAGCGTCGTGATCAGATACCAGGCCACAAAACCAAGCACCAGCACAATCAGCATAATCTGCGGCACGCTGAGGCGCTTGTTTTCCGGTTGCGGCGGAAGCTGCACCGGCTGAGGCGGGTTCATCTGATACATAAGCCGTTTCCCCTTTCCGATCCCTGTGGATCTCGGTAACAGTTTATAATATCACATTCCCTTTCCCTTTGGCAAATTCACTCCAGCCATTCCGCAGGCTTCACCAGCGCCTCCGGCGTTTCGCCGCCGGTAACTTCCAGGGTCATCAGGCTGCGGGCACCGGTAATCCGCTTTTTTTCCGGAATCACCGTGCTCATGACAAAAGCCATGCCGATCACGGACACATTGAATTCCCGCATCAGTTCAATCATGCCCCGGGCGGTTCCGCCGCCTTTCAGGAAATCATCCACAATCAGAGCCTTCTGGTTTTCCTTCACGGCCCGGCGGCTGAGGCTCATGGTTTCAATATTTCCCGAACCGGACACATAGTTAATGTTCACCGCGCTGCCTTCATAAACCTTGGAGGAATGCCGCGCAATCACCAGCGGAACGCCCAGCGCGTTAGCCGTGGCAAAAGCCACCGGGATCCCCTTGGTTTCCATCGTCAGCACGAAATCCGGCATCGCGCTGTAATACTCTGTCGCCAGAATTTCCCCCATCCGATTCACAATGCCGGGAGTGGACAATATATCGGAATAGTACAAAAACCCTCCCGGCAACAGGCGCTCGCTGCCGCTGAGCTCATGGCACAGGTCCCGGATCGTCCTCCGGGCACTTTCACGGCTGACAACCGGACGGTACCGCACACCGCCGGCTGCGCCGGTTACTGTTTCGATCTCGCCCAGGCCGAATCTCTCCGCCACGCCGCGGAGCAGGTCAATATCCTCGCTCATGGTAGATTTGGCGGAACCAAACAGCTCGCAGAACATCCCCAGCGTCTGAATTGTGTTCGGCGAAGCGGACAGCAGCTTCATCATCGCGCTCATCCGCTCATTCCGGCGGATTTTTTCCATCATAGCGTCCCTCCCTGCAGGAAGCCGGCAGCTTCCCCGAAAAGGAATTGTATCATAATTTCCGAATTAACGGAAGGGATTTTTTAATGATTGTTCGTCTTTTCTGGGGGTTTTCTTCCGAAACCGTCCTATGATCTTCGCCTTTTCAGATTTCTCCCGAAACTGTCCGATGGTTTTCCTTTTCAAGAAAAAATCAGCCGCCCGAAGGCGGCCGTATGCAGTGCTGTTATTCCTGCGGAGCAATAAAAGGCTCAATTTCCTCCATCAGTGCCTCGCAGTCGTCACTGTAGATTTCCAGGGCAATCGGCCTGGACAGATCCAGGGAGAAGATCCCCAGGATCGATTTCGCGTCCACCACGTGGCGGCCGGCGCGCAGGTCCATCTCAAAAGGATACCGGGTGACAATATTGACAAATTTATTTACATTCTCCACCAGGCTCAGTTTGATCATCACAGTCTTCACGGCGTTCACCTCCTGTCTTTTGCCGTGCACAATATCATACGGGGGTTCACGAACGATTTCAATTGCCGGAATGGACATTTTTCGCCCGTTTCATACAGAAACTGCCGATTCCTCTTTCTCAATCCCCGTCACTGCCTGCTTTCGGGGGCAGAGTCAGCATCAGGGTTTTCTCCTCAGGCACCCACAGCGCTTCACCGCCGAAGAGCCGGGCAAGGAATTCGCTGTCTATGAAGCAGCCCTCATTGATGAAATCGAAATCATCCCCGGTCATGGCAACTTCTGTTCCGTCCACCGTAGCGCTGGGGCCTGCCTCCTCATTGAAGACTGCGATAGTATAGCCTTCCGCCTCAAGCACCAGCGTTCCGTTCTCATCCTTGGTCAGGGTCCAGTCCTCCAGGCAGTCTCCCAGGTCATCCAGGCTGATGAAAATGCGGTCTTCCTTCTTTCTCAGCCGCGGAACTTTCCGCACGGTAATCCCATCCGCCATCGCGGTCCAGGACAACGGCTCGCCCCGTTCGTTCAGGGCGACGGAACCCTCCAATTCCTCATATCCTTCTGCATCCAGGTCGATAAAAACGGCTTCGGTCTCCGGTGTCGCGGCGGCATCCGCCCGGGTGTCCGGGGCTTTGGTCGGCTCCGCGGGCGGGGGCTCCGTCTCCGCAGCTACCTTCTTCCCCGGCTTCGGCGAATCTGTCGGTTCCTCCGGTTCCGCCTCCTCTGGTTCTTCCTCAGGTTCTTCCTCCGGCTCTTCCTCGGGTTCCTCCTCCGGCTCTTCCTCCGGTTTCTCCGCTGCCGGCGTTTCTTTCGGCGCGGGCGTCTCCGTCATTGCAGGAGCCTGCGTGGGGCACGGCATGACATCCGGGTTCTCGAACAGATTGGTCTGGGTTGCCCGGCCGGCGACACCGTCCTGGGTCAGGCCGTTGTAATACTGGAACTTCCGCACGGCATTGGCGGTCTTTCTGCCGTAAACGCCGTCAGCGCTTCCCTCCGGCAGATATCCAAGCTCGATCAGGCGCTCCTGCAGCCTCCTGACCTCCGCCCCCTTGGAACCCATCGCCAGGTTCCGGTATTTCTTCACGTTCGGCGTGATGGTGGGCACCGGCCGCGGCGTAACGGACACCGTCGGCGCAGGCGTTTCTGTCGGAGCCTGGGTGGGTTCCGGCGTAATCTCCTCGATCTCCGGCGTTGCTGTCGGGGTTGGTGCCGGAGTAACGACAGCAGTCGGCACCGGCGTGATCTCCGGCGTCGGGGCCGCCTGCACGGAGAGCGCCAGGGTCGCCGACATATAGATCATCAGCATTTTTACAATATCCACGATCGCTGCTCCTTGCGTTTTTTATCAATTCAACTTTCATTATAACAGGACGGGCCAGTAATGACAATCCCTGTTTTTTATGGTAAAATGGCGGAAAATCATGCAGAAAACATGGGGTGAGGCAACAGGATGGAACATCTGGAGGCAATCGTCCAGGGCACTGTTTTCCGCAATGAGGAAAACGGCTGGTCCGTCCTCACCGTGAAAGTCGGCCGCAGGGATGAAACCGTCGTCGGGTCCCTTCCGGAACTGGGTTCCGGTGAACAGGTTACCTTCTCCGGCGAGTGGACCGAGCACAGGAATTACGGCCGCCAGTTCCGCTGCCAGGGCTTTGAAATCCACCCGCCCACAACCCTGCTGGGCATCGAGCGCTATCTTAGAAGCGGCCTGATCAAAGGCGTCGGGCCCACGACCGCCGCCCGGATTGTGAAGACCTTCGGGGAAGAAACCCTGGACGTGCTTTCAGAACATCCGGAACGGCTGGTCGAGGTGCCCGGCATCGGCAGAAAAACAATGCTCCTGATTGCTGAGAGTTTCCTGCAGAACCAGGCATCCCGGCAGGCGCTTGTGTTTCTGCAGAGTTATGGTATTTCTCCCTCCCTGGCAGAAAAAATCAGCAAACGGTACGGCCTGCGTACGCAGGAAATCGTCCAGTCCGACCCCTACCGCCTGTGTGAAGAGATCGATGGCGTCGGCTTCAAAACCGCAGACCGGATCGGCCTGGCCATGGGCATCGCCCCGGACAGCGAAGGCCGGATCCGCGCCGCACTGAAATATGTCCTTCTGGACGCAGCAGCAGAACGGGGGCATGTATTCCTGCCCGAAGAAGAACTGCTTCGCACCGCGGCAGGACTTTTGCAGGCCGGTCTGGACCGGTGCCGCACCCCGCTGACGGAACTGCTGGTCGGTTCTGTGCTGACAGCGGAAACCACGGAAGACGGAACCCGCCGGATCTACCTGCCCCGTCTCTGGCGGGCAGAAAAGGAAGTTGCCCTCCGGATCCGTGAACTGATGGCCGCCATCGCGCCGAACCGCTTTGCCGGCGCTGCCCGGGCCATTTCAGCTTTTGAGAAGCGCCGCGGCATCACGTTTTCCGCCAATCAGCGCGAAGCCATCCGCCGTGCGCTGGAAACCGGCGTTTTTGTTATCACAGGCGGCCCGGGGACCGGGAAAACCACCATTATCAACTGCATTCTTGAGCTCCTGTCGCAGGACAACAAGGTGGCGCTCTGCGCACCCACAGGGCGCGCGGCCAAGCGCATGACCGAAGCCACCGGCCAGGAGGCGCAAACCATCCACCGCCTGCTGGAATACAGCGGCGAGGAAGGCGCTTTTTCCCGAAATCCCGAAAAACCGGTGGAAGCCGACTGCATCATCGCCGACGAGGCCTCCATGATCGACCTTTTGCTGATGCGTTCCCTGCTCCGGGCACTGGAACCCGGCACCCGCCTGATTCTGGTCGGAGACGCGGACCAGCTGCCGTCCGTCGGCGCCGGCAATGTGCTCAGGGACATTCTGGAAAGCGGGGAGGTTCCCTGCGCCCGGCTGACCGAGATCTACCGCCAGAGCGAAACCAGCCGCATTGTCGTAAACGCCCACCTGATCAATCGGGGTGAAATGCCCCTGCTGAACGAAAAGGATACGGATTTCTTTTTTGAACGCAAAAACACATGGGCCGAAACCGCGAAAAGCGTGACCGCCCTGATCACCACCCGGCTGCCGAAATACCTGAAATACCCGGAGAACGAGCAGCCCGCCCTGACCGTACGGAATATCCAGGCCCTGTCCCCGACCAGGAAGGGAGACTGCGGCGTCAGTGCGCTGAACCTGATGCTCCAGGCCGCACTGAATCCACCGCAGGAAGGAAAGCCTGAGCTGAAATGGAATGATACGGTCTTCCGTCTTGGGGACAAGGTAATCCAGACACGCAACAATTACCAGATTCCCTGGCAGCGGCGGACGGGCCGGGACTGGGAGGAAGGCGTCGGCGTTTTCAACGGCGACGTGGGATTCATTACCCGGATGGATCCGGAAAGCAGCAGGCTGACCGTCTGCTTTGATGACGAGAAGGACGTGGTCTATGAATCCGGAAACCTGGAGGATCTGGAAATCGCCTACTGCCTGTCTGTCCATAAGAGCCAGGGCAGCGAATTCCCGGTGGTCGTCATGCCGGTCATCGGCGGCCCGCAGATGCTGCTGACCCGAAACCTGCTCTATACCGCCATGACGCGGGCGAGAAATCTCGTGGTTCTGGTTGGCCGCGAAGAGATCATCCGGCAGATGGTGGAAAACGACCATGAGGTCCGGCGGAATACCACGCTGGCAGACCGGCTGCGGGAGACGGCCGAATACGTCTCATAAGATCGGATTGGAACAATGAGCTGGATATACGAAAAATGGGGAGACCTGCTGAAGGCTGCCGGCGCATTTCTGCGGGACACAGTCTATCCTGAGGGCGCTGTATGCACCGGCTGCGGGAAAATATCAGACGGCCGGCCACTGTGCCCGGACTGCCGGAAACAGCTGGCGGAAGACGGCGCCAGCTTTGCCTGGTCGTTCACCGAGCCGGAGCCCGGACTGCCGGCTTACAGCCTGCGCCCCCATGAGGGGCTGAGCCGGACCCTGGTGCTGAAACTGAAGCACCAGGGGGAAGCCTGCCTTGCGAAGGAAATGGCGGAAACCGTGCTGCCGCTGCCTGCGTGGCTTTCCTTTTCCCCGGAAACCGTCGTGACCTGGGTGCCGATGCCGAAAGCGCGGCTTCGCGTCCGGGGAATCGACCATGGAAAGCTGCTGGCTGAAGCCGTGGCAAAACAGCTGTCCCTTCCCTGCAGGCAGCTGCTGAACCGGACCAACGACCGTTCCCGGGCCCAGGCGACCCTGGACAGGGCCGGCCGGGAACAGAACCTGGCCGGAGTGTTTACGCCCGTCGGCAGAATCCGCGTTCCGGTCCTGCTGGTGGATGACGTGCTCACTACCGGCACCACCGCCCGCCGCTGTGCCGAAGCACTTCGAAAAGGCGGAGCGAAGGATATCACGGTGCTGACTTTCACCCGGGCCGTCGGGACAAACCGGATCTGAGCATAACCTGCGAAAACAAAAAATCCCGGGGAAATTCCCCGGGGAAAAACGTTTTACGGCAAAAGGTTATCCGACAAATTCATGGTAAATGGCACGGACCGTCGCTTCAAAATCGCTGTCATTGACCCCGACGATGATGCTCAGTTCACTGGAGCCCTGGTCGATCATCCGGACATTAATCCGGGCGCGGCTCATCGCCTTGAAAAGGCGGGCGGCGGTGCCGCAGTTGTGCACCATGCCGCGGCCGACAGTGGCAATAATGGCCAGCTGGTCCGATACGGAAACAGCGCCCTGTCCGTCCACCAGTTCCTCAATCTTCCCCATAACCTCGTCCCGGTACGGCGCCAGGGCTTCGGTTTTCACGACCACGCAGAGGCTGTCAATGCCGGTGGGCATATGCTCAAAGCTGATCCCGCGGTCCTCCAGCACCTGCAGCACCTTGCGGCCGAAACCAACCTCGCTGTTCATCATGCTCTTTTCCACGTTGATGACACTGTAACCCTTGTGGCCGGCAATGCCGGTAATGGTCGGCACAGAGATTTCGTTTGGGGCATCCCGGCTGATCATCGTGCCGGGATGGTAGGGTTTGTTGGTGTTGCGGATATTGGTCGGGATTCCGGCCTTGCGTACCGGGAACATCGCGTCCTCGTGCAGCACGGAGGCGCCCATATGGCTCAGTTCCCGCAATTCCTTATACGTAATGGAGGAAATTTCCGCCGGCCCATCAATAATCCGGGGATCCGCCATCAGGAAACCGGACACATCCGTCCAGTTCTCATACACATCGGCGTTCACAGCCCGCGCCACCAGGGCGCCGGTAATGTCGCTTCCGCCGCGGGAGAAGGTGCATACTTCACCGTTTTCCATCGCGCCGTAGAAGCCGGGAACCACCGCGGACTCCCCGTCCGCCAGCAGAGCGGAAAGCTTTTCCTGGGTCCTGGGGTCGTCCAGCGTCCCATCCTCATGGAACACGATCCCGTCGGCGGCATCCACAAAACGCCATCCAAGATAATCCGCCACCAGCAGGCCGCAGAGATATTCCCCGCGACTGGCGCACCAGGCCCGGCTTTTCCCGGCCGTAATGCCTTCCTCAACCTCATTCAGGCTGGCTTCAATATCCACTTTCAGATGCAGTCCCCGTGCAATATCCAGGTACCGGTCCCGAATTTTGGCGAACGGGTCGGTAATGGACTTGCCCTCAGAAGCAAGTTTGTGGCATAGATACAAAAGGTCCGTTACCTTGTCATCCCCGTCAAACCGTTTTCCCGGGGCGCTGGGAACCAGATAGCGCCGGGTCGGTTCCAGTTCGAGAATGCTGCGGACTTTTCGGAATTGTTCATCACTGGCCAGCGAGCTGCCGCCGAATTTGGTTACGATACATTCAAGCACGGGATTCCCTCCATCGTCTTCGTTCAATGCAGACCAAATGTTATTGTACCGCCTGGGATCCCGGAATGTCAAGCCAGCCTTGCATTTCCGGCAAAAACCGCTTACAATGGTAAAGAGAAGAAAATCCCCGGGGAGGTTTGGATATGAAAGTACTGGTTACAGGCGCAGCCGGACAGCTGGGGCATGATGTATTGGAGCTGCTCCGGCTTCGCGGAATTGAATGCCGCGGGGCGGACCTTGCGGAGTTTGACCTGACCAACGGCGCAGCCGCCAAAGCCTTTGTGACGGACTATGCTCCCACCGCGGTGGTGCACTGCGCTGCCTATACCAATGTGGACAAAGCAGAATCTGAGCCGGAGATTTGTGCGGAAGTCAACGGGATGGGCACCATGAATATGGTCCGCGCCGCCCTGGCCGCACGCGCAAAACTGGTCTATATTTCCACGGATTATGTTTTCAACGGTTCCGGGGATGAGCCCTGGAAACCGGATGATGAATACGGCCCGCTGAATGTATACGGCATGAGCAAGGTTCAGGGGGAGGACGCCGTCCGCAGCCTGATGACCCGGTTTTTTATTCTGCGCACCAGCTGGGTTTTCGGCCTGAACGGGAAGAATTTTGTCCGGACCATGCTTCGGCTCGGCGAGGAAAAGCCTGAGCTCCGCGTGGTGGCGGACCAGGTGGGTTCCCCGACCTATACCCGCGACCTGGCCCGGGTGATCTGCGATATGCTCCCTACGGAGAAATACGGCATTTATCATGTCCGGAATGAAGGCTTCGTCTCCTGGGCGGAATTCGCCGATATGATCATGAAAAAGGCCGGGCTGAACTGCCGGATTATTCCCGTAACCACCACGGAATATCCTGCTGCTGCGAAACGGCCGCTGAATTCCCGCCTGGACGGCAGCAAGCTGGCGGAATCCGGCTTCGCACCGATGCCGTCTGTGGAGGACGCGCTGGACCGTTATCTGGAAGAACTGCGGAATGCCGTGTAATCCGTCCGGCTGCCATCAGCAAAAATCGGCTTCCGGAAACAAGGGGAGGCCCCATCCGGTACCCTCAGCAAAATTCGGCTTCCGGGAACGAGGGGAAGGCCCCGTCCGGTACCCTCAGCAAAAATTCGGGTACCGGACGGGGCCTCCCCTCGTTTTTTACACAATAATACCATTTCCCTTCAGACCCTTCAGAAAGTCCTCCGGCAGGGGAGCCTGAAAGGCCATTTTCTCATGGGTTCGCGGATGCTCAAAGGCCAGCGAGAAAGCATGCAGCATCAGGCATGGCACCTTCACGCCCTTTTCCGCCCCGTAGATGGGATCCCCGCAGACCGGATGATGGATGCTTTTCAGGTGCACCCGAATCTGGTGGGTGCGCCCGGTCAGGATATGCACATCCAGCAGGGTGCAGCCCCGGCCCTCCGCCATCACTTTCCATTCGGTGACCGCCTCCCGGCCTTCGGGATCAACGGCCATTTTTTTTCGGTCCTTTTTGCTGCGGCCCAGTGGCGCGTCAATCACCCCTTCCTGCTCACGGAAAAGGCCCTCCGCCAGGGCGCGGTAATGCTTCTCGATTTTTCGCTCCCGTAGCATGTCCGACAGGGCCTGCTGAGTCTCGTCGTTCTTGGCCACCATCAGAAGGCCGCTGGTGTCCTTGTCCAGCCGGTGCACAATCCCCGGCCGGAGTTCGCCGCCGATCCCGCCCAGGGAACTGAGATTCCCCAGCAGCGCGTTTACCAAAGTGCCTTCGCTGTGCCCTGCCGCCGGATGCACCACCATCCCCCGGGGCTTGACAACCACCGCCAGATCCTCATCTTCGTAGAGTATTTCCAGCGGCAGGTCCTCCGCCTGCGGAACTGGATCCTTCGGCGCTGGCACCGTTAGGGTCACCGGGCTTCCCGGAGCCGGCTTTTCCCCGGCCTTCCGGCAGGTTCTGCCGTTCAGGGTGCAAAAGCCTTCCTCCATCAGGGCGGCCACCCGGGACCGGCTGAGCCCGGAAGTTTCCGACAGCAGCACATCCAGGCGCCGGCCGTCCGCCGCCGCCTCAATCGTCCGTTCCCCGTCTCTCTCCATGGGCTTCCTCCTTCCCGAACAACAGGCAAATGACCACCATCACACAGCCGACGGTCAGAAAGGCGTCGGCCACATTGAAAACCGCGAAATCCACAAACAGCAGCTCAATCATATCCGGCACATAGCCGAGGAAAAACCGGTCTGCCATATTTCCGGCTGCCCCGCCCAGCATCATCATGAGCCCGGCGGTCACCGGTTTGCTCATCCTCTTATTTCGCAGGAACCATGCCGCTGCCAGCAAAATCGCCAGGCTCAGGCATCCCAGTAGCCAGGGTTTTCCGCTGAGCAGGGAAAAAGCAATCCCCTCATTCCGCACAAGCCTCATACGAACGATCCCGGGAATCAGTTCCAGGCCCGCCTCCGGCAGGGAGAAGCTTGCAATCTTCGTGATCCGGTCCAGGCCGAGCACGGCAATCGCGATCCAGAGCCCGTCCCGTTTTCTCATGCCTCCTGCCCCTTCCCTTCGGCTTCCGCTGCCTGCTGTTCCTTGGCCGCCTCCGTCAGCACCTCCAGCCGGGCAGTCAGCTTCCGCATTACCTTCAGGGCTTCCCGGAGGCACTCCGTATCGTCTGCGCTGACGTTTCTCAG
>Ga0310786_10011703_pt1 | contig 10922 bp, 12 predicted proteins | sample AusTroGonzalo_MG_FD_203881 | JGI IMG/M metagenome (GOLD analysis project Ga0310786, IMG submission 203881) | Bovine rumen microbial communities from tropical cattle in Woodstock, Queensland, Australia - Gonzalo_03 (v2) (version 2) | ecosystem: Host-associated > Mammals > Digestive system >...
GACGTGGAGCTGACCTCGGCGGGCACCGTCACGAACCCGGGCACGGCGGAGGCCGAGCCGATCATCACGATCACGGGCAGCGGGGACATCAGCCTGACGGTGGGCAGCAGGACCGTCCTGATCACCGGGCTGACAGGCGGCAGCATCACGCTGGACTGCGAGGCGCGCATGGCCTACAGGAGCAGCACGAACCTGTGCGGCATCGTCACGCTTTCGCAGGGCACCTGGCCGGTCCTGCCGCCGGGCAGCACCCAGATCTCCTGGACCGGCAGCGTGACGAAGGTGCAAATCACGCCCAACTGGAGGGATATCTGATGGCAGTTTACGCATACGCGGCAGACGCCACGGATTTCACCACCGCGGGCCTGGTGGGCGAGCTGGCCCCGTCCAGCTGTGAACACGAGGAGTACGCCGGCGGCATGAGCGAGCTGACGATGGAGCACCCCCTGGATGACCGGGGGAAATGGGCGTGCCTGGCGGAGGGCGTGATCCTCAAAGCACCCACGCCCGTGCGCACCACGCCTGCCTTCGACGCGAACGGCATCGTCACCAGCGTGGAGAAATGGATGGTCAAGACCACGGCGGCCAAGGCCGACCGCGTGCTCTGCTACGACAGCAATCTTTCGCGCAAAAGGGCGCTCCTCCCCGCGGGGCTGGAGATCACCGTCACCGGCCGGGACTCGACGGTGGCGAAGGTGAAGACCGCCCAGTTCGGCGGCGGCTTCGTGAAGCTGAGCGCTCTGGACTACATCGAGGACGCGACGATCTCGGACGACCCGGCGGCCATCGAGCAGGCGGAGGGTGCCTGGTCCGTGCGCGACCAGCTGTTCCGGATCTACAAAATCGAGAAGACCGAGAGCCTGGTCACGGTCTGGGCCAAGCGCATCTGCTACGACCTCGCGGAAAACATCACCATGTACACGGCCTCCTCCGCCACGGCGCGCGAGGCCGTGGAGGGCGTGCTCAGCGGCTGCCTGCGGCCGCACAATTTCGCCGTTTATACCAACAGCGCCAACACGCGCACCGGCCTGGACTACCGCCAGTGGAACGCGCTGCAGGCGCTGCTGGATCCGGACGAGGGGCTGGCCAAGCGCTACGGCCTGGAGTTCGTGCGGGACGACTTCTCGCTGTACCTGCTCACCCGCGCGGGCATGGACCGGGGCGTGCGCATCGAGTACGGGAAAAACTTGCGGGGCGTGCGCTGCGAGATCGACGAGAGCGAAGTATACACGCGCGTCCTGCCGGTGGGCACCGCCAGGGACGGCGGGCCGCTCCTCCTGGAGGGCGCGTCGCCATGGGTCGAGAGCTCCCGGGCATCGAACTACGCGACGCCGAAGATGCACGTGCTCAACTGCTCCAGCAGCTGCAAGGTGACGAGCGACGTGAACGAGGCGACCGTCCGCACGCTCATGCAGGCGGAGGCGCAGGCCCTCCTGGACGCCGGCTGCGACAAGCCGAAGGTGACGCTGGAGGTCGATTTGCTGAACCTGGGAGACACGGTGGAATACGCGCAGTACAAGGGATTGGAGCAGCTGTTCATATTCGACCGCGTCAGCGTGCGCGTGGCGCGCCTGGGCATCGACGTCTCGCTGGACGTGACAAGGACCGTTTTCGACTGCCTGCGACTGCGCTACACGGAGGTGGAGCTCGGGGAGCTGCGCGCGGCGTCGACCAGTGCCTCTGGCGCACAGCTCAACCGGTTCAACAGCCTGGTGCGGAAGGTGGGGGCTGATCGGCTTGGCCAGGGCGAAACGATCTACCAGGAGGTCGTCCTCGTCAAGAAGGAAACCAACGAGGTCGGCGAGATCCTGCGCCAGGCCGGCATCAGCCTGAACGCGCAGGGCGTGATCGTCTACGCGGACGATAACGTGAACAACTGGCAGTCCAGGCTGAACGTCCAGGCGGACAGGATCGGCCTGCTGGTGGAAGGCACGGGCGCGAACGCCCACATCAAGGCGGCGTCCATCACAGCGGCCATCGACGCGGGCGGCTCCTCGGTGCACATCAGCGCGGACAAGATCCTCCTCAACGGGACAACGTCCATCACATCGCTCCTCACCGGGCAGGCCGGTATCTCGGAGCTGGACGTGAACACGATCTATACCGGCGCGATCTACACGGAGAGCTTCAGCGCGGACTTCCCGATCACCGTGGACGGACACACGGCGTCCTGGTGCTCTCACACGTTCCACGACACCAACAGTGGCGAAGATGTGACGATCCACTATCTGGGATACTAGGAGGACAGCATGAGCACGCGGGAAATGATTGAACAGATCATCATCAACGTGAACGCGCTGGTAGACGCGCGCGGCGCGGAAAAGTGCCGCCTGGTGCTGGACACGCTCTCCCGGCTGGCGGTCCTGCGCGACAGCTGCGTCGAACCGGATAAAAAGGAGGATTGAGAATGGCTGCGCCTGTATTCGAGCACCATTTCGACCAGGATATCAACGAGCCCATCGAGATCCGCCACTGCGGCGGGCTGATGTTCACCGGGGACGTGCTATCCGACACGATCTCCGTTTCCCTGTACGACGACGACAGCGCCTACTCCATGAGCGGCACGGTGGTGTGCAACTGCATCCGCGCGGACGGCGCGACCGTGGCCGTATCGGGCGGCGTTAGCGGGAACACCGCCAGCGCCACGCTGACGCAGGCCTGCTTCGCCGTGCCGGGCGTGCTGGCCGTGGTCATGAGGATCACCAGCGGCAGCGTCACCACGACCCTGCTCAAGGCACTGTACCGCGTGGACGTCGCCGCGACGGGCACGACGGTCGACCCCGGAACGGTCATCACGGACGTGACCGCGCTGATCAGCGCCATCGAGACGGCACGCGCCAGCGTTCCTTCCACCTACAGCGATCTTCTCGCGGATATCGCGTCCAATTTCAGCAGCAGCGTCGCCTATATGGCCGGCGAATATGTGTGGTACGACGGCGATCTGTACCGGTTCAAGAAGTACCACGCCGCCGGGACGTGGAGCGCTTCGGACGTTACGGCCGTGGCGCTGGGCGGAGATCTCAGCGGGATGGCGGCCGCGGTCACAAACGCGGCGAACATGGGCGCGACGGTCGCGGACGGGCAGAAGCTGCTTTCGTCGGCTTTGTCCAACTCATCTTCCACGTCGTCCAGCGTCTCCTACTCGCTTTCCGGCAACGTCCTGACCGCGTCCGGCACGGCTTCCGGCACGAGCTTGTTCACGTGGATCGGCGGGACGAACACCGCGCCGCCCAGCTGGCTCGCGCTGGGGAAAATGCACATTGTCCACGTGGAGATCACCGACCCCAACATCGACGTGCGGATCCAGGGCAAGCAGACGAGCGACACGTCCCTGCACACCCTGGCGCGGTACACGCAGAGCGGTTTCTACGCGTTCACGCCGCCGTCTGACCTGACGGCGTACCGCATCACGAGCAACGTCGCATCCGGCAAGAGCGTAAGCGGCACGGTCACGCTGGAGATCAGCGGCGCGATCACCGCGCTTGACCTGTCGGACGGCTGTGCAACAATCCCGGATGGCACAGATTTCGACACGCTGACAACGCCGGGGGTATACAAGGTCACAAACGACGCGCACGCGGGTACAATGTCGCATATGCCCATCGTGCGCGCTGGCAAGCTGGTAGTTCTCCCGCTCAGTCAAGCGGCCCGTATTATGCATGTATACGTCGCGGTCGCGACTGCTATGCCGATTGCGGTACGCTACTATGGCGGCAGTACGTGGACGGATTGGGACAATCTCGCCAAATCGTCGGCTGTGCATGACATCGAGACCCGCATCCGGCCCTGTCAAGTGGTATATGAGTCGGGCAGTTACCAGAGCGGCGCGGCTACGGAGCGGCTTCGCGTGTATATCCCGGCATCGTATGGCTACATCCTTTACGACCTGTACCATTTCGACGATGATACCAACAACTGCGACGGCTGGCAGGTCTATAACGCGTACCACGTCAAAAATGACCTGTCTGCCGCTGTCAACCTGAACGCGAACGCGGAATGGGAGTGCGCTCTCAGGCTCAACGGGCGCGATGATTTCAGCGGCGGGCACACGCATGGGGATGAAGTCATGACGGCGGCGACCCTGCTTCTGGACGGCGCGCCTGTGACCATCTCCAGCCTGACGACGCTGACGGAGTTCAAGACCCTGCAACTGCTCCGCACATCGAAAATGTACGACCCCGCCGACCATACGACCGCCATTGCCGACCATGGCGTAAAGTACACGTTCGACAAAGAGAACGGCTTGCGGATAGACCAGAGCGTGAAATGGCTGGTAGCGGCCCAGCTTGCCAACTGCTTCCTGTGCATGTTCCCGCCCGCGAAGAACCGCCTGGACCGCGCGGCGGCGAACACCGACTTCACGGTGCTTGAACTGCCCAGCGAAAACAACGTGGCCCTGACGACCGTGACGAAACCCAACGCGGACAGCGTGACCATGTGGGACACGTCCGGCGGCTTCTCGGCGGTCGTGAGCGTGCCCGTGTACCCACACGGCCTGACCGGCGGCGACCAGATGAGCATTTCGGACAACAGCGGCAACAGCTACAACAAGGTCTATTTCAAGGTGTGCGGCGGCGGCAGCAGCACGGTCGGCGAGCTGTGGAAAGCGACCAGCCTGTACAAGATCGACTACGCGGCTGCGACCTGATAGGGAGGGAGATGCCAGATGGAGATCAGCAACATCACCAAAGTGGTTTTCGGCGGCCGGGATACAGTCCGGCTTGAGAAGCCGCTCACCCAGTACGACTACGGCCAGTATTTCGACTTCGTCGATCTGGACCTGCCGGACACCTACACGGTACTTTTTTCCAACAGCTCCGCCATCGGGACCGCGAAGCCGCAGACCGGCAACGCCCTGGGCGTGCGGATCCCAGACGAATACCTGGCGACCGGTCGGACGATCTACGCCTGGCTTTTCCTGCACGCGGGGACGGACGACGGCAAAACCGTGAAAGTCATCGTCCAGCCTGTGGCGCCCCGACCGGCGGAGGACGACGCGCCGCCGACGCCTGTGCAGCTCTCCCAGGTGGAGCAGCTGATTGCCGAGCTCCAGGCAGGCGTGCAGCGCAGCCGGGTCACGCCCCTGCTGGAGTCCGGCCTGGCGACGGGCGCGATCATCGACGCGGTGGGCATCCCCGTGTACATCGCCGATGTGACTGCGGAGGCCTACGCGGCCTACGGCCTACAGCAGACTGGCTGGTACGTCTTCGGCCGGATCGCGGCCCTGGCCGGGACGACAGTGACCGATCAGACCACCGTCACAGGCGCGGACGGCGCCATCGTGACGCCCGGCGCGGCCTACGTGGACGTGGCCGTGCGCTTCGAGGTGGCGGCGATGAGCAAAGCGGTCACCGTCAGCTGGGGCGCGCTCACGGAGACTTACGTCTTCCGGGCGGACGATCTGGCGATCCGCAATCTCGACTACCGGTCCACATTCTACGTCTACGACATCGCGCCCTATGCGACATGGAGTTACAAGCTCAGCCCGGACGCGACGTTCAACGCGAACAAAAAGTATTTCACCAGATCCGGCGACACGTACACCGAGCAGACGGTGACGGCGGGCGAGAACGTACCGGCCGTGTACTACGAGCTGGACGGCTCCACCTACACGATTACCGAGGACGAGACGTTCGACGGCGAGAAGACCTACTACACCCCGGCCACGCCGGGCGGCACGGACTACGCGGAGGCGACGGTGACGGCGGGAGACACGGTGCCGCCGGTCTACTACGTGCACGACAAGGTGACTTTTGCGGGCATGACGCGCAACGTAACTTATCGATTCGATGAGGTCGTGGACGGTGGCGTGGAATTCGTGCTGCCGGAGATTGAGAGCGACGACCACGGCGCGTGGATCGAGGTGCAGCTGCGCCACTCCATCGCCGCCAGCGCGACGATGACGCCGCCGGACAACACGATCAAGTTCGCCACCGCGGGCGGATCCGCGAGCATCACGGCGGGGATCAATGTGATCGATCTGCACTATACAAACGTGGCCAATCAGCCGATGTGGACGCTGATCAACGTCCACACCAACATTCCGGCGTAGGGGGTGAGAGGAAATGGCGACGACATACGGCTATGAACGGCTGGAGGACGGCAAGATCAAGAGCGCGCCGCTGAACGACCTGAACGGGGAGATCACCGGGCAGTGCATTTACGGCCTGAAAGCCTGGCTGGACGAGCACCCGGCCGAGCGGAAGGCGCTTGGATATGTCAAGCACATCCGCCACGACTACCGGGACATCGAGTTCAACCACCAGACGCAGTACATCGTGACGGCAACAAAGCAGGTGGACGAGTGGACGATCGAGGACGAGCTGCATGTGATGGACAAAAGCCCGGAGATGATGCGGCTGGAGGAGCTGGCCGGCAGGATCGGCTACATGGACGACGGGTTCTATTTCTCGGGAGGTGAGTTCCTTGAGTAGGGATATGGACGTTATGGTGCAGATCATGGAGCAGAAAGAGGCGGAGATCTCCGCGGCGCAGCTGCAGGAGCTGGATGGCGAAGGGATTGCCATGGCGGAAGGGAAACGGTTTACATTCGACATCCCCGTCAACCAGCAGACGGCGGACCCGCTCAGATAGGGGTGAAGAAAATGTTTGACGTAACACCCATCACATCCGCGCGGCACCTGGACTGCGGCGCGACGTGCCTGGCCATGCTGCTGACATACAGCGGCCAGGCGGCGGACCTGGAGGAGCTGACGGAGGAGTGCAACACGCGCATGATCGGCTGCTCCGGCTCAGACCTGATCCGTGTGGGGAAAGCGCACGGGCTGGACATGACCGCCTGGCGGATGGACGCTGCCGAGGTGGTGCGACAGGACAGGCCGTCCATCTGCCACTGGCGGCACTCGCACTGGATCGTCTGCTGCGGGCTGGACGAGAACGGCGACGTGGTGATCTGCAACCCGGACCTGGGCCGCTTCCCGGTCGACGAGGAAAGTTTCTCGGTCCTCTACAGCGGTGTGGCCCTGTTCAACGGCGAGCCGGAGACGCTGCCGGAGCCTGATCCGGACGAGACGGAAGACCTCGCCGAGGCCGCCCGCATCCTCATGGGGGTGAGCGAATGACATGGACAGACAAGGCCCGCCGTCTGCGCCCGCACATCGAAGCGGCGGCGCAGAGCCTCGCCGACGCAGACGCCATCGACGCCGTGGAGCTGTACCCGGCCTGGAGTGGCGACGGCGTCAGCTACGCGGCGGGCACGCGCGTGCGCTATGAGGGCGTGCTCTACAGCGTGCTGCAGGCGCACACCTCACAGCCGGACTGGACGCCGGACGCGGCGGTCTCCCTCTTCGCGCGCGTGCTGATCCCCGATCCGGACGCGATCCCCGAGTGGACGCAGCCGGACAGCACAAACCCGTATATGCGAGGGGACAAGGTGACGCACGGGGGCAAGACGTGGGCGAGCGACATCGACAATAACGTCTGGGAGCCTGGGGTGTACGGCTGGAGCGAGGTGGCGTGACACCATGACCGACTACAGCAAATACATCCTCTCGTCATCCACGCACTACATCAGCAACTCCGGATCCGACGAGCGCGGGGCGTACACCGGCGGCAAGGCCGGGGACCAGACCGGCGGCGAGTGGGCGCTGAAGAAATGGTATTCGCGCCCCTGGACGGTGGTGCTGAGATGGCCGGACAGGCGCGTGGGTACGTGCATCGCCCAGCTGGGCATCGAGGCCGCGCTGAACGACCTGATCGGCTACGACCAGAGCCAGCGAAGCACATACTGGACCGCTCTCAAGGCCGCGGGCTACCGCCCCAGCCGCATCACCACCGCCTGCGAGGAGGACTGCACCGCGGGCGTCACGGCCAACGTCAAGGCCGCCGGCGAGCTGCTGGGCATCGCGGCGCTCAAAGCCCTGCCGACCAGCTGCTCGAGCCGCAACATGCGGTCCAAGTTCGTGGCGGCGGGGTTTCAGGCCCTCACGGAGGTCAAGTATCTCACAGGCTCCCTGTACCTCATGCCCGGCGATATCCTGCTCTATGAGAGCCACCACGCCGCCACCAACATCACGCACGGCGCGCTCGCCGGGGCGTATGAGTACGTGGATGTGCTTAACAACCCGGGCATCGTACCGCCGCAGACGGACGTCGCGCCCGCCAACCCTACGCAGCCGGACGGCAGCATCTTCGCGCAGACGGTGGGATCGTACTGGCTGCGCGAGGAGCCGAGCCTGCTGGGCGAGCGGATCCGCGTCGTGCCGGGCGCTACACACGTCCGCGTTTACGGACGCACAGGGAACTGGTACGGGGTGAAGCTGGTCCTCGCGGGCACGAAGGGCTACATATCCTACAAAGCGCTGCCCGGACTGGAGGTGGTGAAAAAGTGAGCGATGCGATTATCGTCGCGCTGATCACCGCCGCCGCGGCAGTGATCTCCCAACTGCTGATCTCCCGGTCCACCACCAAGGACCTGGTCGCCAGGATCGACCAGCAGAGCCGGGAATCCGACGCGCGCCTGGACAAGGCCCAGGCGGTCACCGACACGAAGCTCGACGAGCTGACGCGCGAGGTGCGCGAGCACAACAATTTCGCCAAGCGCATGCCGGTGCTGGAGGAGCAGATCAAGGTCGCCAACCACCGGATCGAGGATCTCGAAAGGAAAGGAGCGTAAACCCATGATCGATTGGAAGAGGAAACTCACTTCGAGGAAATTCTGGACCTGCGTCGCCGACTTCGTCGGCATGCTGCTGATCGCCCTGCGCGTGGCCGAGGATCAGGCCACGCAGATCGTCGCGCTGATCATGGCCGGCGCGGGCGTCGTGGCCTACATCGTGGGCGAGGGCATGGCCGACGCGGCGAACCCCGAGCCCATCATCATCCACACGTCCTCCGAGCCGGAAGAGCCGGAAGGCGAATAATAATAGACAGAGCCTGCCACGCTGAGCTCCGGGACGCCGGATGATGCGGACCAAGGCAGGACAATATGGCCCCCGGCTACACGCTGGGGGCTCTTTTTTGTAGTCATTTTTGTAGTCACTAGAGCGCCATTTTTCAGAATTCGGCCCCACAATCGGCTATAGTCGACAAAAAGAAAGCCCCCGAGAATTGCTTGAATTCTCAGGGGTTTGGCGGAGAAGGAGGGATTTGAACCCTCGCTGCCGTTATCCAGCACTACTCCCTTAGCAGCGGTATGGAGAATGTTGAAATTACTAGGTTTGTTGCTCCCCTGTAGTCAGTGCAGTAGTGAATTCGATGGAATCGGCTGCTGCCAGGGCGTCCTGGTCGTCCGGATGGGCGTAGCGGTCGAGCATCCTGGCCGTGGACCAGCGCATGACGCGGCGGACGGTCTGGGGTGCGATGTTGTTATCGACAGCCAGGCGCGTGGCGGTGGTATGGCGACAGCAGTAGGGCTCCAGGCGGCGGCAGCCGGCGGCCTCCAGGGCGGCGTAATAACTTGCGTACCAGGTTTTCTCGGCGCGGGCCCAGAGGTAGCCGGAGGGCATGGCGTGGGCGATGAGATCCTCCACGACGGGGAGGATGTCGGTCGGGAGGTAGACGGCCGAGGCCTTGCGCACCTTCGTCTTCATGCCCACGCCCGTGATGGTGCGGGATTCCAGATCGATATTGGCGACGCGCAGGCGCATCATCTCGCCGGGCATCATGCCGGTGGCGATCATGAGGAGTGGGATGCCGGAGCGGAGATCTCCGGCCTCGTAGAGGCGCCAGAGGGCGGCCTGCTCCTCGACGGAGAAGATTGCGCGCTCGGTCTCCTCCAGCTTCGGGAGGGCGATGAAGGAGGGCAGATCCTTGGAGCACCAGCCCTCGGCGGCGGCCATCTCGAAGAGGCGCGTGAGGACGGTACGGCAATCGCGGGCGGTGTAATAGGTTGGGGCGACATCGGAGACGGCTGCCTGGAGATCGGCCACCGTGATCCTGTCCACCGGCCGCCAGTGGAGCCGCTTCAGCTTTTTCCAGGCACCCTTGTAGGCGACCTGTTTGGACACGCTCAGGTTGAGCAGCTGCGCCTCGTAGGCCTCCCAGTAGGTGGCCAGCGCGGGGGCCTGCCTGGCCGCGACGCCTTCGCGCAGGGCAGGGACGGCCTCCAGGGCCTCGCGCTTGGTGCGGAAGCCCCCCTGGGTGCGCCGGACCGGGACGGGGCGGGGAGGATCTCCGACGTGCCTCCAGCCGACCACGACGGCGGCCGTCCACGTCTGGCCGCGCCTGTATGCCGTGCCCTGGCCGTTTCCGCGGCGGTGGGTATGATGGGGCTTCTGCTGCGCAAAACCGCACCAGGGGCAGTACAGCGCGCCCTCGGGGGCATCCTTGCCGCATTTCTTACAAACCATGCATTGCCTTTCCCCGACAGGGATGATATAATCGTCCCTGTCGAACAGTATCAGGGGTGGTACCTACGATACAGGCTCTCCGGGAGTGCGCACTCTCGGAGGGCCTTCTTTTTTCCACCACACGGTGGAATTTTCTTCTACCAGTCCTTGGCGCGATCAGCCGTTCGCCTCCGTCATGACCTCCATCATGTTGAGGATGGCCTTGCGCTTTTCGGTGGGCAGGGCCTCGTAGAGGCGCATGGCGCGGGCCACATCGGGGTTCACGGTGACCTTCGCGTTCAGGATCGGGCCCAGGAGGGCGGTACGGGGATCGTCCTTTTTCGCGACGAGGACGGCGGCGGGCCTGGGCTCATCCGGGGCGTAGTCATCGTCCTCCGGCGGTGTAAAGGGCGAGACAGAACCGTCAGAATAATGTGCGCCTTCATCATCCGCGTATAAGATGTGTGGCGAGGGCGACATATCGTCAGTACTGCCAACGAGATACCCCAGATTCACGTTCAGCGCGTTAGTCAAGGCATCAAGCGTCTCGAAGTCTGGCTCACGCGTTCCCGTTTCATAGTTACTGATCGTCTGTTTTGTGACACCAATTCGACGACCAAGTTCAGTCTGGGA
>Ga0310786_10011704_pt1 | contig 10922 bp, 12 predicted proteins | sample AusTroGonzalo_MG_FD_203881 | JGI IMG/M metagenome (GOLD analysis project Ga0310786, IMG submission 203881) | Bovine rumen microbial communities from tropical cattle in Woodstock, Queensland, Australia - Gonzalo_03 (v2) (version 2) | ecosystem: Host-associated > Mammals > Digestive system >...
GTCACGAGCTGCCCGACTTGCGGGCGCACGCGGGTGGACCTAGTGCGCGTCGCGACCCAGGTGGAGGATGCTCTCGAGATACTCTACCGTGACCCCAAGCGGCGTCCCGCTCCGTTCCCGAAGGTGGCCGTGATGGGTTGCGCGGTGAACGGCCCCGGCGAGGCCGCCGGGGCGGACGTCGCGCTCTGCGGCGGTGACGGAGATTTTGTCCTGTACGTGCGCGGGCGCCAGGTCGGCCGCGTTTCCCAGGAAGAAGCAGTAGCAAAGGTGGTGGAAAATGCGCTATCTCTATGACAATGCCCCGGTGATTCTCGTCGCCTTGGTGGTTTCCTCGCTTGCGTGGCTCTACGGCGGCACGCGCGGTCCGCTCATCGTCGCCGTGGCGCCGTGGCTGCTCCTCGTGCTTGCGGAAGTGGTGTTCTTCCTTCCGCAGCGCCACGAAAACGAGTCGATCTACGAAGCGCGAGAACGAGTGTGGGACGCGATGAAGCACGATCCGTTTGTCTGGACGGTGGCGCTTCTCATCTTCCTCCTCGTCATCCCGTTTGCAAACAATGGGCTTTGCCCCGACTGCGATGCCGCGCTTATCGCCGAGGGGATCGATCCTTCGCCACCGGTGTCGTTTTTGCCATCCTGCGTCAACCGCCGCGAGCACCTAAGCGTCTTCCTGTGGATTGCGACCGCGCTGGTCGCGGCGACAGCGGTGCGCCACAGCCTGCGCGGGCGTGGCAAGCGGCTTTTGGTGAAGTTCCTGGTGTGGAACGGCTTCGCCGTCGCCATTCTTGGCTTCGTGCAGGCGGCGGCGGGGGCGCCAGGTCCGCTCTGGGAGAGCGTTCCCAACCACGCTCCCGGCGGTTATTTCGCCACCTGGGGCTATCCCAATATGGCCGGCAGCTATTTCGTCCTGATGTTCGCCTTAGCGGTGGCGATATGGCGGCGCGAGTGCGACGAGGCCGACCGCGAGCTTGCCGCGGCCGACATCGAGGCTGGCAACGAGCCGACCTCGCGCCACCGCGCATTCTGGCGTCGCCACCGCTATCTCATTCCCGCGGCGGTATGCTTCTTCGCGGCGATCAACACCTTGTCGCGCGCGGCGATTCTGCTTTCGACTGCGCTCGCGATTGTCTTCTTCATCCACGCGTTCATTTCGATGTCCCACAAGCTGCCGCGCGCGGTCAGAATGAGGCGTGGCACCATCGCGCTGTTGTCGGCGGGGATAGTGGCGTTTTTCGCGGTCATCTCCATCCCCGACAGTATGCAGCGCGAGATCGACTCCACTGACACGAGGGCGGTGCTCGACCGCGTTACCAACAAGCGCGAAGCCAACGTCCCCATCGCGATCCAGATCTGGCGCGACCATCCCGTGTTCGGCTGCGGCGGCTGGGGATACAGGCACTTCTACGTGTCCAAGATGCCCGAGCGCGCGCGGGAGCGCCTTGCCAAGCACCCCGTATTGCCCACTGGCAGCGCCAACGTCCACAACGACTACATCCAGGCGCTTGCCGAGCACGGATGCGTGGGGCTGGCGCTCCTTGTTCTCGCGGCGGTTTTCCTGCTGGTGCCGGTGGTGAAGTCGTGGAAGTACCTCTACCAGCTCGTGCGTTTTGCCAAGACCTCCAAGCTGCCGGCGAAACCGATAATCGTCTTCGTGCTGCCGGCGCCGGCGTTTGCGATTCTTGCAGGCACGGTTGCGGTTGCGGTTCACGCCTTCGGCGACTGCCCGCTGCGCACGCCGACGGTCCTGTCGCTGTTGTTCGTATCGCTCGCCTCGGTTCCCGGCTTTCTGCCGCGCAGTTCGCGCAACCTGGGGATTCGCGTCGGCGACGGCGAGGACAATGACAGCGAGCACAGCAAGAAGTAAGGAGGTCTGTCCATGGTCAGAGTCAACGAAAACTACTCCCGCATCAAGCCAACCTATCTCTTCGCGGAGATCGCCGCGCGCGTCGCCGCGCACCAGAAGGCGCATCCGGACGCGAAGGTGATCCGACTCGGCATCGGCGACGTCACCGAGCCGCTCGCCCCGGCGGTGATCGCGGCGATGCACCGGGCGGTGGACGACGAGGCCGCGCGCGCGACCTTCCACGGCTACGGCCCCGAGCAGGGCTACGCCTTCCTGCGCGACAAGATCGCCGAGGTCGACTTCCACGCCCGCGGCGTCGACGTCAAGGCGGACGAGATCTTCGTCTCCGACGGCGCGAAGTGCGACTGCGGCAACTTCCAGGAGCTGCTCGCCGCCGATGCCAAGGTCGCGGTCGGCGACCCGGTCTACCCGGTCTACGTCGATACCAACGTTATGGCCGGCCGCCACGACATCCAGCTTCTCCCCTGTACCAAGGCCAACTCGTTCGTGCCTTCGCCAGACGGCTGCAACGCGGACGTCGTCTATCTCTGCTACCCCAACAACCCGACCGGCGCCACCGCGAGCCTTGAGCAGCTGCAGGCGTGGGTGGACTGGGCCAACGCCGGACGCCGGCTCATCCTCTTCGACGCCGCCTACGAGGCGTTCATCCGCACGCCCGGCGTGCCGCACTCCATCTTCGAGTGCAAGGGCGCGCGCACCTGCGCGGTGGAGATGCGCTCGTTTTCCAAGACGGCGGGCTTCACCGGCGTGCGCTGCGGCTACACCGTCGTCCCGTCCGATCTCGTCGCCTCCGCCGCGGACGGCGCGGCAGTGCCGCTCAAGCCGATGTGGACGCGCCGCCAGACCACCAAGTTCAACGGCGCGAGCTACATCACCCAGCGCGGCGCCGAGGCGGTCTACTCGCCCGAGGGGCTCGCCCAGACGAAGGCGCAGATCGACTTCTACCTCGAGAACGCGCGTCTAATCTCCGTGGCGCTCGCCAAGGCCGGCTACGACGTCGCCGGCGGCGTCGACTCGCCGTATGTCTGGGTGGACGTGAAGGGCGACAGCTGGAAGTTCTTCGACCGCCTGCTAGCCGAGGCGAACATCGTCACCACCCCTGGCGCCGGCTTCGGCCGCGCTGGCGAGGGCTTCATCCGTATCTCCGCCTTTAACTCGCGCGAAAACGTCCTTGAGGCGATTGACCGCGTCTCCCGTGTCCTTTAGGCTGCCCCGCGCCCCTTGACGGCTAACGCGCGTTTTTGATATACTTCGCGCCGTTTTGCCGCGAGAGTGTAGCGCGCGTGCGCGAGAGTATTGCGGAAAATTACCAGAAAAGGCAAGAATGAACCAGATAAAGATCAAGGCGGAGCCGCGTACCGAGCAGGGTACGGGGGCCGTCAGACGTTTGCGCCGCACGGGCATGATTCCCGGCAGCGTGATGAAGATGAAGAAGGGCGGCACGGAGCTCATCAAGCTTCCGGAGCACGACTTCATGATGGCTATGCGCGGCCGTACCGGCAAGCAGGTCCTCGTCTCCCTTGACATGGGCGGCAAGGAGATGTCGGCGCTGCTGCGCGAAATGCAGAACGACGTGCTCAAGGGCACGCCGATCCACGTGGACTTCAGCGAGGTGTCGCTGAGCGAGAAGGTCCGCATCACGGTTCCGATCTACCTCGTCGGCGAGGCGAAGGGCGTCAAGATCGGCGGCGGCGTGCTGGAGCAGACGCTCCGCACCGTCGACATCGACGTGCTGCCGGCCGACATTCCCGAGAAGTTCGATGTCGACGTTTCGGCGCTCGACCTCGACCAGACCCTCTTTGTGCGCGACCTCGCCTTGGGCGACAAGTACACGGTGACCACCCGCGGCGAAGTGCCGGTGGCGGTGGTGAAGGCTCCTGACGCGGTGCCCGGTGCGACGCCGGCCGCCGGCGCGGCGACGGCTCCGGCCGAGGCTGCGGCGCCTGAGGTCATCAAGAAGGGCAAGGAGGAAGAGGCTGCCGCCGACAAGAAGGAGGAGAAGAAGTGATGAAGAAGTACGACGCACTCTACATTTTCGTCGGCGTGGCCAAGGACGACGTCCTCGAGGCCAACCTCGCCAAGGCGCTTGCGGAGGTGACCCGCCTCGGCGGCGTCGTCGTGGCGCAGGACTCGCTCGGCAAGCGTACCTTCGCGCGTTCGATGAAGAAGCGCGACAGCGGCGTGTACGTCAAGGTCCGGCTCGAGATCGACCCGCAGAAGCTCAAGGAGCTCGTCGCGCGCTACCGCCTCGTCGAAGAGGTGTTCCGCGTACAGTTCCTCGCGGTCGACGAGCGCCGCGAGGCCAAGATTGCCGCGGAGCGCGCCGCGCGCGCCGAGCGCCAGGCCCGTCGCGAGGCGGCCCAGGCCGCGGCCATTGCCGAAAGGACCGCCCAGGAGTAGTCATGGCCTCGTTCAACAAAGTCATCATCATGGGCAACCTCACGCGCGACCCCGACGTCCGCGCGGCGGGGGCGAGTGGCATGAAGGTCGCACGCCTCGGCGTCGCAATCAACGAGCGCCGGCGCGACCGCAGCGGCCAGATGCTTGACTTCCCCGTGTTCGTCGACGTCGACGCCTGGGACAGGCTCGCGGAGCTGTGCGGCCAGCATCTGGCCAAGGGCAGCCCGGTGCTCGTCGAGGGTCGGCTTCAGATGGACACGTGGGAGCGTGAAGGCGTCCGCCACCAGAAGCTGAAGGTGCGCGCAACGACGATCAAGTTCCTGCCGCGTCCCGACCGCTCGCAGTCGCCGCGCCAGATGGATGCGATGCAGTCCGCGTCGGACGACGATGGCGGCGAGATACCGTTCTAAACAACCTTGAAAACTTAAACAGAGAAGGAAAAAGACAATGGCGTTCAAGAAGAACAGCAGTTCGGCCGGCGAGGAGTTCGCCGCGCGCAAGCGTCCGCCGCTCGGCAAGGGCGACTCGATCGACGTCAACGACGTCGAGACGCTGAAGTACTACATCACCGACTACGGCAAGATCCTGCCCGCGCGCATCACCGGGGTTACCTCGCAGCAGCAGCGGCAGATCCGCCAGGGCGTCAAGCGCGCCCGCAACATGGGCCTCATGGCCTGATCCGGAGGGAGACGCACCATGCAGATCGAAGTCATGCTCATGGACGACGTGAAGAAGCTCGGCAAGTCCGGCCAGATCGTCAAGGTCGCCTCCGGCTATGCCCGCAACTTCCTCTTCCCGAAGGGGCTCGCGGCGGTCGCAACCGAGGCCGCCAAGCGCCGCCTGAAGAAGCTCGAGGCCGAGCGCGCCGCCCGTGCCGCCGAGGAGAAGAAGGCCGCGCTCGAGGTCGCGAAGAAGCTCGACAAGCTCGAGATCACCGTCTCGGCGAACACCGTGGACGGCAAGCGCCTCTACGGCTCGGTCGGAATCTCCGACATCCTCGCGGCGATCGAGGCCAACCGCGGCATCAAGCTCGAGCGCTCGCAGATCGAGCTCGACGACTCGCTCAAGGAAGTCGGCGAATACCAGCCCGAGATCACCCTCGGCCACGGCGTCAACGTCCGCTTCAAGATCACGATTCTGGACGAAGGGGCGGCGCAGGTCGGTTGACGGCCTGATTGCCTGCACTTGGCAGGGCGCGGCGGCGTTTTCGTCCGCCGCGCCTTCTTTTTGCCTTTGACAGGCGATTTTTTGGTATAATACAACACCTGAAAGGAGTAGTATGATTCAGAAAGACGACTTTATGGTGTTTTCCGGGACGGCCAACCTGCCGTTGGCGGAGAAGGTGGCCAGCTATCTCGGGCATCCGCTCGACAAGATCGACATCAAGCATTTCCCCGACGGCGAGACCTTCTGCCAGGTCATCGACTCGGTGCGCGGGCGCGACGTGTTCGTGATCCAGTCCGGCTCGCCCGCGCCGAACGAGGCGTACATGGAGCTGTTCATCATCATGGACGCCCTGAAGCGCGGCTCCGCGGCGCGCATCACCGCAATCCTCCCGTACTACGGCTACGCCCGCCAGGACCGCAAGGACCAGCCGCGCGTGCCGATCACCGCGCGCCTCATCGCCAACCTCCTCCAGAAGGCCGGCGCCGACCGCGTCATCGCGATGGACCTGCACGCGAACCAGATCCAGGGCTTCTTCGACATCCCGCTCGACCACCTCAAGGCCGAGCCGGTGATCCTCAAGTACATCCGCGACCAGCACTGGGCCAACCCGATCGTCGTCGCGCCCGACACCGGCGGCGCCAAGACCGCCTACGGCTACAGCCGCAAGCTCAAGTGTGGGCTGGCGATCGTTGCCAAGCAGCGCACCGGCGGAGAGACGGTGGACGCGTTCTCTGTCGTCGGCGACGTGAAGGACCACGACGTCATCATGATCGACGACATGACCGCGACCGGCGGCACGCTCTCCGCCGCGGCGAAGATGTGCCGCGACAACGGCGCGAAGTCGGTACACGCGTTCGTCTCCCACTTCCCGCTCACCGAGAAGGGCGTGGAGCGGCTGATGAAGGAGGTGCAGCTCGACGAGCTCGTCGTGACCGACTCGATTCCGCTCCGGGCGGGCTTCGACCCCTCGAAGCTGCCGTTCAAGCTGACGCAGCTCTCGGTCGCCCCGCTCATCGGCGAGGCGATCCGCAGGACGCACCTCAACGAGTCGATCAACGACCTCTTCAACCACGAATAGGGCACTTGCCATGACGATCAGAGGACTGCTGGAGAAGAACGCCGCGGAGCGTCCCGAGCGGAACGCCCTCGTCTGGTGCGAGGACAAGGTCTGGTGCCGCCGCTCCTGGCGCGAGCATCTCGCGCGGGTGCGCGACATCGCCGAGGGCTACGGCACTCGCTTCAACCTGAAGCCGCGCGTGGAGAACGCGGCGATCGTGCTCGGCAACTCGCCCACCTGGCTCGAGGCCTACCTCGCCCAGTCCGGCGCCGGCGTCTCGGTAGTCCCGCTCGACCCGAAGCTCCACGAGGCCGAGGTCGAGTACATCCTCGCCGACTCCGAGGCGGTCGTGGTGACGACCGACGTCCACCACCTCAAGATGATGATGGGCCTCGCGCCGCGGCTGCCGAAGCTCCGCGGCATCGTCTGTGTCGACGGCATCATCAACGAGGGCCAGTCGATCGGCAACGCGAAGGTGGTCGGCTTCGAGAAGCTCCGCATCTCCGGCGGCGGCGCGTGGTACGACGCCAACGTCGCGAAGGAGGAGGACGTCGCCTCCATCATCTACACCTCGGGCACCACCGGCAAGCCCAAGGGCGCGATGCTCACCCACGCCAACTTCTACAGCGACATCGACGGCGCCTTCAAGACCTTCGGCGCCGACCTCGGCGAGAACGACGCGTTCCTCACCGTGCTGCCGCTCTTCCACGCCTTCAGCTTCACCGCCAACTTCCTTGGGCCGATGTACCTCGGCTGCGAGATGCAGTTCGTGGAGTCGCTCCGCACCGTCGGCCGCGACATGCAGCTCCTGAAGCCGTCGGTCCTCTGCGCGGTGCCGCTCCTCTGCGAGAAGCTCTACGACAAGATCCAGGACGGGCTCGAGAAGTCGAAGGCCGCGCGGCTGCTCATGGCGATCGGCCTGCGCGGGCCGGTGATGCACATGGTGCTGAAGAAGCTCGGCGGCCGGCTCCGGTTCATGATCACCGGCGGCGCGCCGTGCCCGATCCACGTACTGGACTGCTTCCGGAAGCTGCACGTCAACTTCGTCGAGGGCTACGGCCTCACCGAATGCGCGCCGATCGTGTCCGTCACCGGCTCGAACTGCACGCGGGTGGGGACGATCGGCAAGCCCTGCGCGGGCGTCGACGTGCGTCTTGCGGACAAGAACGAGAACGGAGTCGGCGAGCTGCAGGTGAAGGGCCCGATCGTGATGAAGGGGTATTTCCACAACGAGAAGGCCACCAAGGAGGCGTTCGACGGCGAGTGGTTCGCCACCGGCGACCTTGCCTCGATCGACGACGACGGGCTCATCACCATCCGCGGCCGCAAGAAGGCGCTCATCGTCAACCGCGAGGGCAAGAACATCTACCCGGAGGAAGTCGAGAACATCGTCGACAAGGATCCGGCGGTGCAGGACATCGTCGTCGTCGGCTACACCCAGGGCGGCGACCCCGGCGAGAAGGTGGGGGCGATCGTCTATCCGAACGAGGAGTGGTTCAAGGCGCAGAACGGCGGCACGCTGCCGGACTGGGCGGAGGTCGAGGAGACCACCCGCAAGCGGGCGCAGGAGAAGAGCGCCGAGCTGGCCGACTACAAGCGCATCCGCAAGGTGCAGGTCGTCAAGGAGCCGCTCGTGCGCACCTCGATCGGCAAGGTGAAGCGCGTCGTATACAAGGGCGCACTCGACGAAAAGTAGGCTCTATCTCGTCTGGCTCGAGTGGCCGGAGAAGTGCTTCCGCGCTTCCGCCGCGGACATGCGCATCCTGAAGGGGCTCGTCCCGCGCGGCTCGCGCGTCGTGCGCGTCCGCTCGGAGCGCGCGTTCCTGAAGGAGCTGCCGCGCGCGACGCACGCGATCGTCTGGCATTTCCGACGCGAGTGGTTCGCCGTCGCGAAGCGACTCGAGCTCCTCGCCACGCCGGCGGCCGGGCGCGAGTTCGTGCCCGAGACCGGACCCAGGGGCGTGAAGATCCACTTCGGCGGCTTCCACGGTCCGATCATGGCCGAGTCGGTGGCGGCGTTCGCGCTCGGCTGGGCGCGCGGCTTCTTCCGTCCCGAGCTCAAGTCCTCCGCCTGGCCGCGGAGCGAGCTGAGCGAGGTCGTCGGCGAGCTTGCCGGCACCCGGGCGGTGATTCTCGGCTACGGCAGGGTGGGGCGCGCCATCGGCGAGAAGCTTTCCTCGCTCGGGGTGGAGGTCTCGGGACTCACCCGCCATGGGTTCTTCGCGGGCGGGCGGCGGCTTCCGTCCCGGCGCTTCGCCGACTTCCTCGCCAAGGCGGACTGGCTGGTGATAGCGCTTCCGTCGACGACCGGCACCGACAATTTCCTTTCCGCGAAGCTCATCGCCATACTGCCGCGCCGCGCAGTGGTGATCAACGTCGGCCGCGGCAATTCGGTGGACGAGCGCGCGCTCGCCGCCGCGCTCAAGTCTGGGCGCATCGCCGCGGCATACCTCGACGTCCGCAAGAGCGAGCCGACCGCGACCATCCTCGAGTCGCCCGGGTACGTGCGGGAGCTTGCCGACCTCCCCAACTGCTTCGTCATGCCGCACGCGTCGGCGTTTTCGCCGCGCTACCTCGAACGCTGCTTCAGGGAACTGAAGGATGAAGGGCTCGTTTGAGGTTGGCTCGGTGGAGGAGACCTGGGGGGTCGCGCGGCGGCTTGCCGCCGAGCTTGGGCCAGGCGACGTCGTCTGCCTCGAGGGCGATCTCGGCGCGGGCAAGACCACCTTCGTCCAGGGTATGGCCGCGGCGATGGGCGTGGGCGGCAGGGTGATCTCGCCCACGTTCTGCCTCGTCTCCGAGCACCGCGGCGGCGGGCGGCTGCTCGTCCACATGGACCTCTACCGCCTGCGCGGCGAGGAGGACGTCCTCTCCGTTGGCTGGGAGGACTATCTTGCCGAGGGCGCGGTAATCGCCGTCGAGTGGCCCGACCGCGCCGGCTCGCTCATTCCCGCCAACGCCCGCCGCGTCACCATCGCCGTCCCCGACGGTTCCGGCGATCGTCGCATCATATCAATTGTGTAATACCGTATCCTTACCATCCGTGGTCGGTGTCAGTGGTGGTTGTTTTGGAATATTGAAAATGAGGTCTGACCGAATTTTCAATATTCCGATTTGGCGGAGTGAGGCGAGAATTATGGTATAATTCACACCATGACCACTCGTATCATCCTTTCGCTTGTGGCGGTGGCAACCGCGCTCGCTGCGTTCGCTGATCTCGTCGACGACGGGGCGAAGCGCAAGGCCGAGCCGAAATTGGCTGTGGCTGCTGCGGCGGTGGCAGCCGAGCGTCGCCTTGCAATGACCGCAAAGGATATCGCGGAGCTCGCGCCGCATATCATGGAGGCGGTCAAGATCCGCGCCCGCGCCGCCGCCCGCGAGGCCAAGCATGTCGAGGAACTGCGCAAGAAGGGCATCGCCGAAGTTCCTGCGAGCGTAGGAGAGCGCCATGTCGTGGACATTGCCGGCGTAGCGGAGATGTTCGGAATCAAGCAGATCGCGTTCGATGATTTCGGCCAGGTCTACATCGACAGGCGCTTCGTGAACGACGAGGAGATGAAGACCGTCGAAGCCATCGAGAAATGGTTCAAGAAGCGCTTTCCGGACGAAGTGCGCCCGCACAGGCCGCCAGGCACGGACGTGGTTGCGGCGGAGGTGCCAGTTTTCCGCGGCTTCGAGGATGCTCGCTACCAGGTGCATGACGAGCTTATTGTCAAGCTGGTGAAGGAGTTCAATGCCAACAAGGCGGCTGCGTGCGGCGGCTCGGCGGAGCAGGCGGCGAAGATCGCCGACTTGACTCCTGCGCTCGTCAAGGCACACATGATCGAGGAGTCTGGCGGCAACGGCACTCGCTCCAAGGCGGCATGGGATGTCGATCCGCTCCAGGTCAACGTGCCCGGAGACTGGGGTGAGGAGAAGACGCTCGTCGGGCTCAAAAAGCCCTCGAAGCGCAACGAGGGGACGGCCGAGGATAACGTGCGCGCGGCAATCAAGTACCTTTCGCGCAAGGGGTTCTCGGCTTCGGCCAAGCCCGCCTCGCTCCGTCCAAACGGATTCTTCGACGGTTGGCTTAAGGCGCTGCAGCGCTACAACGGCCGTCGCGACCGCACCGACACCGACCGCTACTATTCCGACGAGTATGCCGACAAGATCGTGCGCCGCGCGAAGAACCCCGATCTTTTTGTGCCGATTGAAATCAAACTCAAGTAACCAACAGGACAACAAGGAGGAAATACAACATGGAAACGAAGATACTGCAGTTCGGGGAGGGCAACTTCCTCAGGTGCTTCATCGACTGGATGGTCCAGAAGATGAACGACAAGGCCGGATTCGACTGCGCGGTGCAGATCATCCAGCCGATCGGCGACGAACTCTGTGTTCCAGCGAAGATCCTGAACGACCGCGGCGGAAAGTACCACACTTGCCTTCGTGGCATCA
>Ga0310786_10011705_pt1 | contig 10921 bp, 7 predicted proteins | sample AusTroGonzalo_MG_FD_203881 | JGI IMG/M metagenome (GOLD analysis project Ga0310786, IMG submission 203881) | Bovine rumen microbial communities from tropical cattle in Woodstock, Queensland, Australia - Gonzalo_03 (v2) (version 2) | ecosystem: Host-associated > Mammals > Digestive system >...
CGCCCATGAGTTCCGTACGCCACTGACGATGATTGCAGGACCTGTGGGACAATTGGCCAAGAGTGCGTCGCTCGACAATGAGGAGCGAAACCTCCTAAGCATTGCCCAACGAAGCATACAAAGGATGTTCAAGCTCGTGAACCAATTGATGGATTTTAACAAGTTGGAGAACGATACCCTGCGCTTGAGCGTGGAACAGATTGATGTGGTGGAGACCATGAACAATATCTGCGACACCTTCGAGTTTAATATGAAGGAGAAAGGTCTGACGCTGAACCGCTTCGGCATGGAGGACTCGCTGATGGCCTGGACAGACGGCGACAAGTTGGAGAAGATCATATCGAACCTGCTCTCGAACGCCCTGAAGTTTACGCCACAAGGGGGACATATCGATGTGTCGCTCGATGTCAATGACGAAAAGGTCAAAGTGACCATTGCCGATACAGGCAAGGGTATTCCTGAGGAGCAGAAGGAGAACATCTTCAAGCGCTATTACCAGCTCGACAACCAGACAAAGGCCATTAAGAACTGGGGTACGGGTATCGGACTCTACTACTCACGCCGTCTGGCAGAACTGCACCATGGCAGTCTGACGGCAGGCAATCGTGAGGAGGGCACAGGTGCTGTCTTCACACTGATCTACCCCATGACGGAACAAGCCTATACCGAAGAGGAGAGGAGACCCTTGTACGAGGAGACTCCCAAACCCTCCGGCATGGTCCTGGACTCTTTGTCTACAAGTCTCCCAGTCACCTCAGACAAAGACGAGAACCATCGTCCGACAATCCTTGTGGTGGACGACGATACGGAGATCATCAACTACATGCGACTGCTCTTCTCGCAGGACTACCGCCTTATCACCTGTCTCGACGCTGATACAGCCCTCGAGGAGATGAGGGCCGAGGAGCCGAACCTTGTGCTCAGTGATGTGGCGATGCCAGGCAAGGATGGTTACGAACTGTGTCAGGAGATCAAGCAGGACATTCAATTGAGCCATATCCCCGTGATCCTCGTGACGGCGAAAATTACGGCAGAGAACCAGGTGGAAGGTCTCAGCGTGGGTGCCGACGCCTATGTGACGAAGCCCTTCGAACCTGCTGTGCTATCAGCACTCATCCAATCGCAGTTGAAGAACCGTGAACGCGTGCGCAAGCTGTTGTCCAAGGCTACGACTATGGAGGATGAAAGTGTGGAGGAGGCCCTCTCCGAACAGGACAAACATTTCATGGAAGAGCTCTATAAGTTGATGGAGGAAGAACTGTCGAACTCGGAACTCGACGTGACACGCATCACGAAGATGCTCTATATCTCGCGTACAAAGCTCTATTATAAGATCAAAGGTCTGACGGGAGAGACGCCCAGCAGCTTCTTCCGTACCTACAAACTGAACCGTGCTGCAGAACTGCTTAAGAGTGGAAAGTATACTGTCTCGGAGATTGCCGACATGACAGGCTTCAGCACTCAGAGCCACTTCTCCGTGGTGTTCAAGAAACAGTTTGGTGTCACACCAACAGAATACAAGGGATAAAGAATATTATTATCAAGAATTTGAGAATTAGAGAATTATTATAGCAGATGATGGAATTAATAAGAATTGGAGATTGTAAGGATTGGGGAAATAATCTCTAATTCTCTAATTCTTGATCAAAAAAAATAAAATAAGAAGTATGAAGATATTCGCAATAGGAATGAATTACGCAGCCCATAACCAGGAGCTGCATGGGACGGTGAAGCGTCCTGACGAACCTGTGTTATTCACCAAGGCAGACTCGGCCCTGTTGAATCAGGGGAAGCCGTTCTTTTTCCCTGACCATCTTGGACGTATCGACTACGAAACGGAGGTGGTGGTGCGCATCTGCCGCTTGGGGAAGAACATCCCTGAACGCTTTGCCCACAGATATTACGATGCCCTCACGATAGGCATCGACTTCACGGCCCGTGACCTGCAGCGGAAAGCCTCGGAGGCAGGACAGCCATGGACCATCTGCAAGGGATTCGACGGCTCTGCCGCCATTGGCGAGTGGGTACCGAAGGAGAAGTTTTTAGATATGCAGAGCATACACTTTCACCTCGATATCAACGGACGAACAGTACAGGAGGGGTGTACCTCGGACATGCTCTATAAGGTCGATGAGATCATTGCCTATATCTCACAGTTCTTTACCCTGAAAACGGGCGACATGCTGTACACAGGTACTCCTGCTGGTGTGGGGCCGGTGCATATTGACGACCATTTGGAGGGATGGCTTGAGGAGCGCAAGGTGCTGGAATTCAATTGTAAATAGATGGCATGAGGGTGTTCGGGCTGTTCAGAGTGAAACCTGAGGAACGGGTGCAGGCAATGGTGGCCTTGGCGGTGATCGTGGCACTTAACGTGCTGTTTATTTACCGCCTCCACGAACTGTTCCTGCAACCTGGCTTCGGACCCTACTGGCGAGTATTCGAACGCGAACTTCACCTGTCAGGTTATGACCCGTATACCTATCTCACAGTGACGGGTTGGGATGTGGTCTACGAAACACATCGCCATCCGTTGTTGGCATTCCTCGTGTGGCCATTGTGGCTGTTGAATCAGGGAATGACATGGTTGACGGGCGTGAACTGTGTACAGTATATAGTGGCGGTGCCTGTCGTCATTAGTTCATTCTATTCGTACCTCTTCCTCTATCGCATCTTTCGTGAGGTCATCAGGCTCCGACGCGACGATGCCACGCTGATGACGATGTTCAATTTCTCCATGGCATATATCCTGTTGTCTGTCATCGTGCCAGACCACTTTACGATATCGATGTTCCTGATTCTGCTGACGCTCTATATCTCTGGCATTTGCATCAAGAAAGGCAGAGAGTTCCAGTGGTGGCAATCGGCGATTCTTTTTTTCATCATGGCTGGCGTCACACTGAGTAATGGTGTCAAGGTGTTTCTGGCAGGCTTCTTCGTCAATCTGAAGGATTTCTTCCGTCCCAAGTATCTGCTGTTGGCTGTCGTACTGCCTGCTATCTTGTTGTGGGGGATTGCCGTCTGGGAACACCACACGTTTGTCGAACCCCGTCAACAGGCCCGTGAGGCCATGAAACAGCGGAAGGCTGAAGAGGAGAAGACCCGTGTGGCACAGATGTCGCCAGAGGCTCGGGCCCGTTTTGAGGCGAAGAAGGCCAAGCGCGAGATGGTGTTACAGCGTCAGGCAGCAAAGACGGGTAAGCCAATGGAGAACAAAGGATTCCTGAAATGGACGGACATCTCGACCTCACGCTGGCAGACGGTCTATGAGAACCTCTTTGGCGAGGCCATCCAGTTCCATCGTCAGCATTTTCTTGAAGACACACTTGTGGGGCGTCCTGTATTCGTGCCTTACCTGTCATGGTTCAGTTATGTCGTCGAGGCCATCGTGGTGCTGTTGGCGGTGGTGGGGATATGGTTTGGCCGTCGGAACCGTTTCCTGTGGCTCTGTCTGTCGTGTCTGACAATGGATATGGGAATTCACCTGGTGTTGGGGTTTGGCATCAACGAGGTGTTTATCATGGCGCCTCATTTCCTCTTTGTACTACCGATAGCCACTGCCTTTCTGTTGCGTGAGGTAAAAGGTCACAGCATTCGTCTCACCATCGTGGCACTGACGGCCTATCTACTGACATATAACGGTATTCTGCTAACGCATTTCCTGTTCTCGCCCATCCAAGCCACACTTTAGCACTATACATGGCGGAAGGTACCAAACCATTTACTGGCACGACGGGCGATGGACTGTCCGATATGCCGGAACTGTCCATAACGCAAATTCAGCCAAAGTTCTTCTAATGAGTTCCCGATCTTAATCCAAGGATGATTCCAGCCATTGGTCTTATAGAGCCGTTCCAAATAGGCTTTGTTCTCCGTGACGCTTTCCGGATGCACAAGAGGGAAGGTCAACTCGTGTCTTCCCATGGTAAACATCCTCCTGATACGATGGGGCGTAGTTTTCAGTTCCGCAGAGAAATGGGTGGAGTCGCCTGTAAGTCCTATATTGTTGATCTGGTTCTTGGCAGGCATGATGGCCAGACTGTCGTGGAGCAGCATATCTGCCCAGTAGATGGTCTCGAAGTATTCTTTGCCACTCTGACTATGGTCACGGAACATCTGAAGCATGTCGCTGCGCAGGTGCCTCTCCTTGGCGACGGTTTCGAGTTTCTTCAGCTTCTCAGGATCGCGCATAAAACCGTAGGAAAGATCCCATCTATTGGCCACCCTTCGCCACGAGGCCCAACCCCAGATGCTGAAGGCTGTGGTGAAGAAATAGCTGTCGCTACAATCAGGTGTCACCTCATCGACGTTGAAGCCAGCCACCATCGAGATACGCTCGTCGTGCTCATAACGGTCGAGCATCTCCTTGCAGAAAGGGAAAAACGACTGTGCAGGCACCACATCATCCTCAAGCACAATCACCTTCTCTGCCAATGAAAACGCCCATTGGTGGGAACGGAAGCCTGATGGATCGCAACCCTCGTTATGATTCAAATAATGGCGATACACCTCGCACTCCCAGTCGATATGCTCGTCGCTCACAATCTCACGACAGGCCTCGATACCAGCCAAATCCTGCGAACCTCGGGGACCGTCCTGATAAAGCAAAAGCATCGAGGGCCGTGCCTGGCGCACAGCCTCAAACACCTGACGGAACGTGTCGCTGCGTGTGAAGAACAGCAGCAACACGGCGATATCGGTCTTGGCAGGATACTTCATAACGACTTATTTTTGTGCAAAGATACAAATAATTCTGAGATAATCTGTGTTATCTGTGGCTTTTTTTGTAATTTTGCAGCCGATGACAAACGAAGAGTTACGCAAACGCTACAATCCAGAAGGTTCCCTACTCAGACGTCAGCAGATGCGGATGCTGGAGATACTGTCAGAAGTAGACAGGATCTGCAAGAAGCACGATATCCCCTACTGGCTCAGTAGTGGCACACTGATTGGTGCCATGCGACACGATGGGTTTATCCCCTGGGACGACGATCTCGATATCGAGATGATGCGTAAGGACTATCTCAGGCTGATGAAGGTGTTACCCGAAGAACTGCCTGAGTGGCTCGCATTGCAGAACGACGAGACCGACCCCAACTACTTCTATTTCTATGCCAAAGTGCGCGACCGTCGTTCGAAGATGCTCGAACAGAACGCCTACGACCGTATGTGGAAGGAACAGGGTATCTATATCGACATCTTCCCCATGGAGAAACATCCCATCTGGATGCAGAAACTGTCGGAGAAGACGGTGGGCCACATGTATAAGATCTGGCGCACAAGTACCGATGATGCAAAGGCCATCCGCAAGGTCCGTCGTATCTTCGATCTTAACAACAAGATCCTCTTCCCCTGTCTCCGTTGCATCCTTCCACTCTTCACTTTCCATTCATCACTTATTACCTCTGGCATGGGCATCCCTTTCCATAACCCTCGTTATCTGGATGAGATTTTCCCTCTGACCACTCATGTGTTCGAGGGTCTTGAGTTCCCTGTGCCTCACGATGCCGATGCCCATCTGCGTCATCTCTTTGGCGACTATATGAAGCTGCCTGATCTCAATAAACTCGCACCCCATGTCGGAAAACTTGAATTCTTCGATTAAAAAGCCACGTTTAGGGTGGCTCGACGCCCTCAGAGGATTCACCATGCTACTCGTGGTGACGAACCATGTGGCCCTGAAGTCGTTCGGCATGCAGATACGCTGGTCAGCAGCCCTACAGTTCTTCCTGCTCTTCCGCATGCCCTTGTTCTTTTTTATCAGTGGATATCTGGCGTATAAGGCTGGCAGAGTGTGGAATGCCCGTACCCTGAGCGAGTTGTCATTGAAGAAGCTGAGGGTACAGATCATCCCCACGGTGGTGTTCTTTCTGCTCTTCCTGGCGATGGTTCCTACCACTCCCTTCCTATACAACCTCAACGAGGCTCTCGCCTCCTCGATGAAGGCAGGCTACTGGTTCACACTGGTGCTGCTCTACATGCTCCTCACGTTCTATCTCTTCTCCTACGTCGAGAGCAAACTGCACATCCGTTCGTGGATTCCCATCACCCTTTTGTTTATCGTCTCACTGTGTCTTTTCGAGACCTGCTATCTGCCTCGTTATTTCTCGTGGGCCTTAGGCTACAAGGGACAGCCCAATGAGTTTCTCAATTACTCCAGTTTGGTGGAGATGTTCCGCTACTTCCCCTTCTTCCTCTTCGGTAGTATCGTGCACCGTTATTGGGAACAGGCACAGCGACTGATGGACGCCCGCTGGTTCTTCCCAGTGGTAACGGTCTTGGCCATTGTCTGTACACTCGACGTCATCAAATGGCACACGCTACGGATGGAGTGGACATCACTGCCCCATACGCTGGCCATGTTCCTGTTGCTCTCGATGGTCTTTATGTTTTTCAGGCATTATCATGAGTTCTTCGAACAGACGCGCTTCGGACAGGGACTGCAGTTCATTGGCCGTCGCACACTCGACATCTATTTGCTCCATTATTTCTTCCTGCCAAAGTTGCCGATGGTGGGCCAGTTCTTCTATCTGCACCGTCATAATAACTTCATCCTCGACACGACGGCATCCCTGGCTGTAGCCCTGCTGGTGGTCGGCTTCTGCATCATCACCTCGCAGTTGCTACGTGTCAGTCCTTTCCTCAAGAAATATCTCTTCGGACGGGAGTGATCAGATTTTCTTCTTAAAGAACGCTATCACCTCTTTCAGGATAACGGCTCCTGCTATTCTCATAATCCCATAATAGAGCAGCATCGCAATCACAACCCTACTGATGAGCAATATCCAGAGTTTAAGGTAATCATCTATAAACCATAAACTATAAACTATAAACTCACCCATCCACCAAGTAAAAAGCATGACAACAGCAGCAGCCAAGGCGAAGGGCACGATGTCTTTCAGGAACGACAGCAGACGGTAGTCCATCAGCCTCCTGACGAAGAAATGCCACACAAACACCCATATTATATTTAATAAGGTATAGGCCCAGACCATCACGACGATGCCCTGACGCCAAAGTCCCACCATCATCGCAATCTGCAATACGCCCAAAACCACCGTACTCCACAGGTAGATATCGCTGCGATGCTGACTGATCACCGAGTCCGTCAGCAACGTCGATAACGGCATAAACGCCCCACTCAGGCACAGCAACGGCAACAGCGAAGCTGCAAACGCCCACTTCTCGCCTATCGCCAACACAATGAACTCATGCGACACCAGCGCCAGACAGAATAACAGCGGGAAGGAGATAAAGGCTGTAAACCGCATCATCTTCCGCAGCACTGCCAACTGTCGCTCCCGTTCGTCGCGCAGTCCCACAAGCACCGTCTGGTCCACTTGTCGCAACATATTCCCCACAAGCAGGAAGCACTTCGAACTCCACTGATAGGCCTGGTTATAGTGACCCGTGTTCGTCTTACCGTAATAGTGTCCCAGCAGCAGGTTCATCACATTATTATTCAGCTGCGTGAATATCGCCGACAGCATGATCCTGAAGCTGAAGGGGAAGAGTCGTTTTAGAGGAGTCAGGAGACAGGAGACAGGAGACGGTAGATTACTCCTGACTTCCGACTCCCGACTCCCGACTCCTGACTCCCGACTCCTGACTCCTGGAATCGTTGGTCTCCACGGACTAAACCACCACAGCAACAGCGTATTCACAGCGATATACATCAGATACTGCGCGGCCAGGGCCCAATAGCCGAAGCCGAGAGCAGCCAGGATGACACCCATGATGCTCGACGAGAGGGTGGCCGTCATGCCGCACTGGGCTATCCGCTTGATCTGCATCTGTTTAGTCAGGTAAGCCGACTGCGCTATGCCGAAACTGGAGAACACGAAGCCGAGGAACATATATCGGCTCAACGGGATGAGGGCAGGTTGGCCGTAGAAGTCGGCAATCAGCGGAGCCGAGAACCACAGTATCACATAGATAACGGCCCCTGCGAGGATGTTAAACCAGAACACGGCATTATAGTCCTCATGCTGTGGCTTCTCCAGATTGATGAGGCCCGTCTTGAAACCACTCGACTGCAGTTCGTTGGCGATGACGGAGAATACTGCCAACATCGCGGTCATACCATAGTCCGAAGGATCAAGCAGTCGTCCGAGGATAATACCAAAGGCCAGACCCAACAACTGCTGTACGCCGTTGTTTACCCCGCCCCAAAAGAGGCCCTTTGCCGTTTTCTCCTTCAGACTGTCACCCAACTTGACTTCCAGGTTTTACATCTTTGGTGGTCGTTACCACACTGAGGCTCTCGTCGAAATCGACGGCAGAGAGGATCATGCCTTGGCTCTCGATGCCCATCATATTGCGAGGCGCAAAGTTGGCCACGAAGAGGATACGCTTGCCGATGAGTTCCTCAGGGTTCTCATAGAAGGCAGCGATACCCGAACAGATGGTACGGTCAGTGCCTGAGCCGTCGTCGATGGTGAACTGCAGGAGTTTCTTCGACTTCTTCACCTTCTGACAGTCCTTCACGAGACCCACACGGATGTCGAGCTTCTCGAACTCCTCGAAACTGACGGTATCCTTAACGGGCGCAGCCTTATAGGATGCAGCCTCGTTGGCCTTCTTGGTAGCCTCCAGTTTGTCGAGCTGCTTCTGGATGACGTCGTCCTCAATCTTCTCGAAGAGCAATGAGGGCTCACCCAGCTGATGACCAGCCTTCAAGAGGTCTGTGCTACCCAACTGCTCCCACTCGAAACTCTCAATGTTGAGCATCTCGCGCAGTTTCTTCGAAGAGAACGGCAGGAACGGCTCGAAAGCAATCGCGAGGTTAGCCGTCAATTGCAAGCAGATATTCAGAATCGTCTCACAACGCTTGGGATCAGTCTTCCAAACCTTCCACGGCTCGCACTCAGTGATATAGCGGTTTCCGATACGGGCGAGGTTCATGGCCTCGAACTGGGCATCGCGGAACTTAAACTGCTCCAGCAGTGCCTCCACCTTCTCCTTCACATCCTTAAACTCTGCCAGGGCAGCCTTATCGACATCCTGCAACTCGCCACAGGCAGGCACCACACCGTTCCAGTACTTCTTCGTCAGCTGGAGGGCACGGTTCACGAAGTTGCCATAGACAGCCACAAGCTCATTGTTATTACGATCCTGGAAGTCCTTCCAAGTGAAGTTATTGTCCTTCGTCTCAGGAGCATTGGCTGTGAGCACATAGCGCAACACATCCTGCTTACCAGGCATATCCACCAGATACTCATGGAGCCATACAGCCCAGTTGCGGGAGGTAGAGATCTTGTCGTTCTCGAGGTTCAAGAACTCGTTGGCAGGCACGTTGTCAGGCATGATATACTTACCGTGGGCCTTCATCATCACGGGGAAGATGATACAGTGGAACACGATGTTGTCCTTGCCGATGAAGTGCACCAGACGGGTATCCTCATCCTGCCACCATTTCTCCCACGAACCCCACTTCTCGGGCTCCTTCCCACAGAGCTCCTTCGTGTTCGACACATAGCCGATGGGCGCATCAAACCACACATAGAGCACTTTCCCCTCCGCATCCTTCACAGGCACAGGGATACCCCAGTCCAGGTCGCGAGTCATCGCACGGGGCTGCAGGTCCATATCGAGCCAGCTCTTGCACTGACCATACACGTTCGGACGCCACTCCTTGTGCTCCTCGAGGATCCACTGCTTCAGCCAGTCCTGATACTCGTTCAGGGGCAGATACCAGTTCTTGGTCTTCTTCAGCACAGGCGTAGAGCCAGAGATGGTCGACTTCGGATTGATCAGTTCCGTGGGCGAGAGATCGCGTCCGCACTTCTCACACTGGTCACCGTAGGCACCCTCGTTGTGGCAATGGGGGCACTCACCCGTCACATATCGGTCGGCCAAGAACTGCTTAGCCTCCTCGTCGTAGAGCTGTTCTGTCGTCTCTTCCGTCAGCTTGCCCTCGTCGTAGAGCTTCTTAAACCACTCGGCAGCAAACTTATGGTGCGTCTCAGAGGTCGTACGACTATAGATATCGAACGAGATGCCGAACTCCTCGAACGAGTCCTTGATCATCTTATGATAGCGGTCAACCACATCCTGAGGCGTAATACCCTCCTTACGGGCACGCACCGTGATGGGCACACCATGCTCGTCAGAACCACCGATAAACAGCACCTCGCGCTTTTTCAGTCTCAGATAGCGCACATAGATATCAGCAGGCACATACACACCAGCCAAGTGACCGATATGCACGCCACCATTAGCATAGGGTAGCGCCGACGTCACCGTCGTACGCTTGAAAGTCTTGTTTTCCATTCCTTAAATACGTATTTATTGATTTTGGGTGCAAAGGTACGAATAAGTGAGAAGAAAACCAAAAGATTTTTGAGTTTTCTCGAGCGTGAGTACCTTCGAGCATAGCTCAAAGGTAGTGCATATCGAGTGAAATACTAAATTTATTTAGAGATTTCCGATGCAGCCTCGAGTCGGAAGTCGACGAGTTTACATTCCAGAACACGATGTCTGGCGAATGGGGCATCCCATGTGGCTGATTTCTCGATTTTATGGAGGTCATGAGAGAAATAATCCCCCGCCTGACAACTCAGGCGGGGGATTCTGTATGATGTAATCCGAAGGGATTAGTCGGCTACGAGCGTGAAGCGCTTGAAGGCGACGATCTTCAGATCCTTGTCCTGCTTGGCGAGCCACTGGGCTACGGTAGCCTTGTCGCCGTCGCCGAACTGGAACTCCTGGTCTACCAGGCAGCTCTCCTTCAGGAACTTCTGAACGCGACCCTTGGCGATGTTCTCGATCATAGGCATCTTCAGCTGAGCCTCGCCCTCGACCTTTGCCTCGGCAATGATCTTACGGGCCTCGTCAGCCTGAGCCTGTGTGAGCCAGCCCTTGGCCATGTTGCTCTCGATGTGATCCTCAGAGTCAACGAGGTTGGGGTTGATGCCGGCCT
>Ga0310786_10011706_pt1 | contig 10921 bp, 9 predicted proteins | sample AusTroGonzalo_MG_FD_203881 | JGI IMG/M metagenome (GOLD analysis project Ga0310786, IMG submission 203881) | Bovine rumen microbial communities from tropical cattle in Woodstock, Queensland, Australia - Gonzalo_03 (v2) (version 2) | ecosystem: Host-associated > Mammals > Digestive system >...
GGAAACTGCTCAGCTCTATCACATAATAGTCATAGTTCTTTTCGGCCACCTGCCAGGCAAGGCTGCTTCCTATATTGCCGGCCAGTCCCACGTTCATTCCGGCCATCTTGAATATATGGTATATGAGCGACGTGGTGGTGGTCTTACCGTTTGAACCGGTTATGCATATCATCTTGGCGTTGGTATAGCGGCCGGCAAACTCTATCTCCGATATGATGGGAGTACCCTGGGCCATCAGTTTCTGTATAATGGGGGCCTCCTTGGGTATACCCGGGCTCTTTATCACCTCATCGGCCGCAAGGATCTTCTGCTCGGTATGCTGCTTCTGTTCCCACTTGATGCCACGCAGGTCCAGTTCGTTCCGGTAATGCTCCTTTATCTCCGAAAGGTCCGATACAAACACGTCAAACCCTTTGGCCTTGGCCAATATGGCGGCGCCTGTACCGCTCTCGCCCGCTCCTAATACTACGATCTTCTTTGCCATTTCAATTATCTGATTTTCAAGGTCAATATTGTAAGTGCCGCAAGACCTATGCTTATAATCCAGGTCCTGAGCGTTATCTTGGTCTCAAACTGAAGCTTGCTGTCATTACCCTGAAACTTCACGGTGCTGCCCGGATCGGATTTCAGTACCTGAGCCATGCTGGTGCGGTAATGATCATGTATGGGTGTACGTTTCCAGATGCGCTGATGAACACCCTTGCGCTTTCCCATCTTGTAATACAGACGCTGGCAGATTACCGACAGGCTCTCAACCAGGAACACTCCGCACAATATAGGCAGCAGCAGCTCCTTGTGTATGCAGAGCGCACAAACCGCAATGATTCCGCCAATGGTAAGACTGCCCGTATCGCCCATGAATATCTGTGCCGGGTATGAATTGAACCAGAGGAAACCTACCAGAGCACCCACGAACGCACTCAGGTAAACCACCACCTCCTGGCTGCCCGGTATATACATAAGGTCAAAATGGCTGGCTGTGACCACGTTACTGGAAACATACGCCAGAATACCTAGCGTCACTCCTATTATTGCCGAGTTTCCGGCCGCCATGCCGTCCATTCCGTCATTCAGGTTTGAACCGTTTGATACGGCAGTTACCACGAACAGGGTAAGGATCACAAAGAATATCCAGCCTGCCGGATACTTGGCCTTCTCGCCCAACCAGCTGAAAGCATCGGCATAGTTCAGGTTATGGTTCTTGAAGAAAGGTATGGTGGTACGGGTGGATTTCACGTCTGGAGTCTTGACCACAATCTCGGTGTTGTTCTCTATTCGCGTCTCTACCTTCTCGTTTATAACCACCTGCGGGCTGTAACGAAGCGTAAGTCCCACAATCAGTCCGAGCGCAAGCTGTCCCGCCACCTTTATCCAGCCGTTCAGGCCATCCTTTTTCTTGCGGAATGTCTTTATATAATCATCGGCAAAACCTATGACACCCAGGATGACGGTGGTTATGATCATAAGCCACATGTATACATTGCCCAGGTCGCCTATAAGCAGGCAGGGTATCAGTATGGCCACGATAATGATTACGCCTCCCATTGTGGGGACGCCTTTCTTGGTCACACCGAACGGATCCAGCTTTTCGTCACGCTGGGTCTCGGATATGTTGCGCCGTTTGAGCATATCAATGAAGTGACTGCCGAACCAGCAGGACACTACAAGTGAAAACACCAGAGCGAATATGGCCCTGAAAGTCACATAACTGAACATTCCTCCGCCCGGAACGTCTATCCCGGCTCTCCTGAAATACTCAAACAGTTCGTACAGCATCTTTCAAATTGAAAATTAGAAACATTCACGTATGACTTCATGGTCGTCAAAATGATGCTTGACTCCCTTTATCTCCTGATAATCCTCATGGCCCTTGCCTGCCACCAATATCACGTCACCCGGCTGTGCCATCATACATGCGGTACGTATGGCCTCGCGGCGGTCAACAATCGATATCACCTTCTGCATATCCTCTTTTGTGAGACCTGCCAGCATATCGTTGATTATATCCTGAGGCTCCTCAAAACGCGGATTATCAGACGTAATGATTACCCGGTCGCTGTACTTTACGCTCTCCTTGGCCATAAGCGGACGCTTTCCCTTGTCACGGTTGCCGCCGGCGCCTACCACGGTTATTATCTGGCCCTTGCCGTCCAGCACATCCACGATTGTGGTCAGGACGTTGGTCAAGGCATCGGGAGTATGGGCATAGTCCACAATGGCGGTGTAACCCTTGGGTGAGCGTATAGCGTCAAAACGGCCGTTGACCGGAACCAGCGTACTCATCACGGTAAGCACCTCCATCGGATCCCTGCCCAGATTGACAGCCGTACCGTAAACCGCCAGCAGGTTACTGGCATTAAACTTGCCTATGAACTTGAGAAAGACCTCACGTCCGTTTATTTCAAGCAGCATACCGTCAAAACCCGATTCAAGCAGACGGCCCTTAAAGTCACTCATGCTGCGCAGAGAGTATGTGGTAACCTTTGCCTTGGTGTTCTGCGCCATCACAAGACCGTTCTTGTCATCCAGGTTGGTAACCACAAAAGCATCCTTGGGCAGATCATCAAAGAATTTCTTCTTGGCCTTGAGGTAGTTCTCTACCGTCTTGTGGTAATCCAGATGATCACGTGTCAGATTGGTAAAGATACCTCCGGCGTATTTGAGCCCTCCTATACGTTTCTGTACGATGGCATGTGAACTGCACTCCATAAAGACGTACTTGCAGCCTTCATCGGCCATACGTCCCAGCAGACGGTTCAGAGTAACGGCGTCGGGAGTGGTATGATCGGCAGGGACAGGCTCACCGTCAATATAGTTGCATACCGTTGACAACAGGCCGGCCTTGTAACCGAACTTACGGAACATGTTATACAGCAAGGTTGCTATCGTGGTCTTGCCGTTTGTTCCGGTCACGCCCACAAGCTTAACCTTGTCCGTAGGATTTCCAAAGAATCTTGTGGCTACGGTTCCCACCACGTCTTCGCAGTCCGGAACCTGGACATAAACCACTCCGTCCACAAGCTGCTGGGGCAAGACTTCGCACAACACAGAGCCGGCTCCCAGTTCAATTGCCTTGGCAATAAACTGATGACCGTCCACCGTAGTGCCTCGCATGGCTACGAACAGACATCCCTTGGTCACCTTACGTGAGTCAAGCTGGATATCGGTAACGGTCACCGCAGTGTCTCCCACCGTCCTGACCACCTTTAATCCTGAAACAAGTTCTCCTATTGTCACCATATCTGTCACATTGATAATGTCAACTGTATTCTGTCTCCCTTACGGTAATGCGTATTCCTGACGGGAACCTGGCTCTTGACCTTACCCACGCCCGATACGCTCACCCTAAGTCCCATCTTCTCCAGAAGGAACAGGGCGTCCGATGCACCCATCCCGCGTACGTCCGGCACCACTCCCTCAGCGTATTCCACAGGAGTCATGACATACCTGCCCGAATCAGACCTGACAGAGCCCCACAGGCTGTCTGCCAACGAACGGTCCGAACGTGCCATCAGGTTCTTCTTGCCCAGGCCCTTGAGTACGGTACCCGCTTTGGCAAGATCACCCGGAAGCACCTTGGGAATGAACTGAAGTGTGGAGTCATACGCCTCCTTGACATCCCTGAGGTTACGGCTGGCCATAACCTTCTCGGATATCTCCTGGAAAGCAGGAGCCGCCCAGGTTCCGCCACCGGCAGCTCCGCCGTCGGTACGAATTGAAACTATGCATGAATACTGCGGGTTGTCTGCAGGGAAGTATCCGCAGAAGGATACCATGTATCTCACGGGCCCGCCCCTATAGCCGGCCGAACCCTGTGAAAGCTGTGCGGTACCTGTCTTGCCTGCCGCCGTGAAATACTTTGCGGCTGCACTCTTGCCTGTACCCTCCACGACAACCAGCTCCAGCATACCCTTTATCTTTTCAAGAGTCTCATCCTTACACATATGACGGCGCACCACCTCCACCGGGAACTCCTCAACCACCTCTCCGTCACGTGTCACCTTGGTAACCAGACGGGGTGCGACCATACAGCCCCCGTTGGCTATTCCATTATAAAATGCCAGCGTATTTATTACCGGCAGCTGGGTGTTGTAACCTATTGACATCCAAGGCAGACGTGTAGCATCCCAGTAACCGTCACGCTTTATTACAGGAGCTGCCACACCGGTCAGCTGAAGGCTGAAATGAGTGTTTATGCCCGTACGGTATATTCCGTCCACATACTCCTCCGGATGCTCCTTATATGCGGCATTTATCAGTTTTGACGTACCTATGTTGCTGGAAAAGGCCACTATATGCGGAACATCCAGCCATCCGTATTTGTGCGAATCGGTCATCCTGGCTCCTCCGTATCCATGGTATTCACCCATTTCACAGTACACGCTGTCATCTACCGATATCTTGCCGTCGTCCAGAGCCACCATCATGGAGACCGGCTTGAACGTAGAACCAGGCTCATATATCTCCCTTACGGCGTTGTTCTGGATCTCACTGTACTCACCCGGTCCCGTCTTGGTAAGACTGGCCATAGCCTTGATGTCTCCGGTGGCCACCTCCATCAGCACCACAATACCCGAAGCGGCATTCCGTGTGTCCATCACATTGCGCAACGCCACCTCTGCCACATCCTGCATATCCACATTCAGCGTGGTGTGCACGTCACAGCCGTCTATCTGGGGGATATCGGCCACCATACGGGTCACGTTCTGTACTTTCTCCTGATGGCCGCGCCCCGGAACACCGCGCAAAAGCGAATCAAATGAGAGTTCCAATCCGTTTCTGGCCGAATCCTTTGCCTCAAACATGCTGCCTATGGTACGGGCTGCCAGCGTGCCGAACGGCTTCTGACGCGATATCTTGGACTCGGCGCTGTAAAACCACCACTCGAATCTGGGGTTAAGCCAAACCGTCTTGGCCAGTGACTTGTACTGGTTGTATGAGATGGGATATGAATTCCTTGAAGTGCCGGGCAACAGGATCCACGAGTGCGACTTGGCCTCAAATCCCTTCTGATAATGGTCAACAAACTCCTGCACCGAATATTTGGGGAATATCTCGTGCATCTGACGCGCAAACTCCACCACATGCTTGTTGTAAAGCGTATCCTTGCGCATCTGGTCTTTCTCTGCACGCTGGGGATTCTTCTCAGCGGTCTTGAAGTCCAGGAATACGCGGTACTGCTTCATACTGCTGGCAAGCAACAGACCCTCATCACTCAGGATATTGCCGCGGCGGGGCTCTATCACCCTGTTGACAGCAGTCAGGTTCTTTGAAACATCATTCCAGTACTGCCTCTCACCGAACATGACAAAGCCCATCTTCACTATGATGAATATGCCCCACAGTGACATAAGCAGGAACAGCGTCACGTATTTGCGCGACACTCTCTTCTTCTCCTGTTTGACCGTGTTGTCCTTGTCTGCCATATCACTCATTTCTTAAGACGGTAAGGAGGTTCTGTCATAGGCTGAAGGCCCGAACCGTTCCTGGTAACAACGCTTTCGATATATGACGGCTTGCTCTTGGCCGATACGTCGCTCGTGGTGTTGAGAGTCTGGTACTCCAGATCCACCAGTTCGCGTCTCAGCCTCTCGGCATAAGCCTGGTCACGCTGGTAAGCATACCTGTTTCCGATATAGAAGATGACGCACCCCAGTATCTCCAGCAGCAACCACAGGTTACGATGGATGAAATCAGGCACGGACTGCATCAGCCCTTTCTTTCTGGCGGTTTTATTAGTCTTGTTACCCTCCATATCAGTTCTTTTCGGCAATTCTCAGTTTTGCGCTGCGGGACCGCGGGTTGGCAGCCTGCTCGGCGGCATCGGGCACTACAGGTTTCCCGATGGCTTTGAGCGGAACCTGGCGGTTTCCGTAGAAATCAGTCTTTATCTCACCTTCAATGTTTCCGCTCTTCATAAGGTTCTTGACCATGCGGTCCTCAATTGAGTGGTATGTTATCACCACCAGACGACCTCCCTTGTCAAGCAGTCCTACAGCTCCCGTCAGCATCTCACGCAGGGCGTCAACCTCATGGTTTACCTCCATGCGCAGTGCCTGGAACAACTTTGCGGTATCTTTCTTCTCACGTTCACGGCCTATGACCGGACGAACGGCATCCAGAAGCTGGGTCACGGTCTCAAGACGGCTGTTCCTGCGGGCGCGCCCAATGGCCTGCGCCACCTGACGTCCGTTCTGGAGCTCTCCGTACAGCCAGAACAGCTGGGCAAGTTTCTCCTCTGGATAGTCATTGATTACATCCGATGCCTTTATACCCTCCTTCTGGTTCATGCGCATATCAACCGGACCCTCAAAACGGAAAGAGAAGCCTCTTGAGCTGTCATCAAAATGATGCCACGAGACACCCAGGTCGGCCAATATCCCGTTAACCTTCTCATGCCCGTACCAGCGCATGAAATTGGTCATATACCGGAAGTTTGAGTACACGAATGTGAAACGCTCGTCTGCAATTATGTTGTTCATGGTATCGGCATCCTGGTCAAAACCGTACAGATGACCTTTGCTGCTGAGTCGGGACACTATCTCGCGTGAGTGGCCGCCACCGCCGAAGGTGGCATCCACATAGACCCCGTCAGGGTCTACGACAAGTCCCTCTACACTCTGTTTGAGAAGGACCGGCACATGATATGTCCCGTTTGTGTCCACTTAACTGTTATGTATATAGTGCGTATCACTCAGTCATGAATTTTTTCAGACTATCGGCAAAGTCACTGTCTGACATGAACGGCTGGTCACCGCCGCAGGCCGCTATATCGGGAGCCCAAATCTCTATGGTCTGCTCCATGCCCACAAAAAGGGCGTCCTGCTTTATTCCAACCTTGTCAAGCAGCGGCTGCGGCAACAGAAGACGTCCGTTGCTGTCCAGCTGAACCTCCTGAGCTTCTGACACCAGCTTGCGGTACACCATCTGCTGGTCTCCGTCAAAACGGTTCAGCTTGGCACGTACCTTGGCGGTCTCCTCCTCCCACTGCGATGCGGGATAGATTACAAGGCAGTTCTCAAAGTAGTCCTTGCGGACCACAAGAGTCTGGCTGCCGGACTGCTGCAGGATGCGGCGGAATCCGGCCGGCATGAATGCCCTGTTCTTGGCATCCAGACGCACTGGGAACTGACCTCTGAAACTCATTTTCTGCCTATAATCGATATTCGGTTCCAAAGATATGACATTTTACTCCACTTTCACCCACTTTTCCCCACTTTTTATTTAAAAAAGTTTTTAACCACCTGTTGATAACTCTACAGGCTGTTTATCAAACAATTGGCCTGAACCGGTTAAAGCACCGGTTCAGGCCAATTTTATAACCTGTTGATAACTATGATTTACTCGGTCAGAATTTCTTCTGCTCTCTTAAGGGCGATATTGATGTGGCTGCAGATGTTTTCCTTGCCCACTACATCATCCATTCCTGCGTCCTCAATCACCTTCATCACCTTTGGATTGACGCCACTCAGCACCACCTTCACACCCATCTGCGAGCACATACGGCACATGTTCTGAAGGTTGTGGACACCGGTTGAGTCAATGAACGGAACCTTACGCATGCGAATGATGCGCACCTTGGCACGGCCGCCCATATCACCCATCATCTCCTCAAACTTATTACCTATGCCAAAGAAGTACGGACCGTTTATCTCATACACCTTAACTCCCTCGGGGATAGTGAGATGATCCAGATTACCCATCACGTCACTGTCGGCATTGGGATCAATCTCATCACTCAGCACAGACACGTTTGTGGTCTCGGCCATACGCTTCATGCAGAGCAGGCAGGCAATCAGCACGCCAACTTCAATGGCCACAGTCAGATCAAATATCACGGTCAGGAAGAATGTCACCAGCAGCACTATGATATCGGACTTGGGGTTGCGCAGAATGGCCCTGAAGCTGCGCCACTCGCTCATATTATATGATACCACCACCAGAATGCCAGCCAGACAAGCCATAGGAATGAACTTGACAAGCGGCATAAGGAAGAGGTAGATTAAAGCCAGTACAACGGCGTGGGCGATTCCTGCCACAGGTGTACGCCCGCCGTTATTTATGTTGGTCATGGTTCTTGCAATTGCTCCGGTAGCAGGTATGCCGCCTATCAGGGGTGATACCATATTGGCAATACCCTGAGCCACAAGCTCCTGGTTGCTGTCATGACGGTCACCTATCACACCGTCAGCCACAGCCGCAGAGAGCAGGGACTCGATTGCGCCCAGCATAGCAATAACCATTGCAGGCTGAGCCAGACGGGTAATGCTTTCCCAGTTTATCTTGGGGACCTCGGCCTGCGGCAGCTGGGTTGAGATAGAGAATCGGTCACCGATGGTCTCTATTCCCTCAACGCCCACGCCACGCAGTATGAGGCAGACAATTGTCATTATGATGATTGCAACCAGGGATCCGGGGATCTTGCGGCTGATTTTGGGAGTGAACACAATAAGCAGTATGCTGCCCACACCAATAAGCAGCGACCACCAGTTCACGGTATCAAAGTGTTGGAAATAAACAACCCACTTGTCCAGAAAACCGGCTGGAACATTCTCAATCTGGAGTCCGAACAGGTCCTTTATCTGAGTGGCGAATATGGTAAGCGCAATACCGCTGGTAAAACCCACTACAATCGGATACGGGATATATTTGATTATGGTTCCAAGATGGAGCACGCCCATAAGTATAAGGAACGCGCCCGCCATGAACGTGGCTATACAGAGACCGCTCATGCCGTAATCCTGGATAATACCGTAAACTATAACAATGAACGCGCCCGTAGGACCGCCTATCTGCACCTTGCTTCCGCCAAAGAAAGAGATGATGAAACCTGCCACGATAGCGGTGAGAATACCGGCTTCGGGAGTTGCTCCCGATGCAATGCCGAAAGCGATGGCAAGCGGCAAAGCAACTATACCTACAATTACGCCTGCAAGCAGGTCCTGAACAAGTGTCTGTTTGTCATAACCGTTCTTGAGAGTCGAGAACAGTTTGGGTTGGAAACCTCTAAGATTCATAATGTTGACATCATTTTTGCCGGCCATTTACCGACAGTTAATACTATACTTTTCGTTTTCGGCCGCGAAATTACACATTCTTTAGCCTCATTGTAACGATGACAACTTTTTGAATCACATATTATTACTACAATTATACAATTTTAACCCCGTTTGCAACCTATATTTTACAATATGCGGCACAAAAAAGGCCCGGAATTATCCGAGCCTCCAGTGTTTCGTCGCGGATTCGAACCGCGGACCTCTTGCGTGTGAAGCAAGCGCTCTGAACCGGCTGAGCTAACGAAACTTTTAAAAAACGCATGCCGTAAAGGCGCAGCAAAGATACGCCTTTTTTACGATATCATGCCAATAGGGTCATTTTATTATTCCCAATACTCAAACTCGCGTACAACAACCTCCTCGGGCAGGCGGAAATCATTGTATGTGCGGGCATCCAGCCAATTGCCGTGCTCGTCAAATCCACCGTATTCTATGTAGGTGACCCTCTCCTCTTCCTTGCCGTCCTTGACTGTAACCAGATGTTTCTCGGTCACATTATGGTTCTTGTCCAGAATATTGGTTTCAACGCTCTTTTCGCCCGTCAGCATATCGGTAGTGGTTATCTCAACCGGATAACCGTAACGGTCGGTACGTACCACGCTGACGGAAACCACCTGGCCGTCCTCCGAGATTACGGATTTATGACGCCGTCCGAATGTGCTCTCCCTGACACTCATGCGGACTATCTTACCGTTCTGCTCCTTAGTGTATTCAAGATTGCCCTTGCCGCCTGACACAAGACTCAGGTGACCTGTGGTCTTGCCACCTGCCCTCTGTATGCTGCGCACACAGATACCGTTCTCAAACAGGCTCTCGGCCTGAGTCTGTATACGGCCGGCACTGTCCATCAGGGCAGATGCTATCTCATTGCCGTCCATGTCATAGACCGATGAGTTCATATACATCACGTCAGTACCCACATTTCCGGCATACCACACCTCGGGCATAAGATGAAATACGGTAACCTTCTGGACGCGGCCGTTCATACCGCCAAACGGAAGCTCCCTGTATCTGCCGCAGGATGTCATCACTGCGGAGCACCAAACAAACAGTATTGTCGCGAATAGTCTGATTATCCGTTTCATATTCATATTATGTTCTGTTTTTTCATTTCACTGACGGTAAGCTCCAACTCATCATACCACTCCTGTCCGAAACGGCGGATAAGAGGCTCCTTGAGGCACTTGTACACAGGTATTTTCTCCCTATGTCCTTTTATGACAGCCGCTTGACATACGTCCCAACGGTCATAATTGAGCCCCCAGTATGGTCCTATCTTCTTTACGCGTATAGGATAAAGGTGACATGAAACGGGTTTCATGAAACTTACCTTACCCTCCCTATAGGCCTTCTCTATGGCGCAGTAGCAGCATCCGTTCTCATCATAGCATGTAAAGACACAGTCCTTACCGTTCACTATCTGAGTCACCAGCTCGCCCTCGGGATCAGGATATGCTATACCCTTCTCACGGATAGCTTTGAGTGCATCGGCCGACAGCATATCGCTGATAACGGGCAGCAGTTGCTCTATCTGTGCAATCTCATCGGGAGTTACGGGAGCGCCGGCATCACCTTCAACGCAGCAGGCACCGTGGCATTTCCGCAAATCACAGCAGAACTCCTTGGTTATTACATCAAGCGATACTATCGTGTCTTGGATCTGTACCATCGGAGGGCAAAATTAATGATTTTATTGCTATCTTAGCGGCAAATTCTACAAATCATGTGGTCAACAGTTCTTATAGTCCTTGCCTTCATTCTGTGCGTTTTAGGCATAATAGGAAGTATTGTCCCCGGCATGCCCGGCCCGCCGCTCAGCTGGGTGGGTCTGCTGTGCATCTATCTCAGCCACAGGATGGGCG
>Ga0310786_10011707_pt1 | contig 10921 bp, 19 predicted proteins | sample AusTroGonzalo_MG_FD_203881 | JGI IMG/M metagenome (GOLD analysis project Ga0310786, IMG submission 203881) | Bovine rumen microbial communities from tropical cattle in Woodstock, Queensland, Australia - Gonzalo_03 (v2) (version 2) | ecosystem: Host-associated > Mammals > Digestive system >...
TGATATCGGCGTTCCGTAAGCATCCGTCTTGGGAAGCTTGAGGAACATGAATATAAAGGCTAATGCGGTGATAATTAAAATTGTCATGCTTCCTCTCCTTCATGATTCTTCATGTACTCGCGGATTGCGGCGCAGATTACATTGCGCCTGTTGCTTTGCTCAAGGTATTCGATTACATCTTGGTCAGTTCTGCGGAATAGCTTGAATGTGAAGATACGCACATTTGCCGCATCCCACTTCTTCTTGCTTGGTGAATCGGGCATAGTAGTTCTCCTTTCGATTGGTTTACCCACTCATTATAGCAGAGTGGGTAAACCGTGTCAACCTCATTCGTAAGGATGCCACCCGTGTTCCACGGGCTTCTTGCGCGAGATTTCAACCCGCTCTCCTTCGCCGATGTAGCGAGAGCAGTAGGCTGTGTGAGAGCCGCCGTGCTTGCTAATGCCGCCGCAGACATACTCCCAAATTCTTTCGGGTTCGTCATCGTGCATCTCTTTGAACTCTTTGCTCCACTTCTGATAGCACTTGTTGGCTTTCTTCCAAGTGGAGAACTCGCGGCACTCTTGGATTTGCGTACCCGCATAGAAGTAGCCGCCTTCGGCAGGCTCATAAATCGGGTACTCGGTGATGTAGGATACATAGTACATTGCACGCACTCCTTTCAGCAAACCACATTGTCACAGTAAAGACCGCCGTCTTTGCGTGCGTTCTTCATGACATTGAGGAAGGTTTTCATGAGGTACTTGAAGGCATCGTCTTCGGTGTAGTAATCAAGGTTCTCTACATCGTTGACCTCGACAGAAAGATTGCCGTACTCGATATCGCCATCGGCAACGCCATCCATCAACCATTCCTCAAAGACTTCCTCGTTGTTGACTTGGCGGCAGATAAACTCCATCGCCTTCACCATCTTGATTCGTTCTACTTTGTTCATTATAAATCCCCTTTCATAAAGTTGCGGGGTACAGACCGCAGTTCTTGCGAACTCCCGCATTACCACCCAACCCCATTGAAAGGGGATGGGTGTCTGCCTGCGATTATTAGCTGTCCATAACCTCAAAGTCGGCTTCGTGGACACGGATGCCCGTCATTTTCCACGCGCCATTTTTGCCGTTATAGCGGCTTGCGTAGAAAGACAGGATGTAAGCAATCGGGAAGTCGTGTCGAAATTCTTTGTCATAGCGAATATCGTACGCCTGCCCGCCGAACGGCTCGTTCTTGCCTTTCACATACATATAGAATCCGTTCCCATATGTATCGGGGTCGTAAGAAAAGCTGATTCGGTTTTCAAAAGTGAGTGCCTTTGCGGTATCGCCGCTCTGCTTGGCGATATGAATGGTTGCAGAGAAGGTCATGTCTTCGCATACTTTGGATGCCATTGTTGTATCCCCTTTCAAATTTTTTCGGTTGAGTGAGCAACCGCCATAACGCACAGCACTTTGTCTGTGCGCTATGATAATGTTCACTCCTTTACAACTTTGTGGTCTTCGGGATTCCCAAGCTTTTCGCGCAAGAAAGCTTCCGCTTGCGCTCTTGAGTGGAAACGAATCGCGTTTGACTTTTTTCCGTAGGTGCGGAAATGGTCATGGAATCCTGTGAAATATTCGTACTTGACTCTATAGTCATAAATACGAAAAGAGAGTGGGCGGCGAATGATGTACATTGTTTGCTCCTTTCACTCTACCGTGGCAAGCTCGTCTTCGTACTCGTCTGCGTAGTCTTCGATATAGTAGGGAAGGTTAGAGAAAACGCAATCGAGAAAATCCTCGCGGCTTCCCTGCTTCACTTTCTCGCCGAACATGAGGCTCTTAACGCCGTAGTTCGAATTGTAAAGCCATGCGCTCCGCTCTTCCGCATCCTCGCAGATGTCTACGCAGTACAGTTTGCCGTTCCACGGCGTGCAGAAGGTTTCCACCTTAATGTCGATTCTGCTGATTTTCAGCGTGATTTCTTTCTTTGCCATTGTTTTATATCCCCTTTCAATATTTGCGTGTCGGGGGTTGTGACCCGACTTCCCGCATTAAACGGCGGTTGCCCGCCGTCCACTCTGCGATTAGATGTCTGCGCCGTGGTTGTAAACGCTCATGTGATATGAACCGACCCCGTCCGTCTTCTCTTTGTCTTTGTCGTAGAAGCCGCCATACCGAACAACTCCGTCAAATCCAAGCTTGCGGACAATGTACTGGATATTCTCGGTCTGCTGTTTTGCTTCCTCATGGCTCAAGAAGAAGTTTATCTTCCCAAGCGATTCGTAGCACTTACACAGATTGCCCATCGTGGTGTCTTCAAGGTCGAAGTTTTCAAAGGCGTTAATCCTCGTCACATCGTCCTTTGCCGCCGTGAAGATTTTCGCGAAGTCGCCAAAGTCAAACCGAATCTCATAAATCGTCTTGACCTCGATACTCGTTGTTCTCATAGTAATTCCCCTTTCAAATAATCCGTTTCGCTTCTGCTCATCGGCTACGGACTCACACCGTAGGACGGATTATCACAGAAGGGCTTCAGCAAGTGAAGCCCCTGTGGATGTGGACTATGTCCATCTTTGTGTAGTTTGGCGGGAAGCCAAAGTTTTCTCTCTCGCGTTCCCAGTACTTACGGAAGCTTTCCTTTGCCTCTTCGGGCGTTCTACCATAGGCAAACCATGTCGCCGTCCAAGGGTCTTCCCAACATTCTTTCATGTTGTTTTCATCGTAAGCGATGAACCCAACCGTCCAAATTACACTCTTCTTCTCTTTTGCCATCACTCTTCGTCCTCGCTTTCTGTTTCGATGTTCAGAACCACCGTAACGCCGCGAGAATCGGGCGGGCAAATGTCGATTGACAGAATCTCGCAATCAGAGAAATCCTCATACTCTGCATCTCTCGCATCGCCGCAGAAAATCTCATCGCCGACAGTAAAGTCGTAGACGGCGATTGTGACCCCGTCATCGGTCAGAAGGCTGACAAACTCGTTGATATCCATTGATATTCCCCTTTCAATTTAGCTAGTTGCACGGGCTTGTGACCGTGCCGCCGCATTACCAAGCCCCGAAGGGCTTGTCACTCTGCGTTCACTCCTTCCCTTTGTTCTCGTTGCCCTTTAACTGGGCTTCCAGTTTGTCGCACTCGGCAGAAAGTTCCGCGATTGTCTTTTCTGCCCATTCGATATAGCGGTCAAGTTCCCCGCAGAGCGAATCACGCCCCTTGAAATCCATATCGCCGCCGCATACGCGCAGAATGTGAACAACTGATTTCCATTGCTCGGCTTGGGTATCCCCAAGAACATTAACTTTGATAGTTTTTGCCATTTTGTAACAATCCCCTTTCAAATTTTGCGGTCATCCTGTCGGGCTACAAACCGACAACGCCACATTTCACCCGTACCCACTATTGCGGGCGGGGTGTTGCCTGTGTCAGATGCTGTTGTTTTCGTTTGTGTTTCACAAATAGAGAGTCTTTGCGGGGTACTGTTCACCCGTGGTTGTTTCAAGCGTAGAACGGAACAGAAAGTCGCCGTTCTCTGCGTAGGTCGTGACGGTCTTTTTCTCTACTATCCACATCGGATTGAAGGTCAAGCTTTTCCCGATTCTGCGGGCGTGCTGTCTTCTTTCCTCAATCGCCGTGTCAATCGCGGCTTTGACCTCATCGGCAGAACGCAGAAACAGGCGTTCACCGTACACGCCGCCGCCGTTGCGGGTCATGGCGTAGAAATATGCAGACTCTTTTGTCATTGTGTTTTATCCCCTTTCGTTGTGTGTGAACGGGCGGCTTTGAACGCCCCGCGCCACATTACAACCGCCCACGGCGGGCGGCTGTCATCTGTGTTTCACAAAATCAGTAACGAATGATATCGCAGAACTTTACACGGCTTCCACGATACATGAAATACGGCTCTGCGCCTTCATAGTGGATTTTTGCCCTGTGCGCCGAACGCGCAGAACTCCACGCGCCCGCCACAAAAAGAACATAGTCTTCAATCCCGTGTTCAATGCTTTTTACTTCCAACCCGCCAAATGCAGAAACATAACCAACGCATGGCGCGGACAGAATCGCCATTTTTTCGCTTTTGCTCATTTCAATAAATCCCCTTTCAAAATGTCGGTGCTTAAGCACTCAAAGGAACGCGCCCCGCCTGTTGACGGGGTGCGCTCGGTTTCAATGCTTACGCTTCAACAACGCAGTAAGAGCAACGCCAATCGCGGGACTCGCACACGCTCTCTCCGAACTCATCAGCCGCGCCGAAATCATCAAAAATCGCGCCCGCCGTCCAGTTTACAAAGCCGTTGCTAAATTCGACTTTGTACCGTTCGCCGCTGTCATTCTTGACGGGCAGGGCTTCCCACGCCTTTTTATTGAGCGCGGGCAAGCCGTACACGGCGCGAAAGTCGTTGACATGGTTTGCTGTGGTGCGGGAATAGCCGCCCCAAAGGCGGGAAAACTCGCCCGTTATGGGGTCATACTCGCAGACGATGGTATCATACGAAAGAAGGCTTGCTTTTGCGTTGGGGTTGAGGTTGATATCGCCGTCTTTGATTATCCATGCCTTGCCGTAGTAGCTTTTTTGTGTGGTAGCTTCAAGTTTGGTTTTCATTGGAAAATCCCCTTTCAAATATTTGTAGTGTTTTCAAGCGTTTGCCGCTTGTCATCGCCCCCGATAGGCTCGGAAGCAATGACAAACGGGGAAGCCCCGAAAGGCTTCCCGCGCTTGCTTTCTTGAAAGGGAAAGGGGAAAGACACGGCAACGCCGCACCGCTTCCCGTGTGCTGTGTGTGTAGCACCTTGAAGGGGAAGCCGTGCCGCCGTGTCAACGCCATGTAACACAACGCGCCCCGCGCCGTGGGCTTTAAATGGCGCGGCAGGCGCGGGGGTATGCTGTGCGCCTGTGTGCTTTCATCCCTACGGGGGCGGGGTGTTGGTTATGTGTTTGTCAAGGTGCGAGTCGCTCACCCACAACCCACAACCGCCCGCGACATCTCGCACTTGCGCCCCCGTTGGGTTTCCCCGCCGCCGTGCGTTATCGGTCAGCCCGTGCCGTATAGGCGCGGGGTGCGGGCATCTGCTTCTATCACTCGATGCCCTAGCCGTGCGGTGAAGTTGGCTTAATAGGGGGTAACGCCGCCACCGCTTCAGATTTGGTATTGCCTGCGATGGACTCACGCGCCGCCGCTACTGTGCCGCCTGCGTGCTGTGGTTGCTGTGGGTGTTGTCAAGGTGCTTCCCGCTCATGCGGGGGGGGCTGTAGGGTGTACCCTACCGTAGCCTATTCTAGCAAATGGGTGTACCCTTGTCAACAACTTTTTTTCTTTCCTTGTGCAATTTATGCACAAGCGCGGGCGGGTGCATCTGCGCCCCTGCGCCCGTGCCTGCCCGCCTGCGCCTGCGTACACGCACGCACGCCCCCACACGCATACGCACACGCACACACGCGCACGCGCACGCGAGGGGAGAGCGACTTGTAAACGATTGTAATTCCCTATAACTTGGTAGGAATTAGGGGGTGTTTGGGTGTCTGCGTGCTGTGGTGGTCATTTTTAGACATAGCCCTGTGACGCATTTTAAGGCACTTTTTAGCGCACTTTGTGTTGGGGGATATATGGGTATACCCCCCTTGTCAATCTTTCGATATACGCGATTTTTCTATTTCGCTAAAGTGTAGCCCTAAAAGTGACGGGATTTGATGTTTTTACCCGTTTTCGGTCACTTTTTAAGCAACTTTACTGTACTAAAGAGTTACAATTTGTTACCGTTTGCGGGGTGTTTTATAACAGGGTGTAATATACCCCGATTTTGACCCCCTGCGGCGGGTATCCGCACGCCCTGCGGGGTTGTCCTGTGCCGCGCCCCTGCGGACGGGTTCGGGGCGTTTTTGGCGTGCTTTGACAAGGTTTTAACAATCTTTTGGGGTCGGGTGTAATCGGTCAGCGGGGCAGGGGAGTGCTTTAATACTTTAGCGAATTAAACAGCCGGACTAATCACGATTTAGCGTGCTAAAGTGTCACACGCTTTTACGCTTTAGCGTAGTGAAGTAGCGATCTACACTTTAGTTTGCTAAAGTAAATTGAACAAGTGTTGAAATTTAGACGGGAGTTAAGTAACCCGCGCCGCCATCATGCCAAGTAAAATAATTTAACGCTTTAGTGTACTAAAGTAAAATTAGCACTCCGAGCGGGCGAGTGCTAAATCAGCGGTGAATCTCAAATAATCTATATTATTCGAGATTCGGGCGGCGCAAACGATAGCTTTTGCATATGGTGAAAGGCGATTGATAGCATTTTCATTGGCTAGTTGACATAACACACAGAGCCGAGCGGGAGTTAGACCCACCCATCCCATATTAGAGGCATCTAACCACGGGCGGGGTAACCCTTCCGAGTATCCGAAACCCGAAAAAAGCCCCCAACTTCGTCATCTGCCGTCCAAGTGACCAAATTGAAGCAAGCAAATGATGCAGTTGAGGACTTCCAAAAACTGGATGTTACAAAGAAAAGTTACTGTTACACTCTGTTACAAAAACTGTTACAAACTTTTTGAAGTCAAATTTCCGACTTTTTCACAAAAACATATTATTTTTAGTAACTATTTATATAGAATGTTACAATGTAACATAAAAGTAAGTATCTTATATTAGGGAAAAAGCGCAGGGAAATAATATAGAAAATGTGTTACATCTGTTACATCGGGGGCAAAAACGACCCGCAAACCGTTGGGAATACTGGGTTTTTCGATGTTACAAAGGAATGTTACAAAGGCGGGGTGTAACGGGGATGTTTTCCGATTTTGGCACTTGGTTCAATTCTGTAAACCTATATAATGAAGGTGAACTGAAAAATTTCCGAAACCGAAAAAAGGATGGTGGGGCGAGATGAGCGCGATGCTTGCGCTTGGGATTGGATTGATATTGGGGTTTGTTATGGGGTTTATTGCCTTGGCGATGTTTGACGGGATGAGGTGATGGGATGAAAAAGATACCGACCTTATTTAGAAGGGAATACGATGATAGCGGAGCGGTGTACTTGACCCGCAATGTGACCGAGGGGTTTGAGTGGGTCTTGGACGGCGAAGGCGAAGCTACCGAGAAGGTAGACGGCGCGGCTTGCGCTATCATCAACGGGGTGTTTTATAAAAGGTACGATTGCAGGGGAGAGCGGCAAGCCCCGCGACACGCGATACCCTGCCAAGAGGCGGCTGACCCGATAACGGGAAGCTTTCCGCATTGGGTGCGGGTGGACGGCGCGAAGTCGAGTGACCGATGGTTCATGCGGGCTTGGGCGAACACGCCTTGGATTGGCGAGATGCAAGACCCCGACACATGGGGAACTTATGAGGCGGTTGGGCTTCATTTTCAAGGAAACCCCTACGGACTCGATGATGACTTCCTAGAGCGGCACGGGCGCATCAAGGTGCGAGATTTTCCACGCGATTGGGATGGAATGAAGGAATACTTCCGTATACATCCGATTGAAGGGATAGTGTTTTGGAAGGACAACATCCCGCAATGCAAGATAAAGAGAAGCGATTTTGGCTTCAAATGGGCTGTGAGGTGGGAAGAATGAGCGACTACATCAGCAGAGAAGCGGCAATCAAAAAGATGAAAGAAGAACGGGCATATGTTGGCGCGTTTTCTTTTGAAGAAGAACGAGCGTGGTCGTTAGGATTTCACCAAGCAATATCATTCGCCATTTCTGATTTAGCTTCTCTCCCTGCCGCCGATGTGCGGTCTGTAGAATGGATTTCCGTGACGGAGCGGTTACCTTGCCTTACTACGCCTGTGCTTGTCACAGACGGAATCGAAGTAGACATAGCATGGATGTATGGAGTGCCGCCACGATGGATTACAAGCTACACGGCAATAGACGAGGACAAACTTACGCATTGGATGCCGTTGCCACAAACGCCAAAGGAGAAATGAGCATGGGAGTTTACATCAAGGGCATGGAGATGCCCGCATACTGCAATGTATGCCCAATGCAGAGAACGGACAATACGGGAGAACTTACATTTTGCGCCCTAACCCGCAAAGTGACAAGGTGGTGGATGTATGACAGATACCAATCAAGCGAAGGTCATTGTCCTCTCATCGAACTCCCGCCACACGGACGCTTGATAGATGCGGATGCGCTGATGGAGAACGCACAGTATAAAGGCAAGCACGATATTGTCACGGCATACGACATTGTAGCCGCTCCGACCATCATCGAAGCATAGGGGGAAGAGTGATGGCAGATACTATAACAACAACAGGCACAGGCGGTTTGTATTCCAATTACTGCGCTAATAGATTGCCTTGCGGAGTATGCCGCATCATGATGTGTCCATGCCCTGTGCAGAATGGGTGCGGCATCACTCCCGTTCCGACTTGGAATCCGACCGAGGTCACTTGCAAGATAGGCAAGGATAGCAGGGCATGAAAGACTTCAACACGGTTTGTTCTGAACTTGTCAAGCGTCTGCGGTTAACTGGGCAGACAACGGACGGCAGAATATTGTGGTATGAAGGCACAATACCTCTGTTATTCGAAATGATTTCATTCCTAATGCCCGATGAAACGGTCACGCCAAAAACCAACGCAGACAAAATCCGTAGCATGACGGATGTGGAAGAATAGTGAAGGTGCAACATGAAAGCAACAATAATCATTATCGGTAGCATTGTGTTTTCTATCATTACAATTTCAATTCCCATGCTTTTCGCTTGCTCGATTGTTCAGCATTGGGATGGGTTTTTACGCTTGATACTCGCAACCCTTACTGCGACAGAAGGTGCTTGCGTTGGAGTGCTTATTGGTAGCGAAGCGTGGGGTAACGGTGAATGATAACAGTAACAGTTAGCATTGGCTCGTTCTTTGCGGGTATGATAGTCGGTGTGTTTATGGCGTTGATTGCCAACGCATTGTAAGGAGAATAACATGACAGACATTGACGAAACTATTGAAAGAATCAAGGGAGCGCACACGCGCGAACTGATTAATGCGTTTAATAGCGGGTTGGAAGCAGGGAGAAAAGAGGCGCGCGATGAGTTCCGCGAACGGCTGAACCTTTGCCGCAATGAACTCTGCCTGCGGTGCGGAAGCTATAAGACCTCACATTTAGGGAGTTGCGATGGGTGTCGATGGAAAGAAAATTATGCTTGATTACGACAAGCTGATAGAGGCGGCGTTGGAGCGCGATACCCCGCAAAGCTTGGAAGATGCTTTCGATTTGACGAGAGAGTTGGAAGAGCAAGGGAAGGTCTTCGTTGAAGGCAACAAGAAGCGCGACTACGGAACGACCGTCTTTGACGAGGAAAACTTCACGCGCGCACATGAGTTCTCCAAGCGCATTCGTGCGGCGGCAAACAAAATGATGCGTGACGGTGTAGACATCGAGCATATGCACGACCTCTATTACCGCACGCACCTTTTTGATGCCCCGTATAACTTCGATTCGTTCTGTATTTACATCGAGCGCGACCGTCAACCCGAAAAGAGATTCTACCTTCCGAGGCGCAAGCAACTGCTTCCTTGTGTCGAAGCTTTGCAAGACCTAGAAGAAGGAAAAATTGAACTTTTAGGCATATCAGAACCCCCAGGAATTGGAAAAACCACGCTTGCGGAGTACTTTTTGGCGTGGACGAGTGGTCGCAATCCGTTCCTTCCGAACCTCATTGGCTCACACAACAACGCCTTCCTTGCGGGCGTGTACGGAGAGATGCTTCGCATCCTCGACACCAACGGCGAATATCTGTGGCGGGATGTGTTTACGGGGCTTTCCGTCATTGCAACCAACGCCAAGGACATGATGATAGGGCTTGGGTACAACAAGACGGATGATATGCGCTTTAAGACCATCGAGTTCACCTCGATTGGTTCGCAAAATGCGGGTAAAGTTCGCGCCATGAACATCCTATACTGCGATGACTTGGTCGATGGCATCGAAACCGCCATGAGCATTGACCGCCTTGATAAGCTGTGGCAGGCGTATTACACAGACCTTCGTCAAAGAAAGATAGGCACACGGTGTAAGGAACTGCACATAGCGACCCGTTGGAGCGTACACGACATTTTGGGGCGGCTTGAGCGGGAATATGAGGATGACCCAACAGCAAGGTTCATCCGCTTCCCTGCGCTTGACGAGAATGACGAGAGCAACTTCGACTATCCCTACGGCTTGGGCTACGACACGGCGACCCTGCACAAGCAACGGGAAATCATGGACGAACCGTCTTGGCGTGCGCTGTTCTGTAACGAGCCTATCGAGCGTGAAGGGCAACTCTTCTCTCCCGATGAACTGCAATACTTCACGGAACTGCCCGATGCCGAACCCGATGCCATCCTTGCTGTGTGCGACACCAAGGAGCAGGGCGCGGACTACTGCGCCATGCCCGTGCTTTATCAGTACGGCGATAGGTTCTACATTAACTCGTTCATCTGCGACAACGGCAAGGTTGAGATTGTCCAAGACCGTGTCGCGCAGAGGCTCGTTGACGAGAAGGTCAAGCTGTGTCAGATAGAGTCCAACCGAGGCGGTACACTCTTCGCAAACGCCGTGAAGGAAAAGGTCAAGGAACTGGGCGGCATCACTTCTATCACAACCAAGTGGACACAGACGAACAAGGAAACCCGTATTCAAGTCAACTCCGCATGGGCGAAGTCGCATTTTCTGTTCCGTGACCCGAAAGACCCTTCCACACACAAGGAGTATCGGGAAGCCATGAACCAGTTGTGCGGATACTCCATGATTGGCAAGGTGAAGCACGATGATGTAGCCGATGTCATTGCCCTTACCGTGGAGTATATCCTGTCCTTCGCAGGTAACAAGGTTACTATCATTAAGCGTAGGTTCTAAATACCGACTCTGTGTATTGACAATACTACTATATATGGTAGTTTCCATATGATTAAAGGCATAATATGTCCTAATATCGGCAGGGGGAATTGCGGGAAACCGCATACCGACCTAGAGCG
>Ga0310786_10011708_pt1 | contig 10921 bp, 7 predicted proteins | sample AusTroGonzalo_MG_FD_203881 | JGI IMG/M metagenome (GOLD analysis project Ga0310786, IMG submission 203881) | Bovine rumen microbial communities from tropical cattle in Woodstock, Queensland, Australia - Gonzalo_03 (v2) (version 2) | ecosystem: Host-associated > Mammals > Digestive system >...
AGAGTGCCACCGTCAAAGAACCATCCTATCCCGATATTACGGTCATAATTGAGACTGTCCGTAAGCAGTACCATACTGCGGTTCTCCAGTCTCACGTTGTCCCTCACGCGCAGAAGCCTCGTGTTGCCATCGTAGAAAAGCGAATCGCCGTACATGAAGAGCGTATCCCCTTGTTCGGCACGGACATTGTGGTAGGCTTCGAACGAGTTGGCTTCCTTATAGAAAAGGGCGCTGTCACAGTACATGTACATGCTGTCATGCCGGAACACCACGTTACCGGTAAGGATCTGGGCGTCAGGGTTCCTCAGTTTGTCGAACCGCAGGACGTCGGAATTAAGGAGATAGACGAAGCTTGTCTTCTGACCGCCTGTGGAATCAGGTTCCATGACCACGGAGATGGAGTCATTCTCCCCGCCGTATGCAGGAAGAGAAGCCATAAAGGACAATGACAGTATAACCGCAATCCGGGAAACCGCTTTCATGGAATGATTATTGTTTACCCCAACCGGGATACATGAATTCGCAATCGTTCCATCCTTCACTTATCTTGACATAAGTGGTACGCTGTTTCTCCCTGATCCACTTTTCGATAGCCTCCTCACGCCGGATTTCGCTCACAATCCTGTGAAGCTCCTCGTAGTCATCGGCCATTGTGGCCTTGTGGCCTGTGATCCTGTTCTTGAGCTTGACAATGGCGCAAACCACCTTGCCGTTCCTGAGCTGCATCGTAAAGGGATCCGACACCTCACCCACATGCATCCGGTCAATGACCTTGGCCACATCCGGAGGAAGCTGCTGCATCTCGTATTTCGAAGTCTTGGGCATACCCGGCTCCGGCTGGTTTGCCATCAGACCGTTATTGTTGCGGGTATCCTTGTCCGATGAATAACTGGTCACGGCTCTCTCGAAAGTGTATTTTCCCGAACGGATGTTCTGCGCCACGGTATCCAGCCTTGACAGGCACTCATCGATACTTGACATGGGAATCCTGGGCTTTCTCAGGATATGCCTCACCCTGACCCTGTCACCGAGTCTCTCTATCAGCTGGATGATATGGAAACCGTATTCGGTCTCCACAATCTTGGAAACCTTCTCCGGATCGGTGAGATTGAATGCCACAGCCGCGAACTCCGGCACTATCTCTCCGCGTCCCATGAAACCGCAGTCTCCACCGTTCCGGGCTGACTCGGTATCCTCGGAATAGAGTATAGCCAGGGTGGAGAACGGGACCTCGCCCGATGTTATCCTTTCAGTATATTCCCTCAGGTCACTCTTGACGGCATCGATCTCCTCCTGGGGAATGACAGGATCAAGAGTGATGATCTGCACCTCCACCTGATTCGGGACATAAGGGATGTCGTCAGGAGAGATGTCCCTCATATAACGGCGCACATCACCTGGAGTCACCTTGACACGTTCCATGATTTTGTCACGCACCTTACTCACTATCATCTCGGTCTCACAGGTTTCGTAAAGTTTGAGCCTTAACAGTTCAGCACTCATCTTCCAATACTCCTCCACTTTCTCCCGGGAACCCATCATTTTCTCATAATAATTGTAGCGGTACTCGACCTGATCGTTGACATCCTCCGGACTGACCGTAATACTGTCAAGTTCAGCCTGGTTCAGGAACAGTTTGTTCACGGCAAGCTGCTCCGGTATGATACAGTACGGGTCGCCATCCCAGCGCACGCCGTTCATCGATGCTTCCAGACGGGCATCCTCAACCTCTGACTTGTATATCGCCTCATCGCCAACGACCCATACGACCTCATCGATAACGTTGTTTTGGGCCGACGACGTGAAGGAAACACCCTCGAAAACGGCAACCACAGTGCCGAGAACAATATGCCGTAACTTCATCTTTTCTGTCTATGATATTCAATTAATCCTTTGTCAACAGCACTCTGATAGAGTTCCTCCCTTATTTTTCTCATATAACTGACCTCATTGTTGTTAATCAGCAACATACGTACCTTGCCGCGGGCATACTCCAGCGGTTCTGTCCCGCCTTTCCTGAGATATTCGCTCACGTTCAGCAGATATATGTTGTCCTCATCCTTGATCTCAAAGCACGACTGTTTATCCAGGAGGTCCTCCAAAGGTGTGCCGGACTGCGGCATCATCACCTCTATCTCGGCCAGATTGCGCCAATTGTCATAGAAGAACTCGCACCTCGCTGAATTCCGGATACAGTATTTCTCTATCTCCTCGAACGACTCCTCATCGGTCTGTGTGAACAACGTCTTGATTCTCTGCAGGTCCGGAGCTTTGGCCGGAATCTTCAGAAAGAGTCCCTTGATCAAGGATTCGTTCAGCACGAACATTCCCGAATTGTCATTGTAGAAGTCCGTTATGTCCTCGTCAGTAATCTCTGCCGAGAATTTCTGTTCGAGAAGCCTGCGCTGGTATTCGTGTTCGATCAGTGAACGACGGTAATTGTTCACCAACCGGTCAATATCACGCGTATCCGGGATGTTGCGCTCCGCATTCTGGTAGAACATGACATCCTCCACCCAATTCCTTATGTATTGTTCGGAGAAATCAATGCTGTCCTGACCGGTCAGTCCAAGCGGCAGGACCTGAAGCAGGTCCTCCTCGTAAAGGACCGACCCTTTCAGTTCCACAAGCGGAGTCTTCCCACGTTCATAGGCGGTAGAGGCATTCCAACCGCAGGAGAGCAGCAGGACCGACTGTACCGTTACCGGAACAATCAGTTTCAGGAAGTGTCCCCGTCTATGGATTCTGCAAATCTTCATCTCAATCTCCAAGAGTAACGGTCTTAAGCACCTTCTTGTTAACCTTGGTCCTGTATCTCTTCTTAAGCAGCTTCAGCCACTGCTCTTCAAGATAGTCCTGATAGTCGTTTATAAGTTGTCCTCCTACATCCGACGGTTCCTCGGGAGCTTTCATCATGTGCCCCACAGCACCTATGGACGGCCAGCTCTCAAGCGGATCGTATGAACCAGTACCGAAAATCTCCTTGTCCGAGTAACGGTTACGACCTTTCTCGAACGGACCCTTCATGACACGTATCCTGGCTTCCTCCTCATTGAATGCCGCGAGGACATCCTCCCACTCACTGTACGGCAGGTCCTGAACCGCCTCTTTGGCCTGTGAGAGCAACTCGTCGCTTTTCGCGAATATGAGCATACCCTTGAAACGCGGCTCATCGAACGCATACCTCTTACGGTTCTCCTTGAAGAACTTCAGGAGTCCTATTGTGTCCTCACCGGCCTTCTCCCAGACTTCACGGCTGCTTATCTCAAACATTAGCAGGCCGTCATGATACTCCCTTGAGATATTGCCGAATTCCGGGATCAGGGTTTCCAGGAGAGAATCCTCACGCAATAAAGCCTCCTCGGGGGAAAGATTCCATCCGTATTTTTCCGACATCTTGCGGGCCTGTGCCAGTTTGGCGTCTTTCATGATTCCGTCCTGTTTCTTCATCCACTCGTAAATGGAAGAACGATGGTCCTCATACCGGCCGAAATCCTGGTGGCCGCCCACCTTGACTATGACAAAATAGTCCTCATAGCGGAACGGAGTGCTCAAGCTTCCGTCATCCTTGAGGGCGAAGGCCACATCGGCAATCTCCTCGGGAAGCTGTCCGCGTGACATCCACCCTATGTATCCTCCGTTGCGGGCCGCCCCGTCATCGGAATATCTGGCCGCCAACTCGCGGTAATCCTCACCTTCAAGCAGAAGTCCGTAAACCGAGTCTATCCTGTGGGCAGCTGCATCAAAAGCATCCTGGGTAGGTCCTGCAATATGTACGGAAAGGATATAGACCTCCACTATCCCGTCAGGACCTACCTCGTCGGCCGACATACGGAATGTCTGCCGGGCAGTCTCCTCAAGGAAAGCGGAATCACACAGATATTCCTCTGCCTGCAAGTCACGATATTCCTTGAACTCATTCAGGAATGACTCCTGACGGTCTATCCCCTCGTCAACTGCGGCCTGGACCTTGAGCTTGAAATTGAGGTAGAGACCGGCGTATGTGTCCAGATCATTCTTCTGTCCGGGAGCGTCAGTATAGTTTTTCCTGTAGAAATACTCGAATTCCGATTTCCTGATCTCATTATCCCCGACCGTCATGAGGACGGGGTCGGCATCCTGTGCATAGACAGTCCATGCAAAAAGCGTTGACAGAAGTATTGTGACGTATCTTCTCATGACTGTCAATCATTCATGCCGGCTGTAGTTGGGAGCCTCGCTTGTGATGGCCACATCATGCGGATGACTCTCGTTCATACCGGCATTCGTTATGCGTACGAACTTGGCGTCATGCAGTTTTTCTATGTTAGGAGCACCGCAATAGCCCATGCCTGAACGCAGACCGCCCGCAAGCTGATAGACGACCTCATAGAGGGTTCCCTTGTAAGGAACACGGGCTGCAATACCTTCCGGAACGAGTTTGCGGGTATCCTTGGTGTCGGCCTGGAAATAACGGTCCTTGGAACCGTTCTCCATAGCCTCAAGAGAACCCATTCCACGGTATGACTTGAACTTACGACCGTTGAATATGATAGTCTCGCCGGGAGATTCCTCCGTACCTGCCACGAGCGATCCGAACATGACACTGTCGCCGCCGGCTGCCAGAGCCTTCACGACATCGCCTGAGTAACGCAGGCCACCGTCCGCAATGATAGGCACACCTGAACCCTTGATGGCCGAATAGACATCATATACAGCCGAAACCTGAGGTACGCCGATACCGGCAATGATACGTGTGGTGCAGATGGAACCCGGACCCATACCGACCTTCACGGCATCGGCTCCGGCCTCGACAAGCACCTTGGCAGCCTCACCTGTCGCGATGTTTCCCACAACTATGTCGATGTTGCTGAAACTTGCCTTTGCCTCCCTGAGCTTCGCTATCACGCTCTTGGTGTGGCCATGGGCGGTATCGATCACGATTGCATCGGCTCCGGCCTCGACAAGGGCGTTCATGCGTTCAAGGGTGTCGGCTGTGACGCCCACACCTGCGGCAACGCGCAGACGGCCCTTGCTGTCCTTGCACGCCATAGGTTTGTCCTTGGCCTTGGTGATGTCCTTATATGTTATGAGTCCCACCAGCTTGCCGTTGTTATCGACCACCGGCAGTTTCTCTATCTTGTTCTCCTGAAGTATCTGTGAAGCCGCCTCCATATCGATCTGCTGGTGTGTGGTGACCAGATTCTCCTTAGTCATGACATCCTCGATCTTGACGTCATAGTTACGCTGGAACCTCAGGTCACGGTTCGTGACGATGCCACACAGCGTTCCGTCCTCCTCCACGACCGGAATACCTCCGATATGGTACTCTGACATCAGTGCCAGGGCATCACGGATGGTGTTGCCGCGATGAATGGTCACGGGATCATATATCATTCCATTCTCGGCACGCTTCACTATCGCGACCTGACGCGCCTGTTCCGGAATTGACATGTTCTTGTGAATGACACCGATACCGCCCTCTCGCGCAATGGCAATGGCCATGCGTGACTCGGTCACGGTATCCATGGCTGCGGTCACAAACGGGATGTTAAGGCTGATGTTGCGTGAAAACCTTGACGTAAGGTTGATGTCACGCGGCAGAACCTCCGAATAAGCCGGGATGAGCAGGACATCATCGAATGTCAGGCCCTCCATGGCAACTCTATCTTCTAAAAATGACATCTTTATATGTTTTTACGTTGTAATTCACTATTTTAATTGGCCATCTCCGAGATAAACTTTATCCTGACAAGACGGATCTCCTCCTCGGAGTAGTCATTGCCCAGTTCATCAAGGGCGTCTTCAATAGAGTCGCTTTCCGACTCCCGGAAATACTCGTATATGTCCTCGGCACGTTCCTCATCCATCACACTGTCAATAAAATAGTTGATGTTCAGCTTTGTGCCTGAATAGACTATGGCCTCCACCTCCGTGAGCAGCTCATCGAAGTCAATGCCCTTGCTGATGGCTATGTCATCGAGCGCCACCTTCATGTCTATGCTCTGTATTATGCTGACCTTGAGCTTGGACTTGTTGGGGACAGTCCTGACCCTCATGTCCTCCGGACGCTCTATCTCATTCTCCTCTACATGACGCTTGATCAGGTCAATGAAATCCTGTCCGTAGCGTTTGGCCTTGCCTGCACCAACCCCCGGGATGTTCTGCAGTTCCTCCATAGTCACCGGATAGGTGGTGGCCATGGCCTCAAGCGAAGGATCCTGGAAAATCACGTAGGGAGGCAGTTCGAGATGCTTGGAAATCTTCTTGCGCAGGTCCTTGAGCATGGAATAGAGTTCCGGGTCAACCGCAAAGGAGCCCCCGCCCCGGATCGGGCCCTCGTTCTCATCATCATCGAAATCCTTGTCCTCCACAATCATGAACGACTTCGGGTTCTTCATGAAATCACGTCCCTCTTCAGTTATCTTGAGGAGACCGTAATTCTCCACATCCTTCCTGATGTACCCTGCAATCAAGGCCTGGCGTATCACGGCGTTCCAGGTCTTCTCCTCCTCGTCGGAACCGGAGCCGAACACCTCCAGGTCCTCATGCATGTGGTCTGTCACAGCCGATGTCTCATTGCCCATCAGTATGTCAACGATGTAATCCGCCTTGAAATTCTCCTTGACGGCGAGAATGACCTCCAGGACTGTCTCAAGCAGCTGCTGCGCCTCAACCCGTTTCTTGGGATTGAGGCAGTTGTCACAGTTCCCGCAGTTGTCCTCCTCGTAGTTCTCGCCGAAATAATGGAGCAGCAGCTTGCGGCGGCAAACCGATGACTCGCAATAGGCTGTGGTCTCAGCCAACAGCTGGCGGCCTATGTCCTGTTCGGCGAGAGGCTTGCCCTCAAGGAATTTCTCCAGTTTCTGGACATCCTTGCTGTTGTAGAACGCTATGCACTGGCCCTCGCCTCCGTCGCGTCCGGCACGTCCGGTCTCCTGATAATAACCCTCAAGACTCTTGGGGATGTCATAGTGTATCACGTACCGCACGTCCGGCTTGTCGATACCCATACCGAAAGCGATGGTTGCCACAATCACGTCGATCTGCTCCATGATGAAAGCGTCCTGTGTGCTGGAACGCGCCGCAGCCTCCATGCCTGCGTGGTAAGCCATGGCCGATATGTCATTCGCCTGGAGTATCTCGGCCAACTCCTCCACCTTCTTGCGGGAGAGACAGTATATGATACCCGACTTACCGGGATTGGACTTGATGAACCTGATTATATCCTTGTCTATGTTCTTGGTCTTGGGCCGCACCTCATAGTACAGGTTGGGACGGTTGAACGAGGACTTGAAGTCATCGGCATCCTGAATGCCGAGGTTCTTCTTTATGTCATCCCTCACCTTGTTGGTGGCGGTAGCTGTCAGGGCGATTATGGGAGCGTTACCTATCTCATTGACGATAGGCCTGATACGACGGTATTCCGGTCTGAAATCATGTCCCCATTCCGATATGCAGTGGGCCTCGTCAATAGCATAGAACGATATCTTTATCTTCTTGAGGAACTCCACGTTCTCTTCCTTGGTCAACGACTCGGGAGCCACATACAGCAGCTTGGTCTTGCCATCCAGGATATCGGCCTTGACAAGGTCGATGGAAGCCTTGTTGAGGGAGGAGTTGATGAAATGGGCTATCCCGTCCTCCTCACCCATATTACGCATGGCATCCACCTGGTTCTTCATCAGGGCGATGAGCGGGGATATCACGATTGCCGTTCCCTCCATCACGATTGCAGGCAACTGATAGCATAAGGATTTGCCGCCGCCTGTAGGCATGAGCACGAAAGTGTCCCTCCCGGCGAGCAGATTCCTGATGATAGCCTCCTGGTCACCCTTGAATGTGTCAAATCCGAAATGGACTTTAAGCACCTCCGAAAGATTTATGTCTTTGCTTGCCATATAGTCTGAAAAAAGTGGTTTATCCGTAAAACGGATTGAAAACAAAGTTATAAACAAGTCTGTCAAACTTGCAAACTTTTTATCTTAAAAAAAATCAGATTCTGTCTAAAATTGTCCCGTCGGCCTTGTCTAACTGCTGTTTGGCATAATCAAGGGTGACGACATACTTTTTCACCCCCGTGGATGGAGTGTTGTACATGGCCTCCACCATTATCGTCTCGACTATTGACCTGAGACCTCTTGCGCCAAGCTTGAATTCAATGGCCTTGTCAACCACGAAGTCCATGACCTCAGGCTCGAAAGAGAGCTTTATGCCGTCAATCGCGAACAGCTTTACATACTGCCTTATGATCGAATTCTTGGGTTCAGTCAGGATCCTGAGCAAGGCGTCACGGTCAAGAGGCTGGAGGCTGGTAACCACCGGCAGACGTCCTATTATCTCCGGTATCAATCCGTATGCCTTCAGGTCCTGAGGGGCGACATATCTCATGATATTGTTGAAATCCACCCTGCTCCTCTGTTCTACCGAGTCGAACCCCACCACCTGTGTGTTCAGGCGTCCGGCAATCTTGCGCTCTATGCCGTCAAACGCCCCGCCGCAGATAAACAGGATGTTTTTCGTGTCCACCTCGATGAACTTCTGCTCAGGATGCTTCCGTCCGCCCTGGGGCGGGACATTCACCACCGAGCCCTCCAGGAGCTTGAGAAGTCCCTGCTGGACACCCTCGCCGCTCACATCACGGGTTATGGAGGGGTTATCGCTCTTCCTTGCTATCTTGTCAATCTCATCGATGAAGACAATGCCGCGCTCGGCCGCCTCCACGTCATAGTCAGCCACCTGCAGAAGACGGGTGAGGATACTCTCCACATCCTCTCCCACATATCCTGCCTCCGTCAGCACCGTGGCATCGACAATGGTGAACGGGACCTTTAGGAGTCTCGCGATGGTCTTGGCAAGCAAGGTCTTGCCGGTTCCGGTAGCGCCTACCAGGATGATGTTGCTTTTCTCTATGTCAACCTCATCCCCGGTAACGGGCTGGGTAATCCTTTTGTAATGGTTGTAAACCGCCACCGACAGATATATCTTGGCTGCATCCTGCCCAATCACGTAGTCATCAAGATACTTCTTTATCTCCTGCGGTTTGGGTATGCTGTCAAACCGCAGCTGACTCTTCTTCATGGATGGCTTGGATTCATGGACTATCTCGGCCGCACGCTCCGCACATTCGTTGCAGATACAGCTGTCAATGCCGGTGATCAGCAAATCGACATCCTTGTCCTGACGTCCGCAGAATCCGCAATATCTGCCCTTCTTTACCCCTGCCATAATCTATGTCCCTATTTGCGCTTTTCAAGGACCTGGTCGATCATGCCGTATTCCCTGGCTTCCTGAGCTGTCATCCAATAGTCACGGTCACTGTCAGCCCACACCTTCTCGTACGGTGTGTGCGAATGCTCCGATATTATGGTATAAAGCTCCTTCTTCATCTTCTGGATCTCACGGGCGGTTATCTCTATGTCACTGGCCTGACCCTGCGCGCCTCCGAGCGGCTGATGGATCATGACGCGGCTATGCGGAAGAGCCGACCTCTTTCCCTCCTGGCCGGCCACCAGCAGGACGGCAGCCATGCTTGCAGCCATGCCTGTGCATATAGTGGCTACAGGACTCGTGATAAACTGCATCGTGTCGTAGATGCCCAGCCCCGCGGTCACGCTTCCACCGGGAGAGTTCAGGTAAATGGATATCTCCTTGGACGAATCCACCGAATCCAGATAGAGCAGCTGGGCCTGGATGGTATTTGCCGTATAGTCACTTATTTCAGTACCGAGGAAAATGATACGGTCCATCATGAGACGGGAGAACACATCCATCTGGGTGACGTTAAGCTGACGCTCCTCCAGGATGTACGGGTTGAGATACTGGGATTCAGCCTTGATTACATCGTCAAGGACCTGGCTGTTCATGCCGAGATGGCCTACAGCGTATTTACGGAAATCATCCATATTCTGTCTATGATCGGTTCTGGTTTCTCTTCAAAAATCACTTGTTGCCTGCCGTGGAGGTCGTTTCAAACAGTTTGTTGAACTCCTCCATACTCACTTTCTTCTTCTTGAGCTTGACATCATTCTTGAGGGCGGCGGTAAGCTTGCTCTCGATTGCGCGGTTCACAAGCCCGTCAACTGTCTCACGTTTCTTGAGCATCTCCTTCGAATAGTTGTCAAGAAGCTCGTCGGGAAGATTCATCATGCCGTACTGGGCGAACTGGGCGCGGGTAGCCTCGCGGGCCATTGCCTTGACATCGTCATCCTCCACCTTGATGGAGTACTTCTCCACCAGCTTCTCCTGAATCAGATGCCATGTGAGCTCCTCCTTGCTGCGGTCGAATGTCCCGTCGATGTCATCCTTGTCATCATTCTTGCGGTTGGCCTTGATGATGCGTTTGAGCAGGTCGTCGGCGAACTCCAGCTTGCCGGTCTTCTCCATCAGATAGCTCTTGGCATCCATCATGAACCTGTAATCGCTGTCAGGGACGAAGCTTGCGGTAATCGACTCCCCGACCTTGGCACGGAACGCGCTTTCGCTGTCAACAGTGCCGCTGCCGAAGACATGGTCAAAGAGTTCCCCGTTAAGCTCAGCCTCCACGAAACGGGTGATATCCTGGATCTCAAGGCTGAAATCCGAGTTCACGCCCGCCACCTCATCCTTCTTCCTGTTCAGGAGGGAAGAGATCTCTGTCTCATTGCCTTCATAGGCTTTGGAAGGATTGAAAACCACCTTTCCGCCCTTCACGGCATCCTTGAAAAGAGCCTTCTCGGCCTCGTCCTTGATGAACTGAGGCATGACAGTAGCGCCTTCCACGACAATCCCGTTCTCCTTGGGGGAACCGTCCGGCTCCAGCTCGACAAGACATCCTTTCACCACATCGCCCTCGGCATAGGCATCAACCTGCTCGTATCTGCCGTACTGACGGGTGTAGGCTTTCACCTGGTTGTCAACCATCTCGTCGGTCACCTTTATCTCATAATACGTTATGGTGTCA
>Ga0310786_10011709_pt1 | contig 10920 bp, 6 predicted proteins | sample AusTroGonzalo_MG_FD_203881 | JGI IMG/M metagenome (GOLD analysis project Ga0310786, IMG submission 203881) | Bovine rumen microbial communities from tropical cattle in Woodstock, Queensland, Australia - Gonzalo_03 (v2) (version 2) | ecosystem: Host-associated > Mammals > Digestive system >...
TATGCTTGATTTCAGAATTGGTCATGGCGGCTCAAATGCTACACAAAAATAAGAATTTATTGTCTATATTTGTATCAATGAAGACATTCAGGACCACATTTGCGCTTCTTGCCGCCGCACTCGCAATCGCCGGCATTTCATCATGCGTATCGACGCAATTTGCATCCATGGTGCCTGACGGTCAGCATTATCTGGCGAAGAACAAGATAGTCCTCAAAGATTCCAAAGACGTAAAGACCTCCGATTTGACTAAATATCTTGCCCAGACTCCCGTCAAGTCCGCAGGCATAGGCTTCAGCGTGCTCAAGGCGGAGCCCGTCATCTTCGACTCAACTCTCGTGGCGACAAGCGAAGAAGCCATTGTACAACGGCTCGAATATCTCGGATACTACAATTCCAAGGCGGAAGCCGAAACCCAGTATGATGGAAAGAAGGCCAAAGTCACATACAACGTGACCCTCGGCAAGGAGTTTCCCATGAAAGAAATCTCATACAGCGTTGCCGACAGCGTCATGGAAGATATCTATGCCAAGGGACGCTCGAAATCCCTGCTTAAAGAAGGCAACCGGCTGGCTGAAGCCGTCCTCGAGAAGGAATCACAGCGACTGGCCTCCCTTTATCGCGACAACGGCTATTACGGCTTCAGCAAGAACTATTTCTTCTTCTTCGCAGACACCACAGCAAGGCCAGACAGCGCATTACTGTATGTCGAGCTGAGGGACTATACCAGAAATGAAAGCCCTTCCGCCGCAAAGCCGCACACCCAATATACCATAGGCACCGTGTCAGTAGTTCCGCAAGGCAATCTGAAGGTTAAGGGCAAATTCCTGAAGTATCTCAACCAGATCGAGCCTAACACTCCGTATAGCGAAACCGTCATCAACAACACATACAGCCGTTTCACGAGCAACCGCCTTTTCAGCACCGTGAACATCGAGATGACCCCGAGGGATTCTTCTATCGTAGATTGCGCCATCCTCCTTTCGCCCTCGAAAATGCAGAGTCTGGGTTTCGACCTTCAGGGATCCGTCAACTCCACGGGCCTGTTCGGCGTCAACCCTTCTGTATCATACACCCACAAGAATCTTTTCGGCGGCGGCGAGTTTTTCTCGATGGCTGTTGGCGGCAACTGGCAGTTCATGTTCAACAGTCCTGCGTACACCAACGAATTCTCGCTTGCATCGTCGCTGTCATTCCCTCGCTTCCTGTTCGTACCCAGCAGATGGTTCGACGGTCCTTCCCTTCCCCGCACCAACGTATCCCTCTCCTATAACCACCAGAAACGTCCGGAGTACGACAGGAGCATCATAGCGTCTTCGTACAGCTACAGCTTCAACCCAACCTCCAACTTATCGATAGAATGGACGCCCATACGTGCAAACGTGGTCAACGTCTACGACATGGACTCGACTTTCTTCAGGAATCTAAGCAGCAGCTACCTGCAGTATAGTTACATGACGCATGTCGACATCGGCGGCGGTATCAATGCATATTACACCACCAACACTGCCACCAATCCCAAGGAGTCTTATTTCTACGTCCGTTTTTCCGGCAACGTCGCCGGCAACGCGCTCAACCTGTTCGACCCGCTGCTTAAGCAGAACAAGGACGGCCAGAGCCTTATCCTTAACGTGCCATACGCACAATATGCCCGCGGAGAACTGAGCCTCGTCAGGACCACCTTCTTCAAGAACTCGCAGGATCTGTCGCTGGCAGCAAGGATATCCGCAGGTATGGGTTATGCCTACGGCAACTCAAGCGCTCTGCCCCTAGAGCAGCGCTTCTACGCAGGAGGTGCCAACAGCCTGCGAGGCTGGCAGTCCCGCACAGTCGGCCCCGGCATGTCGCCGTTGGACTCCGCATTCACAATCGCAAACCAGACCGGCGACATTCGTCTCGAAGCAAACCTTGAACTACGTTTCCCCATTTTCAACATCATCAAGGGAGCCGTTTTCGTCGATGTCGGCAATATATGGGAGCTTCCACGCTACTCATACGACAAATCAATCATCTATAACAAAGATGCCGTCCTGAGCTGGGACAATCTCTTGAAATCGACCGCGATGAGTTGGGGATTCGGCATAAGGGCCGACCTGCAGATGCTCGTGATAAGGGTGGATATGGGTATCAAAGGTTATGACCCTGCCGCCCAGGCTTGGCTGAAACCCGGCCAGTGGTTCAAGCGCGACGGATTCACCCTCCACTTCGGTGTCGGCTACCCGTTCTAAGGATTGCAATGGCCAAATTCATTCTATATCAGCTGTTCGTCAGGGTCATGGGAGAACGCGAATGGACTCCCGGAGGCGATTACGCCACCAACGGCAGCGGCAAATTCAACGACATAACATCCGACTACCTCAGACAGCTGAAAAAGGACCTGTCTGTAGGAGCCGTATGGTACACAGGCATCCTCGCCCACTCCACTGCGACTTCTTTCGAAGGCTATCCTGCCGACTGCCCTGCGATAGTGAAAGGAAAGGCCGGAAGCCCTTACGCCGTGCGCGACTATTACGACGTCGCACCGGAACTCTCACAGGACACTCCGCACAGGCTTGACGAATTCAAGGCACTCATAGAGCGTACCCACAAAGCAGGGCTCAAGGTGGTGATAGATTTCATACCGAACCACGTCGCACGCAGCTACCATTCTCCGAAAAACGACTTTACCCAGGCGAACTTTTTTCCTCTCGACGGCCCTCTCGAGCTGCCATACAACGTCGCAGGACACGAGCTCTACAATGAAGACCCCGCCCTGGCAACCGGCAACGACTGTTTCTCCAGACATCCCGGTATAACTGACTGGTATGACACCGTCAAACTGAACTACAACTACCGCATGACCTGGGACAAGATGCTCGACATACTGCTTTACTGGGCTGGCATGGGTGTGGACGGCTTCCGCTGCGACATGGTGGAGCTTGTAACAGCCGAGTTTTTCGAGTGGGCCATCAGGAACGTCCGGCGGGAATATCCAGACACATTCTTCATAGCCGAAGTCTATGACAAGAAAAACTACGTCAAATATGCTGACGCCGGCTTCGACTATCTATACGACAAAACCGGCTTCTACGACGCTCTTAAGGCCATCAGTGCAAACCGTGAGCCGGCATACTGGCTGACCGACGAATGGCAGTTCCTCGGCGACCTGCAGCCAAAAATGCTAAACTTCCTTGAGAATCACGACGAGCAACGCATAGCGTCGGACTACTTCCTCGGCGACGCACGAAAAGCATATGCTCCCCTGGCGGTATCCATGCTTTTCAACAAGGCTCCTTTCATGATATACTGCGGGCAGGAATACGGCGAGCGCGGCATGGCCAGCGAAGGTTTCAGCGGGCGTGACGGCCGCACCTCCATTTTCGACTTCTGCACCCTTACATGGCGGGACAACCCTCCTGCCCTGAGAAAAGAACTGCTCGAAAGATACCGCAAGCTTACATCACTGGCCGTCAGCGACCTTTTCGCCAAAGGCGGCACCTACGACCTGATGTATGCAAACCCCGCCAGCGACTATTTCGACGCCAGGCATATCTTCACCTTCATGCGTGGCTGGCAAGGCCGTACAGCCCTCGTCGCCGCCAATTTCTCAGACAGTCGCCGGAATATAAAAATAAGCATCCCGGAGGATGCTTATAATTATTTCGGTGTCAGAAGGGTTCCGGCCTTCGAAGAGCCAATGACACTGGAACCTTTCGATTACGTCGTGCTTCTATCAGAATGACGGCCAGTTCAAAATCTTGAAGAAATCGTACTCCTCAGGATTCTTTACATACTGTTTTGCAGCCTCATAGTCAGCCTCGGTAATGTACTGGGCAATGTGGTTGTAGATGCCTTTGGCCATATCGCCTTCGATATCCACCCTGCGAGGCGGGATCTTGCCGGTCTGAGGATCCTGGAGGTCTTTCAGATAAAGAGGAGTTACCTTTCCGGTGGTGTCTACATAAACCATGCAGCCGGTCTCGCCGCGTGCGAAGAGGTCATAAACTCCGCAGCCGAGCTGTGAGCAGTACATGAGGTCGTAAGCGATCGGAGTCTGGCAGCGGATGTCGTAACCGATCTCGATGGGACGGGTCTTGACCTTGATGCCGAGTTCTTTCATCTTCATCTCGATAAGCTCGCTGAAGAGCTGAGCCTTTGAGATCTTGCCAAGCTCGGGATGGCCGTGCTCATCATAGGTAAATTTGATGCCGGTAGCCTTGAGTTCGTCGTCATTGAGCTCGTGGAACACGCCTTCAGAAACGACGATACCGCCGTAGCGAATGCCCATGACTTTGCGTTTGATGATGGCAGAAACACCGAGACGGACGATCTTGTCGACGGTGATCTGGGTCTTGTTGAACATCTCGGGGATGATGATCATCGGATAGTGGCAGCTTGCACCTACGTGGAGGGCAAGGTGACCGGCGCTGCGACCCATAAGGCTTACGATGAACCAGTTGCCTGAAGTGCGGGCATCTTCGTAAACTGTGGTGGCAACGTGTGCGCCTTCAGCCTTTGCAGAATTGAATCCGAAAGTCGGAGTATTAGCGGGAAGCGGAAGGTCGTTGTCGATGGTCTTCGGAACGTGGATGTTCTTGATAGGATAGTTCTTCGATACGAGGAACTTGGCGATCCTGTTCGCTGTAGAAGCGGTGTCATCACCACCTACGGTGACCAGAAGCTTTATGTTGTTGTCCTGGAAAAGTTTGAGATTGAAATTCTGCTCAAAATCCTCCTGGGTCGGTTTGAAACGGCTCATACGCAGATATGAACCACCTCTGTTGAAGATATTGTCAGCCTTCTTGAAATCCATCTCCTCAATCTCGGCGTCGTGACGGAACAGTCCTTCATAACCTCCGTGCAAACCTATTACTCTGTAGCCACGGGCTACGAATGCTTGGGTAATGGTACCTACTACTGTGTTCATTCCGGGCGCGGGGCCGCCGCCGGTGAGTATAATAATGGAATCTTTCATGATTTTGTATTTTGTTTATATGCTTTTTCGAGGGCCAAAAGTAAGAAAAAATAGACTATCTTTGCAACATTGCGATGTCGAAAATTACAAAATCAGAGGCCAGGGAGCGGATTGACTTTCTCCGCAAGGAAATTAACGGACATAACTACAATTATTATGTCCTGAACGCCCCTGTCATTTCCGATTTCGAATTCGACATACTGCTGCAGGAACTTGCAGCCCTCGAGAAGAAATTCCCTGAATTCGCATCAGCCGACTCCCCCACTGTCAAGGTGGGCAGCGATATCGCAAACGCCCCTTCCGGCTCCGGTGACGAACGCAAGACCTTCGAATTTGCCACCCGCACCCACAGGTATCCCATGCTGTCGCTTGGCAACACCTACAGCCGCGAAGAGCTCACCGAATTCAGCGACCGTATCACAAAGACGATCCTTGAGCCGTGCAGCTACAGCTGTGAGTTGAAATTCGACGGCACAGCAATCTGCCTGACATATAAGCATGGCAGACTGGCTTACGCCGTAACCCGCGGCGACGGTGTCAAGGGCGACGACGTGACGGCCAATGTGCTGACCATCGAATCGATTCCCCAGACCCTGAAGGGTAATTCATATCCAGACGAATTCGAGATCCGCGGGGAGATATACATGCCCTTCGAGGCTTTCAACCGCCTCAATGCCGAAAGGGATGAAATTGACGAAAGGCCTTTCGCCAACCCGCGCAACGCTGCCTCAGGTTCCCTCAAGCTCCAGGACAGCAGCGAGGTAGCCTCAAGAGGGCTGGCCTGCGTGCTCTACCATCTGCTCGGCGAGAACCTCCCCTTTGCCACCCATTCCGAAGCTATTGCGGCTGCGGCGTCATGGGGCCTGCCGGTTTCGGAACATTCGAAAGTCGTGGACAGCATCGAAGGGGTAAACCGCTACATCGACTACTGGGACGATGCCCGCAAAAACCTGCCATTCCCCATCGACGGCATAGTAATCAAAGTCAACCGCCTCGACTTGCAGAGAAAGCTCGGTTTTACCGCAAAATCGCCCCGCTGGGCCACTGCATACAAGTTCAAACCCGACAGAGCTTTGACAAAGCTGCTGAGCATCGACTATCAGGTGGGCCGCACAGGGGCCATCACCCCCGTGGCAAACCTCGACCCCGTTCCGCTGTCAGGCACGATAGTTAAACGTGCCTCCCTACACAACAAAGACCAGATGGATCTGCTCGACATCCGCATCGGCGACTGGGTATATGTCGAGAAAGGCGGCGAGATTATCCCCAAAATCACAGAGGTTGATCTGTCAAAACGTCCTTCGGACGCTGCAGTGCCGAATTTCCCGAAGTATTGCCCTGACTGCGGAGCAGAGCTCGTCAGGGACGAAGGGCAGGCAAAGCACTACTGTCCCAACTCCAATGCCTGCCCTGTTCAGATCAAATCGGGTTTCGTGCATTTCATATCCCGCAAGGCCATGGACATCCTTGCAGGAGATGCCACTATCGACCAGCTTTATGAGAAAGGCTACATCCGACATCTGAGCGACCTGTATTCTCTCACCAAAGAGCAGCTGCTCACCCTCGACGGATGGAAGGACCGCTCTGCAGAAAACCTGCTGGCCAGCCTTGAGAAGTCGAAAAATGTTCCATTCAACAGGGTCTTCTACGCTCTAGGCATCAGACATGTCGGGGAAGCAAATGCCAAGCTGCTTGCAGCCCACTTCGGCAACATCGACGCCATCAAAGCTGCAGACAGGGAAGCTCTTATCCAGATTGATGAAGTCGGCGACATCATGGCAGACTCAATAATCCGCTGGTTTGCCGACCCCGTAAATCTGGAGCAGATAGAAAAATTGAGGCAGGCAGGGCTGAAATTCGAGCAAGAAAAGACAAAAAAGGTATCAGATACGCTTTCTGGTGGTATCTTTGTGGTTTCCGGCGTTTTTTCCGTCTCGAGGGAGGAAATCAAGCAGTTGATAGAAAGCCACGGCGGAAAGACGACATCGTCGGTAAGCGGGCACACCAGCTATCTGGTGGCCGGAGAAGCACCCGGCGCGGAGAAGATTAAGAAAGCCGAGAAACTCGGCACTAAAATAATAACCGAAGAAGAACTTCGGGCATTGGTAGAGCCACAGGCATGAGTTTTATCACAAGGGTAAAGGCTATTGCGAGGACCGTCTCCCACTTTCTGGGCGAAGGCATCTGGAATATTGACCTCGCCGGCTTGAGCCCCAAGCGCAGCAAACTCTACAAGCACCTCAAAATCATACTGATTACCCACAGGCATTTCCAGTCTCTGCGTTGCGGCCGTGAAGCGGTGGCTCTCAGTTTCTTCACCACCATGGCCACAGTGCCGCTGCTGGCAGTGATCCTTCTCATCGCCAACAAATTCGGCCTGCTCGAGCTGCTGACTGAGATTATCTCGGGCCTTTTCGTTAATAACCAGGGTATGGGTGAAATGGTTCTCGGCTGGGCCAACAACATCGTTTCGATGACTTCCGGCGGCGGTTTCGGGTTGATAAGCTCCCTGACCTTCCTCTGGCTGGTGCTGTGGATGATGCTGTGTGTCGAGAATGCATTCAACCATATCTGGGACGTCGGCAAATCAGCCAACTTCTTCCGCCGTATAATCGTGTACTTCAGCATCCTTATCCTCTCCCCCTTCGTGCTGGTCATGTTTTTCTACGGCGTCACATACTTCACCCGATTCATCGGCATTCTCGGAGGGTCGAAACTTGTAGATTTCGTTACTTCCTACTTGTTCTGGGTAATCTTCTACGGACTGGCTGTCCTGGTCATCTCGCTCATGTACAAGTTTATTCCTCACGCCAAGGTGAAATACCCTGCATGCTTCAAGGCCGCCCTTGTGTCGGGCCTCGGCTTCGTGGTAATACAATATCTCTATCTTGAAACCCAGATCGTAGTGACCCGTCTCAACGCTGTATACGGAGCGGTCGCCGCGATCCCCCTATATATGATGTGGCTAAACCTGTGCTGGTTCGATATCCTTTTCGGAGTTGACCTGAGCTATGCCTACCAGCATGTAAACGAGTACGATCCTGACAGAGACAGACGCAGATGAAAATTGACGAGTTCACACAGGAAGACAAAGATTTGATACAGAGGGAATTCGAACCTCTGCGCATAGCGAGCCTGAAACGCTGCGCCGACCAGGAGCAGTATGAATTGGTGCTGAAGGCCTTCGACTTTGCCAACAAGGCTCACTATGGAGTACGCAGACGTTCCGGAGAACCATACATCATACACCCCATCGCCGTAGCAAGGATCGTGGTCCAGGAAATAGGTCTGGGCTGCAAGTCTATCTGCGCGGCACTACTCCATGATGTAGTCGAAGATACTGACTACACCGTGGAAGACATCCGTAACCAGTTCTCGGACCGTATCGCCCTTCTGGTCGACGGTCTGACAAAGATCAAGACAGCCCTCGACAGCGAGAACGGAGTCTTCGAAGAACGCTCCCAGCAGGCCGATAACTTCAAGCGCATCCTGCTGACGCTCAACGACGACGCCCGCATAGTGCTGATAAAGCTTGCGGACCGCCTACACAACATGCGCACAATTGAATACATGCCCGCATACAAGAGAGAAAAGATTCTCAGCGAGACCATGTATATCTTCATCCCCCTGGCGCACAGGCTCGGTCTGAACAACATCAAGAGCGAGATGGAGAACATCTGGCTCAAGAACAAGGAAGCCCAGGCATACGCTGACATCGAGAAGATGCTTGCCAAAGCCACACTCGAGCGCGGCCCCATCATCGACAACTTCATTGCGCCCGTCGAGAAAATCCTGAGTGATGCAGGCTACAAGTTCCGCATCATCAAGAGGATGAAGACCCCCTACTCCATCTGGAAAAAGATGACCACCAAGAATATTCCTTTCGACGAAATATTCGACATATACGCCGTTAGGATCATATTCGAGCCCAAGACCGACACGAACGCCACCGAGAGGGACCAGTGCTGGAACATCTTCTCCCTGATTACGAGCCAGTACCGCTACAAGTCCGAAAGGACGAGGGACTGGGTAAGCTCTCCGAAACTTAACGGTTACGAAGCCCTGCACCTCACGGTGATTTCGGAAGGCACCTGGATAGAAGTCCAGATACGAAGCGACAGGATGAACGCCATCGCCGAGAGCGGAGTGGCAGCCCACTGGTCATACAAGCAAGCCCACCCCACTGATGTATATGAGAGCGAACGAGACATAGACACCTGGATCAAAGGTGTGAAAGACATACTCGACAACCCGGACGCCAACGCCCTCCAGTTCCTGGACAATTTCCACGAAGAGCTCACGGCCAGCGAGATGTTCGCATTCACGCCTCAGGGAGAGTCCATAAGCATTCCGAAAGGCTCTACTGCCCTCGATTTTGCATACTATATCCACTCGGAGATTGGAAACAAGGCCATCGCCGCCAAGGTCAACATGAAGCTCGTGTCCTTGTCTACAGTGCTCAACAACGGCGACCAGGTAGAAATCATCACCTCCGACAACGCCAAGCCTAAGAGGGAATGGCTTGATTTCCTTGTAACCTCCCGCGCCCGCAACCAGGTTCTGCTCTCCATGAAGAGCATCAACAAGGATAATATCACCACCGGTATCAATATTCTCAAGAAGAAACTGGCGGAACGCAACATCATCCTTCAGGCCAGGGTCATCCGCAAGCTCATCAGCTACTACAAGATGAACAACAAGGAGGAGCTTTACAACAGGATTGGAATAGGCCTGATCGACCTCGAAGACCTTGATGACGCCCTCAAGAACAACGCCGCCAAGCGTGATGTCCAGATGTGGGGCATAAAACTGCTGTCCACTCAGACCGGCAACGGCAAAATTGACAAGAGCAAGGATTACCTCCTCGAAGAAGATATCGACAAGGGAACCATCTCGTTCCACACCGCCGACTGCTGCCGTCCGATCCCTGGAGACAATGTGGTCGGAGTGATAAACAGCGACGGAAGCGTGACGGTCCACAAGACCAGTTGCCCCGTATTCACAGACTTCGCTGCTACCAACGGCGACAAGATAGTGTCAGTAAAATGGAGCAAACACTTCATGATGTCATATCTGACACAGATTACCATCAGAGGCATCGACCGCATCGGCATCCTGAACGAAATCACCAAGGAGATTTCGCTGGTGCTTGAAGTGAACATCAGGAAAATCGTCATCGAAGCCCATGACGAAATCTTCGAAGGTTACATCGACCTCTATGTACACAATACAGAAGACCTGGACCACCTGATCGAGCGTCTGAGAAACATCAGAGGCATAGACAGCGTGCTAAGAACGAACATTGAAGATGAATAGAAACGTCACCGCGATACTCCTGATACTGCTGACTATTGCCTGCTGTATGTTCTCGCACTCATGCGCGAACACCAAGGCTGCGCCCAGCGGAGGTCCGAAAGATACCATTCCTCCCGTGCTGATCAAGATCGAGCCGGCTGACAGGACATTGAACATGCCCCTTGCGGATGTAAAGATCGCCCTGACATACAACGAATACACCATCGTCAAGGAAGCCTCTGGAATCTATCTCTCCCCTCCCACTAAACACGCTCCTTCCGCCAAAGTCAAGGGTAAGTCCATTATCGTGACGCTCAGGGACACCCTCGCCGAGAACACCACCTACACCATCGATTTCAACAACGCCCTGGCCGACAACAACGAGGGCAACATGGCGCCGAGATTCACCTACGTCTTCTCGACGGGAGACTCCATCGACTCGATGTACGTAACCGGCACTGTGTACGACTGCGAGAAGCTGACGCCTGTAAAGGGAGCGCTCGTAGCCCTGTACGATGACCTTAGCGACTCCGCCTGCATGAAGTCCCTGCCGGCTGCGGCGACCCGAACTGACGACTGGGGATTCTTTGTCATCCGCAACATCAAAGCCAAGCCCTACCAGATTTATGCATACACCGACGGGGACAGGGATAACCTCTACATGCAGGGAG